>ERZ1292640.731-Hain-H43-02um-R1-731-length-27047-cov-7_pt1 | contig 13423 bp, 10 predicted proteins | sample MGYA00564404_ERZ1292640 | MGnify/ENA primary metagenome ERZ1292640 (study PRJEB36523, sample SAMEA6512636) | groundwater metagenome | collected 2019-01-08 | study: AquaDiva: Metagenomics assemblies of 32 groundwater samples
CGTTGCTTAAGGATTTACCCTCGCTTGGGCGCACAAACTTTTTCTTGAATCCGCCGTAGCTGAACGACGAATGACGCCAATTGCATTTGACAAACGGCGGGGCAGTTGCCTGTTGACCGATGCGGACGCAAAGTCGGTGGAACGTTCTTCGTTCTCTTGGCTCATGGGCAATTGGGCCAATAAACAAATCGTTTGTGGAGGCTGGTTATCTCGACGGCCTTCAGCCGCCCCTGCGCTCGATCGCTGCCGAGCGTCGCTGCCAGCGGCCGAGAGGGAGCAAAACGGCACTATTTGCGATAGGCCAGGGCGTCGGACGCATTCCCGTCAATGTAGATGTTGCCTGACCAGACTCTTTTCCCTCCTGCCGGCACGGGGCCTTGAGTCAGGTGGATGCGCTTCGGTAGCTGTCCGATGGGAAGCCGTTTGAATTCGGCGGTGTTCATCGGAGGATCGGTTTCATCGGCCGCCAGAGCCGTGAGTTCATACCCTTTTGCCTCCTTGAACTGGATTGCGGACTCCTGGTCCGCCAACGGCTGGCTTCCATCAATGGTTTCGCTCATACAGGCTCCTTTATTTGGTGGTCTTGAATGCCTTCGCAAACCTGGCCAGTTCGGCCTGGTCGTCGGGCTTCAAGGCGTCGATCGCATCCCGCAACAGATCGAAATCGGTCTTGCCTGGCGCGCGCTCGATCTTCAACTCGTCAACTACCCGCTTCGCTTCCTGCTCGTCTTTCTTGTCGAAGAGTTGACCCAGACGATCCGTCAGTTTTTCTACGGTGATGATCGTTTCGATGCTTGCTTTGGCAAGTGTGTCAATGCGTTTCTTCTCGGCCTTTTGGAAGTCCCCTTTAGCGTCGGCGGCTGTCTTGCCGGTTTCGACTGCCAACGCCTGAATCCCCGCCTCCAGAGTGCCGGCATAGAAGTAATCGACCAAGTCGGCCCAAGCTTCCTCGAAGGTGTAGTGCATGGCGTCCCCAGCGGCCATCTTTCCCGTGATCAACAATAGTTTCTTGCTTCGCTCGGCCTGCATCGAGGAGATGATGGTTTCCGTGGTCTTTTCACGGAACCAATTCTTGTCCACCGAAAGACGGCCACCCTTGAGCGCCGTGAGGATTCCTGCCAAAACGGTTTTGGCGTGTTCGCCGCCGGTAATCGTAGTCGCGCCAGCCAAGCCGAGTTCCACCCAATCCGCTCCTGTGGCAAAGGTCGCCCGGCTGCTGAAAAGGCTTAACTCAAACTGGCGGTAGTTGATTTCGATCTCCACCCGGATGCGCTGAATCATCGCGTCCCTGAGGCGGGTGGCCCGGTTGGTGTCGCCTTTCTCGAAAGCCGACCGGTATTTGGCCAGATCACCGCCGAACGTATTCGTGGAATACATCGTGAGCGCGTTGTCATAGTCCACAGCCTTTGGAATCCTCGGGCTGGTGGAAGCGCATCCGACCAGCCCGATGACGGTAGTTGCTAAAGCCAGACAAGTAACGAATCCGCGGACCATCGTGGGCGGAAGCCAGTGAGGATGCTTCATAGGTCGGTGGTGAGGTGGTGCCGGGGCGCTGTGATCAGACCGTAAACGGCTTCTGCGCCACGAAGGCCGCGTTCGCCGCGCCGACGACGTAGTAGTTCGGGGTCTGGCTGGCGGGCATTTGCGCAGCAATCTTGTCCCGGAACAGCTTGTGGCCGCCGGTGAACTTGCCGTTCCTCCAAACCTTGCGCAGCTTCTCCGTGAAGAGGCCGTTGCGGGCGCCGTCCAGGGAAAGCTGGTTGTCCTGGCAACCGGAGATCAGCACCACCGTCGAGCGGACCCGCGCCTTTTCGCCGGCGGGATATTTCTTCTGGATGCCGTCGTAGAGCGCCTTGTTGAGGCGATACGTCCGCAGGGCTACGTCCGGGGGCATGAGGCGGTTTCGGACGGCGACAGTCACGCCAGCGTTGGCGCGGTTGAATATCGGCATGGCGCGCGCCACGGTGCCGCTGTGGCAACTGTCCGACAGCATCACGATCCGCACGCCGGCGGCGAATTTGCCCCAGAGTACGTAGAGTTCGTCGTCCACCAACTCGCGGTCATAGAGCACCCAGGTTTCGTCCTGGCGGTCGGCCTCGTCGTGGTTGGTGTCCGGCACCTGGCCGCCGTGGCCGGAATAGCTGAGGAAGAACAGGTCGCCGCTTTTGAGCGTGGCCGTGGCCTGCTGGATGGCGCCGATGACCGCCGCCGAGGTGGCCTGGCTGGTCAGCAACATTTGCGGAGTGAAGCCTTGCGCGGTGGCAATGGCTTTCATGTCCTTGGCATCCGCCTCGCAGGCGGTCAACTGGCCGTCCCACCCGCCATAGTGGGCGGGATCGACGCGGTTCAGTCCGAGGTGAAGAGAGATTCCTTTGTTGGGCATAACGGTTTCAGGGTTGATGGTTCAGGAGGGAATGGTTTGGAGAGCGGAAGCGGCGAGGTTCGGTGCCCCCCAGGCAGACAGGACTCACCCACCGCGGCTCCACCGCTTCCCGCACTGCGTTGCATCCAGCCTGTTTCATCCCACATTTCCAGTTGTCTTCAACGGGCATTCACCTCACCACTTCTACCTTTTTGATGCACAACTTATAACCTCCATCATCTTCCCGTTCAACAAAAAAACAACGAGGCCAAAACGCTTTCGGCCGCGGCCCGGGGATTGTCGGCCGCATAAATGGGACGTCCGATGACCAGCCAATTGGCGCCGGCAGCGCAGGCTTCAGCGGCGCTGAGGGTCCGCTTTTGGTCATCAGTGGCCGCGCTCTCCAGGCGGATGCCAGGGGTTACCAGTTGGAAGGCGGACGGGACGATCTGCCGCAATGCCGCGACTTCGAGCGGCGAACAAACGAGGCCGCGCAACCCGGCTTTGACGGCCAGGTTCGCCAGGCGCTCCACTTGCCGCGCCACATTGGCTTCCAGTCCGATCGCACTGAGATCGTCGCCGTCCATGCTGGTGAGCACCGTCACTCCCAGGATCAGTGGTGCGGCCTTGCCCAACAGCCGCGCCGTTTCCTGGGCGGCCCCCTCGGCCGCCTCCAGCATGGCGGGACCGCCGCTGGTGTGAACCGTCAGCATTTGGACATCCAGCCGCACGGCGGCAGCCACGGCTTTGGCCACCGTGTTGGGAATATCGTGAAATTTCAGATCGAGAAAAACCGCCGCGCCTGTCTCACGAATGCGGCGCACCACTTCCGGCCCGGCCGCGGTGAACAATTCACTGCCAATTTTGAAGGCGCCCACGACCGGTGCCAGTTGCCTGACCAGGCGCCAGGCCGCTTCCATTTCGGAAACATCCAGCGCCACAATGATTGGGTTTTGCATGAGCATGATTAAGGCAACAACTCGACTCCCCGATAAAAGCGCTGGCCGAAGGTTCCAGCTTCCGTGTCGGTGAAATCAAAGGCGCCATCCGCCGCGGGACGGTTGGTGAATACCGGCAGCCAATCCAGAAAGTTCGTGGATGCTTGCAGAACGTAAATCCTGCCTAGTTCACCGGCCAAGCGCAGAACAAACTGTCCTGGGGCGGAAACCGCAAGAGCGGACAAGCTCACGCCCTGTTCCACGCGCAAGGTCACTGGGCGGGTGTCGCTCCCGTTGCCGCTGGTGACATTGACAACATCGACGCGCCCGGTGTAGTTGTTGACGGGCAGATCATTGGCGCTGGGATTGATCGAAACCATGAGAGTAGCGCTCTCGCCGGGCCGCAGCGAACCGCCGGCGGCAGAAAGGCTGATCCAGTCCTGGTCTTGGCCCGCCGTCCAACTCAGGGTGGCATCGCCGCTGTTGATCAGAGTATAAATGCGGCTGGCCGGAGCAAAGGGCCCCCCCACGAAACCGCTGCCGCTCAATCCCAGACCGGGCGTCATTTCCAAAATACTGAGAGTGCCATCGACTCCCAGGTTGACACTGCGCGTGGTGTTGCCATTGCCATTGTTCAGATTCACGAAAGAGAGCGTCTCGAGATAACTGCCAGGTTTTAGCAGTTCAGCGCTATTGTTGATCGTCACCGTGACGTTCGTGCTTTGGCCGGAAGCCAGCGCTCCGTTCGTGGCCGAGAGGGTGATCCAGCTCTGCGAATTGGCAATCGACCAGTTCAAACCGAAGCTGCCTGTGTTCTTGAGGGTGTAAGTCTGGTTACCGGGAGCAAAGGGTCCTCCTTGTTTTCCGGACACACCGAGGCTGGTCTCCGGAGTGATGATCATCCCGCCGCTGGAACTGGGCACCCACAACAAAGCCTGGCGATTCGTCAGCAGGCCCGGAACACCGTTGTAGGCATATTTGGCCGCCACACGGCCCGTCTCATTTTCCAATCCGACTGTGGCCCGCCGCGCTGCCCCACGGCTGTGGTCGGGGAAAACTTCCAGGTACTGAAAAAGGATGTTGCCGGTGCTCTCGTGCAGAACGGCCTGAAAAGTCAGCAGCGTCGTGGGCGAGGTATTTCGCGGCACATCCACCCAGGAAACGACGACACGCCGATCAGGCGCTTCGCCCGTGGCGCCAATAACCACACTTCCGCCCCCGGCCGGATTCAGATTGTCCCAATACGGAAAAATGACTGCGTTGGGCAGGGCGGCGTTGGGCAGGTCCGTGTTCGACCCCGATTCCAGCCCTGCGCTGGCAAAGCCCAGCACCCCGTTGGCCCCCACGTAAATCTGGCTGTAGCTCTGTCCGTAATAAACGAATGGGAACGGCAGACTCTGCGCCGGGCTGAGGCCGTTGTCCGCCAGGGTCAACGGCGGCATCGCGACGGGATCGATCCAATTGAAGTTCGTCTCGGCGAGCAGGTAATTGGCGATCACGCTGATGACGCGGCTTTTGCTGGCGGCAAAACCGTTGGTGCCGGCGGTTGTGAGCGTGACGATGAAATTGCCTTCCTCCTTGAAAACATGCACCGGATTCAATTCCGAGCTGATAGGGGTGTTATCACCAAAATTCCAGGTTTGAGTCACGATGGTGCCGAAGGAAGTGTTGCTAAAACGAACCGTCAACGGCAACGAACCCGTCATGGGCGTGGCCGTGAAATCAGCAATCAGACTGGGACCGAGGGCTTTATCAAGGTTGAGCCGTCCGCCGGTGACACATTTGCCGGCCAAACTGGGCAGAGGATCGGTGGCCGCCAGCAGCCGGGTGATCAATTGCCTGTAGGTTTCATTGGTGAAACGCGCGCTCAGGAGGGCCAAGGCCCCCGCGACATGCGGCGCAGCCATGGAAGTGCCGCTCAGAAAAGTATAAGTTCTATCCGAAGTGTGCCAGGCCGAGTAAATGGTGGTGCCCGGCGCGCCCAGATCGACCGACTTGAGACCGTAATCGGCATACGTGGCGTCCAGCACATCGGCGCGCGTGGTCGCCGTCACGGCGACGATGTTATCCAGGGTGTAACTCGAGGGATAATTGGGCGTGACATCGTTGTCGTTTTTTTCGTTGCCGGCCGCCGCGACCACAATGATCCCGGCACTGCGCGCACTGTTCAGGGCCGATTGCAGGGCAAACGATGAATCAGGCCCGCCCCAACTGGCATTGATGATCTTGGCGCCGTGGCACCGGGCGTAATCGATGCATTGCACGGCATCCGAGATTTCGCCGTCACCGTTGCTGTCCAGAAATTTGCCGGCCATGACTTGCACCTGCCAAGCCACGCCGGCGATGCCTTTGCCGTTGTTGCCCACCGCGCCGAGAGTGCCGGCCACGTGCGTGCCATGGCCATTGTCGTCATTGGGCTCGCCCGAATCGGTAATGGCATTGATGCCATGCACGTCATCGATAAACCCGTTCTGGTCATCGTCGATGCCGTTGCCGGGTATCTCGCCGGGGTTGGTCCACATATTGCCGGCCAAATCCTCGTGCGTGTAGCGCACGCCGCTGTCGATGACGGCTACGACGATGTTGCTGGCGGAATGCAGAGTCTCCCAGCCTTCCGGCGCGTCGATATCGGCATCCGCCACGCCGGCGCTCTGCCCAGAGTTGTGCAAAGCCCAGAGCAGGCCGCTCGCATAATGCGGATCGTTGGGCGCCACCGACGCTCGCACGATATAATCCGGCTCGGCAAACTCCACCAAACCACTTTGCTGATACTGCGCCAGGGCTTCCCGGATGTTCGCTCCGGGCGGCAATTGAATCACCTGCATGTCTCCCGCCTCGGCAAAACGCCGCAAAACGCGGTGTCCACGGGCCGCGCGCCATCGGTCCAAGCCAGCCAGGCCCTGACCGGGCTTCGGCTTGATAATGACGCGATCAGGGCGGTGCCGGGTAGCTCTTGGCAGTTGCCGGGCCGGCGGTGGAACTGTCGCCGAACTGGCCAAGATTGTCGTGCCTAGAAACAAGCAGACCAACCCAAGCAAAAGGCTCCCCCGGAGGCGATGGAAACAGCCTCCGCCCTTGGCCTGAGCCGCCGTGGCCAGCCAAGCAGTCTGCCGGCAAGATTTCCGCTGTGTTTTCAAAGGTTGGCAACCTTAGCACAAAGCGAGTTCCACGCCAATTCCAGACTGCTGCGGTGGACTGCTACAGCCACCGGCGGCAATTTGGAAAAGGCAACTCAACCGCAGATAACCGCAGATGAACGCAGATGACAACAGGTTGGATAGCTGTTGAGTCTCACCCATGGGGTGAAGCGATTCTCAGCCTTTCTATCTGCGTCCATCTGCGGTTTGTTTTTTGACCTCCAGGGAGGCCGGCTTTCATTTCGGTCCTGGATTTCGAGGTGCAGCCGGAGCCGTGTTCTTCCGCCCGCTCGACTTAGCCGCTTATGCAGTTCGAGCGCAGCCGATTGAACCGCAGAGACGCGATGGACGCTGAGAGGAATGAAGAAGCGCCAGATCAGATTCGGTCACTGAAGGGTGAATGGTTTCCGTCCGACTCGAATCCCAGTCTTCTCTGCGTCCATCGCGTCTCTGCGGTTTCTTTCCGGCTACCTGAACTCTACCGTTTGGGCACGCCCTGCCAGACCCAGTCGCCCTTTTCGTCCTGCCACTCGGGTTTGCCGTTCTTGTCCAATGACGCCTGGCCTTGGTCATCTTTCGAGTTCCAGCCGATCGAATAGAGCACGTATCTGCCATCGTCTGTTCGGCGGTAGCGCAGCGGCTGGCCGTCGAAGAGGTCGTGCGGCAGTTTGGCGGCGAATTCGGGCACGAGAGCATCAAGCTTGTCCGGGTATTCCCCTTTGGCGGCTCGGCACCGTTCCAAGGCGCAGGCCAGATATGCCTGATCCAGCAAGGTCTGGCATTTTGCAGTCGTCAGATGCGCTTTGACGAAGTTAGGAATCCCGATTCCCGCCAGAAAGTAAAAAGGGTAGAAATGGCTTTCGTTCAACTCCTTCGAGACCCATTTGCCGCCAAACTCGATGGCGCGTGCATCCAGACGCCGTCTGCCGACATCCACACCCTCCAACGGGATCTGGCTCCAGCGGGCGTAGTGTGCGTAGTTCTGGTCAAACCAGCCTCCTGGAATGGCGGCCGCGATCAGCTTCTCCGGCCATCCACGAGACCGGTCGTTCCCGCTGGAAAGCCCAAAGAGAACTCCTCGATCTTCCCGAGCGAGGGCCTGCATCCACTGGAGCAACGCTGCCCGCTCACCTCCCCGCAGCGAACGGGCGACGTTCGACAGCACATCCGCTCCCTCGCAAAAGTGTTGCACGTGCTCCAGGTGCGATGCCGGCCACATTCCCGCCGCCAAAGTCTCCTCCACGGTCTTGGCGCAAATCCCGGCCAGGGTGACCTTCAGCATGGCTACCATCAAGAACGCCGGTTCGTTGGCCTGCGCGACTTCAGTCAACCGCCTCATGGTCCGCAGGTCGGTCAAGGCGGCATCCGCTCCGCCCACCAGCAGATGGACCATGCACAGGTTCGCATAAGCCTGCACGGCCACGCGGAACGAGACGAAGCTGGGGATGGGCATCTCCATGAGCCGGCGCGGATCACCGCTCAAGCGTGACTGGGGCCGCGGCAGAGCCTCCTCCAACTGCGCGAACTCGCCGCGGTCGCGCGCATACCAATCCAGGATGTCCTGCAGGGAGGATGGCCCGGTGGCTTTCGTCAACGCCAGCACACGGGCTGTCCGCCACTCCGCCGGGTCGGGCGAAAACAGATGGTCCTTCGCCAGTTCATCCAACGCGTGGAGAGCCGTGCTGTTGGTGAACGTCCGGGTCATCCGCCATGCTCGCGTCTTCAATTCCATCCGAAGCCACTGGTTGGTGCTCGGACGGAACCGCAGACCGGCCGCCCGCGCCAATTCGGAGAAGACCTCCGCCAGAGGCTGGTTGGTGAATGCGAGGATGGGAATGATCTCCCGGCTGCCTTGATCCCCCACCAAGCCGGCGATGGTGGACATGGGGTCCGATCGGTGGGGCAGCTTCTGGAGATCGGCCAGGGAAAAAGGGCTGTTTCCCATCACACGCCCATCGCTCGGCGGATGGGAGATGGGAAAGACCTCCGTTCCCTTCACGAAGTGCTGTTTCATGTACGGGTGCGCCATCACGTTTTCCTCGTCCGGCACGGACGGCTTGAGGAAGGAGGCGTAATCCAGCGATTCACCTTTGGCAGCCAACTCCGCCTTCACCCGCGCCCATTCGCGCCGTCCGCGCCAGTTTTCCACCACGTGAAAGAGGACCAAGAGCGCGATGAACAACGCCACGCCCCGGAGGGCGTCCAGCCACGGGTTGACGGGAAAGCGGCGCCGCTCGCCGGCCTGGGACGTGTCCCGCCCTCGGAAGAAGAACAGCCCGGATAATGTGAGAATGGCGCTCAGCACGGAGCAGCCGAACAAGCTGGCGATCAGCTTGGGATCCAGGGCCACGAACCCAAGCGCGAAGGCGAACACAACCAACGCCAGCGGCAAACAGACGTAGGTAAACAGGCGGAGACGCTTTCGGACCACCCACGCCAACAGCGCCGCCACCCCGATGCTGAGGAGCAGGCCGACAACAGCGATGATCATGTCGAAAACCCCGCCGCGGAAAATCAACTCGAACAACAAGAGGCCCATGCACCCCAGGCCCCACGCCAACAGCAGGAGCCAAAGGGCAAAACCGACCAGCTTGAACACCGGCCACCGCCGCGCCTCGTCCGCCAACTGCCGCTCCAGCGCCTTGTCCACCGTGCTCCGGAAGCGCGACGTCTCGTGCATCCCCACCGCTTCCCAAACCACGCGGAAGGCCATCCAGAGCAGGACCAAGGCGCACATCACCCCGACCAGTTCGAGCGGGAAAATCGGTTGCAGGGAGGTCAGTCGGACCCAGAAACGGATCTGCAACAGCAAGTACCCCATGCCGATGGCGGTGCCGACGGCGCCCGCGCCACCGTGAGCAAGCAGGTGAAGAGCCGCCGGCGACGCGCCGCTCTCGGCCCGCCGGCGATAGACTTGACGAAAAGTCTTGCCGGCGAAATAGAGCAGGAAGCAAACGCCGGGAAACAGCTTCAAGAACAGGAGCGCGGGCGATTCGCCCGCGGGTTGGAGCGCGTCCTGGCCCGACGGCGTCACCGCCGTCAAACGCGATGTCCGCCACGGCGACTGCATCTGAGGCAGTGGCGCATCCTCGCCCGCCTGTGATCGCAAGACGAGCGCGCGCTGCCTCCTCTCCCACATGCCTCGGGCGTCGGCCTCGGTTTCGGCCGCGATCTGCAATCGCCCGGCCAGGACGCGCGATTTCTCCCAGAATCCGTAGGCAACGCACCCGAGCAAAAGCACCAGCAGCCCACACCCAGCCGCCAGCACCCACGGGTTCTGCTGTGACCAACTCCACGTTTTGCGCAAACTGCCGGCCGGCCGGGCCAGGATTGGCTCAAAGTTGAGAAAACGCTCCAACTCCTCCGCCAACGCCTGCGCCGAATGGTACCGCCGCTCCGGACGCTTCTCCAGGCATTTGAGGCAGATCGTTTCCAGGTCCGCCGGCACGTTCGGGTTCCAACGCCGCGGCGGCGCCGGATCGGCCTCGATCACCTGCCTCAACACGTCTGCCACCGTCTCGCCCATGAACGGCACGCGCCCCGTGATCGCTTCGTACAGGATCGCTCCCAGCGCATACACGTCGCTGGCCGGCCCTACCTCGCCCCCGCGTCCCGCCGCTTGCTCCGGCGGCATGTAATTCGGACTCCCCACCACGTCCCCGGTGCGCGTCAATTCCGCCCCGCCCTCGATGGGCCGCGCCAGCCCGAAGTCCAGGATGTGCGGCTGGCCGTCCGCGCTGATGAGGACGTTGTTCGGCTTCAAGTCCCGGTGCAGCGTGCCCCTCTGGTGCGCGTAATGGACGGCTTCGGCCAGTGTCTTCAGCAAGGTGGCGGCGCGCGCGGGCGGCAGCTTGCCTTCCCGCAACACCGCCGCCAGCGGCCGGCCCTCGATCAAATCCATCGAGAAATAACTGCGCCCCTCGTGTTCCCCCACTTCATGGATGGCCACAATGTTCGGGTGCCGCAACTGCGCCGCCGCCTCGGCCTCGCGCTGGAAGCGCTGCCGCTGGGCCGTCCCGGCGAACTGGCCGGCCAGAATCATCTTCACCGCCACGGTGCGATTGAGGCTCACCTGCCGCGCGCGATAGACCACGCCCATGCCGCCGCGCGCAATCTCCTCCTGCAATTCGTAATCGCCAAAGTAGCGTAGCGTGGCGGCGAGCGCGGTTTGAGCAGTGGACGCGGCGTCCGTGCCGGGCGGGACGGCCGTTTTATCGTTGCCCGGCTCGGAGCCAAAGGCGACCAGCGCCAGGCAGTCGGGGCACAGGCCATTGAGCACCGCGCCGGTGAGCGCCGCGCCGCATTTCGGACATTGGGCGGTAGAGGAGTTGTTCATAACGAGTTTTCAGTTTTCACCCCTTCTACGGAATGGCGCGGCAGTTATTACCAACTATTTTCGCGGTCACGTTTCGCCGCGCAATGCCGCCAGCAGATGGCGCAATTCCTCTTCCACGTCTCCGGGCACCGCCAACGTCGCCGCCGCTTCCTCGCGCACCCAATCGCGGAAGCGCCGGCGAAGACGGTGCACCGCCACCGCCACGGCGTTGGCCGAAAGGCCCGCTCGCGCCGCCGCCTCGCTGTAATCGCCTCCCTCGGTAGCGCCGGTAAGGAACTGCTGCAACACCTCGAACTCTCGTCCGCGACCCGCCGCCGTCTGCTCCTCCCGCAACCGTTCCAACGCGCGCTCCATGATTGTCAGCGCCCACTGCTTCTCGAAAAGGCGGTCCGGGGTTTCCTCGTGCGCCGGTTCCAGCGCATAACGGCGGCCCGCGCCGCTCAGGTCCAGCGCCCAGCCTGCCTGGCCTCCCCCGCGCCGTTGCGCGCGCGCCTTGTCGCGTTCGTCCGCCACGTAATGGTTCAAGCACGCGAGCAGGAACGAGCGGAAACGCCCGCGCTCCGGATTGGCCCGTCCCAGGACACCGCGCTCCAGCAGGTGCGCGAAGAAACCTTGCGTGAAATCCTCCGCATCCGCCGGTTGAATGCCGCGCCGCCGCAGGAACGCATACACCGGATACCAATAAGCGCGGCAAAGCGCCTCCAACGCCGGCCCGGCCGCAGTGTCCCCGGACTGGCCCGCCGCCAGCACCACGCTCCAATGCGTGGTGGCAAACACCGCGCCGGTGCGTTCGCCGCCCGCCACCGTGGGTGTCGCGTCCGGGTCTGCGTTGCTGGGTTGGTTCACGGCCGCATTGTAGCCGTTGCCGTGCGCGAAGAAAGCTTGGAGTTGGCACCGCTTGCGGTCCAGGTCATCCGCGTAGATCGCCCTTCCCTGGTTTCCACGGGCCATGGCGTGGTAGGCAGCCCCGGGATGTTCGATTCTTAACGTGCGAGCCATCTGCCGCCGTCATCCCCGCCTCTGCCAACACTGTCAATCTCTCTTGCCAGCCCGCACGGCCTGACCCTTCACGTCCAGAACGGATTCTCCGGCTCAAATTTCTGCCCCGCGAGGGCCACGTAGCGAACAACGGCCTCGACTCGCTCCATTTTCGCCAGGCGTGCGATGGCGGCAGGGTCGTTGTCCAGCGCACCGAGCATGGCCACCCCCAGCCGAATGGTTTGTGGATGGTAGCGCAATGCCGGATTCAGCAGCGCGATCGCCAGGTGTTCGTTGGAGAATTCAGTTTGGGAAACGGAGGCTGGCAGCAACGGGTCGCCATTGTGGTAATAATCGCAACCACGCTGGATGGCGAGACGTTCCAATTCCTCCGCGCCCAGACCCAGCCACCGCGCCTTGTGCAACAGGGGCGAGAGATGCGTGGTGGCGCCTAGTTTTTCCGCAAGCGTGGGTGTTTCCATCGCGCTTCGACTTTACCGCTCCCTCCGGGATTTCGCAAAGCTCTTCCACGATAGACTCAAAGAGCGCGGTTAGAGTGGTAGAAACTCTACGTGCCCCGCCATCTCCAAACACCCAGCAACGACCCACGGCCAGGCCCGTTGACATCTCACTTTTTGAAAGTGGCCCGTTCCTGGAGCCATTTCACATCCAGACTTTTCGGAAGATTGTACCGGTCGTCGAAACGAACCGACCGGGTCCGCGGATCGACCCATTTCTCGATCTTGGCATGGCCGTCCGCAAAGGCGAAACCGCAAGCGCCATGAGCGCCATCGTGACGGCTGGCGGGGATGTTGCGAAAGCCCTGCATCACCATATCAACCGCAAAAAAAACGTCGTCGATGCCGTCCTCGCGTTCGTCCAAAAATACAAAGATTCCCGACGGCGTTGTGATGTGAGAGGTCTTTTTGAACACGACGTAGCTTGCCCACGGGTTAGGAAAATCGGACATCAACGGAGTTGGTCCGATCCAGCAATTCATCGAGACACTCCGAACGCGAGCATAAACCCGTCCGCCGATTCGAACCGTGCTTTTGTCGGCCGGGCATCTGTAAATCCCGGTCGCCGACGCGTAAGGCCAAAGGCGTCCCGTGCGCAGATACACTTCGTTGGTGGCGTCGGAGCTGTTATGCATATCGCCACGCAGCCAGGTATTCGGCTGATCGAACGTGCCGGCGTTTGAGGCCAGGTTGTCGTCGTGGTCGCTGGCATACACGGTCCAGGCGAGACCCAACTGGCGAAGATTGCTGACGCACTTGACTCCTTGAGCCTTGCTTTTCGCCTTGCTCATCGCCGGCAACAGCATTCCCGCCAGGATCGCGATAATGGCGATGACCACCAGCAGTTCGATGGGCGTGAAGGCGTCCACTGGAGCGCGGCTGGCGATGAATCCCCAGGTAGGGCGCGTCACTCCGTGCGCGCCGCGAAATGATTGGGACGTCCGATCGTTCAAAGACGGCGCGCACGGCGTCGCCCAAGTGCAGGAAGGGCAGGCTCGTCTTCGCAGACAGGAAGCAGCGGTAAGGCCGCCCGCCCCGCGCCTCGCGCAGCATCTCCACGGCGAAGTCGGCCGTCCCGCCGCCGCCCGGCTCCATGTCGGGGTGGAGGAGCACCGGCAGCCGGAGCGACCGGGCGTCGACGCGAAGAGCGACCT
>ERZ1292640.2955-Hain-H43-02um-R1-2955-length-13422-cov-9_pt1 | contig 13422 bp, 10 predicted proteins | sample MGYA00564404_ERZ1292640 | MGnify/ENA primary metagenome ERZ1292640 (study PRJEB36523, sample SAMEA6512636) | groundwater metagenome | collected 2019-01-08 | study: AquaDiva: Metagenomics assemblies of 32 groundwater samples
AGCCCTAGGAGTCTGCGCGGCAGAAGGATCGTCGGCTGCAAAGCGACCGCAGCGGTCCATTTTTCACCGGCTTATTGCCCCATAGCGACGGCTATGGGGCTGCAAATCCGGCAAAAACTGTCCTCGCTGGGGCCGCTTTTCGCTTCGACGCCTTTTGCCGCGCAGACTCCTGGTCAGCGCGTGCCTGTTGGGCGGGCGATTCGCCTACAAAAAGAGCCGATTCCCGGCCGTTCGCCATCGCACAGACAGGCGGGTCTCAAGGTCGTACGCTGGAAACCGAGTCTGTCCAGCTGCTACCCCGGCGACCTGAGGAAACAGGCTCCTCACCTGGTTCTGCATTGCCTACATCTTCACCCAAATCAAAGCCGCCCCGGGCTTCTTCCTCGTCAAGCGCACATCCGAAGGCTGTGGTTGCCAGTTCGAGCGAAATAAAACTCAATCGCCTGCTCGCCGCCTTGCCGGACACGCAGATCAAGGCCTGGTTGCCGCATCTTGAAGCCATCGACATGCCGCTTGGCCAAGTGCTTTATGAGTCCGGAAAGGTCGAGCACCACGTCTATTTTCCGACCTCGTCCATCGTCTCGCTGCTCTACGTCATGAAAAATGGCGACTCGGCCGAGATTGCGGTGGTCGGCAATGAGGGCATTGTCGGCATCGCGCTCTTCATGGGCGGAAACACCACGCCCAGCCGTGCCGTGGTGCAAAGCGGCGGCAAGGGCTACCGCCTCAAAGCAAAGTTCATGAAGGACGAGTTTGACAAGGCCGGGCCGGTGACGAATCTGCTGCTGCGTTATACCCAGGCGCTGATCACGCAGATGTCGCAAACGGCCGTCTGCAACCGCCACCACTCCCTGGACGAACAGCTGTGCCGGTGGCTGCTGCTGAGCCTGGACCGCCTGCCGGGCAACGAACTGGTGATGACCCAGGAGTTGATTGCCAACATGCTGGGCGTGCGCCGGGTCGGCGTCACGGAAGCGGCGCTCAAGGTGCAGGAGGCCGGGCTGATCAGCTACGCCCGCGGCCGCATCAAGGTGCTGGACCGCAAGGGGCTGGAGCAGCGTTCCTGCGAGTGTTACCAGGTGGTCAAGGACGAATACGACCGCTTGCTGCCGATGGAGATGGCCAGCTAGACGCACAGCCGGCCGTGTGATGTCGTCCACTGCTTCCCCGCCCATCCAGACGGCGTGAGGTCCTACATATTTATTCATTTTTCTCAGCTAAGTCCGCTACCGGACCGACCGTCGTCTCTGAAACTTCTATAAACGACCCAAGGCAGTGGCGTACCGAACCTCGGTCGCATTAGCGCCTTGTCGTCGCTGCAGCGTTATGCAGCACATCCCGCAGGTCCCCGCATGAAGCGAACAGCCTCCTTGCCCAGCAGACAGGTGCGAAATCTTGCCCACAAAGCACTCAAGGCGCTCGGGTTCGTCAACCTCGGTTTCCTGCTGAAGGCGCTGCGGCCGTCGCCTGTCCCGCCCGCGGCCTCGACCGGTTTGCCATGGGAAGCCGATCCCGGCCAGGGGGCGCTGTGCCGTCTGAAAATTCCATTCGAGGACTGGGACCTGCTGTTCCAGGCCGCCCAGTCGCGGCTCAGTACCGCCGCGGGCGCGCGCCTTGCGCCAGGCTCGTCGCCGCAAGCCGGCGATGCGTGTGCCCAGCTCCAGGCGGTGGTCCTCGATTGCGTGGCGGCCATGGAGCAATTGCGCACCGCGGTCACGCTGGAACCCGCCTGACGCCGGCGAACCGGGCGGTCGGGTGCTGGTGAAGTTGATGGAGCGCAAGCAGGCCGGGGAAACGCGGGCCGCTTGGGCGCCGGGACCGGCCCTGCGTGGCTAAGATCGGCTCAGTCAAGGAGAGATCATGCGTTGGCCCCCTCAACAAGTGCAAAGCACCGAACAAGGCCCGCGGCCCGGCCCGGGCAGGGACACGCCAGCGAGTCCGCCGCGCCGGGCCTGGCTTTTCCTGCTGGCCGTGCTGGCGGCGAACTACCTGCTCGCGCGTCTGCTCTTCCCGGGTGGCGACCTTCCCGCGACCGTGCCCTACACCGAATTCCGCCAACAGGTGGCCAAAGGCAATGTGGCCTCCATCTACAGCCGGGGGGTCAGCATCGAGGGTCGTTTCGTGGCGCCCGTCACCTGGCCGCCGCCGGCGGCCGAAGCAGCGGCGAGTCGGGCCAGCCCGGTTCCCGCCAAGCCGCGTTCAGTGACGCATTTCGACACCACGCTGCCGGCTTTTGTCGACCCGGGGCTGGAAAACTTCCTGATCGATCACCAGGTCGAGATCAGCGCGATCCCGCTGCAGGCGGGCGGAGGCCTGGCCACCTTGCTCTACGGTTTCGGCCCAGCCCTGTTGATCATCGGCTTTTATGTCTGGATGTTCCGGCGCGCGGCCAGGGGCGGTGGCGGCCTGATGGGCGGCGGGTTGTTCGGCCTGGGCAGCAGCAAGGCACGGCGCTACGACCAGGACACCGCGAACCGGGTCACCTTCGACGACGTGGCCGGCATCGACGAAGCCGAAAACGAACTGGTCGAGGTGGTCGATTTCCTGAAGTCGCCGGCCAAATACACCCGCCTGGGCGGCAGTGCGCCCAAGGGTGTGTTGCTGATAGGCGCGCCCGGGACCGGCAAGACGCTGCTGGCCCGGGCGGTGGCCGGGGAGGCCGGTGTGCCTTTCTTCTCGATGAGCGGCTCCGAATTTGTCGAGATGATCGTCGGGGTCGGGGCGGCGCGTGTGCGCGACCTGTTCAAGCAGGCGCGCGAGAACGCGCCGGCCATCATCTTCATCGACGAGATCGACTCAATCGGTCGGGCCCGCGGGCAGATTGCGATCGGCGGCGCGAGCGAGCAGGAGCAGACGCTCAACCAGGTGCTGGCCGAGATGGATGGCTTCTCGGGTCAGGAGGGTGTCATCGTGCTGGCCGCCACCAACCAGCCCGACGTGCTGGACCGCGCGCTGCTGCGGCCCGGGCGCTTCGACCGGCGCGTCGTCGTGAACCTGCCGGACAAGACCGGCCGCGAAGCCATCCTCAAGGTGCACACGCGCAAGGTGCCGCTGGCGGCTGACGTGGACCTGGCCGAGGTGGCGGCCTCAACACCGGGGCTGGCGGGTGCGGACCTGAAGAACCTGGCCAACGAGGCGGCGCTGCTGGCGGCGCGGCGCGAGCAGGACAGCGTGACGCAAAAAGACATCCTCGACGCGCTGGAAAAAATCGTGCTCGGTCCTGAACGGCCGCTGCTGCTGAGCGCCGACGACCGCCAGCGCATCGCCTACCACGAGAGCGGACACGCCATCCTGGGTCTGGTCGTGCCCGGCGCCGATCCGGTGCAGCGCGTCAGCATCGTGCCGCGCGGCCAGGCGCTGGGCGTGACCTACCAGCGTCCGCAGACCGACCGCTACAACTATCCCGAAGCCTACATGCGTGCGCGCATCGTCGGCATGCTGGGTGGGCGCGCCGCCGAGGAGCTGGTCTACGGCACCCGTACCACCGGCGCCGAAAGCGACATCGAACAGGTGAGCCAGATCGCGCGCAACATGGTCACGCGCTGGGGCATGAGCGACGAACTCGGCATGGTGCAGCTGGCGCCGCGCGAGAACCGCTACCTGGGCATCACCGGCAGCTTCGGGGGGGACAAACCCTTCAGCGAAGCGACGGCGCAGCGCATCGACAGCGAGGTGCAACGCATTATTCAGGAAAGCCACGCCGAGGCCAGGCGCCTGCTGACCCGGCATCGCCCGCAGCTCGACGCGCTGGTCGCTGCGCTGCTCGAACACGAGACGCTTGGCCAGGAGGACATCCTGAAGGTCACCGGCCTGCCGCCGGCCCCCGAGCTGGAGAACCGGCCGCTGGCGGCTGTTGCCGCCGGATCACCGGCCGCCATGGACTGAGCGTGCAAAGCTGACCGGCGCTTGGGCCGCTCAGCTTCGCTGCGGTGCCAGTGTCTTGGTGTAAAGCGAGGCGCCGGCCAGATCTTTCAAGGTGACTGTCATGGCCCGGGTTTTGGCATCGATGTCCACTTGGCCAAAAAACTGCATGCCGTTGGTGGGCGGCGCATTCACTTCGTTCGGGGCTTTCTGGTACATCACCTGCATGCCAAAGGTGGTGTCGGTTTTGTTCGGCCCAAAACCACCGGCGTTGAGCGGCCCCGACACAAACTCCCAAAATGGCGAGAAGTCATTGAGCCTGGCCTTGGCCGGGTCGAAATAATGCGCAGCGGTGTAATGCACGTCGGCGGTCAGCCACACCACATTCCTGATGCCGGCGCGCTTGATCTCACGCAGCAGGCGGGCAATTTCAATTTCGCGGCCCAGCGGGGCGCCGTCGTCGCCATTGGCACTGGCTTCCCAGCGGTCGCGCCCGTCGGCGTCTTTGCCATCACCCACATGCAGGCTGATGGGCATGTCGGCGGCAATCACTTTCCAGACCGATTTGGAGCGCTTGAGGCCGTCCAGCAGCCAGCCAATCTGGGGGCGGCCCATGAAGGCACTTTCTTCGGTCTCGCTGGTTTGCAGGTTGTGGGTGTTGGGGCCACGGTAGCTGCGCATGTCGACCACGAACATGTCCAGCAGGGGGCCCTGTGGCAGATGCCGGTACACACGCTCGCTTTCCACGTCGGCGGTGCGGCGCAGGGGTGCAAATTCATGAAAGGCCTTGGTGGCGCGCGCCACCAGCAAAGGCACGTTCTTTTCGGTGTAACGCTTGTCGGCACTGAGGTCTTTGGAGTCCGACCAGTTGTTGACCACCTCGTGGTCGTCCCATTGCCAGATCTGCGGCACTTCCGCCGCCATGCGGCGCACATTGGCGTCCATCAGGTTGTAGCGGTAGCGGCCACGGTATTCGTTGAGTGTTTCTGCCACCTTGCTGACCTCTTCGGTGACCACGTTGTTCCACAGGGAGCCGTCAGCGAGTTTGACCTGGGCCTGGATCGGGCCATCGGCGTAAATCGTGTCACCGCAATGCAGGAAAAAGTCAGGGTTGACCTTGCGCATCTGCTCGTAGATTTTCATGCCGCCCCAGGCCTCGTTGATGCCCCAGCCTTGCCCCGCCGTATCGCCACTCCATGTGAAACGTACGTCGCGCACCGCCTTGGCCCCGGTGCTGGCGGGCAGGCGCAGGTGGCCGGCCATGGGTTCGGACAGCACACGTTCGTTATGCAGGTCCTGTAGCACCACCCGGTAAAAAATCTCCTGGCCGGCCGGCAAGCCCGCCAGGTCCACACGCCCGGTGAAGTCGGTGTCGCCCATCAGGTAGGGCCCACGCACCCGCGTGGCGTTGGCAAAACTGGCGGTGGTGGCCCACTCCAGCCAGAGGCGCGCAGGCCGGTCGCTGCGGGTCCAGATGATGGCGCCGTCGGACTTCGGATCGCCGCTTTGAATGCCATGGGCCATCTGCGGCCGCATGGCGTCTCGTGTGATGACGGCGGGGGCGGTCTGCGCCCGGGCGAGGCGGGGCAGTGCCAGGGCCGAGGCTCCCAAAACGGTGCTTGAATTCAAGAATGTGCGGCGATCCATGAAGATTCTCCAGAAGTAAAACGTAGAAGCCCGTACTGTTTTGGACCAACATGTCAGCGCCATGAAACTTTTATTGAAGAACGCCCGGTGTTGCCGCCGCACCGCACGTCCCCACCTCCCGCTCACTGAACCGCCGGGGTTGCAGCAATCCATCAGACCGCACCAAAGTGATTAACGGACAGCAGGAACGCACTGCCTTGGGGCAACGCGGTGTATGGATTCCCCGCCGGTGGGCGAATGGACCGGTGCCATGCTTCATTTTGGTGGCACAGTATGTGCTTGTTCTTGGGTGACTCAGGCTAACAGCGGCCTGATCAAGGCGCGGCAAAAGTCGCTGCGCACTGATTCAAACGGATAACGGCGTCCACTTCTGTCTCATCTTTTGAGGCATGGGAAGTGGACGTTTTTTTTTGTCTTGTTTGGCTTGTTACTACGGACCAAGGAAATTGCATGTCTTATTTAGTGCCTTCAGAGTTTGTGACGAAGATGGTGGATGCCGGTGAATCCAAAATCTTCATGTCCACCCGCGATACCGTGATCCGGGCCTACATGGCCGGCGCCATCCTGGCGCTGGCGGCTTGGTTCGCCGTCACCATCAACGTTCAGACCGGCCAGCCGCTGCTGGGTGCGGTGCTGTTCCCGGTGGGCTTCGTCATGCTCTACCTGTTCGGCTTCGACCTGCTGACCGGCGTGTTCGTGCTGTGCCCGCTGGCACTGATCGACAAGCGCCCGGGCGTCACCCTCAAGGGCGTGCTGCGCAACTGGGGCCTGGTGTTCGTCGGCAACTTCGCCGGTGCTTTCACGGTGGCGGTGATGATGGCCATCTACGTCACCAATGGCTTTTCCACACCGCCCAGCGCGGTGGGCGTCGCCATCGGGGTGGTCGGCGAGAACCGCACGCTGGGTTACCAGGCGCATGGCGCCAACGGCATGCTCACGCTGTTCGTGCGCGGCATGTTGTGCAACTGGATGGTGTCGGCCGGCGTGGTGGGTGCGATGATCTCCACCCAGGTCAGCGGCAAGGTGATCGCGATGTGGATGCCCATCATGCTGTTTTTCTACATGGTGTTCGAGCACTCGATCGTGAACATGTTCCTGTTCCCGTCCGGCCTGCTGCTGGGCGCCAAGTTCACCATCATGGACTATCTGATCTGGAACGAGATCCCGACGGTGCTGGGCAACCTGGTGGGCGGCCTGGCCTTCACCGGCCTGACGCTGTATGCCACCCACATCAAGACCGGTCCGACACGTTCCTTCAAATAATCCGCCACAACCACAAAACCCTCGCGCATGCCAGATGCGCAGGGGTTACCCTCCATGTCCAGTGAACTGAAGATATCGGCAGGTCAGTATTCGGACAAGGGCCGCAAGGAAACCAACCAGGATTTCCACGGCATCTACGTACCGAAAGAGCCGCAACTGAGCGCCAAGGGCATTGCCGTTGCGCTGGCCGACGGCATCAGCAGCAGCGCGGTCAGCGACGTGGCCAGCCAGTACGCCGTCACGGGTTTCCTCGAAGACTATTACTGCACCTCGGAGGCCTGGTCGGTCAAGACGTCGGCCGAGCGGATCCTGAGCGCCACCAACTCCTGGCTGCATGCGCAAACCCAGAAAAGCCAGTACCGCTACGACAAGGACAAGGGTTATGTGTGCACGCTGAGTGCCATGGTCATCAAGTCCACCACCGCGCATATTTTTCATGTGGGGGATTCACGCATTTACCGCCTGCGCGGCAGGGCGCTGGAGCAACTGACCAGCGACCACCGCGTGTGGATCTCGCAGGGCCAGAGCTATCTGGGCCGCGCGCTTGGCATCAAACCGCAGCTGGAAATCGACTACCAGACCCAGCAGGTTGAGCAGGGGGACATTTTTCTGCTGGCCACAGACGGCGTGTACGAACATGTCAGCGAGCACGACATGGCCGCCCTCATCCAGAGCGGCGCGGGCGAGCCCGCCGGGCTGGAGACGGCCGCCAGGGCCATCGTCGAAAAAGCCTTCAAGCAGGGCAGCACCGACAACCTCACGGCCCAGATCGTCCGGGTCGATGCCTTGCCCCGCCAGCAGGCCGCCGAGCTGGTCCAGCAGCTGTCCGGCCTGCCGCTTCCGCCCATCCTGGACGCGCGGACGGCATTTGACGGCTACACCATCATCCGCGAGGTACATGGCAGCAGCCGCAGCCACATCTACCTGGCGGTGGACGGTGAAACAGGAGCCCAGGTCATCCTGAAAACTCCGTCGATCGACCTGCAGGCCGACCCGGCCTACCTGGAAAGGTTTCTGACCGAAGAGTGGATCGCCCGGCGCATCAACAATGCGCATGTGCTCAAGCCCTATGTGCCGACCCGCAAGCGCCACTACGTTTACGTCGCCACCGAATACATCGACGGGCAGACCCTGACCCAGTGGATGATCGACAACCCCAGGCCCGCGCTGGAGGCCGTGCGCGGCGTGGTCGAGCAGATTGCCAAAGGGCTGCGCGCCTTTCACCGGCTGGAGATGCTGCACCAGGACCTGCGGCCGGAGAACATCATGATCGACAGGACCGGCACGGTGAAAATCATTGATTTCGGGTCCACCCGCGTGGCCAGCCTCACGGAGGCAGTTGCACCCGGCGAGGCGGACCCCATGCTGGGGACGGCCCAGTACGCTGCACCCGAATATTTTCTGGGCGAAGGCGGCACCACGCGCTCGGACATCTTCTCGCTGGGTGTCATCACCTACCAGATGCTCACCGGGCGGTTGCCCTACGGCGCCGAAGTGGCGAAATGCAGAACCCGGGCCGCACAGAACAGGCTGCGCTACGACTCCGCGTTGCATGACGACCGTGAGATACCCGCCTGGATAGACGGCGTGCTCCGCAAGGCCGTGCATCCGAACCCCGCCCGGCGTTACGACGAGTTGTCGGAGTTTTTATACGACCTGCGGCACCCCAACCGGGCGTTTCTGGACAAGACGCGCCCGCCCTTGCTGGAGCGCAATCCCCTGCTGTTCTGGAAGGGTGTCTCCCTGATCCTGGCAGCAATCATCGTGGTGCTGGTGAGCCTCCAGGCATTCAGCCGTTAGCCGGTTCCCCGCCAGCGTCCATCCGCAACGCGGGGTTGCGGCGGGCCATCGTTGATGGACGGCAAAAAAAAGCCGCCCTCGAGGGGCGGCCAAAACTTGGATGTATCAGCAACGATCAGCTGTCGGCCCGGATGCCGCGCAGCATGATGATGCCGCCCAGGTTGCGTGTGTCGCTGCGCATGCGGGTCCGCAGGCCCTCGGCGGTGGAGGGCGCAGGTTGCCAGCCCACGGTGATCAGCCGCTGGCGCGTCTCGCCGGTTTTGAGAACCTCGATCACCGCGGCGCCGAGCTTGTCGCGCACGGCGGGCGGCAGCGAGGCCGGGCCGGCCAGCGCGGTGAACAACTCCATGTCGGCGCCCATGATGCCGGCCTCACGCAGCGTCGGCAGTTCCGGGGCCAGCATGCTGCGCTGATCGGACGTCACGCCGATCGCCTTCATCTTGCCCGCGCGAACCTGCTGCATGGCCAGGCCGGGCGGCAGCAGGGCGGCCTGCAAATGCCCGCCCAGCATGGCCGTGATGAGCTGCGGGTTGCCGGGGTAGGGCACGTGCATCACGCCCAGGCCGCCACTACGGCTCTTGATCAGCTCCATGCCCAGGTGCCCGGGCGTGCCCGTGCCGGGCGAGCCGTAACTGGCCTTGTCGCCCTGGTTGCGCAGCCAGGTCAGCCACTCTTGCGCAGTGTTGCCCTGGGCGAAGTTGCTGACGACCAGTACCAGCGGCGTGGTGCCGATCAGGGCGACCGGCGCCAGGTCCACGGCCGGGTCGTAGGCAATCATGGGATTGAGCAGCCGCGCGATGGTGAGCTGGCTGTTGTTCATGACCCCGAAGGTGTGCTGGTCGGTGGACTTGGCCACCTGGTCCGCGGCAATCGTGCCCGACGCGCCGGACTTGTTCTCCACAATCACCGGCTGGCCCAGCGACTTCGACAGCGGCTCGGCAATTGCCCGGGCAGACAGGTCCTGCACCGAACCGGGCGGAAAGCCGATCAGCAGGCGGATGGGCTTGGTCGGCCATTCAAGGGCCACCGGCGACGCAGGACGCGCCGCCAGCGCCGCAGTTTTGACGGCGGGCCCCGCTGTGGCCTTGCCCGCTACAGCGGGTGCCGGCGCCGGCTTGCTGGTGGTCTGGCTGAAGGCGCCGGGGCAGGCCAGCGTCAAAAGGAGCACTGGCAGCACGCGCCAGGAAGGATGGAATTGCATCATGTGAAGCCTCCGTCAAGTTGAAAAACTCGAGGCCATTGTGTGAAGCCGACCAAGCGGCAGCAACCCTGTCAGAGTTGACAGGATGGGCACTGGCGTGCGCTGCACAAAGGTGTGCAGGGCGCTGCCGAAGGTGCAAAGAGATTAATGAGAACGTTTTAGCCAGCGCCCGTGGCAGGCGGCCAGGCCCCTGCCATCTCTGACAGGAAGCCGTTCGGCTTACAGGGTGCGCAACCGCCTGACGGTCGGTAAACGGTGCTGAGCGGTATTCGTGATGCGCTATGAAATTAATAGCTGCTTGCGCTTGCCCGCTATGGGCTGGAGGCCGATTTCTCTTGAGGTTTTGGGTGAGGGGGCTTCAGGCCGACTTGGTGGCGCTGCGCTTTGCCGCTGGCTCGGTCACACCGGGCGGCAGGCGCTTGAGCAACCAGTGGATCGCCAGCGGCACCAGCACCAGGTCGTCCATCACGCCAATAAACGGCAACACGTCGGGGATCAGATCGATCGGTGAAACCAGGTAGAGCGCAATCGCCGCCGTGCCCCATTTGAGCCAGCCCGGCGCCTGGGGGTGGCGCAAGGCGAACCACAGTTGCCGGGCGTCGCCGCGCAACAGAACCCACAGCAGGGTCAGGCGTTTGAACATGGAAGCTCCTTGAAGAGGGCGCAGGCCCGGCGGGCCGCTTTGACCCAGATGGCGCTGCTTGCCCCCGGTGCAAGGGCTTTCACAGGGCGTTACATTCACCGCCCACCTGTGGAGGGCGCTCAGGCGCGTTCAAAGTCGATGAAGCTCTTCTCCGCATCCACCGCGACCAGCTTCACGCGTGTCGTGTCCCCCACGTCCAGCCCCTCAAAACCCCGCACAACGCGGCCTTCCAGCAAGGGGCTGCTGATGCGCACAAACGTGCCCTTGGCCGCCGCGCCCGTCACGATAGCGTCGAACACATCGCCGATGCGGTCGTGCAGCAAATACGCGCCGGCGGCCTTGAGCACCTGGCGCTCGACCTTGCTGGCGTTGTCTTCCTGCAGCGTGCAGTGTTGGGCAATTTCGGCCAGCTGGTCGGCGGAATAGGGCGGCGCCTCGCCGGCCAGAGCCGCCTTCAGCAGCCGCTGCGTCACCAGGTCGGGAAAGCGGCGGTTCGGTGCGGTCGAATGCGCATAGTCGTTGATGGCAAGCCCGAAGTGGCCCTGTCCATTGCCTCCTGCTTCCGCCGCGCCGTCGGCAACCGCCGGTGCGGCAACGTATTCACCCGAGCCCAGCATCTTCACCACCGCCAGCGACAGGTCGGCAAAACCGGCCGGGTCGGCCGCGCGCCGCGCACTCAGGAAGCGGTCCAGCGCCAGTGCATCGGGCTGTTCGGGCAACTGCACGTCATGGCTTGCGGCCAGCGCGACGATGCGGTCCCAGCGGCGCGGGGACTGCAAAAACCGGCGTATCGACGGGAAACCCTGATCCACCAGAAAACGCGCCGTTGCGCCATTGGTGGCAATCATCAGGTCGGCAATCAAGTCCTTGGCGCGGTTCTTTTCGTCAGGCTGCAGGTCCACCAACTGGCCGTCCTTGAACACCGGCCGCGCGGAGATGGTGCTGACGTTGAGCGCACCGCGCGACTGGCGCCACTGCCGCAGCTTGCCAGCCAATGTGTCATGCAGGCGTACCTGCGCTTCCAGGCCCGGTACGCTGGCCATCTGCGCTGGCGGTAGTGCATCGCCGTCCAGCCAGGCCGAAACCGCGTCGTAAGTCAGCTTCGCGTGGTTGAACACCAAAGCGCGGTAGATGTCCGAGCCGGACACCGTGCCATCAGCGGCCACCTGCATGTCCACCACCACGGCCAGCCGCTCCTGGCTTTCGTGCAGCGAGGTGAGGTCGGTAGACAAGACCTCAGGAAGCATGGGGAAAATGCCCGCTGCCGTGTACACCGAGGTCGTGTTGGCACCCGCATGGCCATCGACCGCGCCGCCGGGCCGTACCAGACAATCCACATCAGCCACCGCCACCAGCAGGCGCGCAGCGCCCTCGGCCAGCGGCTCGGCCACGCTCAGCTGGTCCAGGTCGCGCGTGTCGTCGTTGTCAATCGAGAACCAGGTCAGGTGCCGCAGGTCCCGGATGTCTCCGTTGCGCTCGGGGCCGGTCAGGCGCGCGGCTTCGGCTTCCTGCAGGGCCTGCGGGGAAAACACCGGCAACAGGCCGCGGGAGCGCATGGCTTCGATGGCGATTTGGTGGAGGTGGGTGGGATCCATGGGGATTGTTACCAATGTACTGTTGCGGGCATCCTGTGGACGCGAGGATGCGATTTGACGAGTCGCCGCGAATAGCGTTCACCCTATGATGATGCATTAATTGGAACAAGATATGCCCGCAAACCGCCTTCTGAAGATTGTGAAGTCCGTTGGTCCAGGCGCTGCTGAGTATCGCGACTGGGTGGAGCAGCAGCCTCTACGGCAGTTCCTAGAGCACGAAAGATCGGCGGCCGCTACAACTCTCTACGGAACCGCTTACGACCGTGGAGGGAGTGTTTTTGTGCACTCGCTACTGGTGCCGATTAAAGACATCAACTTCAAAGAAACAAGCAGCTTTACTTCTTGGGAAGGTAACCCGTTTGATAGCCCAAGTTGTGGTTTGGTCTACGGCGGCGGAGAGGGTGCTAGGGTGGAATATAACGAACCGTGGACCTATAACCGTCAGGCTCTTTTTCAGCATGCAAGAAGATTGATTTTCGGACGGTCATTTGAAGGCAGTCATGATGGACGTCACTACTATGAGCTTGCTCAGGAACTAACCCACGCGCATGGACTTCATTGGGTGGAAGAGAGAAACGCTTGGTGTCGGTTGGATGACGCTGGCGATGTCGCTGACTTTTCGAAGATCGAGCATGTCGGCCCAGAAAATGGGAGAGGATCTGCAACCGTAGTTTCAGTAAATCGCGATCTTCTGAACCTGCATATGGCCGCTACCCAAACGTGCCTTGTTCAAATGTTCGATTCGACTGCACTGCCCGGCGATTTCCACGGTTTCATGGGCGGCGAGGAACACGTCTTCGCCAATTCCTTGATCGGTCTGGTGATGAAATACCGTCTTGACACGCAAGGTGCGAGCTACTTTCGCGGAGTCCAGATCATTTATCCACCTCTCAACGCGCGGGAACTCGGAGAGGTTCTTTACAAAGCTGATAGAGCACCGAAGAAATACACGAGCTTCATCATTCAGGACTTCAAAAACGGGCGCCTCGCTGAAATCAGCTGCGACCCTGCCGCCATGGCGTCATATTTTGAGAAGGACTCATCACTTCCGTTTCAGACATCGCCTGTTTTCTTCAAGCCTGAAGTGCTCGACAAGTACAAAGCAGATCCGGATAAGTACCGTTTGGATGCGCGGTCGATCAGCTGCAGGAACGCATGGTCTTTGCAGACCTATGACTTCAACGACGCTGGGCAAGTGCACACGATGATCAAGTATCTAGGTGACCTTCCTTACGCGGAGCAACTGCACTGGAAGTCGTGTAATGAGTCGCCAAAAGCGCCAATCTCCAAACGTTCATACAAGACAGATTTCGAAGGCTCGTTCGACGTCGAGCCGGATGGCCTCAGGGACTTGAAGTGTTGAATTCCGTTGAAATCTGACCCACTTAGCGCAGTAATTTCCATCCAAAACT
>ERZ1292640.2956-Hain-H43-02um-R1-2956-length-13421-cov-6_pt1 | contig 13421 bp, 12 predicted proteins | sample MGYA00564404_ERZ1292640 | MGnify/ENA primary metagenome ERZ1292640 (study PRJEB36523, sample SAMEA6512636) | groundwater metagenome | collected 2019-01-08 | study: AquaDiva: Metagenomics assemblies of 32 groundwater samples
TCCACATCGAAGACGTGCAGGACCAGGTCGAGCTCGGCCTCATGCGCAGCGGCCACCACGAAGTCGCCCGCGCCTATGTGCTGTACCGCGAACGCCGCACGCAAGAGCGCGCCCAGCAGGCCGAAGCCGCCAAGCCGGCCGAGGCCACGCTGCACGTGATGGACCGCGGCCAGCGTGTGCCGCTGGACGTGAACCAGCTGACCGCCCTGATCGAATCCGCCTGCGCCGGCCTGGGCGCCGACGTCAAGGCCGACCCCATCGTGGCCGAGACCAAGCGCAACCTGTACGACGGCGTGCCGATCGAAGAGGTCTACAAGGCCGCCATCCTGGCCGCCCGCACCCTGATCGAGAAAGACCCGGACTACACCTACGCCACCGCGCGCCTGCTGCTGCACACCGTCTTCAAGGAAGTGCTGGGCGAAGAGGTGGTCCCGGCCGAGCGCGGTGCGCGTTATGCCGAGTACTTTCCGCTGGCCATCAAGAAGGGCGTGCAGAACGAGCTGCTGGACGAGAAGCTGCAGCAGTTCGACCTGGACCGCCTGGGGCGGGCGCTCAAGCCCGAGCGCGACCTGCAGTTCGACTACCTGGGCCTGCAGACCCTGTACGACCGCTACTTCCTGCACGTGCGCAAGACCCGCATCGAACTGCCGCAGGCCTTCTTCATGCGCGTGGCCATGGGCCTGTCGTTGAATGAAGTCGATCGGGAAGCCCGTGCCATCGAGTTCTATGAAGTGCTGTCTTCCTTCGACTTCATGTCGAGCACGCCGACCCTGTTCAACAGCGGCACGCTGCGCTCGCAGCTCTCCAGCTGCTACCTGACCACCGTGCCGGACGACCTGGACGGCATTTACGAGTCGATCAAGGAAAACGCCCTGCTGTCCAAGTTCGCCGGCGGCCTGGGCAACGACTGGACGCGCGTGCGCGCCCTGGGCTCCCACATCAAGGGCACCAATGGCGAGTCACAGGGCGTCGTGCCTTTCCTCAAGGTCGTCAACGACACGGCTGTGGCCGTGAACCAGGGCGGCAAGCGCAAGGGCGCTGTCTGCACCTATCTGGAAACCTGGCACCTCGACATCGAAGAGTTCCTGGAGCTGCGCAAGAACACCGGCGACGACCGCCGCCGCACGCACGACATGAACACGGCCAACTGGATCCCGGACCTGTTCATGCGCCGTGTCATGGAAAAAGGCCAGTGGACGCTGTTCTCCCCGTCCAACGTGCCGGATCTGCATGACAAGTTCGGCGCCGACTTCGAAAAGGCCTATGTCGCCTACGAAGAGAAAGCCGCCCGCGGCGAGATCAAGCCGACGCGCACTCTGCAGGCGACCGACCTGTGGCGCAAGATGCTGACCATGCTGTTCGAGACCGGCCACCCCTGGATCACCTTCAAGGACGCCTGCAACGTGCGCTCGCCCCAGCAACACGCCGGTGTGGTGCACTCCTCCAACCTGTGCACCGAGATCACGCTCAACACCAGCGATACGGAAACCGCGGTCTGCAACCTGGGCTCCGTCAACCTGCGCCGGCACCTGAAGGATGGCCAGATCGACCACGCCAAGCTGAAGAAAACGGTGGCCACGGCCATGCGCATGCTGGACAACGTGATCGACATCAACTACTACGCCGTCAAGAAGGCACGCGACTCCAACCTGCGCCACCGTCCGGTCGGCCTGGGCATCATGGCCTTCCAGGACGCGCTGTATGAATTGCGCATCCCCTACGCCAGCGATGCTGCGGTGGAGTTCGCCGACCAGTCCATGGAAGCCGTCTGCTACTACGCCTACCTGGCTTCGACCGATCTCGCCAGCGAGCGCGGCCGCTATTCCAGCTACCAGGGCTCGCTGTGGGACAAGGGCATCCTGCCGCCGGACACGCTGGACATGCTGGCGCAGGCACGCGGCGGCTACGTCGAAGTCGACCGCTCCGCCACACTGGACTGGGACGCCCTGCGCAAGAAGATCGCCAAGGACGGCATGCGCAACTCCAACTGCGTGGCCATCGCCCCCACCGCCACGATTTCCAACATCATCGGCGTGGATGCATCCATCGAACCCTGCTTCGGCAACCTGTCGGTGAAATCCAACCTGTCGGGCGAGTTCACCGTCATCAACAGCTACCTGGTGCGCGACCTCAAGCGTCTGGGTCTGTGGGATGACGTGATGGTCATGGACCTCAAGCACTTTGACGGTTCTCTGGCCCCCATCGATCGCGTGCCGCAAGAGGTCAAGGCGCTTTACGCCACGGCCTTCGAGGTGGAAACGCGCTGGCTGGTCGAGGCTGCAGCACGCCGCCAGAAGTGGATCGACCAGGCCCAGTCGCTCAACATCTACATGGCCGGCGCTTCCGGCAAGAAGCTGGACGAGACCTACAAGCTGGCCTGGCTGCGCGGTCTGAAGACCACCTACTACCTGCGCACCACGTCGGCCACGCAAGCTGAAAAGTCCACCGTGGCTGCCGGCCGCCTCAACGCCGTGTCCTCCGGCGGCGAGGCGCAAGGCGGTGCGGGCATGAGCGCACTTGAAGCGGCTGCCGCAGCGGCACAGGCACAGATGGCAACGGCTGCAACCGACATCAAGTTCTGCGCCATTGATGATCCCGGTTGCGAAGCCTGCCAATAAATCGACGCCAGCTTCGCACGCAATGCGATGCTATTGAGCAACACAATCGAGCAGCGATGTGAATGAATACTTTTCATTTCATCTCGCTGCTCTCATAATCCGCTGATTGGAATCTCATATGTTGAACTGGGACGAAGAAGTCAAGCCCACCTCGCAAATGCCTTTTGCACACGGCTCATCCAGCAGCCGTACGACCGGGCTTCCTCTGCAATCCGCTGAACTTCGCACGGCGCAAGCCGTCAGCGCCACTTCATTCACCACCGCCACTGGCACCCCTGCTGCCGCACACCGTATCAAGGCGTCCGACAAGCGCATCATCAACGGCCAGACCGACGTCAACCAGCTGGTGCCGTTCAAATACAAGTGGGCCTGGGAAAAATATCTGGCCACCTGTGCCAACCACTGGATGCCGCAGGAAGTGAACATGACGCGCGACATCGCGTTGTGGAAAGATCCGAATGGCCTGAGCGAAGACGAGCGCCGCATCGTCAAGCGCAATCTCGGCTTCTTTGTGACGGCCGACTCGCTGGCCGCCAACAACATCGTGCTGGGCACCTACCGCCACATCACGGCCCCCGAGTGCCGCCAGTTCCTGCTGCGCCAGGCCTTCGAGGAAGCGATCCATACCCACGCCTACCAGTACATCGTGGAATCGCTCGGCCTGGATGAGAGCGAAATCTTCAACGCCTACAACGAAATCCAGTCGATCCGCGACAAGGATGAGTTCCTGATCCCGTTCATCAACGCGATCATGGACCCCAACTTCAAGACCGGCACACAGGAAACCGACCAGACGCTGCTCAAGTCCCTGATCGTCTTTGCCTGCCTGATGGAAGGTCTGTTCTTCTATGTCGGGTTCACGCAGATCCTGGCCTTGGGCCGCCAGAACAAGATGACCGGCGCCGCCGAGCAGTACCAGTACATCCTGCGTGACGAGTCGATGCACTGCAATTTCGGCATTGACCTGATCAATCAGCTCAAGCTCGAAAACCCCCATTTGTGGACCGCTGAATTCAAGGCCGAGATCAAGGTCCTGTTCGAAAAGGCCGTCGAACTCGAGTACCGCTATGCCGAAGACACCATGCCCCGCGGCGTGCTGGGCATGAATGCCTCCATGTTCAAGGGTTATCTGCGCTACATCGCCAACCGGCGAGCCACGCAGATCGGCCTGGAGCCTCTGTTCCCCAACGAAGAAAATCCTTTCCCCTGGATGAGCGAAATGATCGACCTCAAGAAGGAGCGCAACTTCTTCGAAACCCGCGTGATCGAGTATCAGTCGGGCGGCGCACTCTCCTGGGACTGAGCAGACTGAAAATGGCTTCCAGAATTACACACATCATTGACCGCCCCGTAGAGGACGGCTTTGGCGTGTGCACCCGAGTTCATGGCGTTGGGATTGATCCCAGCGCCATGAATCGCTTCATGCACTCCAACTGGCATGAAGTGCTCTTTGTAACTTGATCAAGGAGAAAATGATGGCAACTGCAAAAAAATCGGCCGCAAAGAAGGCCGCACCGAAGAAGGCTCCGGCCAAGAAAGCCGCAGCTAAGAAGGCTCCCGCCAAGAAGGTAGCAGCCAAGAAAGCTCCGGCCAAAAAAGCCGTAGCGAAGAAGGCGCCTGCCAAGAAGGTAGCAGCCAAGAAAGCTCCGGCCAAAAAAGCCGTAGCGAAGAAGGCGCCTGCCAAGAAGGTAGCAGCCAAGAAAGCTCCGGCCAAAAAAGCCGCAGCCAAGAAGGCTCCCGCCCGCAAGGTAGCAGCCAAGAAAGCTCCGGCCAAAAAAGCCGTAGCGAAGAAAGCGCCTGCCAAGAAGGCCGCTGCCAAGAAAGCTGCCGCCAAGAAACCGGCTGCGAAAAAGCCTGCTGCCAAGAAAGCCGCCAAGAAACCGGCTGCGAAGAAAGCAGCGAAAAAGCCTGCTGCCAAAGCAGCTCCGGCTCCGGCTGCCCCTGCTGCTCAGACCACTCTGAACCCGCAGGCCGCTTGGCCGTTTCCTACGGCCAGCAAGCCCTGATTCAGCGGCTTGGCCTCAAGCCCGATGCCCTCAAGGCATCGGGCTTTTTCTTCGTAGATTCATTCCGCCATGACCTCACCCCAACTGCCGTTTCTGCGCATCGAAAAGGATGGCGCCGTCATCGTGGATGTCCATGTCATGCCCAACGCAGCGCAGACCCGGATCCAGGGCCTGCACGACGGCGCCTTGCACGTGCGTCTGAAGGCGCCACCGGTGGATGGCAAGGCCAACCTCGCCTTGCAGGCTTGGCTGGCACAGGCGTTGGGAGTTCCGCGCTCAACGATCGAACTGGTCCGCGGTGACACCGCCCGGCGCAAGCAGTTGCGCGTCGCGGCCAGTCATGTCAAGGCTGCCGACTGGGAGCGCCTGACACCACCCGCAGCCGACTAAAAGCGCCTTGCTTACACGCCAAAGGCCTTGGCGTCGACCGTGTAGTTCTGCGGCCCGCGGTGCGCGATCTTGTGCGAGCCCATGCGGTTGCCGAGTTCGGCACAGCGTGCCAGCGACCACCCCTGTTCCAGGCCATAGAGCAAACCGCCGCGGTAGGCATCACCGCAGCCTGTGGGGTCGACCACATCGACAGCCTTGACCGGCGGCACCAGCGTCTTCTGACCGTCGACCCAGACTTCACTCCCCTCATGCCCGAGGGTAATGACCAAGCCGCGAACGTGGCGCGAAATCTCGGCCGGACTCCAACCCGTGCGATCACACAACATCTTGCCTTCGTAATCGTTCACCGTCACCCAGCTGGCCAGCTCGACGAAACGTGCCAGCTCCTTGCCGTCGAACATGGGCAGGCCCTGGCCCGGATCGAAGACGAAAGGGATATCCGCGGCCTTGAACTGCTCGGCATGCTGCAGCATCGCGTCACGGCCATCGGGCGAGATGATGCCGAGTTTGATGTCGGGATGGCGTTCGATGCGGGTCACGTGCGCCTGCATCATGGCGCCGGGGTGGAAGGCGGTGATCTGGTTGTTGTCCTTGTCGGTCATGATCAGGGCCTGCGCGGTATAGGTGTCGCCGATCTCGCGTACGAACTGCGTGGCAATACCCAACTCGCGCAGGCGATGCACATAGCCGGCACCATCATTGCCGACGGTCGCCATCGGCAACGGCGTGCCGCCCAGCACCTTGAGTGCATAGGCGATGTTGCCGGCGCAACCACCGAAGTCGCGGCGCAGCGTCGGCACCAGGAAGGACACATTGAGGATGTGCAGCTGGTCGGGCAGGATTTGCTCAGCAAACCGGCCCTCGAAATTCATGATGGTGTCAAAAGCCAGTGAGCCGCAGATGAGAGATGCCATGGTGATGATGTAGAAAAGTTTTCAGGGATAAAAAGCGAGAACACGGTAGCCGGCAATCCGTTCTGCATTGCCGTTGGTCTTGATGCCAAGCGCCAGGGAAACCGCCGACTCCGAGCCAGCGGCAAGCACATCAGAGGGTAGGCCCAATTCGCCGACCTGGAAGACCCGACGCATGAGCGCCTGGTCCTGGGCGTCGGTCAGCGACAACTCGATCGCCGGTAGCGCCACATCGGTCGCGGCCGCGTTCTTGAGCGTCAGATTCAACCGGTAAACGTCGGCTCGGAGCTTGTTGAAAGAGGCGCTGTCGATCAGCACCGACTCAATCTGGCGCAAGGGTGCCACGCTGCATTGCAGCGGTGCACACATCGCTTCCAGCACCGGCTTGAAGCCCGGCGCGGTGGCCGCAATCCGGTCCCGCTCATGCACCAGCAGTTGCATGAGCAAGGTAAGGCCCAAGAAGATGGCCGCCGGCAGCCCCACGAAGCGCCGCCAAGAATGCGCGGCAGGCGTGGTGCGCTCATCGGCCTCGCGCATGAAAGAGGGGGCTGGCGGCTCGACGGATTCAAATTGCGCCTCGGTCAGCTCGTCCGTCTCCGCATCAGACCGGAAGAAAGAAGCCGGCTCCCAGGCAGGCATTTCATCCAGCACCGGATCCAGCGGCGTCAACGCCACATCAACGGGTGCTTGCGGCTCAGGCACAGAATCCAGTACTGTTGTTTCATCGGCCGGTATCTCAGGCACTTCCAGCTCGATATCAACCGGCTCCGGTGGCGGAGCTTCAGCCAGTTGCGGATCCTGCAAATTCGACGAGGCATCAAAGACCTCATCGCATTGGCCGCAGCGCACCCAGCCCCCGGAAATGCGCAGTTGGTCGGGCACGACCTTGAACATCGTCCGGCAAGCGGGGCAACGGGTGATCAGGCTCATGAGGTCGGGATTGTAGAGCGCCGCCCCGAACCGATCAGAAGCTGGCCGTCATCAGAATCCAGCCGTCTTCCGCGTCGCTCACCGCCAACTGACAATAAGGCGCGTACGCCTGTGTCAACTCCTCTGCCTGGCGCTCCAGAATACCGGCCAGTACCAGCGACCCACCCGGCGCCACCCGGGCGCACAGCAAGGGCGCCAAGACTTTGAGCGGCGTGGCCAGGATATTGGCCAGCACCGTCCGGTACTGGCCGCTGGCCGCCTCGGGCAGGCCCGCGTTGAGCGCGACCTCGTTGGCCTGCGCATTGAGAATGGTTGACGTCACGGCCGCCTCGTCAATGTCGACCGCATCGATCTCACGCGCGCCGTGCTTGGCAGCACCGATGGCCAGGATGCCGGAACCGCAACCGTAATCAAGCACCCGGCCCAGTCCACCCTCGTCGGCGGCATGGTGCGCGATCCAGCGCAGGCACATGCGGGTGGTCGGGTGCGTGCCAGTGCCGAAGGCCAGACCGGGGTCAAGCCGGATGATGGTCTTGGCTTGTGCCGGCGGCTCATGCCAGGTCGGCACAATCCAGAAATCCGGCGTGATTTCCACCGGTGCAAACTGCGACTGCGTCAGACGCACCCAGTCCTGCTCGGGCACTTCGCTGATGCCGAGCAGGCGGCAACCGTCGAAGAAATCCTGCGCCTGCAGCAAGGCCGCCGCCTCGCTGGCCGCCGCTTGCGTCGGGTACAGGGCCAGCATGCGCGAGCGCTGCCAACCGTCCTGCGGCGGCGGCATGCCGGGCTCGCCGAACAAAGCCTGCTCGGCCTCGGTCTGCGCATCGGCATCTTCGACGCTGACGCTCAGGGCATCGAGCGCATCGAGCGCATCGCTCAGGACTTCGACCCGCTCCTGCGGGCACAACAGACTCAGTTCATGCATGGCCGCTGCCTAGCGTTTGTGGCGCGCCATCCACTCCTCAAGGTAGTGGATGTTGGTCCCGCCAGCCATGAACTTGGCATCGGCCATCAACTCACGGTGCAGCGGAATGTTGGTGTTGATGCCCTCGACCAGGGTCTCGCCCAGCGCCGTGCTCATGCGCGCCATGGCCTGCTGACGCGTATCGCCATGGACGATGATCTTGCCGACCATCGAATCGTAGTTCGGCGGCACGAAGTAGTTGGTATAGACATGCGAGTCCACCCGCACGCCCGGCCCGCCGGGTGCATGCCACATGGTGACGCGACCCGGTGACGGTGTGAATTTGTAGGGATCTTCCGCATTGATGCGGCATTCGATCGCATGGCCACGGATCTGGATGTCGCGCTGCGTGAACGGCAGCTTCTCGCCGGCCGCCACCATGATCTGCGTCTTCACGATGTCCACGCCGGTGATCATTTCGGTCACCGGATGCTCCACCTGCACACGCGTGTTCATTTCGATGAAATAGAACTCGCCGTCTTCATACAGGAACTCGAAGGTGCCGGCACCGCGGTAGCCAATCTTCTTGCAGGCCGCCACACAGCGCTCGCCGACCTTGTCGATCAGCTTGCGCGGGATGCCTGGCGCCGGAGCTTCCTCGATGATCTTCTGGTGGCGCCGCTGCATGGAGCAATCGCGCTCGCCCAGGTAGACGGCATTGCGATGCTTGTCAGCCAGCACCTGGATCTCGATATGGCGCGGATTCTGCAGGAATTTCTCCATGTAGACCGCCGGGTTGTTGAAGGCGGCACCGGCCTCGGCCTTGGTCATCTGCACCGCATTGATCAGCGCCGCTTCGGTGTGCACCACGCGCATGCCGCGCCCGCCGCCGCCGCCGGCCGCCTTGATGATCACCGGGTAGCCAATGGCCTTGGCGATGCGACGGATCTGCACCGGATCGTCTGGCAGTTCGCCCTCCGAACCGGGTACGCAGGGCACGCCGGCCTTGATCATGGCCTGCTTGGCCGAGACCTTGTCGCCCATGATGCGAATGGACTCGGGTGTCGGACCGATGAACTGGAACCCGCTTTGCTCGACACGCTCGGCAAAGTCGGCGTTCTCGCTCAGAAAGCCGTAGCCGGGGTGAATGGCCTCGGCATCGGTCACTTCCGCCGCCGAGATGATGGCCGGCATATTAAGGTAGCTCTGCCCGGAAGGGGCCGGACCGATGCACACCGCCTCTTCCGCCAGCTTGACGTACTTGGCTTCGCGATCGGCTTCGGAATAGACCATCACGGCCTTGATGCCCAGTTCGCGGCAAGCACGCTGAATCCGCAGGGCGATCTCCCCCCTGTTGGCAACCAGAATCTTTTTGAACATGAGACGAGTTGCCTTATTCGATGACGAACAGGGGCTGGCCGTATTCCACGGCCTGGCCGTTCTCGCCCAGGATCTGCGTCACGGTACCGGCCTTGTCGGCTTCGATCTCGTTGAGGATCTTCATCGCCTCGATGATGCACAGGGTGTCGCCTTCCTTGACCACCGAACCCAGTTCGACAAACGCCTTGGCGCCGGGCGAGGCCGAGCGGTAGAACGTGCCGACCATGGGCGACTTGACGGTATGACCAGTGACGACCGGCGCAGCCGGGGCCGCAGCAGGCACCGGGGCCGCAGCAGGTGCGGCAGCGACGGCAGCCGGCGCTGCCGCCATGGGCACCGCAGGCAGCGAATAGCCCTGAACCATGGCACCGCCGCCTTTGACGATACGCACCTTGCCTTCCGCTTCGGTGATTTCGAGTTCCGACACATTGGAATCGGACACCAGGTCAATCAGGGTCTTGAGTTTTCGCAAATCCATGGGATCTCCAACGTTTTTCCTAAAGATTGCTTCAATTTACTTTGAACTGAAGCGATTTCCACCCAAATTTCGGGAATTCCAAAAAACAAAAGGGCAGGCACTTGCCGGCCGCCATCATAAAGGATGTGTTGCAGGCCCTACTTTAACTCACGCCAGAGCGCCAAATCGGACGGGGAGACCTTGCCAATTTTACGATTCCGGATCACGCCGTCAGCGCCCAGCACCACAGAAAAAGGCAGGCCGCCACTGACATTGCCCAGTGATTTGCTTAAGGAAACGCCTTCCATGCCGGCCAAGGCGACTGGGAAAGTCAGCGGTTGTTTGACCAGGAAATCACGCACCGGGGCAGTCTTATCCACCGCCAAACCCAAAACTTGCCAGCCTTTAGCGGCATTTTCCCTATAAAAGGCATCCAATAAAGGCAATTCCTCGATGCAGGGCGGACACCAAGTGGCCCAGAAATTGATCAGCAAGGGTCGCCCTCGCAGGCTCTGCATTGCCAACTGCGCCCCCGCAGGGGTATCGAAGGACAAGGACCACAAAGCCAGCGCCGCTTGGTCGTCGACTGGTTGGGGAGAAAACTTCCGCCAAGCCCAGCCCGCCCCTCCCAGACCCGCCACAGCGGCGACCGCCGCATACAACCAGTGCCGCCGGGAAGATTTCAACTCGTTTTCAAAACTCACAAAACACCCTCAAATGGACTCAATGTCTGCCAACAATCGGCGAACAGCCGTCAAATCTCCGCGCGGCACCCGACCTTTCGTATCCCGCAGCAAAGCGCCACGCATGTCGTCGAGGTCATGAAGCATCAAATGGACACCGACTGTCTCGCCGAGTTCCGGACAGCGGGCATGAAAACTCAGGGCCTCCACCGGCTCATGGTGAAAGCCGGTCACGGTGCGCGGCTCATAGGGCACCCCCTGATCGATCAAGGCGATTTCGGCCGATTTTTCATCATCGCAAAACAGCTGCAGGTAAATATCCGACAAACGGGTCGCCGTGCCGTGCCAGACCGCCCCGCCCAGGTACGGCCGGAACAGGGTCAGCCGCTCCATCCATTGCAGAGCCAGGCGACGCAGCGCCTGCAGTTCAGCCGGCTGGGTGTCGGCGCAGAACAACGCGATGTACTCACGCACCGCATCCTCCACCTCGTCATTGCCAGGCAACGGCGTGCGTGACGGCAAGCCAAGCTGGCGCACAGCGCGACGCTTGGCCGGGCCATACTCCAGCCCCTCGTCCACCACCATCTGCGCCGCCGCGGCGGCAATTTCCTGTTTGCTCATGCCGGGGGTATTGTGCACCCGTACTTGATACCGGCAAGGCCGCAGAGCCACCTGTAGCCACCCCCTAGAATCGGGCCATGCATATTCACATCCTCGGCATCTGCGGCACCTTCATGGGTGGACTGGCTGCCCTCGCCCGCGAAGCGGGCCACAAGGTCACCGGCTGCGATGCCGGCGTCTACCCGCCGATGAGCGACCAGTTGCGCGCGCTCGGCATCGAGCTGATCGAGGGCTTCGGCTCCGAACAGTTGGCACTGCGCCCGGACATGTTCGTGATCGGCAACGTGGTCAGCCGAGCCCGCCAGGCCGACGGCAGCTCGAAATTCCCGCTGATGGAGGCCATCATGGAGGCCGGCCTACCCTACACCAGCGGCCCGCAGTGGCTGGCAGAGCATGTGCTGCAGGGCCGCCATGTGCTGGCGGTAGCCGGCACCCACGGCAAGACCACCACCACCTCGATGCTGACCTGGATCCTGGAGGCTGCCGGCCTGCAGCCGGGCTTTCTGGTCGGCGGCGTGCCGGTGAACTTCGGCGTATCAGCCCGGCTTGGCGCGCCAGTTCGCCCCCACGCCAAGACCCCGGCGGATCAGCGCCCGCTGTTCGTGATCGAGGCCGACGAATACGACACCGCCTTTTTTGACAAGCGCAGCAAGTTCGTGCACTACCGGCCACGCACGGCCGTGCTCAACAACCTGGAGTTCGACCACGCCGACATCTTCGACGACCTGGCCGCCATCGAACGCCAGTTCCACCATCTGGTGCGCACCGTGCCCGCCTCAGGACGCGTCGTGGTCAACGGCCTGGAAGAGAGCCTGGCACGCGTGCTGCACGCCGGCTGCTGGAGCGAGGTGCGCAGTTTCGGCGCAGCGGTAAGCGATTTCTCGGCCCACGGCGAACCGCACCGCTTTGACGTGCTGCGCCAAGGCCAGCCGGTCGCCAAGCTTGAGTGGGCACTCACCGGCGTGCACAACCAGCTCAATGCGCTGGCGGCCATCGCGGCAGCCGAGCATGTGGGCGTGGCACCTGAGGTGGCCGCACGCGCCCTGGGCGAGTTCCAGAACGTCAAGCGCCGCATGGAAGTGCGCGGCAGCGTCCGCGATATCACGGTCTACGACGACTTCGCCCACCACCCGACGGCCATCCGCACCACACTCGACGGCCTGCGCCGCAAGGTCGGGCCGGGCAGTCGCATCCTGGCGGTATTCGAGCCGCGCTCCAACACCATGAAGCTGGGCACCATGAAGGCACAGTTGCCCTGGAGCCTGGAGGATGCCGACCTGGCTTTTTGCCATGCCGGCGGCCTGGGCTGGGATGCGCGCGAGGCCCTGGCCCCCATGGGCACGCGGGTGCAAGTGGCGGACACGATCGACGAACTGGTGCGCCAAGTGGTTGTCAACGCGGAAGCGGGCGATCACATCCTGTGCATGAGCAACGGCGGTTTCGGCGGCATTCACCTCAAGCTGCTGCAAGCGCTACAAGAAAAGTAGTTCCCGTCGCACACAGGAAAAGGGCAACAGATTGGCCGGCTTGAACCTGTCCCTGCCGGCCGCCCTGCGGCACTGGCGCGGATATGCCGATAAGATGGCATCGAACCGTTTTTTGTTTGTCTCCGGGGACATGTCATGACTTCCGACAAACCACTGAAAAGCAGCACCACCCAGGTGAAGAGTACGCCGTTCGCCCCGCACGGGCAGGTTGATATCTGGATGGAGGGCAACCTGCACCATTACGAATCCACCGGCCCTTTCAACAAGGAGCTGGTGGACTGCCTGGCGGTCGCCCAGTCGAATTTCCTGCAAGCACTGAAGCCGGACGGCCCCTGGGTCAGCATCTGCACCATCAAGAAAAGTGCCTTGATCACCCCGGACGGCCTGCAGCGGTATGCCGATCTGATCCGCAAGACGCCGCCGGAACTCACACCGGTGGCCACGGCGTATGTCATTGCCCCCGAAGTCGAGGGGGGCCAGTTCATGACCCCCCACTTTGTCAAGATCTTTGCCAACGCCGACCGGCCGTTTCAGACCTTTGAAACCATGGCCGAAGCCCAGAGCTGGGCCCGGGCCCTGATCGACAGGGCCGGCGCGCCTTAGCGCTCCCGGCGCGCCTTGACCGCGCCGGACAGGACTTCCAGCACCTCCAGCGAGTCGTCCCAGCCCAGACAGGCATCGGTGATGCTTTTGCCGTATTCCAGATTGCAGGCATCGTCCTTGCCCGGCGTGAACTTCTGCGCGCCGGCATGCAGGTGGCTCTCCACCATCACGCCGAAGATGTGGCGCGAACCGCCTGCCATCTGGGCCGCAATGTCGCGCGCAACATCGAGCTGCTTCTCATGCTGCTTGCTGCTGTTGGCGTGGCTGCAGTCCACCATCAGGGTGGCCGGCAATTTAGATGCGGCCAGCTCCTTGCACGCGGCCTCGACACTGGCAGCGTCGTAGTTCGGCGCCTTGCCGCCACGCAGGATGACATGGCAGTCCTTGTTGCCGTTGGTCTGCACGATGGCGACCTTGCCGTTCTTGTGCAC
>ERZ1292640.2958-Hain-H43-02um-R1-2958-length-13412-cov-5_pt1 | contig 13412 bp, 7 predicted proteins | sample MGYA00564404_ERZ1292640 | MGnify/ENA primary metagenome ERZ1292640 (study PRJEB36523, sample SAMEA6512636) | groundwater metagenome | collected 2019-01-08 | study: AquaDiva: Metagenomics assemblies of 32 groundwater samples
CGATCTCCAGCGTCGACTCGTACGCCACGAGCGTGCGCCGGAAGTCGGTCACCTCCTCGGGGCGCTCGTCGACGAGCAGAATGATCAGTTCCAGCCCCGGATGGTTCCTCAGCACCGAGAGCGCAATGTCCTTGAGCAGGGTCGTCTTGCCGGCCTTGGGCGGGCTCACGATCAGCCCTCGCTGCCCCCGCCCGATCGGGCAGAACAGATCGATCAGCCGGCACGACGGCGGACACCCGTTGTACTCCAGCGTGATCCGGGGCTGCGGATCGATTGATGTCAGTTGCTCAAACGGCTTCATCCCCGCCGGCAGTGGCGGCAACGTCGTCGTCATCGCCCCCCGAAGCCCCTGCTGGTGCCCCTGCTGGTGCCCCTGCTGCGGGCCGCCCTGGGGGCGTTGCTGCTGAGGCTGCTGCCCGTTCTGGTTCGGCTGCCCGTTCTGCCCCGGCTGCGCGTGCGGATTCCCTCCACCGCGCCCGCGGCGACGACGCCTCGATCGACGTACTTCCAATCCAAACCTCCTTCGGTCCAAGGACTCGGCGCCATTCCGCCGACATTCCCAGGACAACCCCGCCCTCAGTCCAAGGCCCGTCCACCGAACCTGCCGTACGGCAAGGCTCGTGTCTCAACCGACTCGAACCTGATCGGCCCGAACCAGATCGGTCCAGATCAGATCGGCCCGATTCAACTCGGCGAGACCATCGCGGCGGCGTCCCAGCAGTGGAACGCATCAGCCCGCGGAATCCGTCCGCAGGCCCGGCCCTGAATTTCTAACTTGTTCAATCCAACTTTGTCGCGGGCTCGCTGTAAGGCAGCCCGAAAGCATCCACCTGGGCGATCAGCCCGGATCGATGCATGCCGATATGTGAGAGACCGAAAGTTCGCCGCAGCGCCAAATCAGGGAACGCCAAACAGGAAGCGCCAGACAGGGAACCGACCAGATTCGGATCGAATTGCCCCAATGCCCCCGACCGCCACGACCCCGTACCCATCTCTTCGTCACAATCAGAACCCGGATCCACAAGAAAGTCAAGAAGAATCTGAATGGAAGCCACCGAATCGCGCGGGTTCGCGCACGATTCTCTCGAAATCCGTCGGCCCGACCCGGCATCAGAGTACACTTTCGCCCCTTGGGCAAGACCCCCGCCAAACCCGCTCCCGATCCCAGGCCCGAAAGGCCGCCAAGTGTCCACAAGGGCCTCCCGGTCTCTCCTGGCATCATGATCGGCCGCGTGATGCTGCTCGAGGACGATATCCACCGCATCCAGAAACGCACGGTGAACGACCAGGCCGTCGCCGGCGAGCTCGCCCGCTTCGAGCGCGCCGTCCGGGAATCCGTCGCCGAGCTCCAGAATGTCTACCAGGGCGCCCGCAAGGACATGGGAGACGAGGCGGCCAAGATCTTCCTCGTCCACGTCGGCATGCTCAGCGACCGGCGTATGTTCACCACGCCCGTCACCGTTCTCATCGAGCGCGAGCAGGTCAGCGCCGAGTACGCCGTCAGCCACGTGCTGGGCCAGCTTGCCGAGCGCTTCCGCCACTCCGCCGACAGCGCCTTCACCACCAAGGTCAACGACATCGACGACCTGGCCTCCAGGCTCCTGGGACACCTCGTCGGCAAGCGCGAGTCACGCCTCGCCTTGGCCAAGCCCGAGACCATCGTCGTCGCCCCCGACCTCACCCCCTCCCAGACCGCCGCCCTGGACCGCAAGAAAATCGTCGGCTTCGCCACCGACCTGGGCGGACGCACCAGCCACACCGCCATCGTCGCCCGCGCCATGGGAATCCCCGCCGTCGTCGGGTGCCAGGACCTCGCCCAGGCCGCCCACGACGGAGCCACCGTCATCCTCGACGGCGACCACGGCACGGTCATCCTCGACCCCGACGCCGCCCAGCTCGCCGACTACCGGCGGATGATCGACCAGCGCAAGCTCTTCCAGATCTCCCTCGCCGAGCTCGCCGACCTCCCCAGCCAGACCCTCGACGCCGTCCACGTCGAGCTGGTGGGCAACATCGAGTTCCCAGAGCAGGCCGCCGAGGTTCTGTCGATGGGCGGCGAGGGCGTGGGCCTCTACCGCACCGAATATCTCTACCTCATGAGCCGCGTCGAGCCCACCGAGCGCGACCACTTCCAGGCCTACAAGAAGGCCGTCGAGCTCCTCAAGGGCAAGATCCTCACGATCCGAACCGTCGATCTGGGCGCCGACAAGATGGTCCAGGGCAAGCACGAGACCCCCGAGCGCAACCCGTTCCTGGGCAACCGCTCGATCCGCTACTGCCTGCGCAACCAGCCGATGTTCAAGCTCCAGCTTCGGGCGATCCTCCGCGCCAGCGCCCTTGGCCCCATCAAGATCATGTTCCCGCTGGTCTCCTCGCTCAACGAGATCCGCCGCGCCCGCCACATGCTCAACGACGTCATGGACGACCTGGCCGAGGACAGCATCCCCTTCGACCGCGACATGAAGGTCGGCATGATGGTCGAGGTCCCCTCCGCCGCGATCCTGGCCGACGCCTTCGCCAGCGAGGTCGACTTTTTCAGCATCGGCACCAACGACCTCATCCAGTACACCCTGGCCGTCGACCGTACCAACGAACGCATTGCCGACCTGTATAACCCCATGCACCCGGCGGTTATCCGCCTCATCCGCGACGTCGCCCGGGTCGCCAACCGGCGAAAGGTGCCCGTTTCATGCTGTGGGGAGTCGGCGTCCGATCTAGAGTTTGGATTGTTGCTCATCGGGTTAGGGTTGCGTACTCTCTCGGTGTCAAGTTCCGCCATCCCGTCGCTCAAGCGACTGGTGAGAAGCGTGAGCGTGCACCAGTGCGAGCGGATCGCCAAAGCGGCGATGGCGTTCGATTCGGAGGCCCAGGTTGCGGCATACATGCGCGATCAGGCCCGAAAGATCATCCCCGAAGCGTTCGACGGACGGACCGCCGAATAGCCAGGGGAACAGGACCACGCGGGACGTCGCCAAAGCGCCGGACCGGACAAACGACTCCCACCCCCCCAATCCCTCCTCCCACAAACCACGCCCAAAGACAGGCCCCGCCACGCGGCGGACCGGGCGACGGAAGGACGGTTGAGCGGGCGAACCCCAAAAAGGCTCGCCCGGGCTGCGGGGGGAGATGGGCACCCGGCTTTCATGGCCGCGCCAAAGCGCGGCGGCCGGCGCAGAAGCTCTCGGACGCCCGACCAGTGCGTCCGGCCCAATGGCTCCAAAGCCCGGGCACGCCAATGCGGTTGATTTCTCCGATTCTGGATCAGGCCGAGGCCTCCCGCCCATGGGAAGGAGCCGCGCCCAAGACGGCGCGGAATCGGTTTATGTCCAAGCATCAGATGATCATCAACTACGTCCCCGGCGAAGAGTGCCGCGTCGCCATCGTCGAGGACGGCAAGCTCGAAGAGCTCTACGCCGAACGCTTCAGCGCCGCCAGCCGCGTCGGAAACATCTACGTCGGGCGCGTCAACAACGTCGAGGCCTCGATCCAGGCCGCTTTCGTCGATTTCGGCGTCGAGGACAACGGCTTCCTCCACATCTCCGATCTCCACCCGCGCTATTTCCCCGGCGAGGACGACAACGCCACCGAGCAGGTCGGGCACAAGACCCCCCGCCGCGAGCGTCCGCTCATCCAGCACGCCCTGCGCAAGGGCGACGAGGTCATCGTCCAGGTCCTCAAGGAGGGCGTGGGCACCAAGGGTCCGACACTCACCAGCTACCTCTCGATCCCCGGGCGCTTCCTGGTCATGATGCCCCAGATGGACAAGGTGGGCGTCTCCCGCAAGGTCGAGGACGAAGAAACCCGTCGCGCCATGCGTGAGATCCTCGACCAGCTCGAGCTCCCCGAGGGCTTTGGTTTCATCCTCCGCACCGCGGGCATGGACCGCAGTAAGCTCGAGCTCAAGCGCGACCTCGCGTACCTCCAGCGCCTCTGGAAGGACATGGAGAAGCGCCGCAAGACCGGCAGCAAGCCCCGCCTCATGTACTCCGAGAGCGACCTGCTCGTCCGCTGCCTCCGCGACGTGCTCACCAACGACATGGACGAGGTCATCATCGACAACGAGCAGGCGCTCGTCCGCGGCGAGCGATTCATGAAGATCGTCGCCCCCCGCACCAAGACCAAGCTCGCCCACTACCCCGGCAAGACCCCCATCTTCCACGCCTACGGCATCGAACGCCAGATCTCCCTCATCCACGCCCGCGAGGTCCCTCTCCCCTCGGGCGGGCGCCTGGTCATCGACCAGACCGAGGCCCTGGTCGCCATCGACGTCAACAGCGGACGTAGCCGCGACGCCCGCGACGCCGAGGACAATGCATACAAGACGAACATCGAGGCCGTCGACGAGATCTGCCGCCAGCTGCGCCTTCGCGACCTGGGCGGCATCGTCGTCAACGACCTGATCGACATGCGCTCGGCCGCCCACCGCAAGGACATCGAAAATCGCTTCCGCGAACGCCTCAAGCGCGACCGCGCCAAGAGCACCGTCGCACCAATCTCTCCGTTCGGCATCCTGGAAATGACCCGCCAGCGCATGCGCGGCAGCCACGAGCAGCTCCACTTCTCCGATTGCCCCATCTGCCGCGGGCGTGGCCTTGTTCAAAAGCCCGACAGCGTCGCCGGCGAGGCCCTCCGCGAGCTCGCCGCCTACCTCGACTACGAACGCATCTCCAAAGTCGAGCTCGTCGTCAGCCCGCGCGTCGCCGGCGAGCTGCTCAGCAACAAGCGTCGCCTCCTGGGTCGCATCGAGCGCGAGAGCGGCAAGCACGTCGAGATGCGCGTGAGCGAGGACATCCCGCCCGACCGCGTGAGCTTCTACGCGTACGAGCTCGACGGCGCCGATGTCGATCTCGAGCGTCTTCCCCCGCCCCGCAGGCCCGAAAACCTCAAGGTCTGGGAGTTCGATCCGCCCGTCGAGGGCGAGGATGTCTGGTCGGGCGACCCGCTCTCAGAGCGCCAGCAGGCCCTGGCCGCCGAGGCCCAGGCCGACGACGCCCTCGATAAGGCCGACTCCGACCTCGAACCGCACCCCATCGAGATCGACGAGCCCGACTCAGCCACTGGCGATGTCGCCCTCGACGCCGAAGAGAACGGCAAGCGTCGGCGTCGCCGTCGGCGCCGCGGCCGCGGTGGTCGCCCCGACGATCGCGGCCCGGCGCCACAGTCTGCTCCCGCGACGAGTGTTCGCCCCGCCACGCCCACTCCTGAATTGAACACCGCCGCGCCCGATCCAAACGATCCGGCCCAGCCCGCAGACGCCCAGTCCTCCGAAATCGGCGAGGACGGCGTCAAGCGTCGTCGCCGTCGGCGTCGTCGCGGACGCGGCGGACGCGGTGCCGCGGACGCCCCGCCCCTGGGCGATACGCCGGGCGCGCCAGGACGCCCGCAGCAGGCGCCCCCGCGACCCGATCGTCGCGATCCCCACTACGAGTCCGGCGAATCCGCGCCCGGCATCATCGTCCCGCCCGTCGGCCCCATCCCGCGGCGCGAGCAGGACATCACGCCCCACACCGTCGTCGAAACCATGGGCGACTGGGGCGATGACGACGCGCCCGCACCGGCCCACACCCCGGTCCACACTCCGGCGCACGCTTCCGCACAGGCTCGCACTCCCGCTCGCCAGCCCGCCCCCCCCAACCACGCCCCAAGGCACTCCGCTCGCCCGAGCATTCCGGCCCCAATCGACGCCTCCAATCTCGAGGCGGACCAGGGACCCGATGGCGAGGATGACCAGGGCGACGGCGCACCGCAATCTCAAGACCCGGCCGGTCCTCCCGAAGAGGGCTCCGTGGGCGATGCGGGACGGCGTCGGCGTCGTCGCCGACGTCGAGGCCGCGGCGGACGCGGCGTCGACGCCCAGCCCGGCGCACCTGTCGATGGTCAGCCCGCGCCCGCGGCGATCGCTCCGCCGCCGCGTCCGGCACCACCTCCGAATGAACGTCGCAACGAGCCTCGCGGGCCCGCTCCCGCCGCGGGCGATCACAAGCCGCGGCGCGACGACCGCCGGCCCCGCCCCGATGGGGCAAAGGAAGCGCCCCGTCGCGAGCCCCGCCCCGCAAGCAAGGCGCCGCACGCCCCCGCCCCCGCCTCAAAGCCCGCGGCGCCCCCCGCTTCTCCGGCGCCCGGAACTCCGCCGCCCGTTCGCCCGCTCTACTTCAATCGTCGCAAGCTCACGCCCGCCGAAATGAACAAGCGCCCCAAACCCGAATGATCACCGCAGCCTCTCATGCCTCGCCCAAAGCGGCTCATCATCCTCGGCTCCACAGGCTCGATCGGGTCTCAGACACTCGACGTTGTTGAGCACCTTTCTCGCCTCACCCAGTCGGGCCAATGCCCCGGCCCGGGGTTCGCCGTCGTCGGGCTGGCCGCGGGCAACAACGCCGAGCTCCTGGCCGCTCAGGCCCGGCGCTTTGGCGTTGAGCACGTCGCGATCGCGACCAGGGGCGACGGCGCTCCATCGCACTGGCTCAGCGGGCCCGACTCTGCCCAGCGCCTCGTCCGCACCGTCGAGTGCGACCTCATCGTCTCGGCGATCGTCGGCTCCGCGGGGCTTGCGGCGACGCTCGCGGGCGTTGAGGCAGGCCGCGATATCGCCCTGGCCAACAAGGAAACCCTTGTCGCCGCCGGCGCGATCGTGGTCCCCGCCGCCATCCGCTCGGGCTCCAAGCTCTTCCCAGTCGACAGCGAGCACTCGGGAGTCTGGCAATGCCTCGCGGGCGCCGCGAACCACGCCGGCTCTACTGTGCCGCCCTTCGCCTCGCCGCCGCCCTCGGTGTCGCGCGTGGTGCTCACCGCCTCGGGCGGCCCCTTTCGAACCTGGTCTTCGGCCCAGATCGCAGAGGCGACGCCCGCCCATGCCCTCAAGCACCCCACCTGGCAGATGGGCGCCAAGGTCACACTCGACTCCGCGTCCCTCATGAACAAAGCCCTGGAGCTCATCGAGGCGCACTGGCTCTTTGCGCTGGCCCCCGAACAGCTCGACGCTGTCATCCATCCCCAGTCCATCGTCCACGCGATCGTCGAACTCGTCGATGGCTCCTCCATCGCGCAGCTCGCCCTGCCAGACATGCGAACACCCATCCAGCTCGCCCTCGCATGGCCACACCGCCCCATCGGCCTCTCGCCCCGCTCCAATCTCGCGACCATCGGCCGCCTGGACTTCGAGCCCATCGACCCCGCCCGATTCGACGCCGTCAATCTTGCGCGCAAGGTCATGCGCTCGGGCGGCCTCTCGGGCGCGGTTCTCAACGCCGCCAACGAAGAGGCGGGCGCCGCCTTCCTGGGTGGACACTGCCGCTTCCCGCAGATCGCCCACGCCGTGAACGAGGCCGTGAGCGCCATCGGCGGCCCACTCGCGTCCATCGACTGCGTCCATCGAGCCGACAGAGAGGCCCGCCTGTTTGTCCGCGACCTGCTGGGTGTTGCGTCGACGCCTCCTTCCACACACACCGGGGCCCCCGCATGATCCGCCCCGCGCTCGCCCCAATCGACCGGCTCATCGCCGAGGGCAAGCTCGACCAGGCCGAGACTCAGCTCCGCCGACTCATCGCCCGCTCGCCCAGCGACGTCTCGCTCGTCTCGACGATGGCCACGGTCCTCTCCGGCATGGGCCGGCGCGACGAGTCGCTCCTCTTCCACCAGCGAGCGGCCGAACTCGCGCCCGACCAGCCCGCTCCTTGGCTCGCGCTGGGTCTCGCCCTGGTGCAGATCCACAGGCATGCCGACGCCCTCGCGCCGCTCGAACGCGCCGCCTCCCTCGCCCCCGCCCAACCCGCCGCCACCTTGGCCCTCGCCAGGGCACAGGTGGCCACGGGGCGTTCCTCGGCCGCCATCGCCCAGCTCGAGTCGCTGCTCCATCTGCTCCCGGGCGACCCAGAGGCCACACTCTTGCTCGAGTCGCTCCTGAGCGATCGCGGACAGACCGGCGCGGCCGTCTCTGTGCTGCGCGAGGCCATCTCCAGGCGCCACGGCGACCCAATCCTGCGCGCCGCGCTGTGCCACCGCCTCCTGTGCGCTTCGGACGCGACCCCCTCTCAGATCGGCGCCGAGCACGAGTCGCTGGGCCGCCTCCTGGCACCCGACATCCCCGGCTCGACGCTTCTGCGCGATCGTCAGGAAGATCGACGACTCAAACTCGCCCTGATCTCCCCGGATCTGCGAGGTCGCCCCGCCGCGGCGTTCATCGAGCCCATCGTCGAACTCATGGGTCGCAAAGCCTTTGAACTCCACGTCTTTCCGCTCACGGCCCATCGCGACGCCACGACCGATCGATTGGCAAAGCTCGCCGATGTCTGGCATCCGCCCCAGGCGATCCTGAGCACCGACAGTCGCCCCGACCTCTCGGCGCTCGCCGCAAGCCTCGCCGAAACAAAGCTCGACATCGCGATCGATCTCGCCGGCTACTCCCCGAACTCCGGGCTTGCGGCCCTCGCCCATCGCATCGCCCCGGTGCAGTGCACCTACGGCTATCCCGGCACCAGCGGCATCCCGGCCGTCGATCTGCGGCTCGCCGACTCATTGACGCTGCCCATCCACGACACCGCCATCGGCACCGAACGCATTGTCCGCCTCGATCCTTGCCTTTTCTGCTTCCGTCCACCCGCCGACGCACCCATGCCCCAGCGCGCGTGGGAGCGCCGCGCCGTCGTCTTTGGCTGCTTCGCGAGCCCGGCCCGAATCAGCACACGATCAGTCGAGTTGTGGGCCGCGTTGCTGTCCAAAATTCCCAGCGCGCGCCTGGTCCTCAAGTCCAAGCCCTACGCCGACCCGGTGGTCCGGGAGTTCTTCACCGCCGCCTTCTCTTCCCGTGGCGTCGACCCGGCGCGCCTGGTCCTCATGGGGCACTCCAAGGACCTTTCCACGCACCTCTCGGCGTACAACGGCATCGATGTCGCCCTCGACACCGTGCCCTACAACGGCACCACGACCACCTGCGAGGCCCTGTGGATGGGCGTGCCCGTCGTCACCCTCCGGGGCGATCATCACGCCTCGCGCTCGGGGACGTCCCTTCTCTCTGCCGTCGGCAAGGGCGAGTGGGCCGCCGAAACCCCGGAGGCTTTCGTCGACGTCGCCGCTTCGCTGGTCTCCGACGTCGAGGCCCTCGCGGCCGCACGATCAAAGCTCCGCGACCAGGTCCGCCGCTCGCCTCTCTGCGACGAGCGCACATTCGTAAACCGATTCCAGGACGCCCTCCGCGCCGCCTGGATCCGCTGGTGCCGCACGGGCTCGGCCGGACGCGGATGAATGCGGCGAGAGCACACAGCATTAGCGATCAACCGGGTTGTGTCTTGCCTTTGCCGCACTCCGGGCACGCAGCGCCCTCCGCGAGGCCTGTCATTTCATAACCGCAAGCGGCGCATGAGCCCCAAAGGGTCCTCCGCCTCGCCCGCCGCGCCGACCACAACATCGACCCGCCCGCCGCGAAACAAACCAGCGCGATTGGCCAAAGCATGAAATGGACTTGCAGTGGCGGAAGATTGCCGGCAAACACAACTCGCTTCGCGGACAACACTCGCAGATTGATGATGCTTTTGCCCGGAGGCCAACTGTCGTCGAGGGTCCAGTCGAGCGCCGGCGCGAGCATTCGGCCGAAACGCAACCGCTGTGGCGAATTCCCTGTGCCGGGCACCCCGAACCACAAATCGACGGATCCACTATGGGATCGGCCGAACCAGGATCTGTCGACCTCCGTCCCAAACCAGTACCAGCGCGAGACCAGCATCACACTCGCCACGACAAGACCTAGTCCAATCAACCCCCACCCCGCGATCAGTCTTTTGCGCCCACGTGCCATACCCGCAGCATACCCGTCGCCCCCCTCGCCGCGTCGCCGCATCATTTCCCCTTTCCCATATGATCCCCCCATGCCAGCCCCAATCCGCTCTTTCCCCGGCCCTTTCCGCCCAGATTCCAAGGTCGATCTCTCGGGCCTGAGCGCCGCCCTCGAACGCCAGGGCTTCACCCGTGAGGCCCTCGAGAGCAAGGGCATCATCGGAACCAAGTCCGCCGCCGAGTGGGACCGCATGAACCGGATGCTCGACTTCAAGCCCGAACTCCGCACCCTCATCCACCTCTTCATGCTCGCCAAGACACTCCCGATCGCCGACGTCAACGCCGCGCTGGGCGCCGGCCTCGTCGCTTCTCTTGTCGAGTGCGGCATGCTCCACAAGTCGCCAGCGGGCGCCGAGGGCCTCGCCGCCGAAGGGGCCCTTCTCCCCCTCAGCGGCCTCTTCACGATGGGCGACTTCTCCTCCATCGAGACCGGACGCACGATGGCGAGCGACCACGTCCCTTGCATCAGCCCCGCCGCCACGCTCGTCGCGAGCCTCTCCGTTCGCGTGCCCTGCGATCGCGCCCTGGACCTCTGCTGCGGCTCGGGCTACCACGCCCTGCTCGCCGCCTCACACGCCAGGGAAGTCGTCGGCACCGACATCAACGATCGCAGCCTCAACTTCGCCGCGATGTCGAGCCGTCTCAACGCCCTCACCAACATCGAATGGCGCAAGGGCAGTTTCTTCGAGCCCCTCGAGGGCGAGACCTTCGACCTCATCGACGCCAATCCGCCCTTTGTCATCTCGCCCGCCACCGACCTGATCTTCCGCGACAGCGGCATGCTCGGCGACAAGGTCTCCGAAACGATCATCCGCCGGCTTCCTTCCATGCTCCGCGAGAACGGCTGGGCCTCGATGCTCTTCAACTGGCACCACAAGTCCGCCGACGACTGGGAAGATAAGCCGCGCCAATGGCTCCCCGACTCCGGCTGCGATGTCTGGCTCCTTCGATTCCGCTCCGACGATCCCCAGGCCTACGCCATCGGCTGGCTGCGAACCGGCCTCCCCGCGGGGAAAGACCCAGACCCCGCCAGGCTCCCCGAATGGCTCGCCTACTACAAGCGCATCGGTGCGGAGGTCCTCAGCCTGGGTGCCGTCATCATCCGCCGCCGAACGCCCGCGAGCGGTGCCGCCCCCAACTGGTTCAAGGCCGACACCCTCCCGACGCGCGACGACCACCCCAGCGCCTCGGACCAGATCCAGCGCGTCTTCGCCGGCGAAACGGCCCTCAGGGGACCGCGCGGCGACGCCGCGGTGCTCGACCTCAAGCCCCGCCTCGCGGACGGCATCACCCTCGAACAAACATCCTCGCAAAGCAACGGCGCCTGGAAGCCCTCGGTCTCCAGACTCGTCCAGACAGGCGGAATCACCCTCCGCTGCGGGCTCGATGAGGCCCTCGCCGCGGTCGTCGCGCGTTGCGACGGCTCACGCACGGCACGCGACGCCGCCCAGAGCGTCGCCAAAGAACGTGGGCTCGGCGACGGCCCCGAGGCGGCCCTTGGCGCGGTTCCCATTCTCGCCTGGCTCGTCCGCCAAGGCTTCTTTGATCTCGAGCCGGCGTGATTCAGAGCTGACCCAGCGGGGCGATCATGTGGAACTCGTCGAGCGCTTTCCCGTCGATCATCAGGCATCCCGGCTCAACGCCCCAAGGTACAAATCCCAGGCTCCTGTACATCGCGACCGCCGCGACCGCCTTGGCGCTCGCCGAGAGCGAAACACTCGTCACCCCGGGCCACGTCCGCGCCGTGTCCATCGCTCGCCGAACGACCGCCTTGCCCACACCGCCGCCCCTGGCCCCAGGAGCAACGTACACGCCCCAGATCATGGCGCGGTGCGCCATCTTGCGCTGACGCCGCAGCATCACGCCCGCCGAACCGACAAGCCGTACGTCTTCGAACGCACCGATGATCACCATCCCAACCTCGCCCAGTCTTGCGAGAGAAGCAGCATCGACCGCCACGTCATCCTCCGGGCTCGAGCCAAAGGCCCAGGGCGCGTCCAACAGCATCTCGCGCCGCAGGTCGGTGTAGGCGTTGGCGTCGGTCGGCAACAGTGATCGGATCAACATGCCAGAGCATAGAAAGGCAGCGCTCACGGACTCAAAGGGCAAGTCGCGCCTCGAGCTCGGCCTTGACCCCGGGCCACTCCTCTTCCAGGATGCTGAAATACACCCAGTCCCGCACAACCTGCGCCAGACGGTCCAGGCTCGGGGGCATGATCCTGGCCTTGCGCAGCACTCCTTCGCGCACCGCCCCGAGCTTGGTGATCGCCGCCTGGCTGTGCCGGTTGGTCCCGCTGGTGGTGAGCTGCACACGGATCGCCGGCGGGCTGAGTGTCTCAAAGGCGTGGCGCAGCATCAGGTACTTGGCCTCGGGGTTCACCCGTGTGCCGTGCCAGGCCCGCCCGATCCATGTGCGCCCGATCTCCACTCCGCGGTGCTCGGGCTTGATGTCCATGAACGTCGACCGCCCGATCGCTCGCCCTTTGGCGTCGCCCTCCGCAAGCACGATCGCAAACGCCACGACGCCGGGCATCGCCTTGACCTTCTCCATCTCCATCTCAAACCCCCGCACCGACCACTCGGGCGGGGCCTGCATGCTGTGGCGAAAGAGTTCCTGGTCGGCCGCCGAAAACAGGTCGACGGCGTGACGGGTCTCCAGCGGTTCGAGTCGGATCAATCGAACAACTCCCGGGCACTCAAGGCTCACTGGACCGATCCACGCGTCGCGGGTTGATGGCATCCCCCGATGGTAGAACAAAAGGGCCGCCCCACCCCCACTCCCACCCCATCCCCACCTCATCCCCACCCCCGCCCGTCATTGTTCCCGTCTAATCGCCGAACCCGCAACCGCCGCGAGGCCTGCGGTGTACCCTTATTCCCCGATCCGAGCCCAAGGCGTGCGAGGGAAACCACGCCGCCCGAAAGCCGAATGATCGTGCTGGCGTTGGTTCACGGTGTTGGGGGGTGGGGGGTTGGTCTGGTTTGCTCTGGGAGGATTCCCTCGTGTGGAAATGGCTGCTCGGCATTGCTCTGGTGCTCGTCCTGGGCTGCGTCGGCAGCGGATATTGGCTGGCCTCCTCGGGCAAGCTCAAGGAGTTCCAGGAACAGTTCAACCCCGCCATGAAGGCCACCGAGGTCCGCATGGAAGCGCCCAAGCGCGGCGACCTGGTCCGCACCATCTCCGCGCCCGGCACCATCGGCCCGCGCACCAAGGTTGACATCTCCGCCCAGGTCTCCGCCCGGATCATCGCCCTCCCGCTCCGCGAGGGGCAGCGCGTTCGCAAGGGTGATGTGATCTGCAAGCTCGATTCCGTGGACCTCGTCGCCGCTCTCGACTCGGCCAAGGCCCGGCTGGGTAGCGCCGAGTCCCGCGTCGAGGGCGTCCGCTCCGCCATGGAGAACGCCGACCGCACGCTCCGTCGCCAGCGCGAGCTCCTTTCCACCAAGGACATCTCGCAGTCGGAATTCGACGATGCCCAGTCGACCTTCGACCAGTCCAAGTCCACCCATGAGCAGGCGCTGCGGGACATCGACATCGCCAAGGCCAACATCAAACGCTCAGAAAAGGACCTGGCCAATACCAC
>ERZ1292640.2959-Hain-H43-02um-R1-2959-length-13410-cov-13_pt1 | contig 13410 bp, 9 predicted proteins | sample MGYA00564404_ERZ1292640 | MGnify/ENA primary metagenome ERZ1292640 (study PRJEB36523, sample SAMEA6512636) | groundwater metagenome | collected 2019-01-08 | study: AquaDiva: Metagenomics assemblies of 32 groundwater samples
TCAACACGATGGGCGACACGACCTGGTGCAAGGGCAAAGTCATCAAGAAGTACCAGCAGGACGACTTCCCGCTCGTCGACATCGATGTATGGGCAGAGAACCAGCGCGGCGAGAAGACGGTCACGAACGGCGGCGCGACAGTGATGCTACCGTCAAAGGACATCAAGACCAGAATGTTCCGCGACGGTTCGGGCGTCGATCTCGGCTACGCCATTTACAAGTAAGAACGCCGAGGAGGAGCGATGGATCGGGAGCTCGATGGCACTGGCCAGCGGATTTATGTGGATGGCGGTTTGCACCACGCTATTTAAACCATGATCGATCAACGTAACGCTCCGCTCGCGGGCTTCACTGTCGTCGAGCACGCAGAAGGCGTGGCTGCTTCGTATGCCGGTCGAATGATGGCCGTCATGGGCGCGACGGTCATAAAGGTAGAGCCGCCGGGCAAGGGCAGCGCGCTGCGTTGTACCGAGCCGTTGTTGACGCAGGAGCCGGCGGCGAGCGCGCTCTTTCACTACCTCAACGTCGGCAAGCGTTTCGTCACTTGTGACGTCGAGTCCGCGGCCGGCCGACGGCTAATGGGCGAGCTCATGGCGCGCGCCGAACTCTTCATCGACGACACGCCTGTAGCGCGCCGCGCACCGTTGCAGCTCGAACCGGAACTCGTTGCTGCGCGACACCCGCAACTGGTCTTTCTGTCGGTGCTGCCTTTCGGGGCAGCGGGCGCTCATGCGGACTTCCAAGCCTGCGAGCTCAACGTTTTTCACGCGGGCGGCGAAGGCTACCTCATGCCTAACGGACTCACGCTTGAGATGTTTCCAGATCGGCCGCCGGTGAAGATCTACGGGCACTTTGCTGAGCTGATCGGTGGAACTTCGGCGGTGTGTGCTGGCATAGCCGCGCTGCTGGTGCGCGATGAAGTTGGCGGCCAATTCGTCGATGTGTCTGTGCAGGACGCGAATGTCTCGGTCGGCTGTTTCGCCATTCAACGCCTGGGCGACGGAATCCTGGAGAACCGCCATGGCCGCTCCTTCAAATACGGCGGAGTGCTCGAGTGCTGCGATGGTTACGTCGGCGTCCTTACGCTCGAGCAGCGGCAGTGGGAAGGATTAGTCAAACTAATGGACGATCCTGACTGGGGGCTCGATCCTGCGTTGCGCGATCCGCTCGAGCGCAGCCGGCGAGGCGCAGAAATCAACCAACACCTGCGGGCGTGGGCGAAGACCCAACGCGTAGATGACGTCGTCAAGAAGGGCCAGGCGTTGAGCGTGCCGCTCGCGAAATACAACGCGCCTGCCGACATACTGGAGTCGGAGCAATCGAAGGCGCGCGGCGTATTTGCGCCGCTCGATCTTCCCACGTTCGGATTGGTGCCGGCGTTCACCGCCGCCTTTCAGCTGAACGGAGAAGCGCTCGCACTCACGCGCGCTGTGGCCGAGCCCGGCGCCGATAATGAGGCAATCTGGTGCGAGTGGTTGGGTTACAAGACTGCGGAGCTCGAGCAGTGGGGGCAGCATGGGGCCGTCTGAGCAGGTTGCGAAGCCGGCAACCGCCATGCCGCCGCTGCGTGGCGTGCGGGTCGCCGATTTCACGCTGCATGCAGCGGGTCCTTTCTGTGCGCACATTCTGGCTTTGCTTGGTGCTGAATGCATCAAGATCGAAACGGCCGGGCGCTTGGACATCTTCCGCAAACCGCATCCGGTGTATGGACGCATGGGAGCGGCGACGTTCGATCAGGTCTCGTCAAACAAGCTATCGGTGCAACTCAACTTGAAGCAGCCGCGCGGCGTGGCGCTCGCGAAGCGCCTGGTTGCAGTGAGCGATATCGTCGCGGAGAGCTTTCGGCCGGGAGTGATGGACCGGCTGGGCTTGAACTATGAAACGTTGAAAGCAGTGAAGCCCGACATTGTCATGGTTTCCGTTTCGGCATCAGGACAGACGGGTCCGGAGCGGGACTACGCGGGCTATGCTCCGCTATTCGGCGCAGCGGGCGGTCTCGGCACCTTGACCGGCTATGAGGATGGCCCGCCGACCGAGATCCGGCACGTGATGGACCATAGCACGGGCCTCACTGCGGCAATGGCAGTGCTGGCGGCATACCTGCGGAAAAAACGCACCGGAGCGGGACAACACGTGGACGTTGCGGCCCGCGAAGTGGCGTGCGGTTTCATCGGGGATGCGCTGCTGCAGTTTGCTGCAACGGGTGTCACATCGCGCCGCACCGGAAACGATGCGCCGCAAATCGCACCCCACAATGTCTATCCGTGCGCAGGCGATGACGCGTGGGTGTCCATTGTCGTGACGACCGAGGACGAGTGGCGGGCATTCGCCAAGGCTTTGCAGCGCCCGGAGTGGTTCACTGATGCCCGCTTCGCTTCCGCGCAAATGCGCTGGACACATCGGCGTGAGCTCGATGCCGAGATCGGTGCGTGGACGCGCGGGCGCAGTCGCGAAGCAGTGACGCGCATCTTGCAAGCCGCCGGTGTTGCGGCTTTCCCGTCATACACGGCGCAAGACATTGTCGACGATCCGCATCTCAACGGCCGCGGCACGATCCAGAATATGGTTGGACCTGATGGCGAATCGCGGAAAGTCGTCGGGCCACCGTGGCGCTTCTCACTCACGCCGGCGAAGCTCGAGCGCTGGACACCGAAGCTCGGAGAGCATAATCAGTATGTGTTCGGCGAGCTGCTGGGTCTGCGTGCCGACGAAATCGAAGAACTCGTCGCATCCAAAGTGATTTACTGATGCAACCGCCTTTGGCCGGGATCGGCGTGATAGAGCTCGGCGGCGGCTCGGCGATCGCTTATGCAGGGAAGCTCTACGCGGACCTCGGCGCAGACGTGATGCGCCTTGGTATCACGGGGGGTAAGCGCGCGCCCGGCGGGACACGTGAAGACGGCGAAATAAAGGGGCTGGCGCTCTATCTCAACGCTCGCAAAAAAAGCAGGGTCATCGATCCCACAGGCGATGTTGGACTCGAGGAAATATCAGAGCTGTTTGCCCGCAGCCGCATCCTCTTACATGCACCAATCGATCACGCGCAGGCGTCCACGCTGGGTCCTGAGGCAATCGCGGCTGAATTTCCTCATCTCATCGTAGTGTCAGTCACGCCATTCGGGTTAAAAGGCGACGCGCGGCATTGGCCCGCAGACGACCTTACATTGCAGGCCTATGGCGGAATATCAATCGGCATTGGCTTACCCGGCGAGCCGCCTCTGAAGCTTCCGGGCGACCAGAGCGCGTTTCAGGCAGGACTCTCCGCTGCGATCGCCGGTATGGCGGGGATGTTTCCCCGCGGCGGCGTGCTCGTGGATGTGTCAGCGGCCGATGTGTGGGCATCGTTCTACACCGGCGTCGAAGTGGCTCTCGCGCATTTTAAGCGGCACCCGAAGCGTCGCGCCGGCCACCGCGTGTCAGGGCAACCTTACCCACGCACGATATTCCGGTGCAAAGACGGGTATTTCGCCATCCAGTGCGGAGAAAGCAGACATTGGCAAAGCTTTCTCGGCATGATCGGGCGTGAAGACCTTGCGGCCGATGCGCTGTTCGCAAACCGCTTCAAGGCGAATGACGAGCACGGCGATGCGTGCGACGCGCTGATCGAGCCGTGGTTTCTCAGTCGCACGAAGGACGAAATTCTGCAGCACTGCCTCCAGCACAAGATTCCGGGCGCGCCGGTGTACGATATCCAGGAAGTTGTGCAGCATCCGCATCTGAAGCAGCGGGCCTACTTCGTGCCGGTTGCTGCAAGCAATCGATCTGTACGCGTCCCAGGTCACCCATTCTCGGGACTCACTGCCGCATCCGAATCGAAGAACAGCCGAGCAAGCGATTCTCGCCTGCCGCAGAATGACGTTGCGCCACTCTCGCAGGCTACGAGCCGTAAAGGAAACCACGCGCCCGCAGAGCATGCCCGGCCGCTCACTGGATTGCGCGTCGTCGACTTCGGCTGGGTCTGGGCAGGTGCGGTACCGGGTCACATTCTCGCGGATATGGGCGCGGAGGTGATCAAGGTCGAAAGTGCGAGTCCGCTGGACTACATGCGTCAGGGGCGGCCCATCGTCGGCACGCAGAAAGACCCCGAGCAGAATCCGATGTTTCAAAACGTCAACCGCGGCAAGCTGAGCCTGCGCATCAAGCTCGATCATCCCGAAGCGAAGGCCGTGCTCAAGGACCTGGTTGCGGTGAGTGATGTCGTAATCGAAAACTTTTCGCCGGGCGTGATGGAGAAGTTCGGGCTGGGCTACCCGGAGCTGCAGTCTGTGCGACCGGACCTGGTGATGTGCTCTATGTCAGCAGTGGGGCAGAAAGGGCCGCTCCGCGGCATCCGTACTTACGCGACGATGATCGCCAGTCTGGCGGGCCTCGACAGCCTCGTGGGTTACCCCGGGGAGCGCGTGCTCGGGTCGCAGTCATCGTATGCGGACCCGAACGCGAGCCTGCACGCTACCTTCGGAATATTGGCCGCGTTATGGCGCCGGCAGCAAACTGGCGAAGGCGCGTATATTGACCTCTCGCAATGGGAGGCCGCCGTGAACGTAATGGGCGAGCAGGTGGCCGACTATGGTTTGCATGATCGCGTGCCTGGGCCGTGCGGCACACTGCATGAGCACAAGGCGCCGCACGGCAACTATCCCGCTGCCGGTGACGACCGATGGATCGCGATCTCGGTTGCGGACGAGCGTCAGTGGCGGGCCTTGAAGAGCGCTCTCGGCGACCCTGAGTGGATGTCGTTGAAGACCTTTGCGACCCCGGCCGACCGTCTCGCAAATCGAACCGAGCTTGACGAGCGACTGGCGCGCGAAACCAGCAGGTATGAGCCTGATGCCTTGGCATCTGCGTTAACGGTTGCAGGCGTTCCTGCCGCTCCGCTGCTCGATGCCACTGACATTGCTGCCAGTGCTCAATTCCGCGACCGGGAGTTGTTCGAGATGATAGAGCACCCTGTGCTCGGATCACTGCCGGTTTACCGTCTGCCCTGGCAGATTGACGGTGCGCCGGTGCCGATTACGCGCCGCGCGCCGCTGCTTGGTGAGCATAACGGCTATACGTTGAAACAAGTGCTGGGCTATGCGGATGAGCGCGTCACAGCACTGCGCGGGGCCGGACTATTTTCGTAACCGATATCGCAAGCGCGGTGCTTCCATGCCGGCGCCGCAGACGATGATTAACGCGATCGGTCACACGCGAAGCGAAGAGTGATACATAATGCTCGATTCCGAAATCGAGTCTCACCTCACCATCCAGCAAGGAGGAGCATCATGAAACCGAATACAACCCATGTGCTGTCCGCCCTCGTGGTCTGCGTTAACCTGCTTTGCGCCGCGTCGCCGGCGGCGGCGCAGGAGAAGTTTCCGTCGCGCCCGATCGAGATCATCGTGCCGACCCCGCCTGGAGGCGGCACTGACATCACAGCGCGACTGCTCGCCGAACTGGTCGAGCCGATGCTGGGGCAGAAAGTGGTGGTCGTCAACAAGGCGGGCGCCGGCGGCACGCTGGGCATGAGTGCCGTGGTGCAGGCCAAGCCCGACGGCTACACGCTGGGCGGCCTGTGGAACGCGCCGCTCACCATGACGCCGCATTCGCAAGCGGTGCCGTACTCGTTGCAGGATTACGTTGCCATCAGCCTCGCCGACACTGCGCCCGCATTGCTATGCACCAAGCCTGACTTTCCCGCCAACACCGGGAAGGAATTCATCGAGGTGATTCGCAGCAATCCGAACAAGTACACGTACGGCAACGACGGCGTCGTCGGCATGCTGCACCTTTCGACCGAGCGCATCTTCACCAAGCTCGGCATCAAGGCGCGTCCCGTTCCGTTCGGCGGCGCGGGCGAGACGCTGAAGAATTTCCTCGGCGGTCACGTCGACATCTATGCCGGGTCGATCCCGCCTATCGTTCCGCACGTGAAGGCAGGCGCCGCGAAATGCCTGCTGCTCACGTCGAAGGAAAAGAACGCCGCAGTGCCGCAGGCGGCTTCGCTCAGCGAGCTCGGCATCCCCGAGACCGCAACTTATCTGTGGCATGGCATCGTCGGCCCGAAGGGGATCCCGCCCGATCGCATCGCGATCCTCGAAAAGGCGTTTGCCCGGGCTGCGAAAAGCGACAAGTTCCGGCAATTGATGGAGGCGAAGGGCGTCACCGTCGAAGGCTCGGGCGCCGCCGAGTTCAGGAAGCTGATCGACACCGAGTTCAAGGCGATGGGCGAGGTGGTCACGTCTCTCGGCATGGCCAAGAAATAACGGCTATGCAGGTCGATCCGCGCCGCGGCGATCTCGTGATCGCCGTTTTGCTGTTGGCGCTGGCGGCATTCTTCCTGTGGGGTGCATGGCGCATGCCGGCCGGCACGTTCGCCGTGCCCGGCCCGGGTGTTGTGCCGATGATTCTCGGTGCGCTGCTCGCAGCCACAGCGCTCGTCCTGTTCATCAAAGCGCTGATCGGTGACCGCTCCGAAGCCGGTGTTTCCGTCGCATTCGGGGTCGCCCCCATCGCAATCGTTTTCGCCGCGCTGACCGCGGTCGCGCTTGCGTTTGAACGCGCGGGGTTCCTGGTGACCTTGAGCGTGTTCATGTTTGTGATGCTGCGCGCGGTTTCGCGACTCGGCACGCTGCGCTCAGTGCTGGTCGCGGTCGGCATCGTGCTCGCCGCAGGGTGGTTCTTCGACAGCGTGCTCGGGGTCAACCTGCCGCGCGTGCCCTGGTAGGTCCGACAGGCATGGACATCATCCACTATTTGCTACAGGGGTTCAGCGTCGTGCTGACGCCATCGAACCTGTTTTATTGCCTGATCGGCGTCTTGTGGGGGACGGTCGTCGGCGTGCTGCCGGGACTGGGTCCGCTTGCCGGTATGTCGCTATTGCTTCCGCTCACTTACAAGCTCGATCCGGCGGGGGCGATCATCATGCTGTCGGGAATTTTCTACGGCGCGATGTACGGCGGCTCGACGACATCCATCCTGCTGCGCATTCCCGGCGAGGCGGCGTCGATCGTCACCTGCATCGACGGCTACGAGATGGCGAAGCAGGGCCGGGCCGGGCCGGCGCTGGTGGTCTGCGCGGTCGGCAGTTTCATCGGCGGCACGGTCAGCATTGTGGGTCTCATGTTGTTCGCGCCACCGCTCGCCCAAGCGATGCTGAAAGTCGGGCCCGCCGCGGAGTTCGCACTGATGCTGCTCGCGCTCATCGTGATGAGCGTGATCAGCACCAGCTCGACATTGAAGACGCTGACGATGATCTTGCTCGGGCTGCTTCTTGCCACCATCGGGCTCGATCCGATCACGGGATTCGCCCGCTACACATTCGGGTCGCTGCATTTCTCCGATGGCATCAGCTTCGTGGCGATGGCGCTCGGGCTGTTCGGAATCAGCGAAATACTGATCAACTTCGAGAATATCGCGAACCTGAAGCCGACGATCAAGCCGACGCTCAAGAGCCTGGTTCCGCAATGGACCGACCTCAAGGCTTCCGCCGGGCCGATCGGCCGCGGCACGGTGATCGGCTTCCTGTTCGGTTTCGTGCCGGGCATTTCGCACGTGATATCGACTTTTGTGTCATATGCGGTCGAGAAGAAACTCTCCAGGCATCCCGAGCAATTCGGGCATGGCGCGATCGCCGGGGTGGCGGGGCCGGAGACGGCCAACAACGCGACCACCGGGAGCTGCATGATTCCGCTGCTGGTGCTCGGCATTCCGGCGATCCCGGCGACTGCGATCCTGCTGTCCGCGATGATGATACACGGCGTGCAGCCGGGCCCGCAGTTGATGTCCGAGCATCCGCAGGTGTTCTGGGGGCTGATCGCGAGCATGTACATCGGCAATCTGATGCTGCTCGTGCTGAACTTGCCGCTGGTGGGGGTGTTTGTGAACCTGCTGCGCATTCCGTATGTTTATCTGGCGCCGGTCGTGCTGCTGATATGCGTTGTCGGCATTTACAGCGTGAGCGCCAGACCGCTCGATATTTTCATCATGGCCGCATTCGGCGTGCTCGGCTACGTCCTGCGCAAGTTCGATTTCGATGTCGCGCCGCTGCTGCTGGCAGTGGTGCTCGGAGACCGCATGGAGGTGAACCTGCGCCGCGCGCTGGTGATCTCCGACGGCGATTATGGTATTTTCCTGCAGGGCGCGATCTCGCAGGTTTTCATCGGGGCCATCGTGCTGCTCGCGTTGCTGCAAGGCGCGGCGTGGCTGTTCGGTTTCCGAAAGAAGGCGCTGCGCCAAGGACCGTAGTTCAACGAGCGTCAAAGAGGAGGAGCGATGAGTCCCGGAGCGAAACTGAGAAAACTTCTGGCGGGGGAGCGTATCGTAGTGGGCGGCGGCGCGCACGACGCATTGAGCGCGCGCATCGTCGAGCAGGCCGGCTATCCAATGTGCGTGGTGACCGGCGCGGGCGTTTCGATGTGCCGCGGCTATCCCGACGTCGGGCTCGTCACCATGGAAGAGATGGTGAGGAATGCCCGTTACATTGCCGAGGCCATCGAGATCCCCGTCGTCGTCGACGCCGATAACGGCTACGGCAACGCGATCAATGCGCGCCGCACCGTGCGCGAGTTCGAGCGCGCGGGCGTCGCCGGCATCCACATCGAAGACCAGGTCTGGCCCAAGCGCTGCGGCCATATGTTCGGCAAGAAGCTCATCCCGGCCGAGGAAATGGTGCAGAAGATCCGGGCCGCTCTCGACGCGCGGCGCGACCCCGACTTCGTCATCATCGCGCGCTGCGACGCGCTGCTGGTCGAAGGTCTGGACAAGGCGCTCGAGCGCGGCGAAGCGTACATAAAAGCCGGCGCGGACATGCTGTGGCTCGAAATGCGCGAGTCGATGGACGAGATCAAGGCGATCGCCGAGCGCTTCCGCGGCCGCATTCCGCTGGTGTTCAACCATTCGCCGAGCGGGATGGTGCCGCGGCTGCCGGTTGCCGAGCTCGAGGCGATGGGATTCAAGACGGCGTGTTTTTATGTCCATGCCCTCATGGCGGCGTGCAAGACCATGCAGGAAGTCCTGCGCGAAATCAAAGCGACCGGCAACTCACTGACCGTGTGGGATCGGATGGTGAGCTTCGAGGAGTTCTGGAACATAGCCGGGCTGCCGGAAATCCGCGAGCTGGAGAAAAAGTATGGCGCATGACCCGGTCCGGCTCGAGCTCGTCAAGAACGCCATCGGCTCGGTGGTCGACGAGATGGTGCTCACCGTCGTGCGTATCGCCTATTCGTCGATCATGAAGGACACGATGGACATGTCGAGCGCGTTTTGCGACAGGCAAGGCCGCATGATCGCCCAGGGATTGAGCCTGCCGCTGCACCTGGGGTCGATCCCGGACGCAATGGACGCGGTGCGCACCGAGTTCGGCGACACCTTGGCCGCCGGAGACGTCGTGATCCTGAATGATCCGTATCAGGGCGGCATGCATCTGCCCGACATCTTCATGTTCAAGCCCGTGTTCGTGCGCGAGCATCTGCTCGGCTACGCAGTCCTGGTAGCACATCACAATGACATGGGCGGGCGCGTGCCCGGATCGAGTGCAGCCGACTCGACCGAGGTGTTCCAGGAAGGCCTGCAAATTCCCGTAGTCAAGCTCTACGACCGTGGCGTGCCGAACGACACTTTGTTCAAAATGATCGCGCGCAATGTCAGGGTACCCGACACGGTCATCGGAGACTTGCACGCGCAGGAAGCGGCGTGCCGTATTGCCGAGCGCGGGATGGGCGAGCTTGCCACTCGCTACGGCGTGGACGAGCTTGAGCAACGCTTCGACGAGCTCCTCGACTACTCCGAGCGGGAAGCGCGGCGCGCCATCGCCGCCATTCCGGATGGAACCTACAGCTACACGGATCATCTGGACGACGACGGCATAGATCCCGATCAGCCGGTGACCGTGAAGGCGACGCTGCACGTCGAGCGTGACGAGCTCACGGTCGATCTCGCCGGGAGTTCGCCGCAGGTGAGGGGGGCGATCAATTCCACGTTATCGTTTGCCCGATCCGCCGTGTATTTTTCAATCCGCGCGATCATGGAGTCCGATGCCCCGAACAACTCCGGCTTTATGCGGCCGATCCGGGTGGTCGCACCCGAAGGTTGCCTGTTCAATCCGCGCCGGCCCGCAGCCGTCGCGGCACGCGGCGTAAGCGGCTTTCGCTTGATCGATGCGATGTTCGGAGCATTGTCGCAGGCGGTCCCGCTCCTGCCCCGTGCGGCCGGCGAAGGCGGCACCAGCAGCTACAGCATCGGCGGTTACGACGCCGACGGCCGCTTCGTATTGTTTCGCGAAGCATTGATGGGCGCCTGGGGCGGGGGTTTCCAGCGCGAAGGGATCGATGGGGTCGCCAATCCAGCCGCCAACATCGGCAATGCTCCCATCGAGATGGTCGAGAATCAGGCGCCGATCCTGGTCGAGAAGTACGAGCTCGTGACCGACAGCGGCGGGCCCGGGAAATGGCGCGGCGGAATGTCGGTCGAACGGCAGCTCAGATTCCTGGGCGGGCGCGCGACCTTCCAATTGCGATCCGATCGGCGCCGGCATCCGCCTTACGGCCTTGCCCACGGGGAACCAGGGGCCCCTTCCAACAATCTGCTCGAAGACAATGGCGGCTGGCTCCAGCTTCCGACCAAGTTCACGCGGGCGCTGCATAAAGGTCAGGCGTTCCGCCACATAACGGCCGGCGGCGGCGGATACGGCGACCCGCTGAAACGCGATCCGCGCCTGGTGCTCGACGATGTGCGCAACGGCAAGGTGTCGCTCGATGCGGCGGAGCGCGATTATGGCGTGCGCATACTGCGCTTGCCGTGGCGCATCGATCACGACGCCACAGTGAAGCTGCGCGCTGGCCGCGAGCCCCGTTTGCAGATCGCCCCGGCGTCGGCATGATACCGGGCGGACGTCCGCTGCGTATCGGCGCAGACATCGGCGGCACGTTCACCGACCTCGTTTTCCTGTGCGCGGACGGGACGCTGCACAAGCGCAAGCAGCCATCGACGCCGGCGGACTATTCGGAGGCGATCATCAAAGGCGTGACCGCTTTCTGCGAGGAGCAGCGCTCGCCGCCCGGCCAGATTGCCGAAATCGTTCATGCCACAACGGTTGCAACCAATGCGATTCTCGAGCGCAAGGGTGCACGCAGCGCATTGCTGACTACGGCGGGATTTCGCGACGTCCTCGAGCTGCGCCGCATACGCATCCCGATGTCTTACAACCTGAACTGGCAAAAACCGCTGCCGTTGGTCGAGCGTGAGCTGCGGATTCCGATTCCCGAGCGCATCGATGCGCGCGGCAATGTTCTGATCCCGATTGACCCGACCGCGTTGGACGCGGTCATCGCGCTGCTCGAGGAATGCCGCGTCGAATCGGTCGCCGTGTGCTTCCTGCATTCCTACCGCAACCCGCAACATGAACGACTGGCCGGTGACGTTCTCAAGCGCGATCTGCCGCGCATTCATGTGTCGTTGTCCCACGAAGTGCTGCCTGAGATGCTCGAGTTCGAGCGCACGAGCACCACGGTCGTCAATGCCTACGTTGCGCCGTTGATCGCGAGTTATCTCGGCACGCTGCGGGACCGCCTGCGGCAACACGGTGTCGATGCGCCGATTCTCGTCATGCAATCAAACGGAGGGCTCATCAGCGCCAATGCGGCTGCCGAGCGCCCGGTCACCATCATCGAATCCGGTCCAGCGGCGGGTGTGGTGGCCGCCGCGCGCCTTGCGCGCGACAGCGGCTACGAGAACGTCATCACGCTCGACATGGGCGGCACCACGACCAAGGCGTCAATTATCGAACGCGGAGAAATGTTGCGGGCAACGGAATACGAAGTCGGCGCGGCGGCGTCGGTCAGCAGCAGACTGATGCGCGGCAATGGCTACGTGTTGCGGATTCCCGTGATCGATGTCTCCGAAGTGGGCGCCGGCGGCGGCAGCATCGCCGCGCTCGACAGCGGGGGCTCGCTGCGCGTCGGCCCGCACAGTGCAGGAGCGGTTCCGGGACCGGCATGTTACGGACAGGGTAACGAGCTGCCGACCGTTACCGACGCGAATCTGGTGCTCGGATATCTCAACGCGCACTCGCTGGCCGGCGGCGCACTGCACATCCGCCGCGACCTCGCCGAAACGGCGATTCGGCGCCATGTCGCGAACCGCGGCGCGCTATCAATCGACGAGGCGGCCTATGGGATCCATCTCGTCGCGAATTCCAACATGGTGCGCGCCATCAAGATGGTTTCGGTCGAACGCGGACGCGATCCGGCTGAATTCACGATGATGGCTTTTGGGGGCGCCGGGCCGATACACGCGGCCGGTGTCGCACGCGAGCTGGGTATCACGCGTGTGCTGATTCCGCCTTCACCCGGCGTATTCAGTGCATTCGGCTTGTTGCGCGCGGAGGTCGAGCAGCATGCCGCGAAAACCGTGCTCACCCTTACGCGCCACGCGGACCTGGCGGCCATACAATCCGCGCTCGAGGCAATGCGCGAGGAGCTTGTGACTCGGCTTGCGTTGGAGGGCTATGCGGAAAGCAGGATAACGATTGCGACCTTTGTGGATCTGCGCTATCGCGGTCAATCGACCGAAATCACCGTACCGATTGCACTGCCGCTCATCGAGACCGAGCTTCGTGCCGCCGAGGCGCGCTTCGAAGCGGAATTCGAGCGCACTTACGGTCATCGAGGCCACAACAAGGAATTCGAGCTCGTGACTTGCAGGTTGATCGCATCAGTCATCCGACACGCGGAACACGCAGCGGCGTGGGCTGCCGAGCCTGGCGGTGGTGCTGCGCAGGCGGTGCGCCTCGCATATTTCGGACCTCGCTATGGGGCGCTGCAAACTCCAGTGGTCGACCGCGCAGGCCTTCGCGCGCGAGCGCGGCGGGGGCCGCTCATCGTACAGGAATACGATACCAGCGTAATCGTTCCACCCGAATGCACGATTGCGCTCGATGCGCACAACAATATCGCCATGAACATCGGGGTCGAATGATGGCGCTTTCGTCCGCGCTTGCAGTCGCTGAACGTGTGGACGCAATGATGGCATTCGCACGCCGCGAGTATTTGCGCACCACAGCTTAATCGCCGGCCTTGAAGCCCGCCACCTTCGCGACCTTCGCCCACTTCGTGATTTCGCTTGCCAGGAATTTTCCCCAGTCGGCGGGCGGGCTGCCGACGACATCCGCGCCAAGTGAGCTGATACGCTCGCTGAAAGCCGGCACATGAAGGATGCGCACGACGTCCTTGTTCAGCCGGTCGATGATCGCCCGCGGCGTTTTTGCCGGCGCGAACATGCCGGTCCAGATGACCGCCTGGTAACCGGGCACGCCGCCTTCCGCGACCGTCGGCACGTCGGGCAGGAATGACGAGCGTTTAAGGTCGCCGATCGCGATGGCGCGGAGCCGGCCTGCCTTGACGTGAGGAACCGCCGAAACGGCGCCGGACATCG
>ERZ1292640.2961-Hain-H43-02um-R1-2961-length-13409-cov-4_pt1 | contig 13409 bp, 10 predicted proteins | sample MGYA00564404_ERZ1292640 | MGnify/ENA primary metagenome ERZ1292640 (study PRJEB36523, sample SAMEA6512636) | groundwater metagenome | collected 2019-01-08 | study: AquaDiva: Metagenomics assemblies of 32 groundwater samples
AAGGAGCAACGCTAACTGCCTAAATTCATTTCAGGTGTCATTACCCTTTCATACTTTTCTAGCACAGCACCTAAATTCTTAGGAAATGGATTTATATATTTAAGGTGAGCTTGGGCGATTTTTTCGCCATTATTGCGAAGCTCTTCAACGGCCGATGCAATTGGACCATATGTTGAACCCCAACCGAGGAACAAAACCTTGGCATCACCTGTTGCATCATCGACTTCGATATCTGGAACTTCGATCCCATCTATTTTAGCTTGACGCGTTCGCACCATAAAATCATGATTGGCAGGCTCATAGTTAATCTCACCCGTTTTATCTTGCTTTTCGATGCCTCCGATACGGTGCTCGATTCCGGCAGTACCAGGAATCGCCCACGGACGTGCAAGAGTCTCTGGATTTCGCTCATAAGGAAGAAAATTCTCTTGGCTCCTAGCAAATCCGATATTAATTGCTGGCAAAGTTGCAACATCTGGAATCTTCCAAGGCTCTGAACCATTGGCAATATATCCATCGGATAATAAAAATACCGGAACCCGATATGTCGTTGCTATTCGCACGGCCTCCATCGCCATGGTGAAGCAGTCACTAGGAGTTGATGCGGCAATTACGGCAGCCGGTGATTCACCATTTCGCCCGAACATCACTTGCAAGAGATCTGCCTGCTCCGTCTTAGTTGGCAATCCAGTGGATGGACCACCACGTTGAACATCGATAATAATTAGCGGCAGCTCCAACATCACGCCAAGGCCAATCATCTCGCTCTTTAGTGCGATGCCTGGACCGGATGTAGTCGTGACTCCAAGGGCTCCACCGTATGAAGCGCCTAAGGCCGAACCTACTGCGGCAATCTCGTCTTCTGCTTGGAAAGTAATAACGCCAAATTTTTTGTGTTTTGAAAGCTCATGCAAAATATCTGATGCGGGGGTAATTGGATATGAGCCAAGAAATAGTTGCAAGCCGCTTTGTTGTGAGGCGGCGATTAATCCGTATGAAAGTGCAATATTTCCACCGATGTTTCGATAGATCCCCGGGGGCATATGTGCAGGTGCGACTTCATATGAGGTTGCAAAGTCTTCACTTGTTTCGCCGTAGTTCCAACCCGTGCGATAAGCGACTAAATTCGCTTCTAATATATCTGGCTTCTTTGCAAACTTTGCCTTTAAAAACGCCTCGGTTGCATCGGTTGGTCGGTGATACATCCATGAGAGCAGACCAAGTGCGAACATATTTTTTGCTCGCTCGGCCTCTTTTCGTGAGAGTGGAAGCTCTGATAGCGCCGATACAGTCATTGAAGTAAGTGCAACTGGATGAATCTTGTAACTACTTAAAGTTCCATCTTCTAAAGGATTGGTCAGGTAACCAACTTTAGTTAGATTGCGCGTTGTGAACTCATCTTTATCGACGATGATTGTTGCACCTCGAGGAATATCTTTTATGTTTGCTTTCAGCGCCGCTGGATTCATTGCCACTAATACATCGGGGGCATCCCCTGCAGTTCGGACATGGTGATCGGCGAAGTGAAGTTGAAATGACGATACTCCAGGCAGAGTGCCCTGTGGGGCACGAATCTCTGCAGGAAAGTTAGGCAACGTTGAAATATCATTTCCTAAACTGGCAGTGTCCATTGTGAATCGATCTCCAGTGAGCTGCATTCCATCTCCACTGTCTCCGGCAAATCGGATAATTACGGATTTGACGGCGACAGTTGGTTTGCTCATGGCTCACATCTTGCCACCGTAAAGCCCGCGGGGCATTAGTTTTAGAGCATCTCATTGGTCACGTTTTGCACACTCTCCAGGGTTAGCCCTCTTTTAAGCCTCTACCTTCTAAAGAACCTCCGGATGCGCTTGAAAAGCACCTTCTTAACGGGGTTAATCTGGCTCTGGATTGGGATTTTCAAAACTCTAGCCGATGCCGGCTCATCAGGTGTCACAACTTCGCGAAGCGATGGTGAGTTTTGATCGAGTGAGTCGGCGATGAGTTCGATGTTAGCAACCATTGAAATTCCTCGAACTAACTGTTCTTGATCAATATCCTTGGCCTCTGAAATGAGCGCTTCAGCGAGCGCCGAACCTGCTTCTCGAGCATCTGTCGTAGCGCTTTGGTGTGAGTCTTTCGAACTCAATGATTCATCTTCAAACTTCGATGAGATTGCATAACTTGCTGCAGACAATGCAACTGCTATCGCTTTCTGAGTCGAATCGGCGATTCCACCTTTGACCGCTGAATCAAATAACGTTCGGGCAATTGTTCGAATCTCTACAACTGTATGTTCCAGTGCGATTCCTTGAATATAGAGCTCTTCTGCTTCATCCTTCTTAGAAGTTGAGAACCAGCGCGCATGTCCTCGTGCTTCAACTGACTGCGCACGGATAATTGGAATCTCTTCATTGAGAAGTCGGGCTTTAGCCAGCCATTTTCCCGCCTCTTTTTGTGTATATCCCGAGGCAACGCCTTCTGACATAGTTGCAAGTAATGCAGCTGCCTTTACACTCACCGATTTTATTTGATCCAAAGAGCGGTCAATTGGAGTTTTGTGGTGGGAAAAATATGAAAAGAGGATAGCAATCGCCGCGCCAATGAGAGTCGAGCCAAGTCGATGCAACGCTGTGCTCTCCGGTAAACCTGGGCTAATGACTATGAGCGCTGTGACCGGAACGTTGATCGATGCCACTTCACCTAGGTGTAGTGCGCGGGCAACGACTGCGCACATAATGATCGTGATGCCAACGGAGATAAAACCAAAATCAAAGAGCTCTACTGCAGTAAGGGCGACACTTGCACCGATGGCCGTACCGACAATTTGACCGAGGCCTTCACGAAGTGAAGTGTGGAGTGAGATACGTATACTTAACGCACAAACAATCGCGGCGACAACTCCCCCATTTGTAATGAGTAAATCACCCACTTGCCAAGCAGTAGCACCTGCCAGACCAGCAACTGCAATCTGTCGAACCCACGCTTTACGTTCGCTAAAAAGGGCGATAACCCGCCTTATTAAGCCAGCTTTCTCATCCATAGTGCACTATCGCAAAGCTCGAATCAATGGATGTGAGATCTCGACCTATGGGGCTAATAATCAAAATAAGTGCACTCAAAAGCACTAAAGCAATCGCGAGAACGGTCGAAATTCTCTTTCCCAAACGCTGTGGAAGGCCACCGATACTGCTTTCGATGTCTTGCGCTAAATCTTTCAGAACGTTAACAAAGTGAAAAGCAACACCGAGCATTGCACCTACTGCTAATACCCAGAGCGGTGGAGTGCGATCGACTGCATAGAAAATTGATGCCGGCAAAGCAGCACATGCGACTGCATAGGGTAAAGGTGAGAGTGGAGAGAACTTAAAGTAAAAGTTATAGACAATCCCACAGCCGACACCTAATAGGTAAACGGATCCGCCTTTGATTCCTAAAGGTCCGGCAAGGTTTGCTACTGCTGCGATAGGTATTAGAAGAAAAGTTGCACTACGAAGTTGATGGAGTGAAATAGCTCCGGCAACTAAAGGCTTGTTAGTTCGGTTATGTTTTACATCATCGTTGTAATCATAAATATCATTGCTCCACCCAATTATTAGCTGGCCTAAGAAAACCGTAAAGGCGATAACAGATGCAGGTCCTACCCACCACAACTTTACGGAGAGCAGAAATGAGATTGCAGTGATGAGCATGGTGGGGCCAAAGTGCGCCGCTTGTGCATATGCTTTTAATCTCATGGTTCAGTAGGTAAATAATGTTTAGCGAGGCCATCTCGCGCAAAAGCCAGAAGCGTCAAACCGAATTCGGCTGCCAGGTCCACAGCTAACGAGCTCGGAGCGCTGACTCCGACAATTGCTGATATTCCTGCGCAGATAGATTTCTGTACTAACTCATAGCCGACCCGTCCTGATACAACTAAAGTCCAATCACTCAAAGGAATTTTGTCATCCATGAGCGCCGCACCAATTACTTTATCAACTGCGTTATGACGACCAACATCCTCGCGAACCCAGACGGGCTCTCCCTTCGGATTCACCAAGAGCGCTGCATGCAGACCACCCGTTTTTTCAAAAATATGTTGACGTCCATTCAGGAGCAGAGCCATTGCAGCTAACTCTTGAATGCTGTGGCTAGAAGGCGCAACTTTTGTAATGCCTCGCTTATGTAAATCGGAAATACTTGTAGAGCCACAGACACCACAGGCTGAGGTAATCGTAAATCGTCGCTCTAAAATTCGAACGGGCTCATGCGAATTTTTAACAACTTCTGCAATGACCACATTAGCGCGCGCTCGTGGAGAGAGTGATTTATCACCACACACTTTGACGGTTACTAACTCTTCACGAGATGTAAGAAATCCCTCCCCCCAAAGAAAACCTGCGGCGAGTTCTAGATCATTGCCAGGCGTACGCATTGTGATTCCTAGTTGATCTTCGTCTTCTCCACGTTTAAGGCGGATTTCAAGGGGCTCTTCGACCACGACCGAATCGGAGGTTGCTGCAGCTGAATCTGTTCTTTGCACTCTTACCTTTGCTATCGATGAAGGCGCGATCTCATCACTTGGCATGACGATAGAACTCTACGTTCTCTGGAGGCAAGGGGGCCTTGCCAAGAATTAAATCGGCGGCTTTTTCTGCCACCATCATCACGGGTGCATATATATTGCCATTTGTGACATAAGGGAAAACCGATGCATCACAGACTCTTAACCCCGTAACTCCGTGGACCTTCATAGTCAATGGATCTACAACTGACATTGCATCAGTACCCATTTTCGCCGTGCACGATGGATGCAGAGCAGTTTCAGCGTCCTTGCGCACCCATTCAAGAATCTCGGCATCACTTGTGACCGAACTTCCAGGAGATGATTCACCTGCGTTGTAGTCATTCATAGCGGGCTGAGTCAAAATTGTGCGGGCCGTTTTTACCGCTTCAATCCATTCACGGCGATCTTGATCAGTGGATAGATAATTAAACTGCATAGCCGGCTTTTCAAATGGATTTGCGCTCTTTATTTTTAACCAGCCACGCGAGTCTGAATACATAGGACCAACATGAACTTGATAGCCATGTCCACGAGTATCTCCAGTTCCGTCATAGCGAATCGCAAGCGGCAAGAAATGAAACATCAAATTGGGATACGTGACATCATCATTGCTGCGGGTAAAACCACCAGCCTCGAATTGATTTGTTGCACCTGGCCCTTTACGAAAAAATAGCCAAGCTGCTCCGATAAATGGCCTGCGCCAAAACTGAGTTATTGGCTGTTGAGAAACGGGCAACTTACATTTATATTGAACATAGACTTCAAGATGATCTTGTAGATTAGCGCCGACGCCCGGCAGATTGTGCACCATCTTTATCCCTAGTGGAGTCAAATCCTTCTCATTGCCAATTCCCGATAGCTGAAGAATCTGTGGTGTATTTATGGCACCACCACATAAAACAACTTCACGCGAAGTAAAAACCCTTTTCTTACCTTTAATCACCACTTCAACACCTGTCGCCGTTGTTCCATCGAATAGAACTTTGGTGACATGAGCCCGAGTTTTAATTGTTAAATTTGAGCGCTTCATTACTGGATATAAATAGGCACGTGCAGCACTTAAACGTCGACCACGAAAAACATTTCGGTCAAAGGCGGCAAAACCCTCTTGGCGATAGCCATTGACATCATCGGTGCGCGGATATCCAGCCTGCTCAGTGGCTTTAAAGAAAGCGGCAAATAGTGGTCCTTTGACCGGACCGCGCTCTAACTTAAGGGGGCCACTGTGGCCACGAAAAACACTGTGCTGATCAGCTAAAGTATTTTCCATTTTCTTAAAATAGGGCAGGCAGTGGGCGTAGTCCCAACTACTCATACCGGCATCGTGTGACCACCGTTCGTAATCCATTGGATTTCCACGTTGCCAAATCTGGCCATTAATGGATGAGGATCCTCCTAAAACTTTACCCCGTGCGTGATAAATGCGGCGGTTATTCATGTGTGGCTCCGGCTCGGACTCATACATCCAGTCGTAGCGCTTATTTCCAATTGGGAAAGCTAGCGCTGCAGGCATATGTATAAAAACATCCCACTTGTAATCTGGGCGACCAGCTTCAAGAACTAAGACTGTGTTGGAAGTGTCTTCACTCAATCGGTTAGCTAAGGCGCTTCCCGCAGATCCTCCACCAACGATGATGTAGTCATACGTGGATTCCATGTCGCTCACTCTACTAATAAAACAACGCCTGTACTCAGTGATTTCTCACTAGGTACAGGCGTTGCTTCTACGTATTGAGAGTTAGCCGAGCCAAGCCGTGACTTTGTCAGGGTTAGCATCGATCCACTTTTGAGCCGCTGCTGCTGGCTCCATGCCGCTTTCAATGTCGGCAGCCACTGAGTTCTGATCAGCATTTGTCCAACTAAAGTTTGAAACGATAGTTGCAAATACTGAACCTGAATCCATGAGCTTCTTTGAGGCTAACTTCTTAAGCGCAGTCTCTGGATAGTCAGTTAGACCGCTTGCTTTAGCAGCATCGCTCCAATCGTTAGCCGGGAACTTTATGCGTGATTGTTCTAGGCCAGGAATCTTTATAAAGAGTGTTCCCGGAGTGTAGAAGTAAGCAAGAACAGCGGTTTTATTTGCCTCTCCTTTAGTAAGAACATCGACAAGCGCGGCCTCTGAGCCAGTTGAAATCGCTTTAAAGTTCAACTTATTGGCTGCAATCATCTTCTCGCCAATAGTTGTATATCCGGGAGGACCTTCATACCAAGCGCCTTTACTTCCTGAGTCTGCAGTTTTAAACATATCTGCATATTTATTTAAGTTCGCTGAATCCAAAATATCTGGATACTTAGCTGCCATCCACGGTGCAACGTACATTCCGATCAGGCCTACGTTTCCATTGTCGCCGACTTCAACAATAGCGCCTCGGTCGACCCACTCCTGCCAACGTCCGCCGCCCCAATCTTCAATAATTAGATCGATAGATCCCGCTTCCATTGCATCATATGTAACGCCGGCCTCTTCAAGCGTTGTCTGCGTAATGGTGCAACCATTTGCCTTTGCAACTTCGGCAACAACTTGGGCCGATGCTGTATATCCATTCCATGCATGCATTGCTATTGCCCATGTTCCGCAATCGCTAGCTTCATCAGCACTCTCATTTACGCTCGAGCTGCACCCTGCAAGAACAAGTGCTCCCACAACTACAAGCGATACCGCCGCTGAGCGGCGTCCAAGGCTAAATTTCAATTTTCTCCTCCTAAATATAAAAACGTTTATGGTGAGCGTAATATAGGCGCGCAAAATAAGTAAGGGGTTACGCCAAGTGTTTTAGCGTTTTTTATACTCTCCGCGCACTTGCCTGTGCGATTCGGTCAATCGTCACACCAAGAAGCAAAATTACAAAACCAGCTACGAGACCCTTACCTTGCATCTCTGGCTTCGAGCCACCCAAGATAACTAAATAGCCAAGGCCACCGGAGCCAACAAAGCCACCGATTACGACTACTGCTAAAACAAAGATCATGCCCTGATTAGTTGCCAGCAAGATAGATTTCTTAGCCGCTGGTAACTGCACTTTAGTAATTATCTGGCGCACAGTAGATCCAGCCGCAGTTGCCGCCTCAATCATCGATGCCGGAACTGCTCGAATACCCTCTCCGACTATTTTCACAACTACTGGGATTGAATAAACAATTCCAGTTGCAATTGCGGTGAATCTCGTCGGGCCAAAAAGACCTAGCATCGGAATAAGATAAACGAAGGCTGGCAAAGTCTGGCCGGCATCTAGAAATGGACGAAGAATCCTTTCTGCACTTTCATTTCGACCAACCAAAATACCAAGAGCAATTCCAATTGTCATCGTCAATAAGGTTGCAACAATGGTTTGTGTCAAGGTAATCATGGCCTCATGCCAAAGTCCTGATAAGACGATGAGTGAGAGAAGTGCGGTCACAAGAATTGCAACGCGGTTTCCGCCGATCACAAGGGCTAAGAATATAATCGCAGTAAAAGTTACATACCAAGGAGAAAAAGCTAAGAGCGTCTCTAAGGGATTTAATACCCAGTTAGAGATGAAATCCTTAAAACCAACGGTAAAGATATAGAGATTCGTTGTAATCCACTTTGTCGCACTATTGGTGACGTCTTCTACTTGCGCAGAGATGTTGATAGATGATGGCCATACAGCAAGTGATAAGACCGTGCGTGATGCGAAAATTGAAATAATTGTAGCTAAACCAGCAACTCCCAACTTAATTCTACTATTGCGAATTTGAGCTGGTGTAGGCGGAATAAAACCCTCTTGGGCTTTTGCCGCTGCACTTGTGCTTCTATCCAATAAAATCGCTACAAAAACAACGGCGAATCCGGCAACAAAACCTTGGCCGACATTTCGAATAATGAGGGCATCAACTACGGGTTTTCCTAACCCAGGAGCTCCGATTAAAGCGGCAATCACAACAAATGAGAGCGCAGCCATAACAGTCTGATTAATACCTAAAACAATCATCTGCTTAGACATTGGCAACTGCACTTTCGAAAGAGTTTGCTTTCCAGTTGATCCCATGGAAACCGCAGCTTCAATAGGTGATTGATTCAAATTTCGAATTGCATGTGAGGTGATACGAATTGAAATCGGGATGCTGTACACCATGGTTGCAATGGTCGCTGAAGCTGTTCCGATTAAGAAGAAGAGGGCAAGGGGTGCTAAATACACCAAAGTCGGAAGAATCTGTGCAAGATCTAAAAATGGAGTCAATATTTTCAGCACGCGATCTGATAAGCCGGCCCATATTCCCATTGGAATTCCGATAAGCAGAGACAAAAGCACAGATGCAAACGTCATTGCAAATGTATCCATGGTGAATTGCCACATGCCGAGTGCTCCACACGCCAACAAAAGTGTTGTTGCAAGGAGTGCAGTGCGCAATCGGCTTGTAGCATAAACAGTGAATGCAACGATAGCTGCGACTCCAAACCATCCAATGAGTGGAATGATTGCGTTTCCGCGCGGCACTGAAATAAGCGTACGAATTGCCTCTACAAATCCATTGATTGTGGCGCGAATAGGATTAAAGAAATAGATAAAGGCCGCACTCTTTGTACGGTTGCCACGAATCGATGCTGCTGCATCCCCGACTGCAGTAGTAAATCCGGTATTTTCCGAAGTTGAAAGCTCTAACGTGTGGTCATTCTGGAAGAGCCGAGACAGAAATATCCAGACTAACGCCCCACCAATTAAGAGCTGTGATTTTTTCAGATGCAGCATTTATGCAACACCAGAAATTAACCGCAAAACATCCTCGCTAGAGACAACACCAAGCGCTTTACCATTGTCGTTCACCCGAACAGGTTTATGTGTCTGTAAAATTACTTGTGCGGCATCTCGAATAATCATAGATGCAGGTAGCTCTGGACCATCAGTATCTTCGCCGAGGTCGGCCGGACGCGCTAAATACTTAAGGGACAGAACATGCGACTTTGGAATGTCGCGAACAAAGTTAGCTACGTAATCATCGATTGGATTAGCAACTAACTCTTCAGGTGTGCCAGTCTGAACAACTGCACCGTCGCGCATAATGGCAATGCGATCACCTACCTTTACAGCCTCCGACAGATCGTGGGTAATAAATACCATCGTCTTGCCGAGCTCGTGGTGGAGTCGAATTACCTCTTGCTGCATATCGCGGCGAATTAGTGGGTCAAGGGCGCTAAATGGCTCGTCCAAAAATAGAACCTGCGGATCAACGGCCAAAGCTCGAGCTAAACCAACTCGCTGTTGCATTCCACCTGAAAGTTGTTCGGGATAGGCATTTGCATAACCATGAAGACCGACGAGTTCGATGACTTCATTTGCACGTGCATGACGTTCGGCTTTTTTAACTCCATTTATTTCAAGTGAGTATGCGATGTTGTCTATTACTTTTCGGTGAGGCAATAAACCAAAGTGTTGAAAGACCATCGAAAACCGGGTCTTGCGTAGCTCGCGTAATCGCGCGGCATCGACAAGTAAAACATCCTCGCCCTCAAAAGTAAGTGAGCCTTCGGTGGGTTCAATCAAACGAGTCATGCAGCGGACGAGGGTTGATTTTCCTGAACCCGACAAACCCATCACAACAAAGACTTCACCGGGTGCGACATCAAAAGAAACATCTCGAACAGCGATAGTATTTCCAGTTTGAGCACGAAGCTCTGAACGTGTTAAATCGGCGAGCGGACTGCCTATAACTTTTTCGGCATTTGATCCAAAGACTTTCCAGAGGTTTTTAACTGAAATCATTGGTGCTTCACTACTCACTCAATAATCCTCTCACTCGCTAATCTCTGAACCATCCAGATCGACTAGGAGCATTGTTGGTCCAAATGTGTTTGATTTCAAGGTACTCACCCAAACCATGTTCGCCTAATTCGCGGCCAATTCCCGATTGCTTGTAACCACCCCACTCAGCGGCAGCACGATATGGGCCAAAATCATTGACCCAGATAGTGCCATGGCGCAGTGCGCTGGCCACACGTGCAGCTTTTTCAGAATCACTGCTCCACAGGCCTCCAGATAAACCAAAGTTCGTGTCATTTCCTATCGCTATCGCTTCGGCCTCTGTATCAAATACTTCCACTGTCATAACCGGTCCAAATGACTCTGTTTGAACGCAATACATCGAAGATTTAGCGTTATCTAAAACTGTGGGTAAGTAATACCAACCGTTGGCATGTTCTGGCTTGTCACTGCGTTTTCCGCCAATTAATAGCGTGGCGCCCTCGGCAACGCCCTTATCAACATAATCGATGACATTTTGTAAATGTGCGGCGCTAATGAGTGGACCAGCCTCGGCCAATTCATCATCTGGTCCCCCAAGTCGAATCTTTTCTGCGCGCCGAACAATCTCATTAACCACACGATCATGAATCGAACGCTCAACGATTAATCGAGTGCCTGCCGAGCAGACTTGTCCAGAGTGTAAGAAGGCGGCAGTGACGGCATTATCAATTGCGGCATCGATATCGGCATCGGCAAAGATAATATGTGGATTCTTACCACCAAGTTCGAGGGCCAATTTCTTCACGGTTTGCGCAGCTGCCCGCATGATCGTTTGGCCAGTTGTTAATCCACCAGTGAAGGAGACTAAATCAACGCGTGGATCATTAATGAGTGGTGTTCCAACAACTGAACCAGGACCTAAAATCAGATTAGCAACACCTTTTGGTGTGCCGGCTTCTTCAATAATTTTCATTAGTGCAATAGCACTTTGTGGTGTTAACTCAGAAGGTTTCACAATGAATGAACATCCTGCAACTAAAGCAGGAGCAACTTTCCAAGCGATCTGCAAAAGAGGATAGTTCCAGGGCCCTATGAGTGATGCGACACCGAGTGGCTCGTGAACAATACGGCTACTCACATGCGGTAGACCAACATCAACACTTCGTCCATGCTCTTTAGCACCTAGGGCGGCGAAATGTCTAAAAGTTGACACTACATCGGCAAGGTCATATTGAGCTTCGACAAATCGCTTACCCGTGTCATCGCTCTCTTTGCGAGCGATTAAATCGGCATCGCGCTCTAGCAAGTCGGCGATGGTTGCAACTAACTCACTGCGCTCTTTAAAACTCCACGAAGTAAATATGCCGGAGTCAAATGAACGACGAGCCGCGCCAATTGCATCATCTACATCTGCCTCTGTCGCTTGTGAAACAGTGGCGACAACGCTCTGATCATGCGGGCTATGAACATCATGAAATCCGTTATCAGATGCCGCTCTCCAAGCTCCATCGATATATAGCGTTGTGGACATAGCGGATTTAATCTAGTTGGCTTTTACGCATCGCGACAAATTCGTCGAGTTCTTGGAGCATCCGTGGATCCATTTCAGGAGCCACGAAATCCTCCAACTTTTTCTTGTAAATTTCGCTAGCCCGTGCCTTGGAATCTTTTGCACCTAATCGGGTCCAACGTTCGAAATTATCGCTATTAGTTAAAAATGGTCGATAGAAACAGTCACGGAAGCGCTCCATCGTGTGGGCTGCACCAAGGAAGTGACCTCCATGCCCAACTTCGAGGTGGGCATCAAAAGCCAAGGATTCAATATTGAATTCAAGCGGAGTGAACTCAGTCATGAGTGACTGAAGGATTTCAATATCGAGAATAAACTTTTCATAACAAGAGACTAGACCGCCTTCTAACCAGCCTGCAGTATGCATTACCCAGTTAGTGCCAGATAAGAATGTTGGCATCATCGTCATCATGGATTGATATGCAGATTGTGCGTCAACGGTCTGTGATGAGTTCAAGCCGCCACCGCCACGAAATGGAAGATTAAAGCTACGTGCAATTTGACCGGTACATAAAAGTCCAATTCCAGATTCAGGCGTACCAAACTGTGGCGAGCCCGATTGCATATCGATGTTAGATAGAAATGATCCAAAAACTATTGGGCATCCTGGATTGAGCGTCTGCGCGAGCGCAATTCCAGTTAGCGCTTCAGCTATCTGCTGTGCCAGCGTGGCAGGAATCGTTACAGGACTCATCGCCCCCATAAGTAGAAATGGTGTAACTACAACTGGTTGCCCCGCTAAAACATACTCACGAAGTGAGTCCAGCATTCGATCATCCCAACGCAAAGGTGAGTTGCAATTAATGAGAGATATCAGAGCTGGAGTTTCAACGATCGCTTTACGACCTCCATGAATTATCTCTGCCATTTTGATGACATCTTTTGCATTCTGGGCTGTCACAACATTGCCCATAAAAAACTTATCGGTCAGCGTGGCCGCGGCATAGGCCATATCTAAGTGGCGTGAATCTAGGGACAAGTCATTAGGTTCGCAGACGACACCTCCGACGCTATCTAACGCATCAAATGTTTGGGCAAGTTTGCAAAAATTTTCGTAATCATTAAACGTCGCATCGCGGCGAATATCTCCTTCGCGTACAAATGGTGGACCGTAAACGCCGCCGAACACCATCGAATTACCACCAATGTGAACGTTATTTTTTGGGTTGCGAGCGCGCAGGTTGAATTCACGTGGCGCTAAGGCGCACTGCTTCAAAATCCAGTCTGGGTCGAATTTAACGTTCTCGCCGTCAACGATTTGGCCAGCCTCACGGAGCAGATCTACCGCCCAGGGCGACATGAACTCAATGCCTATCTCAGAGACTATTCGGCGCCATCCAGCCGTTAACGTCGCCATAGATTCTTGGCTTAAGATTTCATATCGAGGCATTCGATTTTCGAACATGAACCACTCCTTCGTTTCTATTGACCATTAGACACGAACGAGAATACCCTTAGATAGTGGAACAGTGGTTCCATATTATGGAACACTATGGCGACCGGGACAACTGAGAAAGGTTAGGGCGATGAGCGAGTTAGTGAATGGGACGCAAGCCATCGATCGTGCCAGTGCCTTGCTTATTCACATCTTAAAATCCTCAACTCCTCC
>ERZ1292640.2962-Hain-H43-02um-R1-2962-length-13407-cov-6_pt1 | contig 13407 bp, 12 predicted proteins | sample MGYA00564404_ERZ1292640 | MGnify/ENA primary metagenome ERZ1292640 (study PRJEB36523, sample SAMEA6512636) | groundwater metagenome | collected 2019-01-08 | study: AquaDiva: Metagenomics assemblies of 32 groundwater samples
AACAGAAAAAACCAACATACACGAACTTTATGCTTTAATCAGGCAGAGCTATTGTTACATTGAGCTCAGCTGGACAGATTACGTTGAGGTAATCGATTACCTTGCAGGGAAGTTCATCTCGCTCGAGGACCGGCATGTTTACGCAAAAATTTGGTATGATGAGCAGACAGGGATGATAGGGAAAAAGGGAAAGCTTAGCAGAGTAATTCACATGACAAATATCGGGACTATCCCCGACGAAAGCCATGTTCTCGTAAAGATTGGAGATTCTGTAGTCGGCTCAATTGATGAGGGTTTTCTCGAAAGGCTCAAAAGAAATGATGTATTTGTTCTTGGTGGACAGAAGTACCAATTCCTTTACGCCAGAGGGATGACTGCAGTTGTCTCTGCGTCAGCCGCTTCCTCGCCGACTGTCCCTTCATGGTTCTCTGAGATGCTTCCTCTATCCTTCGACCTTGCATCCCAGATAGGAAAATTCAGGCGGCTTGTCGAAGAGAAGATGAAACGGGACAGAACAAAAGATGAATTGCTTGCATTTATCCACGAATACCTTTACGTTGATGACAATTCTGCAGAAGCCATTTACATGTACTTCCGTGAACAGTACCTTTTCTCACAGATTCCAACAGACCACAAGATTCTGATTGAAAAATTTACTGAGGAAGACAGGAAGATGGCAGTATTCCATACTTTATTTGGCAGAAGGGTCAATGACTGCCTAAGCAGGTCTATTGCCTATGCAATAGGCAGGACTGAGCACAGGGATATGGAAGTTGGAGTAACTGACAATGGTTTTTACGTTGCCCATAAAAAAACAGTTAATGCCAAAGCAGCGCTTAAGCTTCTTAACAGCGAAAAATTGCCAGGAATACTAAAAATGGCAATTGAACATTCTGAAGTCCTGAAGAGAAGATTCAGGCATTGCGCCACAAGAGCCCTGATGATTCTGAGGCAGTACAAGGGCCACACGAAAAGGGTTGGAAGGCAACAAGTATCATCTATGATTCTCATGTCAGCTGTGAAAAGAATCTCGGCAGACTTCTTCATCCTGAGAGAGGCAAGGCGCGAGGTACTCGAGGACCTTATGGATGTGCAAAATGCTTCTTTAATCTTGAAAATGGTCGAGGACAAGAAAATAAGAGTCGAGGAGATTTCGACCGTGATGCCATCACCCTTCGCTCTCAGCATTGCTATGCAGGGAAGGACAGATATCCTTCGCATTGAGGAAAAAGTTGAATTTCTTAGAAGGATGCACCAGCACATACTGGCCAAAATCGGCAAGACATCTGTACTTTAGGAGATAGTAGTTGCTGCCGAAATGGCCATATGGGCAAAAAGCAATAGTCAACAGAGCTATAGAAAACTATTTATAGCTAATAATTGAGTTTTCTTTGTGAAAAAGAGGCGGATGATGAGACACGCTTTATCAGTAATAATTCTTATCACGTTTGTTTCTCTAATTTTAATTCAGGGTTGTGATCTAGCGAGGAATGTTCTCCCAAAGCGCTGCCCCTCAACCTGCGACGATCAGACTGCATGTTCGTTGGATATTTGCAATAAAGATACAAACTATCTTTGTGTTCATCAATCAATAGTTCCATGCGATGGAAACAAAATATGCGAGAATGGAGAGTACCTCAATTCAACTGACTGCCCGAACTGCGATGATAAGAATTCTTGCACATTAGACAAAATGGATTACACGAAAGGAGAATGTTCTTATGAGTTCCTATCTTCATGCTGCGGCAATCAAATATGCGATGCGACAGAAACAGGCTCAAGTTGCCCCTCAGATTGCCCAAGTTGTGACGACAGCTATTCCTGCACGATAGATAATTACAACAGGATCGATAAGAAGTGTGAGCATAAGTACATTTTTCCCTGCTGTGGCAATGGCAGATGCGAACTAGGCGAAAAGTATGCAACTTGCCAAAAAGACTGCCAGCCATCACAACAAGATGAAATAATAATTTGCGGGACAAACCAGACCTGCCTAACCGATGTTGCACTTAAATACAAAGAAGCTGAGATTTGCAAGAACGCTGCAACGTTTACTGGAACTGATGAGTGTTTTGAAAAGCTTGCAGTTGACCTTAACAAATCTTATTACTGCACCATGATCACCAACACTAAACGGCTTAGCCATTGCCAAGAAGCTTACGCAATTTCCCAATTAGCAGTTGAAATGTGCCCGTTTGATAATCCCAACACTTGCATTGAATCAATCGCAGAAAAAACAAAAAATGCTGAGCTCTGCAACCGCTTAACTGAACAGTTTGTCAGGACGAAAAACGATTTCATCCTTAAATGCAAGGCCATTGTTCTTTCAAACTTCTTGCTCTGTAAGCAGCTCGAAAACATTTGGGTTGCTGACAAGTGCTTTACCCAGCTTGCAGTGCAGCTTAAGGATGCATCACTCTGCGACGCAGTTGACCTCGACAAGGACACATGCCGGTTCGCAGTTGAGGATGCCATTCTTTTCAGTGATAACAATTAAGGATTTTTTCGTTCTGCGAAAAATGTAATTTTAATTAACTAAAATATGCGCTCAATCGCCGCGCGGGCTTAATTGACTTTCTGCGCATTCTCGTCGAGAATCGACCTTAATGCGCAATAATGCCAGACATGGCCGCCGCGGCCAGGAGCGGAAAATAATTAATAAATCACTTAGATGAGACGACATCTGTTGAGCTTTATGTAAAACCTAAAGTACCAATTATTATTCAACTCAAGATCAAGACAATAATGCGCCTATGTTATTGCCGTGCAGATTACTGACCTTATTTTGATATGTTTGTGCCGGATGTTATGGGAGTAACTGTAAGTTACAAGCCTGATAATTCCGAAGCTAGTTAAAACCAATGTGCCAAAAAGAAATAGCGAGAACACAACTTTTGGCGAAGAAAGCTGGATCAGGTCGTCATATACGAAAAAGAATCCGAGCCCTGTTATCAGGTAGCCTAATGGTTTTGCGATATTTGGCCGCATTAGCATCAGGAGCAAGCCAACAAGAGTTGTGGAGATTACTCCGGCAGCATAAATTAGTTCGATGTTTTCTTTCATGCAGGCCGACTGCGTGAATGGATAAGTGTGGATGTTGTAAATAAATAATGTGGAAGAGCACCCAAAAAAGTTCGCAGCAATTGCATGCCCAACCTCGTGGAAAGCGATAGTTAGAGTGAATGCAAAAACTATCATTATTGATGTGAAGAAAAATACGCTTGAATAAACAATTATTTTTGATGGCTCATGCTTTTCTATTATCAGCTCGTAAGAGCATTGCCTGACATGAACCCATAGTGTCAATGCAGAAACGAAGAAAAATATTGGCACCAGGAAATATGCGAGCGGAATATTTTTTGTTGTCGTATACACAATCAATGCAGCGAGAAGTATTGCCGAGCCAAACATATTTGCGATGCTCATCATAGCCAAATGGTCCGTTATTCTTCGTAGCAGAGAAATGCTTGAGGCGAAAATAAGTGTGGCCGAAAGTATTGAGATAACACCTAAAGATATATCCAGCCTTAATGCGCTCAATGGCAGCGCAATAACATAGAGCACCAATACAATACTGCCATAGTAGCTTGAACGGAGTGTGAAGTTCAGCCTTGCCGCGAAGAAGGCGGTGATTGCATAAAAAACTGCCATAAGCATAAACAAAGAATCTATTGTCGAATCAAATGCGCCCAATGACCAAGATATTAAGAGTGCACCAAAAATAAGAAAAGTTATAGCAAGTGGCAAAAGCCGTGCTTGGAGTGGTCTAAGTTTTTCCTGAATTGAGCGGTGTAGACTGATTGCATAAAGCGCAGCTGTCGCGAGAAGCACTAGTCCAACGCAGAAAATTACCAGTGCGAGCATGCAGGCATTCAGTCAATTGGCTATAAAAAGATTCGGTCTTTACATTCCCGGCAGTTTGCCGCCGAAACGCTTCATCATCCGCTCCATCTGTTTTGGGTTTGACCCCTTGAACATTTTCATCATCTTTTTTGACTGCCGATACTGCTTCAATAATTCCCTTACGTCAGCGTTTGAGGTTCCAGAACCTTTTGATATCCTATCTATCATTGGTGGCCCAATCTCTTCAGGCTGCTCAAGTTCTGCTTTTGTCATCGAGTTCATAATATATTTCCAGGTCTTTAGCCGTTCTTCTTGCCCCTGAAGCATTTCTTTAGGCAGCTTGAGCTGGCCCATTCCGGGAATCATCTCCATGACCTTGCTTAATGGGCCCATCTTTTTCATTGCTTCCATCTGGCTGTAAAGATCGATAAGTGTGAAATCGCCTTTTAGGAGTTTTTTCTCGAGGTCCTGTGCATCCTCCTCAGTAATTGCCTCTTTCGCTTTTTCGAGCAATGCTTCCAGATCCCCCATGCCAAGAATCCTGCCTACAAAGCCTTTAGGATTAAATCTCTCAAGGTCGTCTATCTTCTCCCCCACCCCTATGAATTTTACTGGAGCCCCTGTGATTGCGCAGGCAACTAATGCACCCCCTCCTTTTGCTGTCCCTTCAAGTTTTGTTATGAGAACACCAGTGATGTTAACAGTGTCATGGAATGCTTTTGCCTGCGCTTCTGCTGCTTGACCGATATCTGCAGATATTACTAGAAGTTTTTCTGTTGGCTTTATTTCTTCATTTAGTCGGTTCAGCTCGCTTATTAGCTCTTCGGAAAGCGCATCTCTGCCCGCTGTGTCAATAATAACGACATCAAAATTAATTAATTCTTTTTCGAATTGATTGTAAATTCTTACTGGGTCTTTTTCATCTGGGTTTCCGTACACCTGCGCGCCGATTTGCGTTCCAAGCTGCCTGAGCTGCTCAAATGCAGCTGGCCTCCAAGTGTCTGTTCCAAGTAAAGCAACTCTTAGCCCGCGTTTGCTTAGATATTTTCCTAGCTTTCCTGCCTGCGTGGTTTTTCCTGAGCCGAAAAGGCCGACAAGCATTATTTTTGTAGGCTTCTTAGAAAGGTCAAGTTCTTGTTCTGTTTCGCCGAGAAATTTAACAAGTTCTTCATAAACAATTTTTATTAATTGCTCTCGTTTAGTTAATCCAGGAGGAACTTCGTCTTTTAGCGCTCGCTCTTTTATCTTGCTTGAGAGGGAGAATACGAGCTTTACATTGACATCAGACTGCAGAAGAGCACGCTGGATATCCTTTACAAGCTCATTTATCAGCTTTTCATCGACGAACACACTATTGGCTATCTTTTGAAGAGTAGCTTTAAGCGAATCAGAGAGCTTTTCAAGGACCATTTGAAGAACGAAGTTTTAGGTTATTTAAATTATTAGTGGATAGATTGAGTTCGTTCATATTTAAGTTTGTTTTATGAAGAAATAATTTAAGTTTTTCCATAATATTTCCAATTTCCACCACTCCCAAATAACAACATTTTTATCCCTTATACTCTTCCTGTTTCCACATAAACCAAAAAAGTGTAGTATTTTTTACTACTACGCTTGCTTATATTTATAAGCGATTAACTAAAAAAATGGCAACCTTACCTTTAGCACAAACAAAAGAGCAAATTGCTCTTTGGGATTCGCTTCAGCCTGTTTCAAGAGTGGCTGCAACAGACACTTACAAGCGAACCATGTCAGCTTCAAGCGATTTGTTTGCAGACAACTATGCAGTTTACACTTTGGCAGCAAGAAGGCCATTGCAAGAAGCAGGCAATCAACTTGTAAATGCAGGTTTAGAAAAGCTTCTTTACACATGGTTTAGGAATCCGATAACAAGAGAGGAAGTTGAGCGCGTTGGAGAGTTCTTTGAAAAGCAATCCTCTGTAAAAAAGTTCCCTTGGAAGGCATGGCAGGCAGTTTTAGAAAACGACGGATTTTTGCCAGTTGACGTTTACTCATTGCCAGGCGGACAAACATTCCTAATAAAAGATGGAAAATACACGCCAATTGCAACTGTTGAAGGTGTTGGAGCAATTGCATCGCATTTAGAAGCTCATTTTGAGAACCAATACACCGCAATTATTCACGCAACAAAAGCAAGGCTGTTTCAGGAAGCAGTAGGAATTAACAAGGCAGAATTCGGTTTAAGAAGCGACTTCACAGCTAATGATCATGTTGCAAGGATGCTTGCATTAAGCGTTGGAGGAAATTTCGTTTACACTTCAGATGACCAGGCAGTTTATTTGTTTCCAGATCTTTTCGAGGATGTTGGAACTGTTGGTCATGAGTTTCCTATGGCGTACCAAAGAGAAGGAGAAACTTTAGAGCGGGCTCAGGAAAAAGCTTACAGGAACTTCATAAACGCAAACGATCGCAGCGCTTTGCTTCCTGACATTATAAGTACGATTCACAGCGGCCTGCCATTAATCCTAAGACTAGCTCAAGAATATAATGGAAAGACAGTAATTCCTAGAATGGACTCAGGAGATGTTCCTGCACAAACCATTATTTGGAAGAGGATGGCTTTGGAAGCTGGATTAGAAACGACAATTGTTGTTGAGGACGGCTACACCCCTGAAAAAGGAAGAGCCACTAAAGAGTTGTACGCAGAAAATGGTTTTGACCCGGCAGAAATCACTGTAGGCACAGGCGGTTATTTCGAGGACGGAACCACAAGAGATGCAATTTCATTAAGTTACAAAAGGGGTGCAACAGAGCACGAAGGAACTTTAGAACCCTCGCTAAAGTTTTCAGACACACCAGGAAAAGAATCAATTCCCGGACAGGTTAGGGTTTACGAGAGAGGAAATCAACTTATTGTTGCGCAGGCTTACGAGGATATAGACGGAACTCCATTAATGCAAAAAGCTGTAGACAACGGCAGGATAAATTATTTCGAGACGATACAAACTCAGCAAGACAGAGCCAACAGAACTTGGGGCCGTTACAACAGCGTAACATATAGCCTTGAGACTGAACGAATTATAGCAGAAAGAAATGCAGAGCGAGAAGCGATTGTTGCAAGACTTGAAGGAGGTAGGTAACCATGACATTAGAACACTTGATATTGGCGAACGTAGATACATTGAACGATTTCATGAGAATGCAGGGCTCATTGTACGTGCCAGGCGCTAAAGAAATAATTCCTGAATTGAAGTACCTTACTGATATTGGCAGGGAATATGGTATTAGAACTATTAACCTTGCTGACTCCCACAACGAGGACTCAGTGGAAATATCAGACACACCTGATGGCATAATAACACACCCAAGGCATGCCATGGTTGGAACATGGGGCGCAGAGTTCATTGCCGAAACGAAGCCTGACAAACCCTACGTCCTCGATTGGACCTCCAAATTCACAGACTATGCTAGCGTAATTGAAGACATCAGGGCTTCCAGAGAGGTTGTAGTAAAGAAGGACCAAACTGACAGTTTCGGACAAAGGTCATATTTGCCGTTGGTCATGGAAGCTGTTGAACCAAAAACTGGTGTGCTTTACGGGGTTGTTTCCAACATTTGCGTAGACCTAGTTTTTGACGGTTTTGCAAATAATGGGATGCGACTTTACGTTGTTACTGACGCAATCATGGAACTGCCAGTCGACGCAAGCCTCCCTAGAGAAAAAAGACTCGCAACAAAAGGCGAGCTCTATGACAAGTGGGAGTCAGCAGGAGCAAAGCTAATCGAGGCATCGGAGGTAGTCAAGTACCTTGGTTAACCATGGTTCGAATCGCTCTGTCTCAAATGAAGGTTGCTCCAAAGCAGCCTTCAAGGAACGTTGAAGCAATAATTAGAGGAATCGAGCTGGCAAAAAAAGAGGGAATCGAACTAATAGTTTTTCCGGAAATGGCAGTTCCCGGATACCTTATTGGTGACTTGTACGATGACGAGTCTTTTATTCATGACGTTGAAAGCTATACTTCAGACATCGTACAAGCCACTCAAGGAATTGCAGTTGCGTTCGGTACATTAAGTACAAATCAAGGAAAAGTAAACAGAGATGGAAGGATAAGAAAGTACAATTCAGCCGTAATAGCACAGGACGGGGAGCTTTTGAGGACCGTTCACAAGACCCTGCACCCAAACTACAGATACTTTGATGACAGTCGCTATTTTCATCCGTCGGGCGAGCTTGCAAGAGAAATGGGTTTTGAGCTTTCAAATTTTTTGTATCCAACTAAACTCAACCTTGAAGGAAAAAAAGTAAGCGTTGGCTTCATGCTTTGTGAGGACATGTGGCAGGCTGATTACCTTGACAATCCCGGAAAGAGTCTAGTAAAAAACGGCGCTGAAATTTTAGTCAACCTTTCTTGCTCACCTTGGGGCTGGAGAAAAAATGACAAACGCCACAGAGTTGTCAAAGAACTTCTTGGAGACTTAGGTCGACCTTTAATTTACGTTAACAACGTAGGAGTGCAAAATAACGGGAAGAACATCATCACCTTTGACGGGGCTTCAACTGTTTATGATAGTTCAGGAAGGGTTGTATTGCAGGCAACTCCATGGGAGGAAGAAGTCGTTGTCTTTGACCGTGCTCTAGCTTCGCTTTACGGAAATAACGAAGAGCTTGAAAGACCAGCACTCGATGAGCACCAGGAACTCACAGAGATTTACAAGAGCATAACTCTTGGGCTAGGCGAATTTTTCAGAGGTAACAATATCACAAGAGCAGTAATTGGCTTGTCAGGAGGAATTGACAGCGCAGTTGTTGCTTGCCTTTTAGAGCAAGCACTTGGAGCAAAGAATGTTTATGCAATTAATATGCCAAGTAAGTTCAACTCGCAATCAACCATAAATGCTGCTGAAGAAGTTGCAAAAGCCCTTGGAATTAATTACGCCACTCTTCCAATCACAGATTCAGTTGAGCTAACAGCTAAGGAGCTGACATACCTGAAATTTGAAAGAAGCGAATTCCAGGGAGAATTAACTAGCTTCATGCTCGAGAACGTCCAGGCAAGAGACAGAGGCTCAAGAATACTTGCAGGATTGGCAGCAAAGCTTGGGGGCATTTTCACAAACAACGGCAACAAGACAGAAATGTCGCTTGGCTACTCAACGTTATATGGTGATGTAAGTGGAGCAATCGCTCCTATTGGTGACTTGTGGAAAGGCCAAGTGTATGCGCTTGCAAGGTTTCTTAACAATGAAGTTTATAGGAGAGATGTTATTCCTGGAAGCATAATTTCAGGCCATCCTGACTTCTCGATTGTCCCAAGCGCCGAGCTTTCTGCTGAGCAGAACGTAGACGAGGGGAAAGGAGATCCAATCAATTATCCTTACCACGATGCACTGCTAAGAGAGCTGGTAGAGTACAGGAAGAACCCGGAAACAGTCCTGCACTCATATATTGAGGGAACTCTCGACGAAACTTTAAGGATTCCAAAGGGAACTGTCGCAGGCTCTTTCGCAAACGCGAAAGAATTCGTTGATGACTTAGAGCAGAAGTACCATGCTTTGCAAACAAGCCTTTTCAAGAGAGTCCAGGCACCACCTGTCATCGTTGTAAGCAAGAGCTCGTTTGGTTATGATTTTAGAGAAAGCCTTGGAGTTGCAGACTTCACAAGAAAATATATTGAGCTGAAAGCTGAGGCGCTAAAATGATTTACAGGAATCCAACTCCGACAACTGACTGCATTATCGAGTACGAAGGGGGCATTGTAATCATTACCAGAAAGAATGAGCCTCACGGATATGCCCTTCCGGGCGGTTATTACGAGATTGGAATTACAGCAGAGGAAAACGCAGTAAAAGAGGCCAAGGAGGAAACGGGGCTTGACATTGTCATAACTTCTCTTCACGGAGTTTACACAGACCCTAAACGTGATCCAAGACAGCACAACATAAGCATCTGCTATATAGCATCAGGATCGGGAACTTTAAAGGCTGATTCTGATGCCATGAACGCAGCAGTTTACTCATTTGACAAAGTTAGGCAAATGATTGAAACAGAAACTTTTGCTTTTGATCATGACAAGATTCTCGCAGACTATCTGGCGAGGGTGGATGCAAGATGAAGTACGGAATAATCGGGCGGTTTAAGCCATTGCATAATGAAACGGCTGGACTGCTTGAAAGTGTTTTGGAACAGGGACATGACCTAAGAATTGTAATTGGAAGCTCAAACCAGTATGATGCAAGGAACCCTTTTACGGCTGATGAAACAAATGAAATGATTGAGCTCTTTCTTAAAGGAAAGAATTACTCTGCTGCTTTTTTGCCTGACTTTGGCAACGAGCCAAAATGGGCTTCGGAAGCTAAAGAGGTTTTAGGAACCGTTGATGGGTTGATTACAAACAACGATTATGTTTCAGGACTTCTTGAGCCTCACTACAAGATAATTCCAAGCAAGCAGTTCAGCCCTGACAGGAGCCATTACTTTAGCGGATCGGATGTAAGACTGAAAATGGTAAGGGGAGAGAACTGGAAATCATTCGTTCCGGATGCTGTTGCTGATTACCTTGAAGGAAGGGGGATTTTGGCAAGGTTTATCAGAGAATTCGGAGAGCAGACTATTACCCTGTACGGAAATGATAACTTCGCCGACAGGAGCAGGGAGAGGGAAAAGGCCCGCATAGATGCGAGCTTTAGAAAATGAAAGCGTTAGTTGTTTCAAAAAAGAGCAGCTTTGACTTTTACAGTAATTCAAATGACAAAAAGACAAGAGATTATGCCGTAATCGGACCTCATAGCGCTTCTCTTAAAAGTGCGAAAGCTTCCCACGAGAATACGCTTGAATCAGTTGTGAGGGACTTAGTCAGAATGGGAACGGAGTGGAAACTCGCATATAGGGAGAGCCTTGCAGAGGTTGACATTCCAAGCTACGATTTAATTGTTGCAGTTGGAGGAGATGGAACTTTTCTTGATGCATCTCATTACATTCGAAGCACTCCAATTCTTGGAGTGAACTCAGATCCTGAAAGAAGCGTTGGATTTTACTGTGCTGCAGATGCTGAGACATTCAAAAAATATCTTACTGATCAAAATATTGAGCAGTTTTCCAGGCTTGAAGTCAAGGTAGATGGAAAGACCCTTCCATTGGCCCTTAATGAAATCCTTATTGCACACTCAAACCCTGCTGCGATGACCCGGTACACTTTGAAAACAAGCGAAGGCGAGGAAAATATCAGAAGTTCAGGCCTTTTGGTTTGCACTCCAACAGGCTCTGGTGCGTGGATGTTGAATGCTGGAGGCCTTCCGATGGACATTGGCCAAAAAGAATTCCAGTACCTTTCAAGGGACTCGCATGGGCAAAAGTCTAAGTTCGCAGAAAGTATTAGTGTTGTCTCCCACACAAGGGAAGCAAGGATATTCGTTGATGGCGAACATTTGTCCTATCCAATCGAGCTTGGCTCTACAATAAACATTGGATTTGGTGAACCTCTTAATATAATTGGCGGATTAAGGTCTTAGCTTTTCAGGGGCAGCCGAAGCCCACATGTTCATGAACTGCTTATAATAATCATCCCTAATCTCCTTGTTGTGGATTATTATCGCGAGAGGAGATTCTATCGACTCGAGAATTATCACGACTTTTTCCTTAAGAATCCACGTGGCTGTCCTAGTAAAATATTTTGGAGGGATATCCCGAACTTCGAAAAGCTTCTTGTAAATTTTTTCACCGAAGAGCTCAGGAGTTTTAAGCTTATCGCCTTCTGACTTTATCATCCTGGCAGTGAGTTTTTTTTCAATTCTTTCCCGTATCCAATGAGGAAAGTAGTGAGGGACAACTTTAGCCAGATTTGAGGAAATTCCAAAAGCGTCATAATGTTTTTCCTCATTTATTTCTCTCAGAGCAGCTTTTATGCCCTCGGGCCCTTTGAAATGCCTTACTTCGTGCAGCTGCTTTTTCGCAGTGAAATCAGTGTGAAGCTCAGGCATGATTTCGTCCAGCCCTTTCTTTTTTTCTCCAAGGATTTTGTAAAGCTGCGAGGGGTCTGCTGCCGAGAATTCTTTCCTGCCTTTGTGCACCACATCAGATATCAGCCCTTTAAGCATGAGCTTTTCAAGAGCATCATATACGTTCGCCCGGTACATGCCTGTTCGCCTCATTATATGCGTTGCAGAAGATGGGCCAAGCTTAATCAGGGCATAATAAACAGATGCTTCGCTATTTGTAAGACCGACCTCTTTTAACTGTCTTGGAACATTCATGCTTTCAATTAAGGCAGGTAGTATTAAAAGCTACTCTAAAAAATAGGGACAGGAATTTCTCAGGGCTGAATTTAGGATAATATTTCAGGGTTTGCTAAAGTGCCGCCGACTCTAATAGTTGACCCTGTTAATGAATAATCAGCATATTTTGCCAGGACTCGAGATGCTTTCCTGATGTCAGTCTGGTCTCCTCCAGTCACGATGACATATGTCTTGCCGCCAGCTTGAGCGATTCGGATTTTGCCTTCTCCTTTGATATCATCACTGCACGGGCTCGGATTTCCAAGAAGTTTAGCGGTTGCCGGGTTGTCACAAGCATTCCCAATAACAAGCAATGATTGTGCAAATGGGTCGGATACCTCGCTTGAAAGCTTGGATTCAACTTGGACGCTAAATGCCGCTGTAAGTGAAGTTGCCACTTCGATTGCAGCCTGAACGTGAGAGACCGGTGCAGTGTCGCCAAGCACAATTTTAAATGAGCTGTCCCCCTGAAAAAATGAGGGATACTGGCTTAGAGATGCCACGCCGCTTTGGCAAGTACCAGCATCGCAGCCATTAATGCAAAATATCTGTTTTGAAAACACATTTGAGGCTTGGCAACTTTGCTCGCTAAGAACAAGGAGTGATACGCAGGAATCAGCAAAAGACTTTGTAGTTCCATCTGAGAAGGAAATCATGGCTGTGCCTTTGCTGTTTTCTTCAATTCCGCCGTCGGAATCAGTGCATGATGTTAGCAAAACTTGAGGCGGGGCAGTAGCTGCTGCTGGTTGGTTTTGTGCAGTATTATTGATTATTGGGGCTTTAGCTTCAGTAGGGGAATTGTTTTGTTGTGGGATTTTTGGCAATACTTGATCATCAGTAACCTTGTTTAGTTGTGTGTCAATAGTTAGGTTTTGAGAAATTGTCTGCTTACATCCAACAAAAAAAAGCAGTAGAATAAAAAGTGCAATACTACTTTGAAATCTCATTTTCGATCTTCTTCAGGACTTCGTCAAGGGCAATAAAGAGTTTCCTTCCAACAATATTTGCCTCATAATGGCCTCGCTTATCCTTGACGCTTGCATGAAGCTCGTACATGTCAGAACGCTCTGTATGGTGAATTTTTTTAAGTGTCACCTTAATCCTGTCAAGCCCATCGCAGATTTCTTTGAATCTGCGCTCATAATGCGTAACAACTCTTACGGCCTCTTCTTTTTCTCCCGGGTCCAAATCATGGAAGCCTGAAAGCCGAAGGTCGCCGCCAGTCTCAACTGGCCCTAAAGGTTTGTCTGCCATGGTTTTTTGGATTTGATTCTGTTTAAAAAAGTTGTGGGAATTAAATTAGTTCATGCCAACAGTCGCATATTCTGCCAG
>ERZ1292640.2963-Hain-H43-02um-R1-2963-length-13406-cov-7_pt1 | contig 13406 bp, 10 predicted proteins | sample MGYA00564404_ERZ1292640 | MGnify/ENA primary metagenome ERZ1292640 (study PRJEB36523, sample SAMEA6512636) | groundwater metagenome | collected 2019-01-08 | study: AquaDiva: Metagenomics assemblies of 32 groundwater samples
CCGGGTTCGGCGAGGGCTTGACGCCGCCCATCGGGATGCGGGTCATGCTCTCCATGCCGCCCACCAGCACCAGCGAGGCCTCACCCAGCCGCACCTTGGCCGAGGCGACCGCGGTCGCTTCCAGACTGCTCGCGCACATGCGGGTCAAGGTCATCGCGGGCACGCGCACCGGCACGCCGGCGTTGAGCGCGATCAGGCGCGCGGCGTTGCGCCCCTGCTCGGCCTCGGGGTAGGCGCAGCCCACCACCACCTCGTCGAGCCGCTCGAGCGTGCCCGGCAGGGTGGCGAGCAGGTCGCGGAAGACCGCGGCCAGCAGGTCGTCGGGGCGCGCGCCAGCCAGCGCCCCCTTGCCGGAGCGGGTGAAGGGGGTGCGGCGCGCCGCGACGATCCAGGCGGTCTCCATAAGGCCCCTCACGATGCGCATGACACGTATCGAACGGCCGGGGCCGATACTGAACGGCCATCCGAACGCGGTCAAGCGCGGTCCGCGCACCGTGACCGAGCCCCGCTCGCCGGGCAAGCGTCCGAAAGGACCAACCCGCCTCGCTACCCTGCTCTCGCCGCATGAGGCATGATGCGGGACCCGGCGCGGGCCGGAGACGGACGGAGGCTGCGGATGAAGCTCGCGGTCAAGGCAGGCGTGGTCACGGGGTCGGGGCGCGGCATCGGGCGCGAGATCGCGCTCGCGCTGGCCCGCGAGGGCGCGGCGGTGGTCGTGAACGACGCCGGGGTCGCCGTGGACGGCGCGCCTTCGGCGGAGCGGCCGGCCGAGGAGGTGGTCGCGACGATCCTCGGCGAGGGCGGCCGCGCCGTGGCGGACACCGGCTCGGTCGCTTTGTGGGACGACGCGCACGCGATGGTCGAGCGCGCGGTGAACGCGTTCGGGCGCCTCGACTTCGTCATCAACAACGCCGGCATCGTGCGTGACGTCATCTTCCACAAGATGACCGAGGCCGACTGGGACGCGGTGCTGGCCGTGCACCTCAAGGGCACGTTCAACGTCGCGCGCGCGGCCGCCCCGCGCTTCCGCGCGCAGGGCTCGGGCGCGGTGCTCAACATGACCTCGACCTCGGGCCTGATCGGGAACGTCGGTCAGGCGAACTACGCTGCCGCGAAGCTCGGCATCGTCGGGCTCACCCGCTCGATCGCGCTCGATCTCCAGCGCTTCGGGGTGCGCGCGAACGCCATCGCGCCGTTCGCCTGGACGCGCATCACCGGGACGCTCGACGCGGCCACCAGCGAGGCGGAGCGCGCGCGCGTCGAGGGCCTCAAGCGGCTGCGGGCCGATCAGGCCGCGCCGCTCGCCGTGTATCTGGTCTCGGATGCCTCACGCGATGTGACCGGGCAGGTGTTCGCCGTGCGCGGCGCGGAGATCGTGCTGTTCTCCCTGCCGCGGCCCACGCTCAGGGTGCACCACGCGGGCGGCTGGACGCCGCAGACCATCGCCGAGGCGGTGGAGCGCGAGCTGCGGCCGGGATTCACGCCGCTCGAAGTCACGGCGGACGTGTTCCGGTACGAACCGCTGCTCTGACGGCGGGTGCCACGGCGCCGCCGGCCCGTCAGGCCGCCGAATCCGCCACCGGCAGCCGTCCGCTCCGCGCGAGCTGGCGGTGCCGGTACGCGCCGAGCCGGGCGGCGCCAAGCGCGCCCGCGAACATCGCTTCGGGATGCGTGACGACGCGCAGCGGCGATGCGACCCCGACCTCGTCGCCCTCGTTGATCAGCGCCTCGAGGCGCTCCAAGAGCCCGACGTCCTTCGCGAGCCCGCCGGTGACCAGCACGACGCCTTGCGCGCCCACCGAGCGCACCAGCCGCACGAGCTTGCCGGCGATGCTGTGGTGGATGCCCTTGAGGATCTCGGCGGTCGAGATGCCGCGGCTCACCATGTTGATCACGTCGGTCTCCGCGAGCACGGCGCAGATGCTCGACACCGGCTCGGAGCGCCGCGCCGAGAGGGACACCTCGCCGATGTCGGCGAGCGCCACGCCGAGGTAGCGCGCGATGTTCTCGAGGAACTGGCCGCTGCCGCTCGCGCACTGGCTGGTCATGCGGTGCGCGAGCACCTTGCCGCGCTCGTCCATGCGGATCGCGCGCGCGTGCAGCGCACCCACGTCGAGCGCCGCGCGCGCCTCGGGCACCAGGAACAGTGCGCCGCTCGCGTGCGTCGTCATGCTGTAGAAGTGCCCGGTCCGGAACGGCACCGCGTCGCCGTCGCCGGTCGAGGCGATGTAGTCGAAGCCGTCCGGGACGACGCCCGCGGTCGCGCACACGCTCTCGAACGTGCGGCGCGTCACCTCGTGCACGTTGCGGCGGCGGATGCGCTCGCCCGCGACCGCGAGCGTCTCGGCCGGCGCGCCGTCCGGGTGCCGCATCAGGGCGACCTTGATCGCGCTCGAGCCGACGTCCACGCCGGCGGTGAGCAGGGGGCGTCCGTTCGTGGGGTCCATGCGGTCTCCTCTAGTCGTCCACGTCCTGGCCGTGCTGGCGCACGGACGGGTCCGCGCGGCCGCACGGGGGATCCTCGGCCGGCTGCGCCGCGGCGCGCCCGAAGTTCGGCAGGATGCCGGGCCGCCCGGCGCGCAGGTCGTCGAGCGCGAACAGCGCCGCGCCGCGCGCGCCCATGTAGATCGAGTCGGCGTGGGTGTGGAGCGTGATGCCGCCCTCGTAGTTCTCGCGCACGAGATCCTCGAGGATCTTCGTCGCCATCGGGTTCTTGCACACGCCTCCGGTGAACGTGAAGGCGTTCGTGATGCCGCCGGAGCGCGCCAGCAGCGACATCGCCCGCAGCATCATCGCGCGGTGCAGGCCGGCGAGGATGTCCGCGCGGTTCTGCCCGAGCGCGAGCCGATCGCGCAGCTCGGCGCCGGCGAACACCGTGCAGGTCGAGTTGACGCGCACCATGCGGCGCGCCTGCATGGCCAGCGGTCCCAGCTCGTGCAGGCCGAGGTTCAGCTCGTCGGCGATGTAGCCGAGATAGCGGCCGCAGCCCGCGGCGCAGCGGTCGTTCATCTGGAACGACGTGACGACGCCGTGCTCGTCCACCTGGATCGCCTTGGTGTCCTGCCCGCCGATGTCGAGCACGGTGCGCGTGTCGGGGAAGCTGTCGTGCGCGCCGCGGCCGTGGCAGAGGATCTCGCTCTTCACCGCCTCCCTGGGGAACGGCAGGGCCTGGCGGCCGTAGCCGGTGCCGACGAACGCCACCTCCTCGATCTCGCGGTCCGCCGCCTCGCGGAGCGCGCTCTCGATCCGGGCTCGCGCGCTCCCGCCCTGGCTCCCGTTCTCCGGGGCGACGCGCCCCAGCGCGCGGCGCAGCAGCGGCGCGAACGCGGGGCGCCGGAAGCGCACCTCGACGTCGAGGATCGCGCGGTCGAAGAGCCCCACCAGCCGATCGAAGGGGACCTTCCCGTTGGCGGACACGCGCTCGGCGCCCGCCATGAACCCGGCGGCGGCGACGTCGCGGAAGAAGTCGCTCTTGCGGGGCGCGCCGCCGAGGAAGAGGTCGGGCGCGGTGCGCCGCATCTCGCCGAGCACCTGGTGCGCGGCTGGCTCGAGCACGTCGCGCAGCGCGCGCACCGCGGGGCCCGCGACGTGCCGCGCCACGGAGTCCTCCAGCTCGCCCAGCTCCTCGAGGTAGAGCTCGAGCCGCAGCGCATCGAAGAGCCGCGCGCGGATCGCCTTCGCCCCGGCGGCGCCGGGGCCCTCGAGGCTCTCGATCGCGCGCTCGAGCAGGCTCCGTCGCGCGGCCAGCACCGCCTCCTCGTGCGCCACGGCGCACGCCACTTCGTAGTTGCTGCGGCTGTTGGTGATCCCCTGGCCGAGGATCCCGCCGCGCTCGTCCATCAGGACGGCCTTGGTGGTGGTCGAGCCGAGATCGATCCCCACGACGCACTTCATGAATAGCCTCCCTGGCGCCGGGCCTCGAGCATCTGGAGGTAGCTCTGGATGCGGTTCTCGATGTTCGACTTGCCGAAGTAGCGCGGGTCCACCAGGTCCGACTCGATGAACGCGCCGGGAACGCCGGTGCGCTTCTCCAGCTCGCGGAGCATGAGGAGCTGGCCGGCGCTGAACGAATTGCACGACTTCACGCTGTTGATCACGAACCCGTCGGCCTGATAGTCGCGGATGTAGCGCTCGAGCAGCGCCACGCGCGCCGGCAGGCTCAGGTTGGTGTAGCAGCCGAGGCAGTAGTCGGCGAGGCTCTCGAGCGGGTGCTGCGCGTCGTGCCGGAAGCCGTTGTCGTAGAGCCCGCCGACGCGGGTGTAGGTGCTCGCCACGACCACCGCGCCCTCGCGGCTGAACATGCGCCAGAAATCGTTGAAGCTCGTCCAGTTCGGCGGACCCTCGACCACCAGGCGGTAGCGCTCGGGGCCGAGCGGGCCGTCGGGCGACATCGGGCCCTCGCCCGCCGCGATCCGGGCCTCGACCTCCGCGCGCAGCTCGCGGTAGTACTCGACCGCCTCCTCGGTGCCGCGGAACGCGCTGAAGATCGGGCCGATGTAGTAGACGCCGCCGAAATAGCCATCGATCGGCGACGGGCGCTGTCGTGCCGACTCCCACACCGCGACCAGGTCGTCCTCGGCCCGGGCGGAGAGCGTGAGCCGGCGGGCGAGCTCGTCGTGGTCGAGCTTGCGCCCCGCGATGGACTCGAGCGCGGGGACGACCTTGTCGCGCAGCTGCTCGACGACGTAGCCGCGCATCTCCGGCGTGATCCTGCCGTCGGCCTGGTAGGGCACGTGCAGCATCACGACCGGGCACTTGTACTGCTCGCGCAGCAGCTCGAACCACTTCATGAACGTGAAGCAGCCGGTGTACGAGAGCAGCAGCACGTCGGGCTCGGGGAGCTTCGTGCCGGTCGGCCCGATGTTCCCGCCGCGCAGCATGCCGATGTCGCACTTCACGTAGGTGCAGACGTCCTCGGAGTGCCCGGCCTTCTCGGCCTCCAGGATGTAGCCGCCCGAGCGCCCGCGCATGCCGGACTGGAGCGCGTTGATCTCGGGCAGCACCGGCAGCATGTCCAGCGCTCCGATCAGCTCCGTGAGATTGCCGGGCACGAACGTGTACACCACCTTGCGGCCGTCCTCGCGCGCGCGGGCGAGCCGCTCGAAGTGCCCGGCGATCATCTGCTTCTGGTGGAGCTGGCTGCGGTCCTTGGCGCTCTCGAGCGCGCCGGTCCTGGTGGTCATCGCTGGCCTTCCCAGAGTTTGACGGCGTCGGAGAACGCGCCCGCCTGCTCGCGGATGGTCTGGAACTGTCCGGTGTTCTCGGCGAACTTCGCGCTGGTGTGCGGGACCCCGGCGCGGTCGAGCGCGGTCTCGAGCATGGGCTGATCCAACAGCGCCGGATCGCAGAACGAGGCGGCGCAGAAGATCACGCCGTCGGCGCCGCAGCGCTTCACCTTCTCGATCAGCGCCGCGCCCTTCACCCCGTCGGCGATGTAGCGCGACGCGGTCGCCACGCCGCGCTCCAGGTAGGCGCGGGCCAGCGACTCCACCGGGTCCTCGCCGGCCCGCACGTCGATCGGCCCCTCGATCGAGCGCAGGCCGAGCTGCAGATCGTCGTCGAGGATGTCGCAGCCGGCGCGCTCCAGCGTCTGGATCAGCGCCAGCGGCGGCTGCTCGCAGAACGCGCCGACCATCACCACGCGCGCGTTGTCGAACGCCCGGGTCGGGCGCTGCCGGGTCGCGGCCAGGAACTCGTCGAGTAGCAGGGTGTGCTCGCGCGCGGTCATCAGCGTGCCGGCGCGGGCGACCAGGTAGGCCTCCGACGCGCGCACGCGCCACGGCTCGTCGCGCCGCAGCGCGTCGAGCGTGTCGAGCCGCTCGCGCCGCGCGTTCTCGTCCGCGATCGCCCGCTGCAGCGCGGCGGCGTCGAGCGGCCGGGCGCCGCGCGCCTCGAGGTCGCGCGCCAGCGCCCGCAGCTGCTCGACGTAGAAGCGCCCGCCGACCGCGGGCGTGAACTCCTGCGGGAGATCGAGGTAGAAGGTGTAGCGCCCCGGGAACAGCATCTGCCACATGCCGCCGAGGTTCCGGATCACGTCACAGATGGATGGGAAGATCATCCCGTCGGCCCAGTCGAGGTGGCCGGCGAGCGCCAGCTCGAGCGTGCTGCGCGGGATGTGGCACAGGTAGGACTGGAAGTACGAGTCGCCGCGGATGATGTCGATCTGGGCCCCGGCGCCGAACACGCCGACCGGCAGCGCCCCCATCGCCTCGATCAGCGGGCGCGGCGCGTAGATCGGCATGCAGCCGACCGCGAGCGCGCCGGGGTGCGCGGCCTTCCATTCCCGCACCGCGGCGAACGTGTGGTCCTCGGCGAGGCCGAGCGCGCGCTCGAGGAGCGGCGCGCACGGATCGGCGGGACGGGCGCTCCCGGGACCGGCGGGATCCATGGGTTCGCTCCTCCTCAGTTGCGGTGGAGATGGATCGGAGATCGCACTTCGATCTTCCCGACGTTGCGCTCGGTGGCCGAGAGCGTCGCGCGCGCCGGCCAGGGCGCCCGGAGCCCGCAGAGCGCGAGGCCGTGGATGGAGCGCGCGACCTCCTGCGGCGTGCCGTGGCGCGCCGGGTCGTACCACGCGTACACCCAGTTCAGCATGCCGAAGATGTGGTAGGTGGCGCGCTCGAGCGCGACCTCGTCCATCGCCATGCCGGCCGCCTTCGCGGAAGCGCGCTCGACGACCCCGCGCACGATCCCGAGCCCGAGGTGGAAGTAGCGCTCCTTCATCGCGCGCACCGCGCGCCGGTGCTTCGGCGGCAGCTCGCCCGCCTCCTCGACCAGCACCCGCATCACCTCGGCGTGGCCGGCGACGTAGCGCACGTGCGTGAGGATGAACGCGTGCAGCCGCGACTCGCCCTCCGTGGCGGTGGCGCTCACCTCCTCGGCCATCGCGATCAGCGTCTCGAAAGCGCGGGTCTGGAGCGCGAACAGCAGGTCCTCCTTCGAGCCGAAGTAGTTGTAGAGGTTGGCGAGGCTCATCTTCGTGGCGGCGGCGAGGTGGCGCATGGACATGCCGTGATAGCCGCGCTGCGCCAGCAGCCCGGCGGCCGCCCGCAGGATGTCCACGCGTCCCTCTTCCTTGCGCTCGACCCGCGTCACGCCGCCCCCCGATGCCCGCCGCCGCGCTCGCCCCGCCAGGTCCCGGACGTCATCACGCTCACGCGCCCATGTTCTTGCGCGCCGCAGGCGTCAGGACGCGCCGGATCAGGTCCGCGTCGAACTTCGCGCCCTGCGCGTAGAGCCGGCGCAGCTCGGCGAAGTCGATTTCGCGCTCGGCGCCCTCGCCGAAGTGGAACGCCGGGAAACCCGCCGCCGCCTCGGTGTTCATGTTGAGCGCCAGCCACGAGCGGTTGGTCTCGCTGTTCGCGTACCAGTGCTCGAGCTTCTTCTTGCGCAGGCTCTCGAGCGTCTTGCGCGTGCAGTCGGGGAACGTGTGCATGAGCTTGGTGACCATGCGGTCCACCGCCACGTCGAGCTGCGCGAGGTCCACGGTGCAGCGCGCGGCCAGCGCCTTGGCTTCCTTCGCGGCGTCGCCGGTCTTCCAGTCGCCCAGCACCACGCGGCCCATCTCGTCCACCCAGCGGTCGGTGATCGCGAAGGGATTGGGGATCCACGGGCCTTCCGGCGTGCGGTGGACGGGCACGATCTCGTTGATGAGGCCGAGCCGGAGCGCCTTGTGCGCCGACCACGCCTCGCACAGCACCAGCGACTCGGCCGCCCTGGCGACGCCCACGTGGAGGTGCAGGAAGTCGGTGGAGCCGCCGTCCGGCGCGGAGCCGTGGATCGGTCCCGCCTGTCCGAAGCGCGCGTGGTCGCCGGCGATGGTGAAGTCGCAGGCCATCCCGATCTCCTGCCCGCCCGCGATGCGCATGCCGTTGACCCGGCAGATCACCGGCTTGTCGCACAGCAGGATGTTCGTGACCATGTCGTTGAAGAGCCGCATGTACTGGAGGTATTCGAGCGGGCGGCCCGAGTAGTAGGTCGCGTACTCGGCGGTGTTGCCGCCGGTGCAGAACGCCCGCGTGCCGACCGCGGTGAACACCACCGCGACCGCGCGGCGGTCCGTGCTGGCGCGGCGGAATGCGAGGATGACCTCCTTCACGGCGTCGGTGGTGTAGGAGTTCAGCTGCTTCTCGTTGTCGAGCCAGATCCACACCTGGTGCAGGCCCTCGACGGGCTTGCCGTCGCGCCCGAGCACCGGGCGCTCCTCGTAGCGGATCGAGCGGAAGCGGTAGTCGCTGTCGAGCTCGTGGCTCAGCAGCGTGACGTCGTTGTGCGGAAGGGTCTCGGCCATGGCGGAACTCCTTGGTGCCCTCAGGTTCGAGGGTCGAGGATCATGCGGCGCTCCAGCCGGTGCTGCGCGAGGGCGCCCAGGAACTCGTTGATCCGGGACATCGGGCCGTACTCGACGAATGGCTCGAGCACGACCTTGCCGGCGGCGATGAGACGCAGGACGTCGGGGTACGCCTCGGGCGGGCAGCCCCAGCTGCCGTGGGCCGTGGCGTCGAACGCCATCAGGTTCGAGAGGCGCACCTCGACCGGCTTGGGCGTGAAGCCGACCTGCAGCAGCGTGGCGCCGCGCGCGAGCAGCCCGAACGCGAGCTGCTGGCCGGCGGTCGCGCCGCTGCACTCGAAGATGCGCCAGCGCAGCGACGGGACGCCCCAGCCGCGCGCGAGGCCGTGCAACTCCTTGCGCACCTCCTGGGGTGCGCGGTCCTTCACGTTCACGGTGCTCTCGGCGCCGTGGCGGGCGAGCAGCTCGAGCCGCTGCGGCTGCACGTCGCAGACGGCGACACGGGCGCCCAGCGCGCGCGCGATCTGCACCACGAATCCGCCCACGCCGCCCGCGCCCACGACGAAGACCGCATCGCCCGCGGCGAGCCCGGCGCGCCGCACCGCCTGGTACGCGGTCGAGACCGCGTCGGCCACGACCGATAGCATGCGCGGGTCCACGCCCGCCGCGAGATCGTCGAGCGCCACGAGCGGCCCGGCCGGCACCAGCATGTGGGTGGCGAAGCCGCCGTGGATGTCGTTGCCCGGCATCTTCTGGGTGGGGCAGGCGTTCCCGCGGCCGGCGCGGCAGAACTCGCAGGCGCCGCACGGCAGCACGGCGGGCACGATCACGCGGGAGCCGGGCTTCAGCGTCACGCCTTCGCCGGTCGCGACGACGGTGCCGACGGCCTCGTGGCCGAGCACGAGCGGAAGCGCCTTGTTGGGGCGCACCGATCCGTCCGCGAAGCCGAGGTCGGTGTGGCACAGCCCGCAGGCGAGGACTTCGACCACGGCTTCGCCCGCGCCGGGCGCAGGCAGGTCGAGATCGCGCGCGACCAGCGGCGCCGCAGGCGTCTCGAGGAAGTAGGCAAGCGCTTTGGCGACCATGGATCCTCCGGAAGGCGAACCGCCGGGAGATGCGGACCCGGGCAGACTAGTGAACGAACGTTCGTTAGTCAACGGGAAGGCGGCCGGCGGCCACGGCGAGGCTGATTCGGAGCATGCCCTGTCTCCCTGGGTCGGAGCCGGGGGGCGTCGACTATCGGCTATAGCGGGACTTGAGGCCACCCCACGTCGTCGTGGACGTCGGCGTGGCTCCGGGCGAGAACTTCTGGATGCGCTGGTTTGCGGTATCCGCGACGTAGATGTTGCCCGCGGTGTCGACAGCCACGTCGTTCGGGCTTCGGAACTGCCCGTCGCCTGTCCCGTAGGAGCCGAAGCTCAGAATGAAGCTGGCATCACTGGCGAACGCTTGGATGCTGCAGAGAGGCTGGTCGAGCACCAGGGTGGTGCTGGCCGCGTTGACGGTCAGGGCGATGGGTGCTTGGAACTGGCCGTCGCCTGTACCCGTGCCGCCCCAGGAGGAGACGAAGGCGCCCTCCGGCGTGAACTCCTGGATGCGGTCAGTACCGATGTCCGAAACGAAGACATGGTCGTTCGTCCCGACGGCGATGCCACGGGGGTCCATGAACTGGCCGTTGCCTGAGCCCGTGCTACCCCACTTGCCCAGGAAGGCCCCCTGGCTTGAGAACTTCTGGATTCTGTGGTTGCCCGGATCCACGACGTAGACGCCCTCGTTCTAATCCACGGCGATTCTCGTGGGGTTTTCGAATTGGCCGTCGCCGGTCCCCGGGCCACCCCACTTGGTCAAGAAGAAACCTGTCGGGTCGAACTTCTGGATGCGGGCGTTGAGGGCGTCCACGACATATATGTCGCCGCTGGAGCCGACGGCGATACCGTAAGGACCGTTAAACTCTCCGTCACCCGTGCCCAATACGCCCCACTGAGACACGTAGGCGCCATCGGTTGTGAATAGCTGAATTCTATGATTCTCATAGTCGGCCACATAGACAACGCCCCCAGGACTCACGGCGATGCCCAGAGGCCCATTGAAGTGCCCGGTCCCGGTGCCCTGTGAGCCCCACTGGAGCAGGAATGCAGGAGGAGTCTCCGTCGCGAACGCGGGGGTGGCGGAGAGAAGGCCTGTGACGAGGAGGAGCGCGATTGATCTGGACATGACTCCCTCCGAGGCCCGAGGGCCGACTCTGGGGCTAGCTCCGCACACCGGCCCTCGGCGCGCATGGTGAGCTGACTCCAACAGCGATAGTAGGGTCGTTCTCGCCTTCTTGCGGGAGACTACCTTTAGACCAGTCTACAGGCAGTAGTCCCGCGTCGGCCTGAGCCGGTCCCGCGGACGCCTCGGGCACGGCCGCGGCCGCTGGTGATCCCTGCTCCCGACGTGGACCCCGTGCGCCGCGAGCTGGCCGCCGCGCAGGTGTCAGGCAAAGCGAGGAGACTCACCCGAGGGCGGGCTCCTGAGACGGCCCGCTGGCGAGACAGCCCGCGCGTTCAGCGATGCGAGGTGCTGTCGGCCTCCGGGGCCGGCGGGTCGGGCGGCGGCTTCACCCCGATCACCGCCTCGACCGCCTGGTGGAGCTGGAGCACGCGCCGCTCGAGGTGGAATATGCGCTGCGCGCGCCGCCGGATCTCGGCCTGACCCGCGCCGGCCGTCGCCAGCGCGGCGAGAAGCGAGTCCGCCTGGCCGCGCACCACGCCCGCGACCCGCGTCATCTCGGCGTTCGCGCGCGCGACCTCCTCGCTCTCCGCGGGCTCGCGCTCCAGCGCCAGCAGGTTGGCGATCTGCGAGCGCACGAGCCGCGCCATCTCCTCGGCGTGCTGTCGCGCGAGGCCGCGGTCCAGCGACATGCCGGGTCCGCTCTCATGGTAGAGCACGCTGCCATGCATCATCGCCGCCTTGGAGGCGAGACCGACCAGGCGGTGGCGGTGCGCGTGCGAGAGGACGGGTGCGACCGTTCCGGTGCCGGCGGCCGTCGCGGCGATCCCGGCGCCGGCCGGCGTCGCGCGCGTCGAGTCGCCGGGCGTGCCCGTGGGAGCACTCTCCGCGGGCGTCGCCCTGCGGGCGGGTGGCGGCTCCCCGGCGGCGGCAGCGCGCCAGGCTGGTGCGCCGAGCAGGCATGCGCTCAGCGTGAGCGCGGCCGCGACAGGCCGCCTCATTGCAGCACCGCCAGCTTGCGCGTCTCCGACCGGCCGCCGAACTCGAGCCGGGCGAAGAAGAGCCCGTCCGCGACGTGGCGCCCCGCATCGTCGCGGCCGTCCCAGGTGACGGCGTGCTTGCCGGCCTCCAGCCTCGCGTCGAGCAGCCCGCGGACGCGCCGGCCCTGCGGGTCCACCACGGTGAGCACGGCGCGTCCCGCGCGTGGCAGCCGGAAGCTCAGCGCCACGCTGGAGCGCGACGGGTTCGGCGCGGCCGCCGAGAGCAACACCTGCTCGCCCGGCCGCTCGGAACCGGGCACGCCCGTGACCCAGCCGTTCCAGCGGAACACGTCGCCATTCGGCGTGGTGGCGGCGAACAGCGTGCCGTTCGAGGCGCGCAGGAACGAGAAGATCTCGTGTGCACCGGGCAACGCGCTCTCGGTGCGCCAGGTGGCGCCGCGGTCGTCGCTCACGCACGCCACCGAGTCGGGCCCGGACTGGAAGCCGATGCGCAGCCCGCCCGCCTCGTCCTCGTCCATGGCGTAGACGCGCACGGCGTGCACCGGGCCGACCATGATGCGGCCGGTGGTGTCCCAGTTGGCGCCCGCGTCGGTGGAGCGGAACAGGTAGCCGCCGTGCGAGTGCACCCAGCCTGTGACCCACAGGACCGAGTCGCGGGTCTGGTAGAAGGAGTCGATGCTCCGAGCTTCACTGGGCGCGAACGGGAAGCCGGTGAGCGCCGTCCAGGTGGTGCCGCCGTCGGTGGAGCGGTAGGGCGGCCCCCAGCCGCCCGCGTAGAGGTAGCCGTTCCGCGCTTGGAGCAGGCAGGTCACGCCGCTCCCGAGAGCGGACAGCACGGGGAGCTGCGTCCAGCTCGTGCCGCCGTTGCTCGAGGCGAAGACGTTCCCGCCGGGCGAGGTGCCGGCAAGGATGCGGCCGTCGGCGGTCTCGATCAGCGCGCGCACGGTCGTCGCTCCCGTCAGGTTGGCGGTGAGCTCCCACGAGGCTCCGTCGTTGGCCGAGCGATAGACGTCGCCCATCGGATAGCAGCCGGCGTAGAGCGTGCCGTCGCGCGCCACCAGCAGCGAGTGCACGGCGAGCGCGCCCGGCAGCGTGGCGGCGGCGCTCCAACTGTTGCCGCCGTTGCTGGAGCGGAACACCGCGCCGGTCGGCGCGGTCGCGGCGTAGATGGTGCCGTCCGGACCTTCGACCAGATCGTAGACGTTCCACGCCCCGGGCAGCTCGGCGCACCTGGTCCACAGGCTGCTGGTCCCGGACGCCGTGCGCGGCGGCGGCAGCGAGTCCAGGTACGAGACCCACACGTCCTCGTCGCCGCGGCTGCCCTCGTAGGATTCCGAGGCGGCGTAGAGCTCGCGTCCGCTCGGCGAGACGAACGGCGTGCAGGCGTTGCGGTCGTTGTTGACCGCCGGGCCTACGTTGACCGGCGTGCCCCACGCGCTGCCGGTCCAGGTCGAGACCCACAGGTCGGCCGCGCCATAGCCGCCCGGCCGGCTGCTGCCGAAGTCGCTGAAGTAGAGCTTCGTTCGGTCGAAGGAGAGGAACGGCCGCACCTCGGCGTACTGCGTGTTGACCGGAGCGCCCACCGAACGCGGGTTCAGCCATTGGAAGATGGTGCTCCCGCGGTCGGCGACCCAGACGTCGTTGTTGCGGACGAAGTAGAGCTGCAGCAGGTCGCTGCTGATGCAGGGGTCCGACCCCTGGAGGAGCTGCACTGGCGTTCCCCACACCCCGCCGCTCCTGACCGAGACCCAGACGTACGCCCCGCGGCTGAAGAACAGCGTGTCGCCGGTGAGCGTCGCCGAGGGCCGGCGGTCGGGCCCCGGGCTGTTGATCGGCGGCCCCACGTTGACCGGCGTGCCCCAGCGCCCGAGCGTGCTGTCCCACTGGGCCTCGTAGATGTCCCA
>ERZ1292640.2964-Hain-H43-02um-R1-2964-length-13402-cov-37_pt1 | contig 13402 bp, 6 predicted proteins | sample MGYA00564404_ERZ1292640 | MGnify/ENA primary metagenome ERZ1292640 (study PRJEB36523, sample SAMEA6512636) | groundwater metagenome | collected 2019-01-08 | study: AquaDiva: Metagenomics assemblies of 32 groundwater samples
GCGGCATGCGGCCATCCGTGTCCGGATCCGGCAGATGCAACTTGCTCAGGTCTGAGGGGCCAGCGATCAGAGGCTCAACAATAGCGGGCACCTCGGTGGAATTCTCGAAGTAGACCACTTTGCAGCCCATGGCCTCGGCCTCTACGTTGTAGAGGTCGATGCCGATCACCAGCATGTCCGCGTCGTAGGTCTCCACCTCCTTCTTCATCGGGCGTACAGGTAATCCGCGTTGCGGCAGATCTCGGAGGGGGTCTTTCCGACCAGCGCACCCTTGTGCTCATAGATAGCCGGCACGAAAGGAATACAGTCGGCCTTCTCCAGTCGATAGACTGCTTCTACTCGTTCGCGCTTCGTCATGTCCAGTGACGATTCTACTCGATCACGATGCTATATGGGCCGACTGCGACCGTCTTGCCGTCCGGGAAGCGGACCGTGGCGGGCGCGTCGTCGTAATTCAGCAGCGCGACCGTGCCGTCGCCGAGGATGCTCCAGTACACCTCAGGGTCGGTCTGGAAGCGCAGCGCACGGCGTACGCCGGGGCTCAATTGCGGCGCTTCGCGCAGCGTGTCGCGCACGAACCGGATGTAGTGCCTGAAGGGCTCGGCGTACCCTTGGAAGAAAATCGCTTTCCCTTTGCCGGTCTTGCCTTCCTGCCAGGCCTGCGCCACTGAGGAATCGCCGTCGGGAGTGCCGAGTACGCCCTCCCTTTGCTGTTGCCGCTCGGGGTAAATCACGATGCCGCCGGACTGCACCCAACGATCGATACGCTCAATGACCGGCTTCTCCGCCGTACGCCCCCAGAGAAACACCAAGATCTTGTACCGGTCCAGCGCACCGTCCAGGATCATCTGCTCGCTGGCGTAATCGAAGTCGGTCACCGCCCGCAACGCTTGGACCCGGTCGAAGAACGCGGATGACAGGCGGTAGCGCAGCACGTCGTCACTCAGCTTGTTCGCCGTGTCGGAGTAGAAGACGGCGATTTCTGTTTTCGGCTTTTCCCGGCGATCCAGCAACGCGGCGTGCTTCACCCACAGGTTCGTCGCCTGGTCGTTGCTGAAGAAGTTCCCGAAGTAGTAGAAGAGGTGATCCGCTCCGTTACTGAGCGTGTTGTACAGGCGCGCCATGACTCCGCGCGCGCTGCCGAAACCCGCCGGTTCGTAACCCAGCATGGCTCCGTAGTGCCGCGCCGCCGCGGAGGCCATGCGCGTGGTGGAGAAGTTGTTCAGGAAGCTGTCGTTTTCATTGGTCAGGCGAATTCCGCCCTTGAGCTTCGCCATGCTCTTGGCCTGCGCCGTGTAGTCGGTGCCGATGGGGACCGCACCCCAGCCGCCGGAGGACTGGTAGATGGCGGTGTTTGGCAGGGCCTCGCGCGCCCAAGTGGCCCACTTCTCGCACCAGTCGCTCATGGCATCCATGTACCATGTCGAAAAGTCCACCCGCATCCGCGGGCTTTGCGCGGTTTCGGGAAGAAATGTCTTGACCTCGTCGAAGGACCCGTAACGGGTACTCCAGGCCTGGTTCAAGGCGGACACCGTACTGTAGCGGGAGCGCACCCAGTTGCGGAACACGATGGTGGCGTCCGGGTCACCGGCCCAATAGCCGATGTGGGTGTGAATCTGACCCCATTTGTATCCCCAGGCGCCAGTGGCCGGGTACTGCGCCTCGCCGTAATTGGCGCTGGGCCCCAGACGCACGCCCAGCAAGGCTTTGCGCGGGCCGTAATGCTTTCCGAATTCGCTCAGAAAACGGCGCACGTATTTGACTTGCTTGTCGTTGAAGATGGTGGGGATGTCGATCTTGATGCCATGCTCGAGGCAGACGTAGCCGTCGAGTTCGCCCGAATCGTGAATCCACTCCGGCAAGGCGTACGCGGAGCCGACAATAAGAAGCGGAAACCAGCGCAGGCCATGCTTTTCGACCTCGTCGACAACAGCATCGTAGAAACCCCAGTCGAAGACGCCTGGCGAGCGCTCGACGAAGCTCCACTTCACGTAACTCTCCACGCCGTTGAAGCCGAGCGCCTTGACCAGCGGCAGCATGTTGCGCATGGTGGCCAGAGCCTGAGGCAACCCGTCCAGCGTTCGCGCATCCGCGCCGGCGCTCATGACGAGGTCGATGTGCCGGTTCAACTTCACGGCCGGCTCGGCTTGCGGGAGCGGTTCCCGCGCCGGCTCGCTGTCGGAGATCGCAATGGAGCGGATCTGGTCGACTCCCTCAAGCTGGATGTCGGCGCCCGGCTTGATGCGCTGCGCGAAGCTCGCATTCTCCAGGGCAAAGATGGCGTTGCGGAACTTGCCGGAATTCAGGCGGGCGATACCCCATTGCTCTCGCAGCAGGCTGGCTCTCGGGTTGTCGCCCGGCACAGAGATCTGAATCAGGTTGTAGCCTCGATCGAGGTAGTCCACCACCAGCCAGACGCGGCCCTTCACAGGCTTGTCGACCCGGATCAGAAAACTGGCACGCCGGTAGTAATCCTTCACCGGCGCGATGGTGGCCACAAAGTCCGCTCCGGCCTTTTCGATTCTGTAGTCCGCGTCCAGCCCCCTCACCAGTGAAAGGCCATCGGCTTTCGCCGGCTCGCCCGCGGTCCAGCGGAGCGTAGCGGCGTTCGAAAGGATGCACAGGGACACGCCCAAGCACAGTAGTTTCATGATGGGATGATTGTAGCGCGGGACTGCCGCCGGCAGCGGCGGCAGTCCCGCAGTTGTTCTACCAGAGCAACTTCAAACCGAGCTGCATGGTCCGGTTGCCGAAGGCGCCGGTGACCTTCCCGAACTGGCTGTTGGAGAGGTCCAGTGGGGGCAGGCTCCAGGTCTTGTGGTTGAACAGGTCGTAAGTCTCCCACCGGAATTCCATCTTGAGGCTTTCCTTGATGGTGATTCCGCGCGTCAGCGAGGTGTTCTCGCGGAGGATGGGGAACGAGCGGGTCGCGCCGTTCAACCGCGGAGCGTTGCCGAACGGATCCGCGGCGGGGTTGGTACGGCGTTGGACCCCCCCGGTGGCCAGCATGAGGTCCTTGTCCGGGTCAAAAGAACCGCCCTGGGTCGGCGCGCGCCAGTCGAGCGACGTCACGTTCGGACGCGGCGGGCCGGCGTACAGGTAGTTGGCATACGAGTTGTCTACGACGCCCAGGGGGTAACCGCTCTGGGCGAAAGCGAAGACGCTCAAGTTCCACTCCCCCAGGATCCAGCGCCCCAAGCCCGAGTGGAAGTACTTCTTGCCCTTGCCGAACGGGAAGTCGTAGCTGGTCGTGAGCTTGAACTGGTGCGGAATATCCAGCGCGCCGTAAGACTTCTCCAGGCGCCGGTTCAGATTGTTCTGCGCCGCGCCGAAGCCGATGCCGGCGCCGATGCTCACGCCGGGAAGCGCCATGTCCGCGTCGGTGAGTTGCTTGGACCAGGTGTGGCTGGCGAGCAAGCTGAGGCCATGTGACAACCGCTTGGTCACCTTGATGATCAGCGCGTGGTAGCTGGAGTCGCCGTTGTACATCTGCCAGCTTCCGCCACCGACGGAGGTGTACTGCGGGAACAGGCGCAGCGACTGTCCGAGAGTGGCATTCCTGGGCAACAGTGCCGTGAATGATTGGAACGGCGGCTTGAACCCGAGCGCCACCACCGCCGGATCATCAATGCGCTTGTTCAGCGTGCTGCCCAGGTAGGCGTACTTGGGATCAATCTGCATGTAGTTGACGCGGTTGCTGGCGAGATGCGTTCCCTTGGTGCCGGTGTAAGTCAGGTCCACAACCAGGTTCCCAGGCAGCGTCCGGGAAACCGCGAGGTTCCATGTCGTCGAGGTGGGCAGGCGCGCCAGATCGTCGATGAAGTACCAGAGACCGTAGTCGAACCCGGCGTTGAAGCCCGGGTTTAGGAACGGCGCCGGCTTCCAGGCGGGCCAGCCTTCATCCCAGTAGAACGCCGGGGTAACACCGGCATCCGCCGAAGACCAGGTTGGCTGCGCGAAGAAACCCAACGCCCCGCCCATCATTTTGTAGTTCGAGTAGAACATCCCGAAGCCGGCCCTGATCACCGTGTCCTTGGCGAATTGGTACGCCAGACCGGCACGCGGCCCGTACCCCTTTTGGGTGGGGTAGAAGTTCCGCTTGTTCTCGCGGCCGGGACCGAAACCCAGAAAACGTACAGCGCCCGGATGCCCGTCGGCAGCCGGGTTCGCCAGAGCAGGGTCGAAGTAGCTCAATTGATCGTACTTGTCGTATAGCGGCGGGTTGATCTCCATGCGGAAGCCGAGATTGGCCGTCAACTTCGGCGTAATCTTCCAGTCATCCTGCACGTAGAAGGCATGGGAAGGATACCGCATCCCCTGGCTGTAGCCCGTGCCGAAGAACCCGCTGTCCACCGTGCCGAGCATGAAACTCGCAAACGAACTCCCGGAATTCCCGCTGTTGTCCGTCGGACGCGCCGTCTCCAGGCGGTGGAACGTGGCCCTGCCCGCCATTTCGTTGGCGAAGCGGCGGTTCAGCTTGATGATCTGGAAGTTGTAACCGAATTTCAGGCTGTGCGAGCCCTTGACCCAGGCAAGGTCCTCGTCGAAACCGTAGATGTTGTGGTACTCGTCGTAGTCCTTGGTGGGGTCCCAGCTATAAAAGTTGTCGGTGGCAAACGATACCGCGATCATGGCGTTGTTGTAGCCCGGATTGTTCTTGGGGCCGCCGATCTTTTCGCCCCAGTTCTGCCCCTTCGAATAGGCGGTCACGTCATGCTCGGGGTGGGTGAGCCGATGATAGCCCAGCGTGAAGGTGTTGATCAGCGTGGGGGTGATCAGGTGCGTATCGTTCAGGCGGTAGACCTGGCCGTAGTACTCGCTCACCTTGGTGTAGCGGCGGCCGGCCAGGGGGTAGGGGAGGCTGGCACCCCAGTTGTTCCAGTCATTCCGGTCCTTGTCGTAAGCGGCGTCAAACCATGTCCCGTTCTTGCTAAAGGTCAAGGCCAGCCGGTTCTTCGTGCCGAAGTTGTGGTCGATCTTCGTTTCAACGGCGTTCTCGACCCTCTTCATCGGGGCCGTATTGAAGGTTGTCAGGTTGCGGATGAGCGCGCCCGGTACGTTGGGATCCGGCATGTACTTGACAAGGTTCAGAGCGATGGGGCTGAGCCGGTTAGCCGGGATCTTGTTGCCCGGGAACGGATCCCGCAAAAAACCACCTGCCGGGTTACTCTTCGTAGTAGTCGGGTCGTAAATGGGGATTAGCGTGCCGTCGGACTTGGTCCAGCCGGAGAAGTCCCCGCGCTTCATCTGCGCCGTGGCCACGGTCAATTGCCCCATGCCGGTGGTCTGCGGCTGCCGATACCCTTCGTAGGTAAAGAAGAAGTAGCTTCGGTTCTTCCCGTTGTAGAGCTTCGGGATGAAGACCGGACCGCCGGCGCTGGCGCCGAAGTCGTTCCGGTGGTAGATGGCCTTCTTCCCACCGAGCTTGTTGTTGAGCCAAGAGTTCGCATCCAGGCGCTGGGTCTGATAGAAGTCGAACAGGCTGCCGTGGAATTCGTTGGTTCCGGACTTGGTGATCAGCGTGATCATCCCGCCGCTGGCGTGCGCCTCCTCGGCCTTGAACGCCGCGGTGTCGATGCGCAACTCCTCCACCGAGTCCAGCGGCGGAGTCAGCCGATTCATGTAGCCGGGGTGGTTGCGGAAGCCGATCTCGATGGAAAGTCCGTCCACACTGACGTTCCAGTCGAAGCCCTGGCCACCGCCCACCATCAGGTCGTCCCAGGCGCTTTCGCCGGTGTTGCTTTTCACCTGGGGCAACATCATCATGATGTTGAAGGCGTTTCGCATGCCGCCGCCGACGCCGCTGATGGCCACCGGCAGTTGCTCCACCAGCTTGCGCTCCATAGTGGCAGAAACCTCGGTGGTTTCCGTCTTCAGGACGGGAGCCGCACCTGTCACTGTGACACGCTCGGTCACCTGCCCGACCTCCAACGCCACGTCGACACGGATGTTGTCGCCCCCGAACAACACGATGCCGGAGCGGGACCAGCTCTTGAACCCCGCGGTTGAGACGTTCACCTCGTAGGTCCCCACTCGCAGGTTTGGAATCACGTAGTTTCCGGTGCTGGAACTGACAGTCTCCGCCTGAACGCCTGTAGCCACGTTCCTGGCCGCTACTTTTACCCCTGGGACGACGGCGCCCGTGGAGTCCGTCACCAGGCCGGTGATGGCGCCTTGGGTTACTTGCGCGGCTGCAAACTGGCACACTACGGCCAGCAGCAGCGAGATTACGAAGAGCCCTGATCGTGCTCTAAGTCTCATTGCATCCTCCTGCTTACAGGGACTTTTGCCTTATTGAACTAACCTCGCCCTAAGCCCTGTGAATCAAACATACACCCATGTAAAGATCAAGTCAAGAACAACCTGGATGTGACTGCGATTCAGACAGTGGGGGCGGCTTTTGAGGTGGATAGGAATCGGCTGGGGAAGTTGCCTCGTCCGTAGAATCTGTGGGCAGGTTGCGGTCCAGCTAGCCTCTCAAGTGCTTGCCATATAAGACTTTAGGTAATAGCGAACGCGCGTAATCCGCAAGATTTTCTCAATGTTGCTTTGGCTTTGCCGCGGAGGCCCTCCATCACCGCGGCGGAAAGCCCTTTCTTGGCCTGCAAATGACACGACTGGCCGAGCGGGAGAGGGCGGCAGCGACCACGTTCGCCGAAGCAGACCCGTAAACCGGTGAGGCTAGGCTCGGTGGCACCGCCAGTTCCGCCATGAAACCGCCTGCCAAGCGCCCTTCCTCAAACCCTCATCTCCCCAAACCCCTCATCGGATCGAAAGACCCCCCTGCCTTGAAAATCCCGGCCCGACGGGCGGAAAACCGTTGGCGTCACCGAATTTCCGGCTGAATTAAGACACGATCGATTCCTCAGGTACGACTCCCCGTAGCCAGCCGGCTTGCCCACAGATTCCCCCGAGGACCCAAAAATCTGAGAGTACCCGTCCGGCGGCGCTACTAAACTTTATTACGAGCCAGGCCGATATTGGCTAGAGGACCATGGTGTCCCCTCCCGTCAAAACAAGTGTGATCGCCTGCGAAAGCCAGCCCCTCACCGCCGAAGGGATCAAGGCGGTGCTGGCGGGGTGCCCCGACCTGGAACTGTGCCGGGTGGTTGGCTCGATCTCCGCCGCGGTCGAGCTGCTTCGCCATTCGTTGCCCGCGGTGCTGATTCTGGACAAGGCCTTCGGGTCACAGGCGGTGCTGGATTGCCTGTCCCTCTTGAGGACTACCGGCCAGCCCACCGCCGCGGTAGTCTGGGGTGTCTCGATGACCGATGCCGAGGCGTTGCGCTTCGTGCAGGCCGGCGCCAAGGGAGTAGTGCGGAAGACGGCCGGCGTGGATACGTTGCTGGTTTGCCTGCGCGCGGTGGCCGCCGGGACGACCTGGCTGGAGCAGGGCACGGTGGGGAAGCCGGACGGGACGCCGAACCGGCGGTATTCGGAACTGACGGCCCGCGAGCGCCAGGTGCTGGAGCTGGTCGGGCAGGGGCTAAAGAACAGGGAAATCGCCGCCGAACTGGGCATCCAGCCGGGGACGGTCAAGGTCCACCTTAAGCACATCTTCGAGAAGACGGGGATCCGCAGCCGTTACGGGCTGGCGCTGGCGGGCCTGGGGGCGAGGCCGGAGGGGAATCTGCCAGCCCATGTTATGCTGATGGCGTGACGGGGCTTGTCCCGATAGCGCTGATTGGCGCCTCGCTTGCTGTCGCGCAGACCTCTCCGCTGGTGGCCATCCTGGGCGAAGAGCTGGACCGCAACTTCCGGCTGCTGAAGGAAAAGGCCGACCCGGCGCCTTACTTCATCAGCTACGCGGTCAACGAGCGGCACAGCTACGTGGTCTCGGCCACGCTGGGCGCCTTGACGGCCTCCGAGCAGAGCCAGGGGCGGCACCTAGACGTCAGCGTCCGGGTGGGCAGCCCGAAGCTGGACAACTACCATCGGATCACGGGCGAGCGCGCCCAGTTCGCCACCGCGGTTCCGCTCCCGCTGGAAGACAGCCCAGCCGCGATCAAGCAACGGGTCTGGCGCGAGACCGACCGCACTTACCGCCTGGCGGCCGAACGGCTGCTCAAGATCCGCACCCAGCGCGAGGTGAAGGTGGCCGAGGAGGACGACTCAGGCGATTTCTCGCCGCAGGAGCCGGCCGTCCACATCGAAGCGGCGGGAAAACTCGACTTCCGGCCGGAGGAATGGGCGGAACGGGTGCGGAAATGGTCGGCGGAGTTCGCCCGGCACAAGGGCATCCTGACCTCGCAGGTCACGGTGGTGGCGCAGCGGGAGACCAAGCACTTCGTGAGCGCCGAGGGCGCGCGGCTCCAGCACGGGCGGGGCTTCGCGCGCATCATCATCACCGCGCGAGCCAAGGCCGGCGACGGCATGGACCTGGTCATAAGCGAGAACCTCGACGCCGAGGATGTTAGCGGCCTCCCCAAGGACCCGGCGGTGCGGGCGGCGATCGAGCGGGTGGCCAAGGACCTGGCCGGCCTGCTGAAGGCCCCGCTGGTGGATCCATTCGCCGGTCCGGCGATCCTGTCGGGCCGGGCGGCGGCGGTCTTCTTTCATGAGATCTTCGGGCACCGGATCGAGGGCCACCGCCAGAAGGACGAGACCGAAGGGCAGACCTTCACCAAGAGCGTGGGCGCGAAGGTGCTGCCGGAGTTTCTCTCGGTCGTGTTCGACCCGACCCGCCGCCAGTTCAACGGCTCCGACCTGAACGGCTCTTATCTCTACGATGACGAGGGCGTCAGGGCGCAGCCGGTCACGGTGGTTGAGAACGGCGTGCTGAAGACGTTCCTTATGTCGCGCTCGCCGGTTCGCGGCTTCGACCGCTCCAACGGCCACGGGCGGCGCCAACCGGGCGCGGAGGTCGTCTCGCGGCAGTCCAACATGTTCGTCGAGGCGGCACAGAAGGTCTCCGAAGCGCGGCTGCGGGAGTTGCTGATCGAAGAGGTCAAGCGGCAGAAGAAACCCCACGGCCTGTACTTCCGTGAAGTGACCGGGGGGTTCACCATGACGGCGCGGGCGGCCCTGCAGGCCTTCAAGGTCATTCCGGTCGTCGTCTACCGGGTATATCCCGATGGCCGGCCGGACGAGCTGGTGCGCGGGGCCGACATCGTCGGCACGCCGCTGGCCAGCTTCGCCCGCATCCTGGCCGCCTCGGACCGGCCGGAGATCTTCAACGGCTACTGCGGCGCCGAGTCGGGCAACGTGCCGGTGGCGGCGGTGGCGCCCTCGGTGCTGGTCTCGGAGCTCGAGATTCAGAAGAAGGAGAAGTCGTTGGATCGGCCGCCGCTGTTGCCGCCGCCTGTGGAGGAGAAGCCATGAGGCGCCGGAGCTTGTGGCTCGTAGCTTGTAGCTTGTGGCTCGCGGGGAACGGCTTTCCACAAGCCACGGGCCACCAGCCACAAGCCGATGTCCTGCTGCGGGCGATGCAGGATGAGCTGGAGCGCTCGCGCGTGCTGCGGGTCATCGAGATTCCCTACTACATCGAGTACGCGCTGGACGAGGCCGAGAACGTCACCGCCTCGGCCACGCTGGGCGCGCTGCTCAGCGCGCGGCAGAGCCGGTTTCGCATCCCGCGCATCCAGGTGCGCGTCGGCGACTACAGCTCCGACAACACCAATTACGTCGGCACGGACTTCTACTCCGGTACCCGCTATGAGGTGGAGCAGTTCCCGCTGGACAACTCCTACGCGGCCCTGCGCCACCATTTGTGGCTGGCCACCGACACCGCCTACAAGGCGGCGGTGGAGGCTTTCGGACGCAAGCGCGCCGTGCTGAGGAGCATTACCGCCGGCGAGCAGTTGCCGGATTTCTGGAAGGCGCCGCCGCTGGAAAGGATCGCCGAGGCCCGGACGCTGTCGGTTGACGAGAGCGCCTGGCGGGCGCGCGTCCGCCGGCTCTCGGCGCTGTTCGCCGGCTACCCGAAAGTGATCGGCTCGGTGGTCGATTACAGCGCGACCTGGGGCACGCAGTACCTGGTGACCTCGGAAGGAACCCGGGTCCGGGAGCCGGCGAGCATGATGTACGTGCGGGTGCGCGCAGTGAGCCAGGCGCCCGACGGCATGATGCTGCGAGATGCGGCCGTGTTCCACACGCTGGACTTCAGCCGGGCGCCGGCCGAGGTCGAGCTCGAGCGCAGCGTCCGGCGGATGGCCGAGAACCTGACGGCGCTGGCGGCGGCGCCGCGCGGCGAAACCTATGCCGGCCCGGTGCTGTTCGAGGGCGAGGCGGCGGCGCAGGTCTTTGCCGAGGTCCTGGGCCGCAACCTGGCGGCGTTGCGCCGTCCGGTGATGCCGCCCGGCCGCTCCTTTCCGTTCCGCTCCAGCGAGCTGGAGGCGCGGTTCGGCGTGCGCATCCTGCCCGAGTGGATGGATGTGGTCGATGATCCGACGCAGACGGAATGGCGGGGCCGGCCGCTGTTCGGGTATTACCGCGTCGATCTGGAGGGAGTGACGCCGGGGCCGCTGGCGCTGGTGGAAAAAGGCGTGCTGAAGGCCTTCCTCCTCACCCGCCAGCCGGTGAAGGGCTTCCAGGTTTCGAACGGCCGCGCCCGCCTGCCGGGCAGTTTCGGCGCCAAGGCGGCCGGCTTCGGCAACCTCTTTGTGAAGGCGTCGCAGGCGTCGCCGCTGGCCGAGCTGAAGAAGAAGCTGGTGGAGCTGTGCCGCGAGCGCAACAAGCCCTACGCCGTCATCGTCCGGAAGATGGAGTTCCCGTCGTCGGCTTCGCTGGAGGAGGCGCGGCGGCTGCTGGCCGGGGCGCAATCGGGCGGCGGCGGGCAGGCGATCAGCCTCCCGGTGCTGGTCTACCGGCTCTACCCCGACGGGAAAGAGGAACTGGTAAGGGGCCTGCGTTTTCGCGGCCTGACGACGCGCTCGCTGAAGGACATGCTGGCCGCCTCCGAAGAGCTGCACGTGTTCGACTACCTGGAGAACGGCGCGCCGTTCGCGTTGATGGGCGCGGCCAGCTTCGTGGCCGAGAGCAGCGTGATCGCCCCGTCGGTGCTGATTGACGACCTGGAAATGGAACGGGTGGAGGAGGAACTGACCAAGCCGCCCATGGCGCCGCCTCCGCCGCTCACCCCCTAGCAGCTATGGGGATCCTCAGCCGCTCGATCTTCCGCCAGATCGTCTCCAGCGCCCTGCTGGGGACGGTCCTGTTCACCTTCGTGCTGTTCTTGCAGCGGCTGGGCAGCGGGAAACTGTTCGAGCTGCTGGTGCGAAGCTCGGCGCCGCCGGAGACGGTGGGCTACCTGTTCCTGCTGGTGATGCCGCCGGTGCTGACCTTCACCCTGCCGGTGGGCGTGCTGGTGGGCACGCTGATCGTGCTGAGCCGTATGTCGAGCGACGGCGAGATCACCGGGATGCGGGCCGCCGGCGTGCCCAGCCGCAAGGTGATCTTCCCGGTGCTGATCTACGCGCTGCTCGGGCTGGCGGGCACGGCGGCCAGTTCGCTGTGGCTGACGCCGGCGTCGATCCGCGAGACCTACCGGGTGCTGAACCGGCTGGCCGCCTCGCAGTTGACGGCCGAGATCCAGCCGCGCGTCTTCGAGGAGCAGTTCCCGGACACGATTCTTTACGTGGCCGACGTGATTCCCGGGCCGACGGTGCGGTGGCGGAAGGTCTTCATGGCCGACGTGCGGCCGGCGACGCAGCGGCGCGGCGGCGGGCAGGAAAAGGGCGAGGGACCGCGCATCACGCTGGCGCGCGAGGCGATCGCGGTGGCCGACGCGGCCAACAACCGCATCCAGATTTCGATGCTCGACGGCAGCACCCACGAGGCGGGCCGGGACCCGGTCGAGTACTTCAACACCGTTTTTCCCCGCGGCGAGCAGGCGCTGGCGGCCTCGCGCCCGGGCGAGATCCGGGCGCGCGCCTACAGCGAGCTGGACACCTGGCCGCTGGCGGAGGAGGCGCGCCGCTCGGTGGACGCGCGCATCGAGCTGCACCAGCGAATGGCCTTGCCGCTGGCCTGCCTGCTGCTGGCGCTGGCGGCTATCCCGCTGGGGGTCTCTTCGCGCAAGGGCAGCAAGTCCTCGGCGGTGGTGCTGACGGCGGCGCTGGCGTTCCTCTACTACATGGGCCTGATCAGCCTGATCGGGCTGGCCCGCCAGGGCGCGCTGCCGGTCGAGGCGGCGGTGTGGACGCCGAACGCGCTGTTTGCGGTGGCGGGGCTGGTGTTCCTGGCGCGGATGGAGAGGCCGGGTGACCGCGACCTGGTGGCCTACGGGCGCGCCAGGCTGGCGGCGCTGTTCGGCGGCGTGCGCCAGGCGTGGGGCGCGGCCCCCGGCGGCAACGGCTGGCGGTTCGGCCGGCTGCCGGTGCTGCCGCAGATCCTGGACACCTACATCCTCAGCACCTTCCTCTTCTATTTCGCGCTGCTGCTGGCCAGCTTCGTGCTGATGACGCACGTCTTCACCTTCTTCGAGCTGCTTAGCGACATTGTCCGCAACCGGATCGCGATGGGGCGGGTGCTGACGTACCACATTTTCCTGACGCCCAGGCTGATTTACGACGCCACGCCGATGAGCGTGCTGGTGGCGGTGCTGGTGACCTTCGGCGTGCTCACCAAGCACAACGAGGTGACCGCCTTCAAGGCCTGCGGGGTGAGCCTGCACCGGCTGGCGCTGCCGGTGTTGCTCTCCAGCGCGGTGCTGAGCGGCGCCTTGTTCGCCTTCGATCACTACTACGTCGGGCACGCCAACCGCATCCAGGACGCCATCCGCAACGAGATCAAGGGCCGCCCGGTGCAGACCTACCTGCGGCCGGACCGGAAGTGGATCTTCGGCCGCGGCTCGCGGATTTACTACTACCTGCACTTCGACCAGGCCGAGAGCGTGATGGTCGGGGTGAGCGTTTACGAGCTGGACCCGGAGTCGTTCCGGCTGCGACGGCACGTCTCGGCCGAGCGGGCGCGCTGGGCGCCGTCGCTCGGCGCCTGGGTCTTCGAGAACGGCTGGACGCGGGACATCCAGGGCATCCGCGAGGCGAATTACCGCAGTTTTCAGGCCGCGACCTTCCCCGAGCTCGACGAGCCGCCCGGCTACTTCCTGAAGGAAGTCAAGCAGGACAAGCAGATGAACTTCCGCGAGCTGGCGGCCTACATCGCCGAGCTCCAGCAGAGCGGCTTCGACACGGTGCGGCTGCGGCTCCAGTTCTTCAAGAAGTTCGCCCTGCCGCTGTTCGCGCTGATCATGGCGCTGATCTCGATCCCGTTCGCCTTCCTGACCGGCAGCCGCGGGGCGATGGCCGGGGTCGGAGTGAGCTTCGTGATTGCGATCGCCTACTGGGCGGTGAACCAGCTTTTCGAGCAGATCGGCAACGTGAACCAGTTGCCGGCGGCGGTGGCCGCCTGGTCGCCTGACGTGGTCTTCGCGCTGGCGGGCGTGTACCTGATGACGAGGATG
>ERZ1292640.351-Hain-H43-02um-R1-351-length-37041-cov-58_pt3 | contig 13397 bp, 20 predicted proteins | sample MGYA00564404_ERZ1292640 | MGnify/ENA primary metagenome ERZ1292640 (study PRJEB36523, sample SAMEA6512636) | groundwater metagenome | collected 2019-01-08 | study: AquaDiva: Metagenomics assemblies of 32 groundwater samples
GAATTTACCTATCTTGAATTTACCTATCTTGAATTTTTTAATTTATTTTTAGTATACTTTTTTATTTTAACCCCCAACTTGTTTTATTGGTGATAATAATTTTTATAAATGGCGCTTCCTTTTCTTTCCATGGCTCGTTTCTGACCCATGCAAATTTTTTTTCAAACATTTTATATATCTGTGTGAATTCTTGTCCCTCTTCAATGATCTTTACTTTTCCTTGAATACAAACAGCTCTATGTTTTCCAGATTCATAAACATCTATTGCAACACTTACTTTTGGATTTATTTTTACATTTTTGAATGTCCTGGTTTGATAATCAGTTGCAATAAAAATAATGTTGTCATGATAAATAAATGACACCGGTTTTACATGTGGAATGTCTGCATGTGATGTTGCAATTCTTGCTTCCTCCATGGATTGAAGAAATATTTCTTCACCTTTGGTAAATTCTTTCAACTAAAAATCTGTTCTCTGATTTCTGGAATGTATTTGTATATTGTATCTCTTACTTTCATTTGTTCTTCTGCTGTTGGCATTTCTTTTTGTGCACTTAACAAGGCACCGCTCATACCCAACGCCATACCCATTATCATTCCGTAGACAAACTCTTGTGGATTTTCAACTTTGAGTGTTTCTTGATTTTGTTTTATATCTTTTAGATAAGCTGGAATTGTTAAAACTGCACCATTGATAGTTTGAGTAATCAGAGTCTCTATTTGTTCATCATTCATAATTTAACACTAAAATTATTGTTAATAAATTTGCACCTAAGATATTTAATCAAGGACACAATGCTAACTACATGTTTTCATATTTTACCACAAATGAGGCAAATCAGGCATTGCCTGACATAATCAAAAAATTTGAGTTTACCATGGCAAAAAAGAATATAGTCTCCAAACTCGAGCAAGAACTTCAGATGAGTCTTGCTACTGCAAACACATTTGAACAATACGTTTCACTCAAACAAAAACTCAATTCTGCAATAACTAAGTTTTATGAATCTATAGAAACACTTGAAAATACAGGCGTTGTAGTTAAAAGTATAGAGCAGGGACTACTTGATTTTCCATCCAAGAGATTTGATGAAGAAGTTTGGCTTTGTTGGAAATATGGTGAAACTGAAATTAAATTTTGGCATGAAAAAGATTCAGGTTTTATGGGGAGAAAACCAATTGAAGTTAGTGATGAGTCACTGATTTGATAATTTTTCTCCGTATTTTTTAATTAAGTGAATGTTCTTTTCTAAGATCATTCCATCCATTTACTAAATGAACCATAAACTGATCCTTGTCATTTGTACAATATCCACACATGCATCGTGTCATTTTGAATCTACTGTACTTTGATTTGACCAATAATTATTAAACAATAGGGATTTTGAATAAATTATTGTTTCTGAATTTGTACAAATTGCTCTTATCTCTTTATTATTTCCTGTAGAATTTTTTATAAAAAATAACACTTCATCATTATCTTTAATCAAGAAACAAAGATTGTCTTTTACAGTGGAGCATAATTCTTTTATTTTTGTATCATCCATGTTCTCAAAAATATACTGCGATTTTTTTGAAATTGGTGATAGTATTTTGTAATCAATTTCACGTTCTTCTAATGCTTCAAAGAAATTGGCATGATAAAATTTCATCATGTCTTTTTCCGATCCAAGAATTCTGCACTCACTTTTTGCATTTAAGATCATATCAAATATTTTACCATTTACTTGATTTCCACCCTGTAGCACCTGAAATTTCTCTTCAGGTTCATCATCTGAATCACTAACGAAACCTGGAATTTTTTTCCATAATTCTTCTAAAATCGGTCCTGATTTTTTTAATTTCTTTAAACGCTCCGTTTCAGCACTCACTAAAATGTGAATTGCATCTTGAATGGATACTGTTGAGAATTTAATTGGATGTTCAAATGTTGCAGAAACTATCCCTTTGTTTTGAAGTGCTGTTAACAAGTGATATGTTTCACTTCTTGGAATGTCTACTGCCTTTGCGATATCTGATGCTGATCGCTGACCTACTTTTCCAAGATAAAAAAACACTTTTACTTGATTTGGTGTTAATCCAAACGTTCCAAAATAGTCCTTAATTTCATCATAATTTGCCTTGTCTACGGGAAAATTGCCTAATTGCAACATGCTTGATGCTATTTCCATTATTGGAAATACCTGTTTTTGATTTATAACTCTGATCGCGTAATTGTATACAATTACATACAAATAACTACATTTAGAATATTTTTGAAATTTCTACTTTTTATCAAGCCTGTTTTTTTGAATATTTGTAAAAATATGACATGATTATCAAAAAATTGAATATTTGTAGCAGTTGTGTGAATTTGACCCCGTTAATTCCATCTTGTGGTAATTACGTCTTTTAGGCGTTAATTATTTCATAATTAGAAGATGTAATATTTTTGATTTTTTCTTTAGATGTATTATCTGGCATTGTTAAACTTGATAGTATTTTGGACTTTTTGGCCAAAATCACATCTGATGTATTTGTTTTATTTACGACCTCTGTCTCAATGACTCTCTCTGTCTCAATACCTTTTTCTGTTCCTGCAAGTTTATTTCTTAGCAAAAATATGCCAGCAAGAACTAATACGGTTGAAAATATGTCTACTGGCGTAATTACCTCAGAAAGGATTAATCCTGAAAATAATATTCCAAACACTGATGTGGTTGAATACAACATTATTGTTCTTACTGCTCCAATAAGTTTCAATCCCATTAAGAAAAACACTGTGGACAGTCCAGTGCCAATTAGGGACATTATCAAAATATTTGGTATCTGTGATAACTCCACATCCATTGGAATCTGAAATAACACAATAATTGAAATTGTAATTGCTGCACAAGTGAATGATATCACTTGTACTGTTTTTTTCACGTCAAATCTTTCTCCAAGATATTTACATAAAGTGACATCAATTGCATACAACAAACCTGAAAAAATTATTAATAAATCGCCTGTTACAATACTTTCAAAGCTAAAATTGTTTTGATATAAATTATTTCCTACTGGTATGATCATCATTCCTATGATAATCATAGAGAAAGGTATGCATTCTTTGATTTGTAATCTTTCTTTGAAAACCAGCATGGCAATAACTAGAACAAAAATTATTTCACTATTGCTAAATATCGATGCATTAACTGCAGTTGCTGTACTTATTCCGTAAAAATATGTGATTAGTCCAGCTCCTTCTGCAATCCCAATTAACATCATAAACATTATGTCTCTTCTGGCAAATTTTGAAATAATTTGTGATTTTTTTACTAATGGTGTAATGAATATTCCACAGATAAAATAAACCAAAAATGCCATTACTATTGGATTGATCTCTACTTGGTTGTTTGTCCCATCTAGCATTGGTTTACAAATAACATGAATTAGTGCTGCTAGCGCTGCGGCTAAGATGATAAAGTAATACCCATAATGGGATTTTCTTACAAGATCTAATACACTCATTCCCATATTTGGAAATGTGTGGATCTTTATTACCATTCTCTGGTATGCTTGAAAAATTTGACTCTATCTATGCCTGGTTTTTCTATTCATCTCCTACCTTGACAATTTCAAATGAGAACCCTTGATTGTTATAATCATCATTGATGATTCTGTACTTGATCTCATTTAATATTGAATTCATTTGTGATATTATGAAAAAGGGCCAGTTTTTACCAAGATCGTGTTGAATTATGATTTTGATTGTATTGTTTATTGTGATCAATCTAAATTGCACATTCATGTTTTGACATCTTTTCTTGAATAGATCTAAGATAGACTCTAAATTGACATAGCCATAAAAATAATTCAATGAATTTTTGAGGTCAGTAGTACTTGTTGTTTCTGCAATTTTTTGTATTTTTTCCTTGGAATTTGAATCCATTAATTCGCGAAATGTCGATCTGAACATTGATACCCAACCCATCTCACTGGTCAACTCATTCCAATTGACTTGCTTTTCTAAAAGATGATTTATCAAAGTATTGAGGCTAATTTTTTGCTCAATACATTTTTCATGTAATTTATTGCTCAAATCAGAATCTATCCTAATTGAAACATTGTCTGTTTTTCTAAGGATCCTGTTTTCTTGTAATGTCAATTTAACCCATCCTTATTTTCCGTGTACATGTTGTTCATTTTTTGCTAATTACTCATTTCCACTTTTGGTGATATGCATTGGTGTGTTATATTCAAACACTTACTACTTTGTACAAATAACTACAATGTACCTAATTGTATTGTTATGTAATAATACATGTGTGACTATTTCTGATCTCAAAATTTTAGATCGATCATATTTTTAAAAATAATGCTCAAAAGGAGTAAAAACACCGTTTTGTATTATTTGAAAAATACTGTCATTTCCAAACTGATATTACAATTAGTTTAATACCTATTATTTCTATTATTTACTATTGGAAAACAGTTTGGATAATTTACTGGCCCCATCTTTACGTAAGTCTATAGAGGTAAATCTTGGTAAATCAACATTAAACAAAATTGAACAACGATTAATGGAACGTCACGGTATGGGTATTACACAGGCAATAAAAGATTTTTACAAATTTGATAGTGTCTTGAGAGAATTTTTTGGAGCAGGTGCAGATGGTTTGGAAACAAAATTCCTACAAAATATCATCGATCTAAAACAGCAAAAGAAAGGAACTGATAACTGGATTGTTATAAAAGATCAAGATTTGGCTAAAATATTTCTAGAGTCATTTGCAGATGAAGATAAAAAAGCAATAATTGGAACTGTTTTAGATGAATCCCTTATCATTGCTGATATTTTGCAAAATTGCAAAGTACCTCAAACATCTGGCTATAGAAAGATAAATCAGTTGATAGATAATGGATTGCTAATTTCAAATGGATATGATATAGCCACTGATGGCAAAAAAATAAAAAAATATGAAACCATATTTGACAACGTAAAAATGGATATTGAGCGAAATGTCGTTGTAGTCAAAATTCAATTAAAAAAGAATTCGTTCCAAGAGAGCACTATATTACAAATGATTCCAAACTAATATCATTTGAATAGTGTTAAGCTTAAAAAAATTAATCATGGAATATTTAAAATACAAAATTAAACAATTACAATAAATGAAACTAGATGTCGTACCAGAAAAACTAGGTAGTCCGATTAATTACGCGGTATTATTGCTCATTGGCGCCATTGTAGTAATATTCCATATCGTGGTAAATATTTCAGAAGATTCTGATGCCTTAATCTATGGGTTCTCAATGATTATTCCCGCAACTGTATCTGTTTTTGCATTCATTACTGCAAGAAGGTATGCTGGAACTTTGGTATATTCACGAGCATACAAAATGCTAGGAATTGCATTTTTGTTAATGTTTTCTGCAGAGCTTACTTATTTTGTATATGAACAAATTTTAGAGTTAGAACCATATCCATCAATTGCAGATGTATTCTTTTTTGTATTTTATCCCATGGTGCTTCTTTATTTAATAATCAATATACGATTCTTTGCCCCGCAAATCACAAAAATTGGAATAATTACTATTGTGGGAGCTCCGTTGGTTACTACATTTGTCTATTTGTACTTGTCATTATCTGATTTTGGGAGTTTTGATTTCTATTATGGAGTAATTTTTGTTGCTGCAGCGTCAACTACATTGGGTTTTTCGATACATACGGCTAGAATTTTTAGGGGCGGGTTAATTGGAACAGCATGGTTAGTTCTAGTAATAGGAATTATCTTAGATGTTGTTGGAGATACTTGGTATTATTATATTGAAATAAACGAAGGATATACTTTAGAAAATCCAGTTAATCTTTTTTGGTACTCATCATACTTGCTTATTCTTTATTCATTATACAAACATAAAAAATCGCTTTAAATTATTAACTTTGATCCACATGATTTCAGTAATTGATTAGAAAAACTAGGATTTAAAAATACTGCATTATATGCTGACAAAAAATATCATGCATTTTTAATTTCACTGCATCCCTAGTCATATGCTAAATTGTGTAATAACACACAATTAACTGGAGACAAATATCTACAAAAGTTTATCTAACCTTATTCATTAATAACACGTCAAATGTTAAATACAAAAATAGAAAAACGTAATATCTCAAAGATTAATTGTTTTGGGTTATTTGCCAGAGAAACAGTATTTAAAGATGAAATAATTTGGGTTCCTACAGACGATGCAGTAAAGATAATTCCTATAACCGATCTAGAAAAATTATCTCCTGATGAACAACAAGACTGGATAGATCATTGCTATCAAATGGGTGATTACTATCACATGGATACTGATGATACACGATTAATGAATCATAGTTGTGAACCAAATACGTTGGATTATCCAGATGATGATCCTACAATGATCATTGCTGCAAGAGACATTGAAAAAGATGAAGAAATAACTTGGAATTATCTGCCATTTATGAATCCATTTCAAGTCTTTCAGTGCAATTGTGGAAGTAGAAACTGCGTAAATATTGTTAAAAAGAATGCAGTTGTAAAAAATAATCTTTGATTGATTATTTTTCATATGCTGTTTGTCTAATTATTTATTTTTTCAACTTTTTTATATGGGTTCTATTGTGATTTTTCCATCTCATGATTATCTCAATTAAACACAATTTTGAGGGCAAATCTGGACAACCATTTCTTTTTTTGGAAATATGGGGCTGAGCCTATGTCTCTCATTCTCATACTCTATTATACGCTATTTTTAAAAACCCCTTATTCCCAATTATCTTGTGGGAATTCAATTACTAGATGAAAATAACATTCGCTCACTTTCTCCTGACGAGCGATTTTTAGTATGTGAGCAAATATTGAAAAATGAAAAAGATGAATCGAAACGTTGGGATGCTGTATGGCTGATAGGTGAATTAGCAGAAAAAAAAGATCAAAATGATTCCATGTTTAGAAAAGTATCTGATGTTCTTGAATGGGTTTTAGATAATGATGATAATGGAGTAGTAAAACATGAAGCATGTTTTCAGGTCGCTGCAAGAAACATGCGAAATAAAATCCCTGCTTTAGTAAATACTGCTTTACATAACAAAAGTATATTGGCAAAACATGAAGCAATTGAATCTCTTGGATTAATGCGTGCATTTGAAACAGAATCCCTGATTCAGAAAGCCTTGGATGATCCTAGTTCTGATGTGAGAGAAACTGCTGAGTTTGTTCTCAAGAGATTTGAGCGACTAAAACATGATGGTGATTATAAACCATCTGACATTTTATAGATGTTGATTTTATTTTCTATGTCTTCTCAATTTTTTCAAGTGAATTTCATATGTTAGAAAATTAAACTTAGAATAATATATTTTTTAATTTAAAATTTTAAACTATTTTGTTTTTCTGATATAGTTTTACATCTAATGTTGTTAATGGTGTGCTGGTATTGGATTAACTGCGACAAATGATCATAGCATTTCACTAAATCTTATTGCAACTGCAGATGAATATTCAGAAGGAAAGTCCACATTAACAATTAATGTTGATGTCCAAACAAAACTTTGAATGCTATAGATCTACAATTGCCTGAATGGATTGTTTATGTCATTATTGTAGCATACTTTTGATAGGTGTTCTAATTGTATTGTTCCTGAAAAAATCAAAAGTACCATTGGAAGAAGAATGGGAAGAAGAAGAAATTTAACTAGAACAAAACTCGTTTGAATAATTGCTACTCTCTGTTTGGTTAAGAGTAATACGGGTTAGGTTTCTTTTAGCATCTGTTATTGCTGTATCTGTTGGGCTTGCAATGAACTGGCGTCAAAATTCTACTATTGACCCTCTTGCAGCTGTTTTGACATTTGCAGGTGTCATATCTCTTCATGCTAGTGTTGATCTGTTAAATGATTATTGGGATTACAAAAGAGGAATTGACACAATAACAAAAAGAACTAAAATGAGTGGTGGAACAGGTGTTTTGCCTGAAGGATTGCTAAAACCATCATCTGTTTATCGTGCTGGAATTGGATTTTTGATATTAGGTTCTGTTATTGGATTTTATTTTGTATTGACTGATGGAATAATTATTGCAGTGATTTTGGGATTTGCAATTTTATCTATCTATTTTTACTCTACTAAAATTGTAGACTCTGGACTAGCCGAGTTTTTTGTTACAGTAAAGGGCACGATGATTGTACTTGGAACATATTTTATTCAATCAAATCAAATAACACTCGAGTCCATTTTAGGAGGAATAGTAGTTGGTGTTTTATCATCACTTGTTCTTTTTATTGCATCATTTCCTGATCATGATGCAGACAAATCTAAAGGAAGAAAAACTCTAGTTATTGCAGTTGGCAAAAAAAATGCAACCTTTCTATTTTGGGTATTTCCCACAATTTCATATTCTGTAATTATACTTGGTATCGCTATCGGTGTTTTTCCACTCTTGTCTTTTATCACGCTGTTTAGCATTCCATTAGTGGTAAGGGCTGGGCTGGGCTTGAAGAGAAATTTTAATTCTGTAGATAAATTGATACCATCCATGTCTTCTACCTTGATGTTTAGTCGTATCACTGGTGCATTGTTTGTACTTAGTTTTTTGGCTAGTTTTTAATTTCTATACTCTAGACATAAATTCAGTGCTGATTGATGTTTTTTATGATTTCAGGTTTTGCTACCTCTGAGGGAACGAACAAATTTCTCAAAAATTCAGGCATAAATTCATTGAATTTTAAGCAAATTCACAATCTTACATTGTCTAATGTCGGTATCGGCACATATCTTGGAGAAGCAAACGAAAAGACAGACGAACTTGTAAAAAATGCTGTTAAACAATCTATCATATGTGGAATTAATGTAATTGATACTGCAATTAATTATAGAGCACAAAAAGCAGAACGCTCTGTAGGAAAAGCAATTTCTGAATTAATTAATGAAGGAAAAATTTCACGTGATCAAATCTTCATTAGTACAAAAAATGGATATGTTACAAATGACGCTGATGTAAAACAAGAATTCTGGGAATACATCAAAAATGAATACACGCAAAAAGGAGTGATCAAAGAAGGTGATGTAACATCTGGCTATCACTGCATGACTATTGCATATCTTGATGACCAACTAGAACGTAGTTTGAAAAATCTAGGATTGGATTGCATTGATTTGATGTATTTGCATAATGCTGTAGAAGGTCAAATCAAAGATGTTTCAAAAGAAAAGTTTTTGGAAAATCTTAAATCTGTCTTTGAACTGTATGAACAAAAAAGAAAAGAAGGAAAAATTAAATTCTACGGCATGGCTACTTGGGAATGCTTTCGTGTTTCTCCTGATAATCCACAGTATCTCTCACTGCAAGATACGGTTGAATTGGCAAAAAAAGTTGGGGGTGAGAATCACGGTTTTAGATTCATTCAACTCCCATTCAACATGCATTATGATCAAGCATTACTTGCAAAAAACCAAACACTTGATGGAAAACTGGTCTCTGTATTAGAAGCTGCAGTCAAATTAAACATTGGAGTATTTACCAGTGTGCCATTAATGCAAGGAAGACTGTTAGTGCCTGGTGCAATGCCTGAGTTCAATAATCTAAAGCCATCACTTCGCGCATTGCAGTTTATTCGTTCATCGCCAGGTGTTTTAGCTCCCCTCATAGGGCAAAAATCACCAGAACATGTTTCTGAAAATATGGAAATAATGAAAATTCCTCCAATGCCTGAAGATGAATTTCTTGCATTAGTTAAGAAACTAACAATGTAATCTCAAATATCGTGAATTCATACTTCAAATAATTAATTCTAAAGAAAGCTAATAAATGAGTCATTTGAGATTATAAACAGAAATTTGTCATCTAAGATTTTTGATTACCCGAAGATTTGTAAAGCCATTCTATCCATAGACCCAAAAATTAGATTTGCTGGTGTGATTAATGAACGAGGCAGACTAGTTGCAGGTGGAATGAAAGAAAATGTAGTGCCACTAGAAAATGAAAAAGACGATGAAATGCTCTACATGGAACTTGCATTAAGAGTAAAAATGAGAAAAGAATTTGACAAGCAACTCGGACACGTAAATTTTGCGCTGGCATCAAGAGAACGTGCATTGGCAATTAGTTTTCTAATTAACGATGATATTTTGTATGTAGTTTCAGAACCTGATGCAGATTATGGTGCACTTCCAAAGAAGATACTGCAAATTATTCATTCATAATTTCTAGTTTGATCTTTTCTCATCTGATTCTACATATCTATAAATAGAATTGATCAGTGAAAAATTTGTGCCAGTAGATCCTGTTTGTGGAATTGAGCTTGCTGAAGAATTAGCTGTTACACATGACTATGAAGGAAAAAAACTCTTTTTCTGTTGTAATGGATGCAGAAAAATTTTCATAAGAAAACCAAAAAAATGGAAAAAAAATATCTAGATTGGAAAAGCCCCACACATACGACAAAATTTTGAATTTTCTACATTGAAATTACAATATGGACATGAACTGACTCCTTGTTTCTCTGTTGGTACTCCATACAAATTCCTATAAATTTCGTAATAATACATGGACTCTTTTGTTCTGATTATTACCCCATCTGTTTCTTCTACTTTTTTTTTCTTTTCTAAAAATAATTGATCGTTTATCACAGAATCAAACAAATTTGAAAGTCCTGCTGTTCCAGAACCATCCTGCATCGGTGATTTTTCCCTCCAAGCAATTTGCATAGGTATGTTTTTCTCAAATGTTTTACGAAGAATCCACTTTCCATGTCTCTTTTCTCCCTCGTTTCTTACTTTGAGATCTGATGGAATTGTCTTTGAATACTCTATTATTTTTTCATCCAGAAATGGTGATTCGACAATAATTCCAAGTGCTTTGCCTATTTTCTGAGTTGGAAAATGCATTACTGAGCATACTCTTTGAATCTCTTTTTCTAGCTCATCTTCGGGTTTGTTGATCAAAAAACCATATCCTGCAAACAATTCATCTGCTCCATCCCCTGTGATTATCCCTTGACTGTTTTGCTCCTTTGCCCACTTTATTGCAAGATACATTACTATGTTGTTTCTAATTTCTATATCGTTAAAGTTTTTTAGAATTTTTATCGTTTCTTCTATTGCACTTAGAATATCTGTCGTGCTTACCTGATTAATTGTTAATGGTATGTTGAATTCATTTGATGCTCTTTGACAATATGTGAGATCACTTGCAACAAAGTCTTTTGCTATGATTGCAACTGTGTTTGGCTTTCGTTCTTTTAGGAAATATGCTATTACTGTGCTATCTAATCCTCCTGACAATGCTATTGTATTTGACTTACACGAATCACATGATTCTTTTAACATCTGATACAATTTTTTGGAAATATTCTCCAACAACTCGATTATATTTTTGAAACTAAAATAGGTTAGCCTAATGAATTCTAGACGGATTTACCATTCAGGCAACTCTGTCCATTGCAAACTTTAAATCCTTTATCCGAACTTTGTGGTTTAATGTTACTTCCCGCAGAAATTGAATCAAAAACTCTGATTCCTGCATTAAGAGCAATTCTTGCTAAAAAACTAGCAGAAGATCATAATATTCGTGAAGATGAAATCTCAAAAATGCTTGGTGTCACACAAGCAGCTATAAGCAATTACATCCGTGGAACACGTGGTGATCCATCTTTGATTGCAAAACTTTTGGCAGAAAAACAAGTTTCTACCCTTATTGATGAACTAACTGATCATCTCTCGTCTGATAAGGCATATACTCCATCAAGTCTTTCAAAATTTATTGGTCTTTGCAATTACATAAAATCAAGCTTGCTAATTTGTGAAATTCATCATAATCTTGAATCAAATATCGATGAAAAAATTTGCAAAGAGTGTGAAAATATGCTTCTAAAAGGTCCTGGAAGCGTTTACTAGATTCTAATTATAACAATTTCAATATTTGAAGTCATGCTTCCAATCCCAGCAGCAGCTTCTGTATCTAGTTTTATTTTTTGAACTTTGGAATTTCCATGTAGCATTTTTTCTGTTATGATGTTTGCAACTGCAACTGCATTTGGAATTGAATTGCCAACTGCTCTGAGGATTACTTTCTTTTTATTTCCTAATATTGGCAGTAGATCTATGGCTGATTCCATAACTGGATCATTTCGAATGTAAATTATGGTATCTTCAGATTTATTGATCTGCTCTTGACCATGTTCTTCCTTGATCTCTTCCATGAGCATTATTCAATAATTTGCAATTTTGTGTTCTATTAAGTTTTATCGACGATTGATTCACTTAATCAAAGTAGTCTATTGGTATATTTTGATAATCTCCATTTGGAAGTACTCTTCTAATGGTAATTGGAATTACTCTTTGCTCTAATTCCTCCATTGCAATATCTAGTGATATCCTTGCCGTTTTTGGAATTGGAATGAATGGAGGTGCACCTAGAGATAATTGTAATGATCTTGCTCCCATAATTCTTGCTTTTTCAAATCTCGTTAATATTGGTGGTCCAATTGTAATCTTGCCTTTTTCACAAGGAATCTCTACTGGGTCATGTTCTTCAATTGTTTCTACAACCTCTCGTGCTTCAATCTCTTTGATTCTTTTTTCAAGTGACTCTTGTTGTTTTTCAGTTAGTGGTTCTAGCCCTTCATTTTTTTCAATTAATTTTCGATAAGTATCCAATGCTTTGTTTAATCCTGTGTTTACCTCTACATCGCCTTCAAAAATTTCCTCTGTTTCTGGAGCTTCTACATATTCTTCTGGCTCTTCTACAACTAGTTCAGCTTCATTAACATCCGACAAGTACACAATTTCTCTCAAAGCGTTATATAATCCAATAATTCTAAAGTACAAATTGAGTTCACCGTCAGTCTCAAGAAAACAGATAATCTTGGAAATTAACGGAAAAGTAAAGATCCGATGTGATCTAAAACGACATTTGTCTCCAAGAACTGTCGGCACAATAATGAGATCTTTACCATTGGAGGGACATGCTCATTTTCTAGGAAAAAGTATAGTGTACTTTGAAACTGCAGTTGATTCTGGAAATGAAAGATCTACAAAAGAATTCAAAAAAGGAGATATTGCATTTTTATCAACCGCTGGAAGTATTTGCTTTTTTATTGAAGATGCTTCATCTGGAAAAACAATGACCCCGATTGGAAAAATATTGGGAAATATAGATGCATTAAAAGATGTGAAATCTGGAGATGTTTTTTATTTCTATGAAGAAACTGCCTGATAAATGCGATGGCCACTATATCCGCCAACACGTTTGACTAGTCCTTTCTTTGTTGATTCTATTAAAAATGCGTTTGCTGCTGAAATTTTAACTCCTGTTTGTCTTGCAAGATCATGACATGTTATGACTTTGGAGTTTTGAATTATTTTGATTGCTTCTTTTTCATTTACCATTACTGTAATCTCTGCCTT
>ERZ1292640.2966-Hain-H43-02um-R1-2966-length-13393-cov-8_pt1 | contig 13393 bp, 5 predicted proteins | sample MGYA00564404_ERZ1292640 | MGnify/ENA primary metagenome ERZ1292640 (study PRJEB36523, sample SAMEA6512636) | groundwater metagenome | collected 2019-01-08 | study: AquaDiva: Metagenomics assemblies of 32 groundwater samples
GGCGCGACATGTGGGCGCTGCTGGCGGTCACCCCGTCGGTGCAGATGGGCCGCATTGACGTTGGCGGCAACCGTGCCGGCACGCAGACCGGTTACACCGCTTACGGACAGAGCGGCCAGGTCCGCGTGCTGATTGAAGGCATTAACACCACGGAGGGCACCGGCGGCGCCGGTTTCTACTTCGACTACGCCTCGCTCGAAGAGGCGTTCCTCGGCACCAGCGGCCAGTCGGCGGAAATGCCGAACCCCGGCGTGCAGAGCCAGTTCATCGCCCGCTCGGGCAGCAACACCTTCCAGGGCGAGTATCACCTCGACTGGTACAACAACTCGCTGCAGGGCTCGAACATCCCTTCGGAGTACACGGTGCCGACGGCGTTCAACAACTCGCCGATCCGCGCGCACAGCAACGAGATCGACCGCTACTACGATCACGACATCAACCTCGGCGGCCCGATCAAGAAGGACAAGCTGTGGTTCTTCGGCACCTACCGCGAGCAGTTCAACGCGGTGGCGCAGCCGAACTTCACGTTCGACAAGAGTTTCGACACCAAGCTGTGGAACCCGGTGGCGAAGCTGACCTATCAGCTGAACCAGAAGAACAAGCTGATCGGTTACTACCAGTGGGGTCAGAAGGAGCAGCTGAACCGGCTGCCGTTCGCGACCTACACGTATAACTCGCCGGAGCAGACGAACGCGCAGGACTCGGGCAGCTGGGTCTACAAGGGTGAATGGAACGGCACGGTCAGCGACAAGCTGTATCTCGAGGCGCGTTACGGCGACTTCGGCTACTACTTCCCGCTGGTGACCAACAGCCCCGACAACTTCTTCTGGCACGACTCCGGCCGCCTGGTCTCGGAAGGCGCGCACCAGAAGCAGCAGCTCGATCGCGACCGCAAGCAGTACACGGTTGCGGGCACCTACTTCCTCGACACCGCGCGCGGCAGCCACACCGTCAAGATGGGTGCGGAACTGCTGAAGGAGATGTCGTGGGAAGGCTTCGAGTCGCGCCGCGGCGGCTCCAGCAACATCGAGCACCTCTACAGCAACGGCGTCTCGACGCAGGTGATCTTCGGCCTGCCGACGGCGTCGTGCGCGGTCGGTTCGCTGTCGGCGCACGACTGCCTGACCTCGAAGGCGGCGCTCGACCAGATTGGCGCCTTCATGACCGACACCTGGGCCATCGGCAAGATGACCATCAACGCCGGTGTTCGTTACGACATGTACAAGGGCTGGCTGCCCGAGCAGGAGCAGCTGGGCGCCGCGACCGGGCCGGTCTCAGTGGTTGCCAAGACCTTCGCCGAGAAGGACCTTTACACCTGGAACGTCTTCGCCCCGCGCGTCGGCGTCGTCTATGACTTTGCCGGCGACGGCAAGACCGTGCTGAAGGGCAACTACGGCCTCTACTGGCACAACCCGGGCGCCGGCCTCGGCGGTTCGGGCAATGCCAACGTTGCCAACAAATCGGCGACCTACGCCTGGAACGACGCCAACGGCGACAAGCGCTGGCAGGCGGGTGAAGAGGGTGCACTGCAGAGCGCGTCGCTCGAGGGCGCCATCTCGGTGGATCCCAACATCAAGGCGCCGTACAGCCACGAAGCGAGCGTGTGGATCGAGCGCCAGCTGACCGACACCATGGGCGTGCGGGCCGGCTTCGTCTACAAGACGGAGGACGACCTGTTCTCGACCTACCAGCCGTTCCGTGGCACCGCACCGTTCCGCGACGCCTTCACCGTGCCCTTCACCTTCGTCGACATCGGCGTCGATGGCCGGCGCGGCACGGCTGACGACCGCAACGTGACGCTGCTCGGCATGCCGACCGCCAACGCTGCGCAGTTCCCGGCGACGCAGGTGGTCAGTACCACACCCGAATTCTCGCGTTACAAGACGATCGAGATGTCGGTGAACCGCCGTTACAGCAACAAGTGGTCGGCGTCGTTCGGCGGCGGCTACACGATGCTGAACGACTTCCCGACGGGCGACTACCCGCTCAACCCGAACCTGCCCTTCGACCAGAACCGCACGACCTGGAACTTCAAGGCGTCGGGTTCGTACGACGCGCCGTACGGCATCCGCATCTCGCCGGTCATTCGCCACCAGTCGGGCGCGAACTTCGCGCGCACGTTCACGGTGTCGGCGCCGGCCGGCTCGGGTCTCACCGCCAGCGGCACGGCCTACGCCGAGCCGATGGACGCCAACCGCGAGGACAACATCTGGGTGTTCGACATCCGCGCGGAGAAGAACATCACGATCACGAGCCGGGTTCGGATCCGGGCGTATTTCGATGCGTTCAACCTGACCAACAGCCACGCGTCGGAAACGATCAGCCGGGCGACCGGCCTCGGTTACCTGAAGCCGTCGGCGATTCTCGCGCCGTTCACCACGCGCGTCGGTTTCCGCTTCATCTTCTAAGACGCACCTGCCGGAGCCGGGAGGCGGGATTCGATCCCCCTCCCGGTGCTCCGGTTTCACGCTCGACCCTCGCCCCGCCATCGCTCCCCGCTGAACGGCTGTTCAAACCTCCTATTTGCCATCCGTCCCTAAAGCTTGTATCTTTTCGTCACTTCCGGCACTCCCTACAGTCTTTTCGGTGCCGTTTGTAGTGTGTTTTCGTGGGTTGAATACGGTTGTTTGTTTTGTTCCGTCGGGTCTTGGCCTGAAGGCCAGCCCCCACATGAACTGAGGAGGAGAGATCATGAGGCGTTGGACTACGGGCCTGTTGGCCCTGCTGGTTGCGCTGTCGTTCAGCGCACCGGTGTTCGCCCAGGGCGGCGGCGCCAGCAGCACAGGCACGATTCAGGGTCGTGTCACCGATGCGCAGGGCGCGGTGTTGCCGGGCGTCACGGTGACCGCGACGAGCGCGGCGTTGATTCAACCCCAGACGACGGTGACGTCGGAGACGGGCAACTATCGCTTCCCGGCGGTGCCTCCCGGCACCTACTCGGTGAGCTACGAGCTGGCGGGTTTCAACACCTTCAAGCGGGACGGCATCTCGATTGGCCTGGGCTTTACCGCGCAGGTCAACGTCGAACTGGCGCTGGCGACGCTGCAGGAGACGGTCACGGTCAGCGGGTCGTCGCCGGTGATCGACACCAGCACGACGCGCGTGCAGCAGAATTTCAAAATGGAGCAGCTGCAGTCGATCCCGAACGGGCGCGACATGTGGGCGCTGCTCGCCGTCACGCCCTCGGTGCAGATGGGCCGCATCGACGTCGGCGGCAATCGCGCCGGCACGCAGACCGGCTACACCGCCTACGGCATGAGCGGCCAGGTGCGCGTGCTGATTGAAGGCATCAACACCACGGAAGGCACCGGCGGCGCCGGCTTCTACTTCGACTACGCCTCGCTCGAGGAAGCGTTCCTCGGCACCAGCGGCCAGTCGGCGGAAATGCCGAACCCCGGCGTGCAGTCGCAGTTCATCGCCCGCTCGGGCAGCAACACCTTCCAGGGCGAGTATCACCTCGACTGGTACAACAACTCGCTGCAGGGTTCGAACATTCCCGCGGAATACACGGTGGCGACCGCGTTCAATAACTCGCCGATTCGTGCCGGCAGCAACGAAATCCAGAAGTACTACGATCACGACATCAACGTCGGTGGTCCCATCCTCAAGGACAAGATGTGGATGTTCGGCACCTACCGCGAGCAGTTCAACGCCGTGGCCCAGCCGCAGTTCACGTTCGACAGCACGTTCAACACCAAGCTGTGGAATCCGGTGGCGAAACTGACCTATCAGTTGAACCAGAAGAACAAGCTCATCGGCTACTACCAGTGGGGCCAGAAGGAACAGCCGAACCGCCTGCCGTTCGGCACCTACACCTACAACTCGCCGGAACAGACGAATCTGCAGGACTCGGGCAGCTGGGTTTACAAAGGTGAGTGGAACAGCACCGTCAGCGACAAGCTGTACCTGGAAGTGCGCTACGGCGACTTCGGCTACTACTTCCCGCTGATCTCGAACTCGAGCGCCAACTTCGCGTGGCGCGACACCGGCCGCGCCGTGTCGGAAGGCGCCAACCAGATTTGGCAGCTCGACCGCGACCGCAAACAGTACAACCTGGCGAGCACGTACTTCCTCGATTCGGCGAAAGGCAGCCACACGTTAAAGGCTGGTGCGGAACTCCTGAAGGAGCGGGCGTGGGAAGGCTACCTGCAGCAGTACGGCGGCAACATCGATCACGTCTACAACAACGGCAATTCGAGCACCGTGAGCTTCACCTTCCCGACGGCGACTGACGCCGGCAAGCTCAGTGCGCACGACGACCTGACGGCGCGGGCGAACCTTGACCAGATTGGTCTGTTCGTCAACGACACGTGGGCGGTCGGCCGGGTCACCGTCAACGCCGGCTTCCGCTACGACCGCTACAAGGGCTGGCTGCCGGAGCAGCAGCAGTTGGCCGGCAGCCTGGCACAGTGGGCGCCGCTGTTCCCCACGCTCGCCAGCCAGGTTACCGCCAAGACCTTCGCCGAGCAGACGTTCTACACCTGGAACGTCGCCGCGCCACGCATCGGCGTGACGTTCGACCTGACCGGTGACGGCAAGACCGTGCTGAAGGGCAACTACGGTCTTTACTGGCACAACCCCGGCGTCGGCGTCGGCAGCAACGGCAACGCCAACACCGCCGGCAAGCAGGCGACCTACACTTGGAACGACCTCAACGGCGACCGCCGCTGGCAGCCGGGTGAACAGGGCACGCAGACGTCGGCCTCGCTCGAAGGCGCGATTGGCGTCGATCCGAACATCAAGGCGCCGTACACGCACGAAGCGAGTGCTTGGATCGAGCGGCAGCTGTCCGACACCATGGGCATGCGCGCCGGCTTCGTCTACAAGACGGAAGACGATTTGATCGCGACGTTGCAGCCCAATCGGCCGCTCTCGATCTTCACGACGCCATACACCTTCACGGACATCGGCGTCGATGGCCGTGCCGGCACGAGCGACGACAAGGCGCTGACGTTCTTCGGTGCACCGAATGCCGGCATCCCGTCGAACAAACAGGTCGTCATGAACGCTCCCGACCAGTACTCGCGCTACAAGACCTTCGAGGTCTCCATGAACAAGCGCTACGGCAACAAGTGGTCGGCGTCGATGGGCTACGGCTTCACCATGATGACGGACTTCCCGAACGGTCCCGAGCGCAACCCGAACAACCCCGGCGTCGAGGACCGCACGCTGTGGAACTTCAAGGCGTCGGGTTCGTACGACGCGCCGTGGGGCATCCGAATCTCGCCGGTGCTGCGCCACCAGTCGGGCGCCAACTACGCCCGCACGCTGACCATCAGCGCGGCCTCGGCGCTTGGCATCACGGCAACGTCCTCGTCGAACAACGGTACGGTCGCCTATGCCGAGCCGATGAACGCCAACCGCGAAGACAACATCTGGGTGTTCGACATCCGCGCCGAGCGGAACCTGAACCTCACCAACCGGATGCGTCTGCGCCTGTATTTCGATGCGTTCAACCTGGCCAACAGCCACGCGTCGGAGACGATCAGCCGCGCGACCGGCCTGAGCTACCAGAAGCCGTCAGCCATTCTCGCGCCCCGCACGGCGCGCGTCGGCTTCCGCTTCATCTTCTAGGGCGGGTCGGGCGGGTCGGGCCGGTAGGGCGGGTGGGGAACTCCTCACCACCCCACCTGCCCCACCTGCCTTACCAGCCCGATTCGAGCTCGACTCCTGTGGGGGAGTCGTTAGGCGGGAGGGCGCTACGCCGGCGTCCCCCGCCCTTTTTTTATCACGCCGATGACGCGGATATTCCAGGGCCGCAGATGACACAGATGACGCAGATCTCTCCTGTGTAATTCCGATTCCCGACCAGCAGTGCCCTCCCGACGAATATTGCCCTCCCGGCCAGCCGCGCCCTCCCGACAAGAAGTGCCTTAAGCTGTGGTCATGGCCGACGAAGCCGTGACTTACGGGAATTATCTCGCCGTCGACGAATTGCTCGCCCTGCAGCGGCCGCGCTCCGCGGGACCTGAGCACGACGAGATGCTGTTCATCGTCATTCACCAGGTCTACGAGCTCTGGTTCAAGCAGGTACTCCACGAGGTCGATCACGTGATCGCCCTGCTCGACAGGGGCGACCCGTTTCGCGCGCAGCATTCGCTCAAGCGCATCCTGACCATCCTCAAGGTCCTGGTGGCGCAGCTCGACATTCTCGAGACCATGACGCCGCTCGAGTTCCAGTCATTCCGCGCCCGCCTCGAGGCCGCGAGCGGCTTTCAATCGGACCAGTTCCGGCAACTGGAGTTCGTGCTCGGACAGAAGAACCGCCAGGCCCTCGAGCGGTTTGCCGCCGGCAGCCGCGCCCACGCGGCCCTGCAGCAGCGCTTCGCGCAGGGCACGCTGTGGGACGCGTTCCTGCGCTACCTGGCGCGCGAGGGTTACGCCGTGCCGCCCGCGCAACTGGCGCGCGACGTGACGGCGAAAGTGGAAGCCTCCCAGGAACTCCAGGCCACGCTGATCGATGTGTATCGCCGCGACCCCATGCGTGCGGAGATGTGCGAGCGGCTGGTGGATCTGGACGAAGGTATCCAGGAGTGGCGTTATCGCCACGTCAAGATGGTCCAGCGGACGATCGGCGCCAAGATCGGCACCGGCGGATCGGCCGGGGCGCAGTACCTCGAGACCACGCTGATGACGCCGGTGTTTCCCGATTTGTGGGCGATTCGGTCCGCGCTCTGATCCATCTTGCCGGAGCGGCGGTTTTCAATCCCTTGGATTCCTGACATTCCAGACGAAACCGCCATCGAGTTTTGGCCCATTTCTACACCGTTCGCCTGGCCTTCGGCCCGGCACGGCGCTTGCTCTATGGAGGGTGAAAGTTTGACGTCCCCCACAGGAGTCATATGAGTTTGAGCCAGGCTGACTAGGCCTCTGGCTCAAAGGGCCCTTATGAGGGCCCTTTTTTTTGCTCAGGAAGAACAGGAGCCCAGGAGGTCAGGAGAGTAGGCTTTCTCCTGAACTCTTCGTCTCCTGTTGGCTATGATTTTCCGAATGACCCCCGGGACCAAGCTGCTGGTCGCGGCCAGCCTGATGCTGGCGTTCACGCTTGCTCTGTTCGCGAAGGACGGGCCACCCTCCCCGCCGCAAGTCTCCACTGCCCAGGGCGTCTCCGCCTATGCTGGCTCCGCGTCCTGCGAGCGCTGCCACGCCAAGGAGCATGCGCTGTGGAAAGACTCGCTGCACATCAAGATGACCAAGCCGGTCGCCGACGCCACCATCCTTGGTGACTTCAGCGACGGCACGACCTTCGCCGATCACGATCGCGCCTATACGTTCGGGCGCAAGAACGGCCAGCCGTTCGTGACGGTGAAGTTCGGTCAGGCGGCGCCCGAGACCTTCCCGGTCGACTACACGCTCGGCGCAAAGCGCTACCAGGGCTATCTCGCCTCCCTGCCCAACGGTGGCATCTACGTGCTCCCGGTTTTCTGGCAGGTCGATCAGAAGCGGTGGATTGACTGGAAAGAGATCACGCCGATTCCCGACGGCGCGCATGGCATTCGCCAGATTTGGAACGCGAACTGTTTCAACTGCCATGCCACCAACATCGTGCAGGGCTACGACGTCAACGCGAAGCGCTACAACTCGTCGTGGACCGAGATGGGGATTGGCTGCGAGGCGTGTCACGGCCCTGGCCGCGAGCACAACTTGCTAATGGAGGCGTGGGAGAAGAACCCGGCGCTCAAGCCGGCCTACGATTCCAGCGACCAGAACCGGCAACTGAGCGACACGCTGAAGATCCTGTCGACGCGCAGTTCCGATCCGAAGCGGGTCTTCGACACCTGCGCGTATTGCCACGGCAACAAGACCAACATCTTCGTGGGCTTCAAGGCCGGCGACCGTTATGCCGACTACGCGATGCCGTTCCTCTTGAGCACGCCCATTCCGGACAACGATTTCCAGGGCGAGTTCTGGCCCGACGGCCGTCCCAATCGCTTCAACCGCCCGCAGGCGCTGACCATGAGCGGGTGTTTCCAGGCCGGCGCCATTTCGTGCGCGAGCTGTCACCTGTCGCACGGCTCGACCTACGAAGCCTCGCTCAAGGTTGACATCCACGACGGCCGCAAGGGCGACGAGCTGTGCACGCAGTGCCACGGTGAGCCTCGACGGGATCCGGGATCCGGAATCCGGGATCCGAAGACAGGCCCAAGCCCCACGCCCCAAGCCCCAAGCCAAGTTCCGGCGTCATTCACTGGCGCCGGCTTGCAGCAGCACACCTTTCACGCACCGCAGTCGGAGGGCAGCCGCTGCATCAACTGCCACATGAGCGACGTCAATTGGCGGCTGCTCATTCGCAAGCGCGACCACACCTTCCAGGCGCCGGTGCCGGAGAACACCGCACGCTTCGGCATCCCGAACGCCTGCACCACGTGCCACGACGAGCGATCGCCCGAGTGGGCGGCCCGGCAGATGGACGAATGGTGGGGCGATGACGAGCGGCGCGGCAAGTCGGTGACGCTGGCTGACACGATGTATCGCGCCGGCTCGGGCGACGTCGCCACGCTGCCCGGCCTTGCCAGACTGGCCGTGGATCGGTCGCAGGGGCTGCTGGTGCGCGCGAGCGCGGCCGAGTACATCGCGCGGCTGATTTCAGAGAGCCAATCGGGCGGTGCACCGCGCGCCGGGTCCATGCAGACGCAGACGTCGTTTGCCGGGGCTGGTCCGGCTGGTCGGGCGGGTGGGGTGGGTAGCGCGAAGGCTCGGCAACCAGCTCAGGTCACGCCGGCCATCGTCAATGCGCTGATTGGCGCCGCGGACGATCCAGAGCCGATCGTTCGCGCGGCGGCGTTGAAGGCACTCGGCACCACTGGCGATCGCGAGCGCGCGCTGGCGCCGGTGCTGGCGCGGCTGGTCGACCCGGCGCGCGTCGTGCGCGCGCGCGCTGCCGAAGTGCTGGTTGCCTTTGGCGTCGTCCAACTGCCGGGCGCCGCCGGCGAGGCGCTGCAGAAGGCCCAGGGGGAGTACATCCTCAGCCTGGACACCTTCCCAGACGTGGCCTCGAACCATGCCGCCAAAGGTTGGCTCGAGGCCGAGCGCGGCAACGTGGCCGAGGCGGCGGCCGCCCTCGACAAGGCGACGATCGTCGAGCCGAACTACGCGTTTCCGTGGGTGGTGAAGGGCGTGCTGTCGGCGAGGCAGGGACGGTTTGCCGAAGCGGTGGAGATGTGGAAGAAGGCCCGAAGCATCGAGCCTTCTTACCCCAATATCGATCAGCTCATCGGCGAGGCCGAGAAGCGCAAAGGGCCTTAGCCCTTCTTCAGCTGCGCGATCAGGCCTTTGGCCTGGGCCGCCTCCGCCGAGTTCGGGTCGATGGCGACCACCTTCTCCATGATCTCGAGTGCGCCGGCCATGTCGGCCTTCTGCAGCTTGGCGAGGCCGATCTTGAACAGCGGCTTGCCCCAGGTGCCGTCCATGTCAACCGCGCGCTGGTAGTGCTTTACGGCCTCGTCGGTCTCGCCCTTGGCGAACTTCACTTCGCCGAGGTTGTAGAAGACCTCGCGGCTGGCGCTGGTCGAGCTCGCCACTTCCATCAGCGACTTCTCGGCGTTGGCGAAGTCGCCCTTCTCGAGATAGGTCATGCCGATTTCGATCTTCGACTTGTCGTTGTTCGGGTCGGCGGCGAGCACCTTCTGGTACGACGCGATGGCCTCGTCGTACTTCTTCTGCATGCGCTGGACCTGGGCGATCTGGCCGTTGATCATCGTCAGGGCCGGGGTCTTGGCGAGAATGCCCTCGTAGATCCCGATCGCGGCGTCGTGCTGGCCGGCGTTGGCGGCGTCCATGGCCTTCTGCAGTTCAGCCTGCAGTTCCTTGGTGTTCACGCCGGCGAGCGCACCGGCCGGACCGGTGGCGCCGGGAGCCAGCACGAAGTCGACGGGCGGCATGGGCGCGCCCAGCGACCGAACCGGCACGTTGCCGGACGAGGGCGCGAAACCCGGGGCCACGGCCGTCACCTTCCAGGTGCCGGTCTTGAGGCCGATGATCGAGTAGCGGCCCTTGTCGTCGGTCGTCGCGGTGAACGACGATGGCGACGCGGCGGGGTTTTCCGCGGTAATCGTGGCGCCCTTCAGGGGGTTGCCCTGCGGGTCCTTGATGGTGCCACCGACGCGGCCCGTCTGCGCCGCGGCCGGGAGGGCCGAAACCACGAGCGCCACGACCACGGCTGCCGCCGAAAGGAATGTCTTCAAGTCACGCATTTCCAGCTTCTCCCTTAGCCCGCCTACGCTCGGCGCCTTGGCCATCGAGCTACGGCGAGGTCTCGCCGTAGCGGCCTTCAGCCGCGAAGGCGGAAACCACAACCGAACCAGTATATTAGCCCGATGCGTCGAGCGCTACTCCCGGCGGCCCTTGTTCTCCTTGCGGCGGTAACCCCAGGCCTCGCCGGCCAGGCGGCACGAGACAATTCAGGCCAATTTGGCAGAATTGACGAGCTAGTCGCCGCCGCCATCGCCGCAAAAGCCGCCCCCGGCGCCGTCGTCCTGGTCGGGCGTGGCGACCAGACGGTCTACGAAAAAGCCTTTGGCTTCCGGGCGACGGTTCCGTCGCCGGAGGCCATGACCCTTGATACGGTCTTCGACCTCGCTTCGTTGACCAAGGTGGTCGCCACCACCACGGCGGTAATGACCCTGGTGGAGCAGGGGCGGATCCGGCTCAACGACCCGGTGTCGACGTTCGTGCCGGGGTTCGAACGCTACGGCAAGGGCGGCATCCAGGTGCGGCACCTGCTGACGCATGTGTCGGGCCTGCGGCCCGACGTCGACCTGCATCCGTGGAGCGGTTACGACGCGGCCATCGCGCTGGCCGTGGACGAGGTGCCGACCGCCGCGCCCGGCGAGCAGTTCGTCTACAGCGACATCAACTTCTTCCTGCTCGGCGACATCGTCACCCGCGTGGCCGGGCAGTCGCTTGATGCGTACCTGCAGCGCGTGGTGTTTGGTCCGCTGGGCATGCGCGACACCGGCTTCCTGCCGGCGGCAGCGCTCGGTCCGCGCATTGCGCCGACCGAACGCTGCGCCGAGCAGGATGCCTGGCCCTGCAAGCGTCCTGACACGGCGCCGCTGCGCGGCGTCGTGCACGACCCGACGGCGCGGCGCATGGGCGGCATTGCCGGGCATGCGGGGTTGTTCAGCACCGCGCGCGACCTGAAGCGGTTCGCGCGCATGCTGGCGAACGGCGGTGAGCTCGAGGGCGTGCGCGTGCTGTCGGCGGCCACGGTGACGCGGATGATCGCTCCGGTGCCGATGCCGGCCAACGCCGGCACACGCGGCCTGGGCTGGGACATCGACACCTCGTTCTCGTCGAATCGCGGCGACCTGTTCCCGATCGGATCGTTTGGCCACACCGGTTTCACCGGCACCAGCATCTGGATCGATCCCGCGTCGAAGTCGTACGTGATCTTCCTGTCGAGCCGCCTGCATCCCGATGGCGTGGGTGATGTCGGCCCCTTGAGGAGCCGCATCGCGACGGTTGCCGCGGCTGCGCTCAATGGTGGCAACACGGTCCGGCTGAAGCCGGACCCCACATCGGCATCGGGTGCGGTTCCTGGGGCGAGTGCCAACGTGGCGTCCGGCTTTAGCCGGACCTCACCAGTTCTTACCGGCATCGACGTGCTCGCGCGTGATGGCTTTGCCAAGCTGAAGGGCAAGCGCGTTGGCCTGATCACCAATCACACCGGCGTCGGGCGCGACGGCAAGTCGACCATCGACCTGTTGCACACCGCCCCCGGTGTCCAGTTGGTGTCACTGTTTGCCCCCGAGCACGGCATCCGCGGCATCCTCGACGCCGACGTGCCGTCGGAGAAGGACCAGAAGACCGGGCTCACCATTCACTCCCTCTACGGCGACACCCGGCGGGCGACCGATGCCATGCTGGCGGGCATCGACACACTGGTGATCGACCTGCAGGACATCGGCTCGCGTTTCTACACCTATCCGGCGACGGTCGGGTACGTGCTCGAGGAGGCGGCGAAGCGGAAGATCGCGGTGATGGTGCTCGACCGGCCCAACCCGGTGAACGGCTGGCAGATCGAAGGTCCGAACCAGTCCGAGCCGATTCGCGAGTTCATTGCCTACTTCCCCATGCCCGTCCGCCACGGGTTGACGCTTGGCGAGCTTGCCAGGGTGTTCAACGACGAGAAGAAGATCAACGCCGACCTCACCGTGATTCCGGCCGAGAACTGGCGGCGCGACTACTGGTTCGACGAGACCGGCCTGGCCTGGATCAACCCGTCGCCGAACATGCGGAACCTCAACCAGGCCGCGTTGTACCCGGGCATCGGCGCGATTGAATACTCGAACGTGTCGGTGGGGCGCGGCACCGACCAGCCCTTCGAACAGCTCGGCGCGCCGTGGATCGATGGTCCGCGGCTGGCGGCGGCGCTGAACGCCCGCCGGCTGCCGGGCATCCGCTTCTATCCCGTGACGTTCACGCCCACCTCGAGCAAGTACGCCAAGCAGGCCTGCCAGGGCGTGTTCATGGTGATCACCAATCGCGCGGCGCTGCAGCCAGTGCGGGTAGGGCTGGAGATTGCCGGCGCGTTGTCCACGCTGTTCGGCGAGCAGTATCAGTTGGAGAACACCGACCTGCTGCTCGGCTCGCGCGACAGTCTCGAGCGCGTGAAGCGGGGCGAGGATCCGGCGGTGGTGGCGGCGCGGTGGAGCGCCGACGAAGCGAGCTGGCGCCGGTTGCGGGCGAAATACCTGCTGTATCGCTGAGGCGCGCGCTTTCGGCGCGTAGGGCTCGGCGCGACGCGCCTCGTAGGGATCGGGCCGTTGGCCCTTCCTGGGGCTCGCTTCGCTCGTGGGGAAATCAGAACCTGAAGCGAATACCAACAGTTGGAAGGCGAGGAATCGACTGGTCGCGCTCTTCGACGATGCGCGGCCGATCGGCTGCCGGATCGTACTCGAGACGCGGGTCCAGCGCACCGGCGTTCTTGCGGTCCAACAGGTTGATGACCTCGGCGTAGAACTCCCATCGGCCGGCCGCGCCGCGCGGACGCCAGGTGGCACGCAGGTCGACCCGGGCAAACACCGGCAGCCGCGCCTGGTTCAAGTTGGCGGCGTTGCCGAAGTCCACGCCGTAGACCAGCCGGCCCGCGGCGTCACGTTCGGGCAGCAACTCGTCGGTCACGCCGTCGCCATCGCGATCGAGGGTGTCTTCGATGGCCGCCACCCGCACGCCGAGCGGGGCGGTCCGCGGGAACCCCGAGGCAATCCGGGTGGTCGACGCCAGTTCCCATCGCGACGTGAAGCGATAGGCCGCCACCGCGGTAAAGGCGTGCCGGCGGTCGTACTCGAAGTCGTAACGGCGGCCGTAGGCGTCGCGCGTGGTCTTGCCCCAGGTGTAGCTGGCCCACCCGCTGACGCGCGCGCCGGCGGGAGCGCCGGTTCGCGACAGG
>ERZ1292640.182-Hain-H43-02um-R1-182-length-51284-cov-8_pt1 | contig 13387 bp, 11 predicted proteins | sample MGYA00564404_ERZ1292640 | MGnify/ENA primary metagenome ERZ1292640 (study PRJEB36523, sample SAMEA6512636) | groundwater metagenome | collected 2019-01-08 | study: AquaDiva: Metagenomics assemblies of 32 groundwater samples
ACGTTGCCGCGCCGCAGCCCGCGGAAGTCCTCGAGCGAGGCGTAGCCGCGCTTCTCCATGAACTGCTGCATCCCCTCGATCAGGTTCTTGATCACGTTCGGGCCGATCGCCCGGTCGAGCATGGCCGCGGTGCACACCTGGACGGTGCCGCATCCCAGCAGAAAGTAGTTCAGCGCGTGCGCGAATTCGGCAATGCCGCCAATGCCCGAGAACGCCCGGTCGGGGAACGCGTTGGTGAGCGACGCCATCTTGGCCAGCGACTGCGGCAGGATCGCGGGCCCGCCCAGCCCGCCGCTCGACACCAGGCCATCAACGTTCATTTCAAAGTCCATGGTCTCGGGATCGATCAACGGCAACGACGGGAACGTGTTGGACGACACAATCGCGTCGGCGCCGCCGCGGAACGCGGCGCTGGCCTCCTCGACGATGTCGGTGGTCGAGGGGGTGAGCTTGCACCACACCGGGATCTTCGCCACTTGCTTCACGACCTCGGTGACGATCGAGACCTGTTCCTGGTCCTTGCCAATGTTCGAGCCCATGTCCTTGCGGTCCATGTGCGGGCACGACAGGTTCAGCTCGAACGCATCCGCGCCGGCATCCTGGCAGGCCTTCGCGAGCGTCTGCCAGTGCGCCAGTTCGGTGTCGCTGCCCGAGCCCGCCATGATCGAGGCGATCAGGATGCGATCGGGATGCGCCTTCTTGATGCCCTCGATCTTCGGCACCCACCAGTCGAGCGCCTTGTCCGAGATCAGCTCCCAGTTCCACGACGAGTGCAGCGCGGTGTCGGGCTTCTTCTGCATCGACAACTTGCCGTCGAGCGTCGAGCGCAGGAATTTGGTCTTGGGACCGGCGACGTTGGTTACCGGATGGAGGCCGATGGTCTTGGTCACCACGCCGCCCCACCCCGCATCGAAAGCCCGCATGATGTTGGTGTCCGACTCGGTCGGCGGCGCCGACGACAGCAGGAACGGGTTGGTGAACTTCAGGCCCGTGAACGTGACCGAGATGGCCGGCTTCATGATCGGGATTATGGGTGCTGGACTGCGGGGGTGCAAGGGTGCTGAGGTGCTGAGGTGCTGGGGTGCTGGGGTGCTGGGGTGCTGCGTCGTGTTTCTGTGACACAATTCCGCGCGGATGGCCGCGGCCTCGCGGCTCTTGTTTCTGATGCGTTCACTCAATCTTCCGCGCACGCCGGTGGTCGTCGCCATCTGTCTGGCCGTGGCGGCTCTTCATCTCTTCACGGGGCCTGACTATCGCGGTCCACTTCGCGCGTTCGTCACCGGCTATCTGATCGACTTGGCCCTTCCGTGCTCACTTGTCCTGCTTCTTGGGGTCGGCTTGGACGGCAGGCCGACTCTTCGCCTTCCCGCTGTACGCGCGACGGCAGTCTTCCTCCTCGGCGCGGCCGTCGAGTTCCTTCAGTATCTCGGTGTTCCGCTCTTCGGTCGCACTTTCGACCCACTCGATCTCCTCATGTACGCCGCCGGCGCGATGGCCGCCCTCGCTTTCGAACGCCTGGTGTTCGCTCCCTATCCCGGCGCTGGATAGCCTCCGCAGGGAACCGGCGCACGACGCGGTAAGATGTGCGGATTCCTTCTCCTGGTCTTGGGGTCTCCTGTCCCCCGCGCGCCTGGGGTGTCAAGCGATGAGCATTCTGATCAAGAACGGCACGATTGTGACGGCCACCGACCAATATGTTGGTGACGTCTTCATCGAGGGCGAGAAGATCACCACCATCGGCACGGCACTGGCGATGCCGGCCGACCGGGTGATCGACGCCACCGGCAAGTACGTCCTGCCTGGCGGCATCGACGTGCACACGCACATGGACATGCCGTTCGGCGGCACCACTTCGGCCGACGACTTCGAGTCGGGGACGATCGCCGCCGCTTTCGGCGGCACCACGACCATCGTCGATTTCGCGATCCAGTACCGCGGCGAGCGGCTGCACGATGCTTTCGAGGCCTGGTCGAAGAAGGCCGCGGGCAAGGCAGCCATCGACTACGGCTTCCACATGATCATCACCGAGCTGAGCGACCAGGTGGAGGAAGAGATGGATGCCATGGTTCGCCAGGGCGTCAGCTCGTTCAAGCTGTTCATGGCCTACCCGGGCGTGTTCATGCTGGATGACGCCAGCATCTTCCGCGCCATGCTGCGGACCGGCAAGAACGGCGGCACCATCTGCATGCATGCGGAGAACGGCGGCGTGATCGACGTGCTGGTGAAGAAGGCGCTGGCTGAGGGCAAGACGGCGCCGAAGTATCACGCGCTGACGCGGCCGGCCCGCGCCGAGGGCGAAGCCGCCCATCGCGCCATCGCACTCGCCGAGATCGCCGACGTTCCCGTCTACATCGTCCACCTGTCGGCGGCCGAGGCGCTGGAGCAGGTTACTGAAGCGCGCGACCGCGGCCTGCCGGCCTTCGCCGAGACCTGCCCGCAGTACCTCTTCCTGTCCGAGGACAACTACGACGAGCCCGGCTTCGAAGGTTCGAAGTACGTCATGAGCCCGCCGCTGCGGAAGAAGGAAACCCAGGACCGCCTGTGGCGCGGCCTCGCCTACAACGACCTGCAGGCGATTGCCACCGACCACTGCCCGTTCTGCATGAAGGAGAAGCACCTGGGCGACGGCGACTTCTCGAAGATCCCGAACGGCGCGCCCGGGGTCGAGACCCGCATGAGCCTGGTCTACGACGGCGGCGTGCGCACCGGCCGGATCTCGATGAACCGCTTCGTCGAGCTGACGTCAACGTCGCCGGCAAAGATCTTCGGCATGTTCCCGAAGAAGGGCACGATCGCGCCCGGCTCCGACGCCGACATCGTCATCTTCGATCCCGAAAAGAAGACCACGCTGTCGGCCAAGACCCACCACATGAAGGTGGACTACAACCCGTACGAAGGACGGCAGGTCACGGGCGTGACCGAAACCGTCCTCTCTCGCGGCAAGGTGATTGTCGACGCGGGGAAGTTCACCGGCAGGGCGGGCGCCGGCGCGTTCCTGAAGCGCAGCGCCCGTTCGATTTAACGTGGCGTCCGCCTTCAGGCGGATAACGCGAGCACCCCGACTGCCAAGGAACGGTGTCTAAGAACTGACAATGGCCAAGGTCACGGTCGCGTTGGTTGCGGTTCTCACCGGCATCACCGCGTGCGGCCCAGGCCAACTGCCGCCATTGCCACGGCCACCGGACTCATTTGACTCACGCGACTCGGCTTACGTCCGGGACTGGTTCCCGACTGATTCCAGCGAACCATTTCCGCTCGACCGCGCGATTCGAATGGACCGCCTGGACGAGGTCCGCCAGCTCCTCGAGCAGGGCGCGAATCCCAACCGGCGTTGGGGACAATCGGGTGATCATTTTCCCTTGCAAGAAGTGCTCGACTCCGGTGGAGGGGGAGTCTCGGATCCGATTGAAGCCGTTCGGTTGCTGCTCGACCACGGCGCGGATCCGAACGCGCGGTGGTGTCCGTTCGAGTCGCGCGGGGGTTACCCGGCGATGTCGAGCTGCCGTTCGGCACAGGCCGCCACTCCACTGATATTCGCGGCCATGGCTGGCAGTGTCGAGATTGTCGAGCTGCTATTGCGCGCGGGCGCCGACCCCTCACGGCGTGACTGGCTCAACGGAGCAGCCCTTGACTACGCCTACAACGAGGTCATGTTCGAGATGATCAGCCGCGCGCTGTTCCCGGACCTGCGCACGCGCGACCAAGAAACGCTCTCATGGCTGAGGAAGTCCGAAGCCTATCTGGCCCCATGGAACAGCACCCCCCTGTCACGCGCCATTTCTCTCGACAGAATCGGGTACGTGCCGCCCCCACCACACGTCGACGGAGGGCCGTATCGGGCCGCCAACGAGCGACAGTTGGCACGGGTGCGAACGCTCATTCGAATTGGCGCCGATCCCAACGAGCGGGCCACGCCGGATGGAGGAGACTGGACGCCGCTGGGACTAGCGCTGCAGCAAGGCGCCGTTCGCACCGCACGGTCACTCTTGCAAAGTGGAGCGGACCCCAACCAACGGTGGTGCGTCGGATACAGTTTCGTCCTGTTCAAACGCCAGACGCGTGATTCCGCGTCGTTGGACCCGGCATGCACATCGACAAATGGCATGACTCCGCTGATGTGGAGCGCCTCGAAGGGGGCGGCAGAGGCCATCGCGTTATTGCTGGAGTTCAACGCCGACCGCTCGCTGACCGACTGGGCCGGACGTACGGCCATGGATTATGCGACCACGGCCGACATCCGGCAGTTGTTGTCAGCGTCGTGATAGCTACTGCAGCACCACCGCGGTGCCGCTGACGGTCACCATCAGCATGCTGGCGTTGCCGCCAACCGTCTCGTAGTCGATGTCGATCCCGACCACCGCGTTGGCGCCCATCTCGGCCGCGGCGATCTTGATCTCTTCCATCGCCATCTCGCGCGCCCGGCGCAGCTCGCGCTCGTAGGTCGCCGAGCGGCCGCCGACGATGTCGCGGATGCCGGCGAACAGGTCCTTGAAGATGTTGGCGCCCATGATGGCCTCGCCGGTGACGATGCCGCGATAGGCGGTGATCTTCTTGCCCTCGATGTTCGGGGTGGTGGTGACGGTGACTGCGTTGGACATGGTGAATTGCGTCTCCTGCGATCACCAGACGAAATCACCACGCCCGCTGTTCCACATCGTAAAAACCGATGTATCGACCCTCGCTCACACCGCGATCGCGGCGGCCGCCCATGCCGCGGTCTGGGTGTCCGACTTGACCAGGTTCGTCAGGTCGACCACGGCGTTAGTGCCGTCGCGCACAATCGCCAGCCGGTCCATGTTCCTGGTCGCCCGCCCGCCGATGAAGGTGCCGTCGGACGAGTACTTGGAGTCGTGCTTGGTGCATTCGAACCGGCCCACGGCCTGCTTCCACCGCAGTGCCGTGTTCTCGTGCGGACACGCGAGGTTGAAGGCCGTGACCTTGCCGTGAAAGCGCACGAGGATCACCTGCGTCGTCTTGTCGATGGTGACGCCGTCGGCCGCGGGTATGGGGTAGGTCTTCTGCGACGGCCCCGCGGCGACGCCGGTCATCTCGCCGACGAGGTAGAACGCTTCGGCCTTGGCGGCGTCGGCGCCGGCCATCGCCGCCAGCACGACGCCGGGAATGCGCGCGAGAAACGCGCGCCGCGAACGATTGCAGGCTACGCGGCAACCGTCAGCCACTCGCCCATCCACAAGATCAAGAGCCATAACAGAAAACTCGTTCCCGACGCCAGAATCACACGACGCCACATGCGGGTGTCGCCGCCCTTCGCAAACGCCCGTTCCGCGCCGACCAGCGCGGCGCCGTTCGCCAGCAGGAGGACAAACAATCCCATCTTGATCCAAAACAGGTTGGAGGCCTCGAACGTGGGCCAGTCGGCGGCGGCCATCAGCCCACCGCTCGCGGCGACAACAATTAGGGCCGGCACGACGACGGCGTGCGACCCACGAAGGGCGCTGAGGGCGGCATGCCGGCGGTCATCGGTCCGCGCCCGCGCCGACCCGAGCACGAGGCGATCGATGGCCAACGCGGTCCCGCCCCCCACCATCAAGGCGGCCAGGTGCAAGTAGCCCACGACCAGCGACACCATCTGGTGGTCGGCGTAGTAGACCGCCCACCACTGCGAGAGGGCGGACAACGAAGCGGTCAGGCCCATCACGTCACCGCGTCACGAACATGTAGATGTAACTCACGGCCGCCAGGCCCATCGAGGTGATGGCCACGTTGCGGTGCAGCGATCGGTTGTTGCCGCTGCTGACGCCGCCGTCGTCGTCATCGGGCGCCAGCGCCCCGGTTGCGACGAATCCCAGGTCGGCGCCGAACATCATCAGCGTGTGCACGAGCCGCCGGGTCTTGCCGTTCGGGTCCTTCCTGGCCTCCAGGAAGTTCCAGCCGCCGGTCACGGTGTTCACCGTGAAGAGCGCGATGATGCCGGCCATGCCCGCGTCGTGGATCGACCGCGCGGTGCCACCGCCCTCGTCGTACAGCTTCTGGCCGGCGAGCACTTGCGTCACAAACAGCGGCAGGGTGATGTAGCTCGCGATCATGTGGATCTTGCGGCGGGTGTTGTAGCCCTCGCTGTAGACAAACGCGGTGGGACGTTGTTCGGCGGTGGCGGTGGCCGCGCTCAGGGACAGCGGCGTCGGGGTGGGACCAGAAACGGCTGGCGGCAACGCCGTGGTGTCTGCGAATGTCACCTGCCAGGCATGCACGCTCCGTGGCACGGCCGGAGCGACACCGTCAGAAGGCAGCGCGCCGGCGAGGGTCCACGTGTGAACTGGGAATAATTCCCCTTCCGAGGGCGGCGCGGCCAGGGCTGGAGCCGTAAGGAAGGACAGAAAGACGGCAATACCCACGGGAATTATGCGAGACGCCATTGCGAACCTCCACCTGACTCGTCGAATGATCTCGACTACATCAGAGCTTAAGTGCAATGCATGAGCCAGAGATGAGAGCCAGCTGAAGCGCCCGGGGAGAGCTGGCTCTGCCGTTGATGCGATAGCATTCTCCCGTGAGCAACGGGACGGAACCGCGCGGACTCGCGCTGGTCTTGAGCGGCGGCGGCGCGCGAGCGGCGTACCAGGTGGGCGTGTTGAGCGTGCTGGCGCGCGAGTTTCCGGGGGCCGTGCCCGACATCCTCACCGGCGTGTCGGCCGGCGGCATCAACGCGGCGTTTCTCGCCGCGCGGCAGGCGCCGTTCGACGACAAGGTCGAGCAGTTGGCCGGGATGTGGAGCCGCCTGCGCATCGACAACGTCTTCCGCGTCGACCTGCGCGACCTGGCCTCGCGCTCGCTGCGATGGGGAGGCCGGCTGATGTCGGGCGGCCAGTCGCCGCTGCCGCCGGCCAAGAGCTTCGTCGACACGGTGCCGCTGCGCGAGATGCTCGAGCGCGAGTTGCAGGCCGAAGGCGGCCTGCTGCGCGGCGTCCCCGAGAGCCTGCAGGACGGCTGGCTGCGATCGTTCGCGCTGACCGCGTCGAGCTACACCACGGGCCAGTCGATTACCTGGGTGCAGTCGCGCGAAGACGACCTCATCCCCACCTGGGAGCGCCCGCAGCGGCGCAGCGAGATCTGCGCCATCCGGGTCGACCACGTGATGGCCTCGGCGGCGCTGCCCTTCTTCTTCCCCGCCATTGAAGTGGACGGCGGCTGGTACGGCGACGGCGGCATTCGCCTGACGGCGCCACTGTCACCGGCCATTCACCTGGGTGCCAGGAAGATCCTCGCGGTCTCGACTCGCTATGCCAGCTCCAGCCGCGAGGCCGACCGGCCGCAAATCGCCGGCTATCCACCGCCCGCGCAGGTCGCCGGCGTCCTGTTCAACGCGATCTTCCTGGATCAACTCGATGGCGACGCGCTGCAATTGCGCCAGTTGAATCAACTGATCGACGGACAGCCTGAAGAGAAGCGGGGCGGCCTGCGCCACATCGACCTGTTCGTCGTGCGGCCCTCGCAGGACCTCGGCCGGCTCGCGAACGCCTACGAAGCCGACCTGCCCAAGGCCTTCCGCTTCCTGACCCGCGGCCTCGGCACGCGCGAAACGCGTTCGAATGACATGCTCAGCCTGGTGATGTTCCAGCCCGATTACGTGAAGCACCTGATCGAGATGGGCGAAGCCGACGCGCGCGCCCGGTTGCCGGAACTGGCGGCGTTCCTCGCCGAGTAGTTGTAGTGCCCGCCTTAGGCGGACTGCGCGGTCCGGCTGAAGCCGGACGCCACACCTGCGTTCGTTCATTATGTCCTCTGTGGCTGGCTTCACTCGCCGCGCAGCGCGGTGATCGGATCGACGCGCAGCGCGCGCAACGCGGGGACGAGACTCGCCACCAGTGCCGTCACGATCATGATCCCGGCCGTCGTCGCAAACGCGATGACGTCAAGCGGCTGCACGGAATAGAGCTGCGTCTCGACGAACCGGCCCAATCCGGCGGCGGCGATGCCGCCGGCCAGCACGCCGGCCAGCGTGAGCATCAAGCCCTGCCCCACGACCAGGCCCATCAACTGCCCGCGACCGGCGCCGAGCGCGGCGCGGACACCGATTTCGCGCGTGCGCTGGCCCACCCAGTAGGCCAGCAATCCATAGATGCCGATGACCGCCAGTGTGAGCGCGGTCGCCGCGAACACGCCTGTCAGCCAGGTCAGAAAACGGCTCGCCGCCAGCTGCTGACCGACCAGGTCTTTCAGCTCGGTGACATTGAAGACGGCAATGCCCGCGTCACGACGGCCAAGCGTGTCGGCCGCCGCGCGCGCGAGACCGCCCGGATCGCTCGTGCTCCGCAGCAGCACGGCAAACCCGCGGGCTCGGCCGTTGAAGGGCATGAAGATGTCCGGATCAGGTGTCGGATTCTGCGGAATGCCGCGCAGGTTGGCGTCGCGCAGCACGCCGACGATGGTCAGCCAAGGCGTGTCGTCGTCGAGATCGCCCGGCTTGATGCGATGGCCGAGCGCGCTCTCGTTCGGCCAGAAGCGCTTCGCCAGGGCGCGGGTGACCATCACGTTGCGGGCATCGGCGCCCAAATCTGTCGGCTCGAACGCGCGGCCCTCGATCAGGTGCAGGCCGAGCGTTTCAACGTAGCCCGGCGTGACGCGCTGGACGTAGGCGCGCGGACGGTTGCTGGCGTCCACCGCGCCCATGCCCTCGGCGGAATAGAAGATGGCGCCCGCCCCGGCCAGCGGCACGCCCGAGGCCAGGCTGGCGTGCGTGACCCCGGGCAGCGCGCGCAGGTCGTCAAGCAGCGAGAGCGCCGGCACGCCGGCCGCCGCGCCCTGCGGCGCGCCCGCCTGTGCGCCCGCCACCACCGGCAGCTGGACGCGCAGGCTGAGCACACCGTCAGGTTCGAAGCCCGGATCGAAGCGCGCGAGCGCGGCGAAGCTGCGGCTGAAGAGCGCGGCGCCGACGAGCAGCGTCACGGTGACGGCGATCTGCCCGGCGACAATCACCTGCAGCGTGCGGCCGCCACCACCGCCGCGGGCCTCGACCGCGCCTTCACGCAGGTTCTGCGCGAGCGAACGCGCCCGCATGTTGCGCAAGGGCGAAAGCCCGATCACCACGGTGATCAACACGCCCAAGCCGAAGACGAACGCCAGCGTCCGCAGGTCGAGCCCGGGCGCGGCGAAACTCGGCAACTGCACGGGACTGAGCGCCACCAATGCGTCGCCGGCCCACAGCGCCAGCAGGCTGCCGGCGGTGCCGCCGATCACAACCACCCACGCGCTCTCGGCCAGCATCAGGCGGACCAGCCGCAGTTCGTCGGCGCCAATCGCGCGGCGCAGCGAGAACTCGCGGCGGCGGGACTCGGTACGGGCGAGCAGCAGGCTGGCCACGCTCGCGCAGGCAATGACCAGGACGAAGCTGACCGCGCCAAACAGCAACGCGATGGCCGGACGGATCTGCCCGAACACTTCGTCGGCGAGCCGCGCCACCTCGACGCCACGCTTGTCGTTGCTGGCGGGATACGCCTGGGCGAGCTGGCGAGCGACGGTTGTGACATCGGCCTGCGCTGCCGCCAGGGTCACGCCGGGCGCCAGCCGCGCCAGCGCCGGAAACCCACGGTTGCCCCGGGCGGCTCGCTCTTGCGGTGTGGCGGTGGCGACCAGTGAAGCCCACACCTCGCCAGCATCGGACCGCCCGCGGAAGCGCGCCGGCGCGACGCCGACGATGGTGAAGACCTGCGTGTCGAGTTGCATCGAACGGCCGATCACATCGGGATTGCGGCCGAAGGCACGCTCCCATAACCGCTCGCTGATCACCGCCGCGAGCGCCGCGTCTGGCCGATCGTCTTCCGCGGTCAGCACCCGGCCAATCACCGGCTCGATCCCAAGCACGGCGAAGTAGTCGCCCGCGACAAGCTCGCCCGCCAGCCGATCCGGCGCAGCGCCGCCATAGCGAATGAAGTTGCTCTGGGACCATGCCGCCATCAGGTCGAACGACCGGCTCTCGCGCTGCCAGTCGAGATAGTCCGGAATGGAGGTGCCCCGCCGCTCGACGGCCTGGCGTTCGACATTGCCCCACAACTCGACCAGCCGATCCGACTCGGGGTATGGCAGCGGCCGCAATGCCACCGCGTTGAGCAACCCGAACATCGTCGTAGTCGCGCCGATGCCGAGGGCAAGGGCCAGCACGGCGCCGATCGTGGTCGTGGGGTTCTTCCACAGGGCGCGCCAGGCGTAGCGAAGGTCCGACCTCATGCCGTCGCCTACAGCAAGGGCCGTACCGGTGAATTCACGCCCAGTTTCGACTGTCACGTGACTAAGACGTCCCTGGCCGGAACCAACCTGTTCGATTCCGAACGGCCGCCAACCTTTTGCGGCAGGGCTCCGTCCAAGGCAACATCTGGCTTCCTATATGAAGCCATCCTATATATGGCAGAGATCCTCGACCGCACCGCCATCGACGCCGCCAAGAAGGGCAGCGCCGACCTCCTCATCCTCGCCCTGGTCGACGAGCAGGATCTCCACGGCTACGAGATCGGCCGCCTGATCGACCTGCGGTCGTCGGGCACGCTGCGATTCACCATGGCGTCGCTCTACGCCACCCTGTACCGCCTGGAGGAACGCGCGCTGATCAAGGGGCGCTGGGTCGAGAAGGCCGGGCAGCGGCGGCGCCGTTATTACCGCATCACCGAGGGCGGGCGGAAGATGCTGGCCACGCAACGCGAAGACTGGGGCCGCTTCATCGCCGCCCTCACCGAGGTGGCGGGCGTGAAGCCCGCGTAGGTCAGATGTCCCCGGCCTTTGACCCACGCGCTACCGTCACCCGGCACGTCGCCCGGGCGGGCATCGACCTGCCGGCGGCCACGGTCGACGAACTCGTGATCCACCTCGAGGATCTGTATGCCGCCGCAATCGACGACGGCCTTGACGAAGCGCAGGCGCGCGGCCGGGCGCTGGCGGCTCTCGAAGAATCCGCTTTTTCGCTGCTACGACGCCATGCGTCGAAAAGTCCCGATCGCCTGCAGGCGAAGCGCGCCGACCTGGTCGCGCGTTCCGCCGGTGGAAGGAGCCTGAACGTGTTGAGTGCCATTCGCCTGGCGCTGCGGCAATTCCAGCAGCACCCCAGTTTTGCCATCGTCACCGTGCTGGTCCTCGGCCTTGGCGTTGGCGCGGCGACCACCGTCTTCACCGTGGTCGACTCCGTCGTCTTGCGGCCGCTGCCATACGCGGCGCCGGACAGGCTGGTGACGCTGTGGGACACCAACACGGAGAAGGGGCTGGCTCACGATCCGATCTCGCCCGTGAACTTCATGGACGACCGCGCGCTGCCGGTGTTCGAAGACGCCGCCGCGTGGTGGCGGCCGAGCGTCAACCTGGTCGATCCCGGGCAGGACCCGGTCCGCGTCAACACCATCGAAGTGTCGGGCAATCTGTTCGACGTGCTCGGCGTGGGTCCGCAGCTCGGCACCGGCTTCCCGGCCGGCGGGCCGCTGTTCCTCGACCACGAGCTGATCGTGGTCATCAGCGATCGCCTGTGGCGTACCCGATACAACGCCGACCGGTCCATCATCGGCCGGCCGCTCGCCCTGAACGGAACACCGTTCCTGGTCGCCGGCGTGATGCCGCCGAAGTTTCATTATCCCGACGATGTGGACGTGTGGCAGCGGCTGCGATGGGACATGACGCAACACAGCCGCGAGGCGCACTTCATGGAAGCGGTCGCCCGCCTGAAGGACGAGACCACGATCGCGCAGGCGCAAAGCGCCGTCGACACCTTGACCAATCGCCTGCAGGCGCAGTTTCCCGTCACCAACAAGGGTTGGGGGCGCCGGCTCATCCCCCTGCTCGACGAACAACTCGGCTATTACCGTCCCGCGCTGATGGTGCTGTTCGGCGCGGTCGGCATCTTGCTGGTGATCGGCTGCCTCAACGTCGCCTCGCTGCTGCTGACGCGGGCGCTGTCGCGCGAGAAAGAGATTGCGGTGCGGGTCGCGATGGGCGCCTCGCCACGCCAACTGGTGGTGCAACTGCTCGCCGAGAGCAGCGTGCTGTCGGTGGGCGGCGCGGTGGTGGGCACGCTGGCGGCCTGGCTCGCGCTGCCGCTGCTGGTGCAATTGATGCCGGTCAGCATTCCGCGGCTCGAAGAAGCCACCGTCGACATGCGGGCGCTCGGCCTGGGCCTGGCCGTGATTATCGGGACCACGTTGTTCTTTGGCCTGGTGCCGGCGCTGGTGTTGCTCCGCAGCCAGCTCGTGAAGGACCTGCGCACGGGAGAACGCGGCAGCTCTCGCGGCGCCCGCACCATCTACTCCGTGCTGGTCGCCGGCGAGGTGGCGCTGGCATGCGCGCTGCTGGTCGCGTCGGGCCTGCTCGTGCGCACCGTCGGCCGCATGATGGAAACGCCCACCGGCGTCGATGCCAACGACGTGGTGGTCACCAGCGTGCAGCTCTCGGGCCGTGACTACAACGACTGGCGCAAGGTCGGCCGCGTGCATGGCGCGATCATCGACAACCTCCGGCAGCAGCCAGGCGTGATCGCCGCGGGCGGCACCAACTTCATGCCGTTCGAGGTGGGCTGGCGCGGCGCCTTCGGCATTGAGGGCGAGCCGGCGCCGGCGCGTCCGGAGGATGCACCGCAGGTCCAGTATCACAGCGTCAGTGACGGCTACTTCGAGTCGATGGGCGCGACCATGGCCGCGGGCCGGGCGTTCGCCGCGAGTGACGAAATGGACTCGGCCGGCGTCGTCGTGGTCAACGAGACGTTTGCGGCGCGCTTCTTCCCGGATCGGCGCGCGACCGGGCGCGTGATTACCAGCATCACCGGGGGGATCGGGCCGCTCGGACTGAACCTGGTGCGGGTGCGGCCGCGACCGCCGGGCGCACCCGCACCGACGCGGCCCGCCCACAATCCACCGACACGGTACGAGGTGATCGGCGTCGTGAAGGACGTGCGTAACGCGCCGTTCGGGCAACCGGTCGAGCCGGCGCTGTATTTCTCGACCCGGCAGTTCACGTTTCGTGAGCAGTTCCTGACCGTGCGCACCGCCAACCGCGCGGCGGCGATCGCGGCCGTGCGCCAGGCCTTGCAGCAGGAAGCGCCCGGTGTGCCCATGGGCGTGGCGCGCACCTGGGGCGAACGCTTTGGTGCGCGGACGGCCGAACCGCGATTGCTGATGACCGTCCTGTTGTTCTTTGGCGGACTCGCGGCGCTGCTGGCGGCGCTCGGGGTCTACGGGTTGTTCTCGTGGTCGGTGGCGTTACGGACGCGCGAGCTGGCGATCCGGCTGACGCTGGGCGCCAAGCCGGCCGCGGTTGGCGCGCTGGTGATCCGGCAGAGCGCGGTGCTGGTCATTGCCGGACTGGCGATCGGCATGGTGATCATCCGTCTCGCCGAAAGCGCGCTCACCCGCGTGCTGTTCGGGGTGACCACGAGTGATGCCGCGGCCCTGGTGACGGC
>ERZ1292640.2967-Hain-H43-02um-R1-2967-length-13385-cov-12_pt1 | contig 13385 bp, 14 predicted proteins | sample MGYA00564404_ERZ1292640 | MGnify/ENA primary metagenome ERZ1292640 (study PRJEB36523, sample SAMEA6512636) | groundwater metagenome | collected 2019-01-08 | study: AquaDiva: Metagenomics assemblies of 32 groundwater samples
CGATCCAGGCCGAGCCCGCGGCAAGCCCCTTCGAGCAGGCCCGCCAGGCCCTCTCAACAGAGTCTCCCTTGACGAAATATTCTCTCCCAGGCGCATGTGGGCGCAGTCTAGCATGGCACTGGCGAGGTGTCACCGCGACATTCCGAGCCGGGCGCGTCGCGCGGGAACGCTACTTTTCCACATAGATGGTGGCGGAGGGGGGGTGGCATCCTCTATGCTGCCTTCAATGGGTGGAGACTCTCGTTGGGAGGTGATTAGTATGCCTGACGACGCGAGGTCCATCTTTCACAAGCCGGACCACCCGAAGGTCGTTGTCGCGCCGCCGCATCCCCTCACCGAGGCCGAACGGCACGTTCTCTACCTGCGCTTCGGGGCCCGATGCCGCCATTCGGTGACGCCGAGCCCGTTCCAGAAAGCGCTCTACGAGGCGTTCTTCCAGGCGAGCGGTGAGGAGTTCGCGCGTCTGGCCTCGGTGTTCCCGGAGCAGTCGGCGGCAGTCCGGCGCTGGCGAACGGATCCCATATTCGCGCCGGTGCACGGCACCGAGTCGCGATAAGGAGGGCGATGGTGTCACGAAGGATCGCCCTGGTCGGAGTGGCGCTGGCGGTCGTCCTGGCCGGGCCGGGTCCTCTGCGCGCCCAAGCGCTCGACCCGGCCTCCCAGGAGGCTCTGTCCGCCACCTTGAAAATGCTGCTTGACCCATCGCTGCGCAGCCCCGAGATCGCCAAGAATCAGCAGGCGACCACCATCGACAAGCAGGTCCAGTCCATGGTGGGCTCCGAGCAGCTCAGGCAGGAGTTTTACGCCCTCGCGGCGCAGATCTTCCAGGAGCTCACGGCGAACTCGGGCGGCGACGTGGCAAAGATGAACGAGGCGCTGGAACGCGCCAAGGCGGACCCGGCGGCGTTCGCCGCGATGCTGAGCCCGCAGACGCTCCAGCGCCTCAGGGAGCTCTCGATCAAGATCTCCGACCAGCGCGGCTGATCACCGCCCGGGCGGGCTGTAGCTGACGGTCTTCTTGGTGGCCTGGTCCATCTCCTCGGGAGTCAGCAGCACCGTCGTCTTGGCGTGGACCGCCCCGCTGGCGCCGACGGCCAGGGCGACGGCGGCGGCGCTGATGTTGTCCGGCGCCTCCGCGATCACGAAGGCGTCGGTGTCCCCGAAGGCGAAGTAGAAGACTTCGAGTCTGCCCCCCAGGCTCTTGATCGCCTGCTCGGCGGCCGCCCGCCGCTTGGAGCCGCCGTCCTTCAGGAGCCCTCGGATCCCGTCGGCCGTGTAGGAAGCCTGTACCAGATACTTGGGCATGGGACACCTCCATCGACGAAGTGGTGGAACGTAGCAGTACTATCGGCAGAGCGGCGGGCGGCGTCAAGCCCCTCAGCGGGGCAGCATCCGGACGAGCGGCTCGAGGTTCTTCGGATCCGGCTTGAGCGTCCCGACGCCGTAGCGCCTGAAGAGTTCGACGATGGCGTCGTTGAAGGGCGTCTTGACGCCGGCCTTCCGCCCCTGCGCGGCGACGTAGCCGTTCAGGTAGTCCACCTCGGTGCGGCGGCCCTTGAGGACGTCCTGGAGGAGGGATGGCCGCCCGCCGGCCAGGAACTTGGTGCCGGCCGCCATATCGGCCTCGACCTCCGCGAGGCCGCGGCCCTCCGCAGCGTCCACGAAGCGCTGGGCCTCGATGCCGAAGATCGGCTCTACCTCGTGGCCGTAGGCGCGACCGACCTTGACGACCTCGGCGGCGATCTGGATCGCGATCCGGCGCGGGACGGGCTGGGAGCGGACCTCGGCGGAGCCCAGGCCCGAGAGGCCGGCCAGGGGGTTCGCCATGCAGTTGATGGCGAGCTTCGACCAGCGCTCGCCCCAGAGGTTCGCCGTGAGCTTCGCGGGCGCCACGTCGTTCATGATCCGGACCAGCTCGCGCGCCCGCTCGGTGTCCCGGCCCTCCAGCTCGCCGATCTTGAACCCGAGCTTGCCCGAGTCGGTGCGCATCGCGTGGCCGGGCTCGTACATCGCGGCGCCGATCGTGATCACGCAGCCGAGCGTCCGCTCCCTGCCGGCGATGGCCGCTACCCGCTCGTCGTTGATCCCGTTCTGGAAGACCACGGCGACCCCGTCGGGCTCCTTGAGATATCGCACGCCGAGGGCGGTGGCCCACTCGGTGTCGTAGGACTTGACCGCGATGAAGACGGCCTCGAAGGGCTCGACGATCGACTGGGCCTCGTGGATGTGCAGCGCCTTGACCGGGATGACGTGGTCGCCACAGCTGCCGCTCAGCCGGAGGCCCTTGGCCTTCATCGTCTCGACGTGTTCGGGCCACTGGTCGATGAGCGTCACGTCGTGGCCGGCCTTCGTAAGGAGCCCGCCCACGATGGACCCGATGGCGCCCGCGCCGACGATCCCGATTCTCATTTCAGCCCCGGCCGGGCGATGATAGCATAAAAAATATCTTGAAACGGGCCCTCGCGCGCCTCCTGCTGGGCGGCGTCCTGCTCCTGGCCGCCACCATCGTGCCTTCCCTCGCCGCCCTTCGGGACTCCCTCCCGGCGCTCCTCCCCGTCTATTTCTATGTCGTCTTTGGCGGGGGCATCCTGCTCGCGTGGCGCTTCGACCGGAGCCGCCTCGTCCTGGCGCTCCTCGTCCTGGCCCTGGCCGACGTCGCGCTGCTCCGGTTCGCCGGCAGCCGAGCAGCCGGCAGCGGCCGCGTCGTCTTCGACGCCGTCGCCCTGCTCCTCCCCCTGAACCTCGCCGCGCTCTCCTGGATCGCCGAGCGCGGCCTCTTGACGCTGCGGGGCCTGTGGAGGGCCCTCCTCCTAACGGCTCAGGCGCTCGCCGTCGCGGTGATCTCCCACCCGGCCCTGACCGGGAGCGCCGCGTGGCTCGAGCACCGGCTCGTCGAGACCGGCATGCTCCGCGCGATCGACCTCCCCCAGCCGGCCATCGTAGCCTTCGCCCTCGCCTTCCTGCTCGTCACGCTCCGCTTCATCCTCCATCCCACTCCCCTCGAGGCGGGCTCCGTCTGGGCGCTGATCGGCGCTCTGCTCGCCCTCACCACCCAACCCGGCCTCGGTTCCACCCTCTACCTGACCACCGCCCAGCTCATCCTCGTGGTCGCCCTCGTCGAGACCTCCTACGGCATGGCCTACGGCGACGAGCTGACGGGACTCCCTGCTCGCCGCGCGCTCGACGAGGCGCTCCTCAAGCTCGGCGACCGCTACGCGATCGCCATGGTGGACATCGACCACTTCAAGCAGTTCAACGACAGGCACGGCCACGACGTGGGGGACCAGCTCTTGAGGATGGTGGGCTCCCGCCTGGCGAAGGTCGGGGGCGGTGGGACGGCGTTCCGCTACGGCGGGGAGGAGTTTGCCGTGGTCTTCCCGGGGACGTCGCTGGAGGAAGCCCTGCCCTTCCTGGAGTCGCTCCGGCGGACCATCGAGACCTCGGTCTTCACCGTGCGGAGCCGCTTCCGGCCACCCGAGAAGCCCAAGAAGCGGCGGGCGAGCCGCGGCCGGAAGAAGGTTTTCGTGACCGTCAGCATCGGGGTCGCCGAGCCCACCCCTGACCGCCCAGCGCCGGAGGAAGTCCTCCGCGCGGCTGACGCCGCCCTCTACCGCGCCAAGAAGGCCGGCCGCAACCGCCTCTGCACGTGAGCTGAGATGCGGGTGTGGGGCATCGTCGGAATCGGCCTCGCCGCGCTCGTCGCGGTGGCGTTCTTGCCGCCCATCCCTCAGGACCCCGCCTATCACACCTTTGCCGACCAGCGCCGCTTCCTCGGCATTCCCAACACCCTCAACGTGCTCTCCAACGCGCCCTTCGTCCTGGTGGGAGCTCTCGGTTGGACATTTCTCCTGCGCCAAGGCCGGCCGCAGGCGGACGGCCCGCTCTCGACGCCCTGGGAGCGGTCGGTCTTCGGGATCCTGTTTGCCGGAGTCGGGCTCACCGGCTTCGGCTCCGCCTACTACCACCTGGCGCCCGGCAACGTGACGCTCTTCTGGGACCGGCTGCCGATGACGATCGTCTTCATGTCGCTGTTCGCCCTGATCATCGCGGAGCGGATCAGTCTCACCGCCGGGCGGCGCCTCCTGCCGCTCCTCCTGCTGGTCGGCGCGGGGAGCGTCGTGTACTGGCTCCTGGGAGAGCTGAAAGGAGCGGGTGACCTCCGCCTGTACGGCCTCGTCCAGTTCTTCCCGCTCGTCGCCATCCCGCTGATGCTGCTCCTTTTCCCGCCCCGCTACACGCGGGGCGCCGACCTGGTCGGAGCGCTGGCGTGGTACGCGCTGGCGAAGCTCTTCGAGCTGCTGGATGCCCAGGTGTTCGCCGTGGGGGGAGTCGTGAGCGGCCACACGCTGAAGCACCTGGCTTCGGCCGTGGCAATGTACTGGATTCTCAGGATGGTGAAGACCCGGCAGGCGATTCGGTGGTAAGATAAGGGCGTCGCCAGGCGCCGCCATGCCGAGAAGGGTCCTCGAGCCCCAGTTTGCCATCGAGCACTTGTCCATCTTGGACAGCGACGGCAACCTCGACACCGCGCTCGAACCTGAGATCCCCCCCGACGGCCTGAAGCGGCTCTACCGCGCCATGCTCCTGGGGCGGCGCCTGGACGAGCGGATGGTGCGGCTCCAGCGCCAGGGGCGGATCGGCACCTTCGCGCCCATCAAGGGCCAGGAGGCCTCCCAGATGGGGAGCGTCTTCACCCTGCGCCCCACCGACTGGATGGTGCCGTCCTTCCGCGAGACCGCCGCCATGATCTACCGGGGGTGGCCGATCGAGAAGATGCTGCTCTTCTTCGCCGGCTACCTGGAAGGCGGCCGGCCCGCCCCCGACCAGCACGACCTGCCGGTCACCATCCCCGTCGCGACCCAGGTCCCCCACGCCGTCGGCCTCGCCTACGCCGCCCAGTACCGGGGCGACGACGCCGTCGTCATGGTTTACTTCGGCGACGGCGCCACCTCCGAGGGCGACTTCCACGAGGCGCTGAACTTCGCCGGCGTCTGGCACGTGCCGATCGTCTTCCTCTGCCAGAACAACCAGTGGGCCATCTCGGTGCCGCTCAAGAAGCAGACCCACTCGCGGACGCTCGCCCAGAAGGCGCTGGCGTACGGCTTCCCGGGGATCCAGGTGGACGGCAACGACGTGCTCGCAGTCTATGCGGCCAGCCGCGAGGCGGTCGAGCGCGCACGCGCCGGCGACGGGCCGACCCTCATCGAGTGCGTGACGTATCGCCTGGGCGTCCACACGACCGCCGACGACCCGACCAAGTACCGCTCCGAGGAGGAGGTGAAGGCCTGGGAGCAGAAGGATCCCCTCACGCGCTTCAGTCAGTACCTCCAGAAGAAAAACCTGCTGGAGGAGCGTCTCGAGGAGCAGATCGACGCCGAGATCGCCGCGGCCGTCCAGCGCTTCGAGGCCATGGCGGCGGCGGACCCGCTGACGATGTTCGACCACCTCTATGCGGAGCTGCCGCCGCATCTCCAGGCCGAGCGCGAGGAGCTTCGCGAGCGACTCGAAAGGGGTGCCCCGCGTCGGGCCGACGAGGAGGTTCCGCCGCCCCTGCCGATGCGCGGCCAGCGGAAGACGAGCCGATGGCAAAACTGAACATGGTCAAGGCCCTCAACCTGGCGCTCCACGAGGAGATGGAGCGCGACCCGGACGTTCTCGTCATCGGCGAGGACGTGGGGGTGGACGGCGGCGTCTTCCGCGTCACGGAGGACCTCCACCGGAAGTTCGGCTCCAAGCGCGTGATCGACAGCCCGCTGGCGGAGGCCGCCATCATCGGCACCTCGGTCGGCATGGCGCTCTACGGTCTCAAGCCCGTCTGCGAGATCCAGTTCTCGGGCTTCGCGTTCCAGTGCTTCCACCAGATCGAGAACCACGCCGCGCGCTACCGCATGCGCTCCCAGGGGCGCTTCCACTGCCAGCTGGTCATCCGCATGCCCTACGGCGGCGGCGTGCGCGCGCTGGAGCACCACACCGAGTCGGAAGAGCAGTTCTACGCCCACATCCCGGGGCTCAAGATGGTGATTCCCTCCGGGCCCCGCACCGCGCGCGGCCTCCTCGTCAGCGCCATCCGCGATCCGGACCCCGTGATCTTCTTCGAGGCCAAGGGGCTCTACCACGCCGCACGCGAAGACGTCCCCGACGACATCGAGGCCCTTCCCATCGGCCGCGCCCAGGTGGTCCAGGAAGGCAAGGACCTGACGCTCATCGCCTACGGCGCCATGCTCCGCGTCGCCCGGGAGGCCGCCCAGGTCCTCCACGACGAGGACGGCGCGGAGACTGAGCTGATCGACCTCCTCACGATCTCGCCGCTCGACCGCGAGACGCTCGTGGGGTCGGTGCAGAAGACCGGGCGCGCGGTCGTCGTCCACGAGGCGCCCAAGAGCTTCGGCGCGGGCGCCGAGATCGCCGCCAGCATCATGGAGGGCGCCTTCCTTTCCCTCGAGGCACCGATCCGGCGCGTCGCGGCCTACGACGTGTCGTTCGTCGGCTTCGCCCGCGAGAAGGCGAACGTCCCCGACGTCGCGCGCGTGGTCGCCGAGTGCCGCGAGACCCTCTCCTTCTAGTGGCGGGCCAACTGACTTCGCCACGACCCACTTCGTGGGTGCCCGCCATGGACGGCCTTCGGCCACTGATCAGCGTCGGTCGTCACCATTCCTCTGCGGGCACCCAGTCCCGCCGCAGGCGGGCTGGGTCGTTACGCCTCCGGTGGGCTCCTCCCTCGGGCCTTGTCGGGCTCGTCATTTGGCGCGCCACGGACATTTAGAATGTCGCGCGCGTTCGTCCTGCCCGACCTGGGCGAGGGCCTGACCGAGGCCGAGATCGTCACGGTCCACGTCCGCGAGGGCGACGTCATCCAGGAAGACGCGCCCCTCCTCGAGGTCGAGACCGACAAGGCCCAGGTCGAGATCCCCTCCCCCATGAGTGGCCGCGTGGAGAAGGTCCACGTGCGCCCCGGCCAGACCGTCAAGGTCGGTGAGGCGCTCGTGACCTTCGCCGACGGGGCGGAGGGCGCCGCGCCCCGCGCCGCGCCTCAGCAGGCCAAGGTGGCAGCCGCCGCTCCAGCGCCCAAAGCCGCGCCCCGCGCCGAGGCGGGCCCCGTCCCGGCGACGCCGGCGACGCGGCGCCTGGCGCGGGAGCTCGGAGTTGATCTCGCGACGGTGACCGGGAGCGGGCCGGGAGGTCGCGTCACCGACGAGGACGTCCGCGCCGCCGCCGGCCGGCCGAAGCCCACTGCCGCCCGCGAGGCTCCCGCGCGGGCCGCCGAGGCGAAACCGCTGGCGCCAATCGGCGTCGAGCCGCCCCCGCTGCCGAAGTTCGAGCAGTACGGGCCCATCGAGCGCCAGCCGCTCTCCCACCTGCGCCGGACCATCGCCGAGCGGATGACGCTCTCGGCCACGCTCATCCCCCACGTCACCCACTTCGACAAGGCCGACATCACGGAGCTGGACGCCGTCATCCGCCGGAACCTCGACGCCGCGCGCGAGCGGGGCGTGACGCTGACGCTGACGAGCTTCTTCCTCAAGGCGGCGGCCCTGGCGCTCCAGGAACATCCCCAGTTCAACGCGAGCCTCGACCCGGCCGCCGGCGAGCTGATCCTCAAGCGCTACTACCACCTGGGGATCGCCGTGGCGACGGACCGCGGCCTCATCGTCCCCGTCCTCCGCGACGTGGACAAGAAGCCGCTCCTCGACCTGGCGCGGGAGCTGGCCGCGCTGGCCCAGCGCATGCGTGACGGCAAGGCCGCCCTCGACGACCTCCGCGGGGGCACCTTCACGATCACCAACATCGGCGCCCTCGGCGGCACGGGGGCGATCCCGATCATCAATTACCCCGAGGTCGCCATCCTGGGCGTCGCCCGCGCGCGCGAGGAGGCCGTGGTCTACGACGGCCAGATCCGCCCGCGGCTCATGCTCCCCCTCACCCTGACCTTCGACCACCGCGTCGCCGACGGCGCCGACGGCGCCCGCTTCGCCTCCGACATCGTCAGCCGCCTCGAGCACCCCGACCAGCTCCTCCTGGACCTGTGAGCACAGGGATGAGGTCAGCGCCCCCTGCCTGCCCGCTTCTTTCTCGCCTGCTTCTTCACTACGTACTCCGCTACCCGCTCGGCCAGCCGCGAAATGAACCGCTCATCCTCCGGCCCCTTGTCCTTCCCCGCGGCCTTCTGCCCCTCGATGTATTCGCGCAGCGCCGTGTTGATCTGCGTCTGGTACGGTCCCGCGCCAGGTTTCGCCGCGCGGGCTTTAAAGAAATCCAAGATGTCTTGATATAGCATGATGGTGATCCGGATCTTGGTGTGCCGGTCCAGCTCTTCGAGGGGGGGCATCCGCTTCCAATACTCCGAGCGTTTCGCTCTTGAAAAATCAAATTCCTTTTTCATGGCCACTAACCTCCCGCCTCGTCGCGCGCCGTGAAGAAATAATGCGGATCCTTTCGGCCCGTTCCGCGAAAACCGTCATTAGCAGCCGTCCTTCCCGCGACATCCCAAGCAGCATGAAGCGTGCATGAGCGCCAGCGGATCATAGAATGTCGTCTTGGCCTCCTCGAAACTCACCCCGTGGATTCGAAGGTTTCGCGCCGCCTTGGCGTTATCCCACTCAAACTCCACATCGAGATGATATGCATAATATGCATATAAGTCAAGGGTAGCCGATGGTCATGGGGGATCTGGTCCGTGAGGTGGACGTGGTCGTCGTGGGCGGCGGCCCCGGTGGCTACTCGGCGGCGTTTCGCTGCGCCGAGTTGGGGCTCGAGACCGTCGTCGTGGACGCCAACAAGCGGCTGGGCGGGGCGTGCCTCTACGAGGGCTGTATCCCGTCCAAGGCGCTCCTCCACGTCGCCGCCGTCATCCATGAGGCCGAGAGCGCGAAGGAATTCGGCGTGGACTTCGGTGATCCGCGCGTCTCCCTCGACCCCCTGCGCAAGTGGATGGCGGAGCGCGTGGTCGGAAAGCTGTCGAAAGGGGTCGCCTTCGTCGCGAAGAAGAAGGGCGTCGAAATCATCGGCGGCCGCGCCGTCTTCGAGGACTCGCGGGGCCTCCGCGTGGAGGGCGAAGAGCCCCAGAAAATCCGCTTCAAGCACGCGGTGATCGCCACGGGGTCCCTTCCAAGCCCGCTCCCTGGAGTCACCGCCCGGAGCGGGAGGGTGATGGACTCGACCGCCGCCCTGGCGCTGGCGGACGTGCCGGAGCGGCTCCTCGTGATCGGGGGTGGCTACATCGGCCTCGAGCTGGGCCAGGTGTACGCCGCCCTCGGCAGCCGGGTCACGCTCGCCGAGATGCTGGATGGCCTCCTCCCCGGCGTGGACCGCGATCTCGTCCAGCCCCTCGCCCGGCGCTCGGAGGACCTCTTCGAGAAGATCCACCTGAACACGAAGGTCACCGGCCTTCGCGACACCGGTTCCGCAATCGAGGCGACCCTCGGCTCAGAAATCCGGACTTTCGATCGCGTGCTGGTCGCCGTCGGCAGGAAGGCCCAGAGCGCGGGGCTGGGGCTGGAAACGACGCGCGTCAGATGTGATACCCGCGGCATCATCGCAGTGGACGGCCACTGCCGCACCGACGACCCGCACATCTACGCCGTGGGCGACGTGACTGGCGAGCCGATGCTCGCCCACCGGGCCATGCGTCAGGGCAAGGTGGCGGCCGAGGTCATCGTGGGGCGGCCGGCGGCCTTCGACAACGTCGTCGTGCCGGCCGTCGTCTTCACCGACCCCGAGGTGGCCTGGTGCGGCCTGACCGAGAGCGAGGCCCAGCGCGCGGGGCGCCCGGTGAAGATCGCGAAATTCCAGTGGGCGGCGTCGGGCCGGGCGGCGACGCTGGGGCGCTCCGATGGGCTCACCAAGCTCGTGGTGGACCCCGACTCCGGCCGCGTGCTCGGCGTCGGAATCGTCGGGCCGCGCGGGGGCGAGCTGATCGCCGAGGGCGCTCTCGCGGTCGAGGCCGCCCTGACAGTGGAGGACCTGGCCCTGACGATCCACACCCACCCGACCCTCTCGGAGACCTTCATGGAGGCGGCCGAGTCGCTCCTCCGATGACCATCGAGGACGAGGTCAGGATCCTCCTCGCCTAGCCGCGAGGGCCAGGAGCGCGGCGGCGGCCACCGCGGCCGCCGCGACGACGAACGCCTCGGCGAACGCCGCCTCGAAGCCCGCCGGGCCCCGGCGGGCGGCGAACACCTGAGCAAAGACCAGCACGCCGGCCACCACTCCCAGCGTCCGCGACAGGAAGGCGAGCCCGCCCGCGACTCCCTGCTGCTCCCGTCCGAAGGCCGCCATCACGCTCGCCATGTTGGGAACCTGGAAGAGGCCGAGCCCGAGGCCGGCGCCGAAGAGCCCCGCGGCCAGCGCCGGCATCGGCGTCGCCGCGCCGGCCCGGCTCAGGAGCCAGAGCCCCACAGCTTCGAGCGCGAGACCGGCGATGACCGGCCCCCGCGCCCCCACGCGATCGGCCAGGCGGCCGCCGAGCGGCGCCCCCAGCGTCCAGCCGAGCGGGGTCAGCATGAAGAGCGCGCCGCCAGCCCGGGCATCGAGACCGCGCCGCTCGACGAGGTAGAACGGGGCCAGGAGCCAGATGGCGAAGATGCCGGCGTTGGCGATGAAGGAGAGGAGGCCGGCGTGGAGCACCGGGGCGCGAACGATTTGGCGTAGGCTCACGAGGCGGTGATCGACCGCCGCCCGCCCTGCCGGCAGCGTGGCGAGGGCCCACGCGAGCGCCCCCAGCGCCGGCGCGACCCGGATGTGAAACACGGCCCGCCAGCCGACGGCGTCCACGAGCAGCCCGGCGATCAGCGGCCCGGTCGTGAAGGCGAGGCCGATTCCCGCGCTCATGAACCCGAGCGCCCGGCCGCGCGCCTCCGGGAGCGCCGCCAGCGTCACGAGACCGGGCGCGGTGCCGTAGACAAGGCCGGCCGCGACCCCCTGCACCACGCGCCCCCCGAGGAGCCAGCCGAACGTCGGCGCTGTCCCCGACAGGACGAACCCCACGGCGCTCAGGGCCAGCCCCGCGCTGAAGACGTGGCCGTGCCCGATCCGGTCCGCCGCGGCGCCGCCGACGAACGACGTGAGGGCGTACGTCCCGACGTAGCAGACGATGACCCACCGCATCGCTTCTGGCGGGACGCGGAACGCCGCAGCCATGGACGGAAACGCGATGTTCACCATGGAGTCCAGGGACACCACGAACGCCCCGGCCGCCGCGATCCAGAGGGTCATGGCCCGTATGATGGCACGACGACCGCCGCTCCTCGACGTGGCAGGAGCCGGCTAGAAGAGGCGCCAGCGCTGGGGGATCGCAGCGGGCGCCCCCCAACCCGTGGGAGGCCGCGCCGTCGCTTTTTTCCTGGCGGGATTTCTGCGCCGGCCTCCTACCATGAGATCACTTTCCAATGCGAGCATTCGGGCGCGGACGAAGAGGCCTCGCGATCGTCGGAGCGATCCTGCTCCTGGCCGGCTGCGCCTCCGTGCCGTCCGGAACCTACCTGCCGTCGCTCACGGATCCCGACGCGCTCAAGGTCAGCAACGCGCTCTACAAGGCCGCGCAGGCCGCGGGCGACGATCCATTCCGCTACAGCTTCGCCCTCGTGAAATCCCCGCAGGTCCAGGCCTGGACCGCGGAGGACGCCACCTTCTACGTGACGGACGGCCTCGCGCGGATGCCCGTGCACATCGTCGAGCCCCTCATCGCCCACGAGGTCGCCCACGAACTGCTCGGCCACCTGGGACAGAAGCAGGCCCTGTCGCTCTCGATCACCGCGGGCTTCGCGATTCTCGGCGTTCTGGTCCCCGGGGCGAGCCTCGCCGACTTCGTGGTGAACCCGCTGATCGTGCGCGCCTACTCCCGCGAGCGCGAGCTCCAGGCGGACGCGCGGGCGGTGGAGATCCTGCGGGCGATGGGCTACCAGGCGCCCCGCCGGGCCCTCTCTCTGGCCCTCCAGGCGGCCGACGCGCGGAACGGGAAGAGCAAGGAAGAGGGCGGCGTGCTGGCCACCCACCCGAAGATGACCGAGCGCCTCGCGGCGCTCCAGCCCCTCGAGCCCCCGGCTTCGCCTCTCGCGGAAGCACTCGTCTCGAAGTAACTAGCCGGCTGAGACGATCGGGTGCAGGCGGGAGAGAAACGCTTCTCCCGCCGCGTCGTCGCTGACCAGCTCGATCTCGGCGGGGCCCGCGACGCCCACCCCCAGCTCCGCGGCCCGGGCGATCTGCTCCAGACTCCAGATCTTCCCCGTCGAAACCGCGCGCGTCGTGCCGTAGAGCCTGAGAATCGCCACGCCCACCGCGTCCACGGCCACGCGATCCGTCCCGGCGATCATCACCCCCGGGCGGACCTTCCGTCCCGCCTCGGGCCCGCCGTCCACGAAGGCCTCGAGGCCGTCCAGGAGGACCAGCGCCGGCCGGTAGAGCGTGTTGATCTCGGCGATCATCTTCCGCTGATCCGCCGAGGTGTGGAGCTCGCTCATATAGTTATAGCCGTCGGGCCCGTACTTGGCCACGGCGCCCACGCTGTTCTTGAGCGACAGGGTGAAGTGGCCGCCGAAGCGGTGCGTCTTCAGCGCGCAGGTCGAGACGATGGCGTCCGCTTCCTCGAGCAGGCGCGGAAAGAGCACGCCGCGGCTCCAGTGGCCGCCCGGGAGCGGGCGCGCGATCCAGTCTCGCGCGGGGAGCTCGTCGAGCACGACCGCCGCGAAGCCGAGCTTCCTGCCCTGGGCCGGGACGCCCTTGGCCTCCATCACCTCGCGCGTCACGCCCATGCCGCTCCGGTCCGCCACCGTCACGCGGCTAGCCCCCGCAGCGCCGAGCCACTCGACGAGGGCGCCGAGCGTGTCGGGATGCGTGGACCCGGGGGAGGGATCGGCCGAGTTGAAGTTGGGCTTCACCACCACGTGCCGGCGGCTCAGACCGCCGACCCCGAGCAGCCGGAGCGCCCGGGTGACGCCGTCCCGGTGCTCCTCCGTCTTCACCACGACCACGCGCGTCCGGCCCTGAGCTCGCGCCGGGGCGGCCACGCCGTGCCCCAAAGCGAGCGCCGAGCCCGCCGCGCTCAGCTCGAGAAATTTCCGTCGGTTCATCCCGCGCTCTCCGCCGATTCCCTCTCCCCCCTCACCCCACTTATAATCCCCTCACCTTCATCCTCTCCCCCTCACCCTACCTCTCCCCACTGGGGAGAGGAGAAGAGGTGAGGGGCGTATGAGTGGGGCGGGGTGAGGGGGAAGGGGAGAAGAGGTGAGGGGCGTCTGAGTAGGGCGTGGGTGAGGAGGGTGCCAGGACCGGCGCGGCCTGCCGACGCACGACCCGCGTCCCCGACATCCAGTCGTGGAGCCCGCGCCGGTCGGCAGTGAAGAACGCCGGGACGAAGCCGAGCCCCAGGGGGAGCGCGGCGACCCAGTAGC
>ERZ1292640.2970-Hain-H43-02um-R1-2970-length-13382-cov-6_pt1 | contig 13382 bp, 8 predicted proteins | sample MGYA00564404_ERZ1292640 | MGnify/ENA primary metagenome ERZ1292640 (study PRJEB36523, sample SAMEA6512636) | groundwater metagenome | collected 2019-01-08 | study: AquaDiva: Metagenomics assemblies of 32 groundwater samples
GAGATCGAAGCCGAGATCCCGTCAGGTACGCCGGACCATGTCGTGCGCACCGTCACCGAGAACAGCCGGACGCTGAAGTTCGCCACTCACGGGTTCGAGGTTGAGTAGGGCTGGCCTGCGCTACATCGACTCCGCTTTGGCCCTCGGCTCGGCCGGGGCCCCGGCCGCCGCGGGCGGGGCCGAGACGAGGGCCGCCAGTTGCGCGGCGACGATGCTGGTCGCTGCTCGCACCGCATCGTCCCGCTCGCCCTGGTTCTTCACCTCGACCGCCATCACGCCCATGCAGCCCGACACCGTGAGGAGCGGCGCGATGATCGCGCCGTGCTGTCCGGCCTCGCTCGCGACCACCTGCAGGCGGCCCGACCGGAAGGCCGCGGCCGTCGCGTTGTCGCTGTCGCGCCGCACGGCGCCCAGCCGGCTCAGGGCCTGCGCCGGGTAGCCGTGCGAGATCGAGGGCAGCAACTCCATGCCGGCCGGATCGGCCACCCAGAGAACGATCCCGTGTGCGTCGAGGATTCGGGCGGCCCGCGCCAGGAGCGACGGCAGGTCCTTCGTGTCGGTGATCCGGGCGAGGTCCGTACAGAGATCGGCGGTGGCGCCGAGATCGAGCCGGCGGGCCTGCGACTTCGATTCGGGGCGGACGCTCGATCCTGCCAGCCCCGCGTCAATGGCGGCCCCGAGGGAATCGTCCGTGTCCGTGCGAGGAATCGCGGGTGTGTCGGCGGCGCCGGCCGATGCAGACGGCGCGGCCGTGGTCTCGCGCGCGCCCGCTGGCAGCAGGAGCAGAGTCACGACCAGGGTGAGGAGAAGCGCCCCCGCGAGGACGTAGGCTTCATTGCGCCTCTGTGCGCCGAGGCTCGCCGTGAGCGCGGCGTCCTGGGCCTGGCGCGCGTTCTCGAGGTGGGCGGCCGTCGCGCGCAGCATTTCGAGGCCGTCGGCGAAGATCAGGTCCGAGGCGAAGAGCGTCTGGTTGAGGGCCAGTTGCTCGCGCGCCCGCCGGTCGACCTGCGTGAAATCCTTCAACGTGGAGCCGGCCGACTCGAGCGCGGCTCGCGCCTCGTCCACCGTGACGTCTTCGCGCAGTCCGTCGAGGGCCGTCTGCACGGCCTGCAGGCTCGAGGTGACACGCGCGGTCCAGAAATCGGCGCTCTGACCGACGGCGACGTAGGCCTGCTGCGAGGCCCGGAGCTCGGCGAGCGCGAGCGCGGCGCGGGCGGCCTCGCCGGCGACGACGTCTCTGGCCGCGCGGTCGCGGACGATCCGGGTCTCGAAGGTCCACACGCCGTAGACGGCGCCGCCGAGCGCGGCGATGAAGAGCACGAAGAGCGTCAGGCGCAGACCGCGTCGTTTCATCTGAGCCTCCACGATCGGAACATTTGAACGCTACTATAGCGCAAGCGCAGACCAGGATGAGCGTCGCGATCATCATCAATCCCGTCGCCGGATCGTCCTCGCATCTGCCGGCCGCGCGGAAGGCCGAGCTGGCCAGAGGCGTCCTCGACGCGGAAGAGGCGTGCGGCGAGGTGCTCGTCGCCGAGCGGCCGGGTCACGCGCGCGAGCTGGCCGCCGGGGCCGTCGCGCGCGGCGCGACACTCGTCGTCGCATGGGGCGGCGACGGCACGGTGAACGAGGTCGGGTCGGCGCTTGCCTTCGGCGAGGCGTCGCTCGGGATCGTCCCCACCGGATCGGGCAACGGTCTGGCGCGCGAGCTTCGCCTCAGCCCGCGCCCGGAGGTGGCGATGCGAGCTGCCCTTCACGGGCGCGATCGTCCGATGGACGTCGGCGAGCTGGCGGGCCGCCTCTTCTTCAACATCGGCGGGCTCGGCTTCGACGCGCACGTGGCTCGGCGCTTCAACACGCTTCCGCCCGGGCGCCGCGGCGCGTGGCCGTACGTGACGATCACGCTCGGCGAGGTGTGGTCCTATCGGCCGGCGCGCTACCGCGTGTCGCTCGACGGGGAGGTGCACGAAGGGGAGTTCTTCACGATCGTGCTGGCCAACTCCTGCCAGTTCGGCAATCGGATGCGCGTGGCGCCCGAGGCGCGGATCGACGATGGGTGGCTGAACGCGCTGCTGGTGGATCACCGGCCGGTTGCGGCCCAGTTCTGGCGCGCGCGCCACCTGTTGATGAATCCCATGCGCGCCGAGGGGGTTCTGCGCAGACCGGTCCGTGAGGCCGTGATCGAGGGACCGTCAGAGATTCCGTGTCAGGTCGATGGCGAGTCGTTCACGGCGGGACCGAGGATCGAGGCGAGGGTGCACCCGGCTGCGATCAGGCTCCGAGTCCCCTGAGTGCGCCGCCAGGAATTGCAGGATTTCAGGATTTCATTCTGCAATCTTTCGATTCCGCGCTGTCAGTACGTCGGCAGATAATTCTGCAGGAACCTCGCGATCGCGGTGAGCTGATCCGTGAAGATCAGGACGCCGATCGCGATCAGCAGGATGCCCGAGACGATCTCGATGGTGTGGAAGTGGCGCCGGAGGCGCGCCGAGGCGGCGAAGAACCGGTTGACCGCGACCGAGGTCAGGATAAAGGGAATGCCGAGGCCCGCCGAGTAGACCGCCAAGAGCTTCACCCCTTCCAGCACGCTGTCCTGCCGGCCCGCGACGACCAGGATCCCGCCGAGAATCGGGCCGATGCAGGGCGTCCAGCCGAAGGCGAACGCGATGCCGACCAGCAGCGCGCCCACGAGGCTCGTGGGCTTCTGCCTGGTCTGCACGCGCTTTTCCATCTCGAGCCAGCGGATCCGGAAGACGCCGGCGGTGTGCAGGCCGAGGACGATGATGATCACGCCCGCGATCTTGCCGAGGATTGGCAGGCGCCTGCCGAAGAAGTCGCCGATCGCGCTCGCCGACGCGCCGAGCGAGATGAACACGAGCGAGAAGCCGATGACGAACGTGATCGACGCGACGAGGACCTGGCGGCGGGCGGCCGCGGCGCGGCCGGCGCTGACCTCGCGCATCTCTTCGAGCGAGAGTCCCGAGATGAACGACACGTAGCCCGGGATGAGCGGCAGCACGCAGGGCGAGACGAACGAAAGAAAACCCGCGACGAAGGCGGCGACGTACGACACGTTCTCCATCGGCCTCTCAGACACGACGGGGCGATCGAATTCGATCGCCCCTGTTCGCTCTCACGTAAGACGCCGCGGGCCGGCCATCGGTTACAGGTCGACTCGCCGGAGCGGGATGACGTCGAGCCTCGGTGCCGGCGCCGCCCGAGGTTCCCACTTCACGGGCGGGAGATCCTGGAACATGAAGTCCCACTTCCAGCGTTCCGATGGGTTCGACGCCTGGAGCCACGTGTTCGCCGCGACCGGCACGGCGAACGTCATGGTTCGAAGCGCGGCGTACGCCGCGTTGGACAACAGTGCGCCGGCAATGGCCGCGCGCACCTCTCCCGCGCTCGTGTACGACTGCGGCACGCCCAGGACGACCGCGAGGTTGGCGAGGATCTGCCAGTCCTCCATGGCGTCGCCGGGCGGCGCGAGGGCGCGCGCCGAGCCTTGCACGCGTCCCTGCTCGTTCGTGTAGCACGCGTCCTTCTCGAAGGACGAGACGCCCGGCAGCACGACATCGGCCGCCTTCGCGAGGTCGGTCATGAGCACGCCCTCGACGACGAGGAGCGACAGCGTGCCGCGTGTGCGCGCGTCGGCGACCCAGCTCAGGTCGCCGATCGATCCGTCCGGTCCCGGGTCGATCACGTACAGCGCCGCGACGCGGCCCTGCTCGACGGCCTGTCGCAGCGTCGAGACGTCGGGGTCGCGGCCGTCGCCGATCGCGAAACCCAGATCGTGCGCGCCGGTCACGTTGGGCGCGTCGGTGGCGGGCACGCGGAACTGCGTATTCGCCGGCTGGCTCTTCTCGCGACATCGCCAGCTCATCGCCACGCTCTCCGCGCCGAGGCCGAGATCCTCGTTGATGCGGCGCACGAGGAACAGCTCTTCGAGCGACGCGTGCGCCGAGGCAAGGAAACGCAGGCCGGCGGCGTTCCCGCGCGCGGGCAGGCGGCTGTGGAGCGCCATCATCGCGTCGTGCCACGACACCGGGCGGTGTCCGCCCGCGTCTTTCATCATCGGGCGCCGGACGCGCGCGTCGCCCTCGACCCAGTGATGGTCGAAGCGGCCGATGTCGCACATCCAGTACCCGTTCACCTCGGGCGCGAAGCGCGGCGTCACGCGCACCAGCCGCTCGGCCTTCGCCCATTCCTGCTTGCCGCGCAGCCAGACCGTCGTGTTGCAACCCTTCGAGCAGAAGGTGCAGATGGTGTCGACCACGTTGGGGTTGTCCCACGGGCGCGACTTGAAGCGGTAGGCGCGTGTCGTGATCGCGCCGACGGGGCAGACGTCCATCAGGTTGCCCGAGATGAGCGAATGGACGCCCTGCTCCTGGAACGTCGCGATCTCGCTGCCGTTGCCGCGATCGCAGATGCTGATCTGCGCGTCGCCCTCGATCTCGCGCATGAACCGCACGCACCGCGTGCAGAGGATGCAGCGGTTGCGGTTCAACATCAGTGTCGGGCCGAAGTCGACGTCGGCTTTCACGCCCTCGCCGTCGAACGTGCGCCGCGGGAAGTCCATCCGGCTGCGCGCGCGGCCGAACTCGTAGGAAAAGTCCTGGAGCGGGCACTCGCCGCCCTTGTCGCACACCGGGCAGTCGAGCGGATGGTTGATGAGCAGGAACTCGAACACGCTGGCCCGCGCCTCGACCACATCGGCGGCCCGCGTGTGGACGACCATGCCCTCGGTGCACGTGGTCGAGCACGCCGTCTGCAGCTTCGGCATCTTCTCGACCTTCACCAGGCAGACGCGGCAGGAGCCTTCGATGCTGATGCCCGGGTGATAGCAGTAGTACGGCACGTGAATGCCGTGCGCGAGGGCGGCCTGCAGGACCGTCGTGCCCTTCTCGACCGCCATCGCCCCGCCGTCTATCGTCAGCTTCACGGTCTCCATGACCTGTTCATCATATCTCAGGGGATGCGGCTGCCGGCTCGCCGGGGCCCGCCACGCACCGACGCTGAGCGCCGCGTGACGACCGAGCACGCCTATCGATCCGAGACGTCACCGTCATCGCGAAGCGCTGCGCTTAACGCACGAACTCGGCCAGCGCGGCGTGGTCGCCGTTGACCTCGACGGTCACCAGCCGATCCTCGAGCGGGACGATCCGCTCGGTGACCTTGTCGGCGAGGAGCACGGCGACCGATCGGCGCGCGCCGGAGGCGTAGACGAGCGTGACGGTCACCGGCACGTCGAAGACCTCGTCACCCTGCTCGAAGCGAAGCGTGACGGACGGCCCGCTCGTCACGGGATCGAGTGACTTGCTCACCCGGGAAGTCAAGCGGATCACCGGCACGCGCGCCCCGTAGATCCATCGTTCGAAGAACCGCTCGAGCGAGATCCCCGACTCCTCCTCCATCACACGCCGCAGATCGTCGGTGCCGGCCTTGCGGAACCGGAAGTCGCGGTAGAAGTGGCGGATGCCCGCAAAGAACTTCTCGTCGCCGATGAGCCGCCGCAGCATGTGCAGCACGACGGCGGCCTTGTTGTAGACGAGCGCGCGGAAGATCTTGCCTTCGCCCTTCACGTGACCGAGACGGTAGCCGAGATACACCGGTCCTTGATCGGAGTAGCGGAGCGCCCAGCGGCGCATCTGCCGCATCAGATTGACGAACACGTGGTCGCCGAGCGCGCGCGAGGCGTACAGCGCCGCGAAGTACTGCGAGAGACCTTCGCTCAGCCACTGCTCGTGGTAGTTCCGCCAGCCGACGCCCTGGCCCCACCACTGGTGCGCGATCTCGTGAGCGAGGAAGAACGACGGGAAGTTATCGAAGCTCACCGGATCGTCCTGCCACCGGAAGGGCGTCGTCGGGAGCGGCTGGTTGAGCACGGCGAAGTACGCCGGGCTGTGCCCGCCGGGAAGGAGCGCCTCCGTGAGCACGAGCGAGAAGCTCGGGTACGGCGCGTCGCCGACGAGCGACGCGTAGTACTGCAGGATGTTCGCAGCCGTGTCGTGCATCGACTTGCCGCGATTCTGCTGGCGCGGGGCCGCCTGGATCGCCAGCGTCATGTCGCCGCGCGTCGCGTCGCCGGGCGGCGACGTCTGCACGCCCGCCGCGTCGACCGGGCCGATCGGGAGCTCCAGGGACGAGGAGTTGACGTGCACGAGCCTGCCAATCAGGCACGACAGGTAGCGCACCGGCTCGCCGGCCACGTACACGAACACCTTCGCCGCACCGGCCGCGCCGATCGCCGGCACGGCCATCGGCGATCCGACGGCCTCGAGCCCGGTCGCGACGACATCGTACTCGGCGGGCACGGTGATCCGGAGCGTGGCCGTCGCGTAGTCGCCCGCCGTCGATCGCGGATACCAGTGCGTCCGGTTGCTGTAGACGAAGTACGGCTCCGGCGGAATCGTGACCTCGAACGCCGGCTGCGAGGGGATGCCCTGATCGACGGCGATCGCTTCGCGATCCAGCGGCTGCGGCGGCAGCCGCCCGCCGTACGCGATCGTCAGTTCCAGCTCGACGTCCTGCGGCACGACCGTCGGGAGGTTCACGATCAGGTTGTTCTGCCCGACGACCCGCAGGTGCATCAGGCGGCCGAGGCCCGGTGAGCTGACGGACCGCACCACCAGGTCTTCATCGAGACGGAGTTGAACCGTGGCGATCGCCGCCGACCGCACGCGCAGGCGAATGGTCGTTTTGCCCTCGATCCACTCGCGCGACGGCGTGAACGTCGCGTTGACGACGTAGTCGAGGACGTCGTAGTCGACCAGATCGTCTTCGTTGTAGAAACGTCCGCGAACGCGGAGCTTGTCGGGCGATGCGTAGGAGGCGATGTTGCGGCGCGTCTTGCGGTTGAAGAGCGTGACGTCCTCGGCCTCGTTCGAGGATCGCGCGTAGGTCAGCGCGCCGAACCGCTTCGTGTGCACTTCCGCGAGGCAGTCCTCGCCGAGCGGCGAGAGCGACCAGGACTCGGGGCTGAGGTCGGCGAGGTTGAGCGAGAAGCTCTGGCGGATGTGCTGGTCGAACAGATCCCGCGCGCGGCCGAGCGCGCGCGGATCGACCGGCCGCTCGGTCAGCGCGCCGGCCGACACGCGCGTCGCGAAGTTCGACGGGTTGATCCGGATGAACGCTTGGTCGAAGGAGGCGACGAGCGACTCGGCGCCCGCATACAGCCGCAGTTGCGTGCGCTCGGCTTCGTCCGACGGCGTGAAGCGCATCTCGCCCTTGCCGCGCACGACGAACGCCGTGACCCCTTCGTCGGTTTCCGCGACGAAGGCGTCACCCGAGGCGACCTGCAGGCGGAAGTCCGTCGAGCTCACGACGAGATCGCGGACGCTGAACTGCTTCGCCGCGTTCAGCTCGAGGCGGTACAGGCCGTCGAGCGTTGCGAGGCGCTCCTGGCCGACGATGCGCCAGGCGCGCGCGCCGCCCCTGCCGGCAGAGATCCGCGCCAGCCGCACGTCTGCACGCCAGCTCGCGATGCGGCCGCGCCGGCCCGACTCGGTGAAGATCTCCAGCATGAGCTGGAAGCCTTCGCCCGGCAGCGAGCCTTTCAGGTGCTGCCGGTCCCGCTCTTTCACCGCCACACGCGTCGCCCCCGGCACGTAGGCGTCGTTGACGACCATCGCGGCGAGCGCCTCTTCGCCTGGCAGGAACAGCGCGCGGTAGGCGCGGCCGTCCGCGGCCATGAGCGCGTCCTGGATGCGGATCACGAACGCGTCCAGGTCCTCTTCCTGCGAAAGAGACGCGGGACGGACCGGCGCCGAGAACCCGATGAGGCCTACGAGCGCCGCCGCGAGCAGGTGAGACTTCAGCATCGCCTTCCGGAGGGACCGCCCGGTAGGATCTTAGACAACCGCCGCGGCGGTTTGGGACCCGCGCCTCAGGCCGCGAGGGTGCGCCGCAGCAGCAGGATGGTCAGGTCGTCGGCCAGCTTCGATTCCTGTGTGTGCCGTTCGACGGCCTTGATCACGGTCTTTCCTGCCGTGGCAGGGTCGCTCGCCGCCGCCGCGTCGAGCGTGGTCTGCAGGCCGCTTTCCTCGAAGGGCTGGCCCGATGGTGATTCAGCTTCGGTAATGCCGTCACTGTACAGCACCAGCACGTCTCCCGGCGACAGCGAGGCTTCGCACCTTTCGTAGGTCGAACCCTCGAACATCCCCAACGCGATGCCGCCGCCCATCAGGCGCTCGAACCCGCCTGCCTGCCTGCGGATGAGGCCCGGCAGGTGACCGGCGTTGACGTAGGCCAGGCGTCCCGTTGCCGGGTCGTAGCTCGCGAAGAAGAGCGTGATGAACCGCGACGCCGGACTGTGCCGGCAGACTTGCGCGTTCAGCCGCTCCATGAGCGCCGCGCCTTCGAGACCCTCGTCCAGGAGCGTCCGCAGCATCGCGAGCAGCAGCGCCATGAGGAGCGCGGCCGGGCTGCCCTTGCCCGCGACGTCGCCGAGCGCGACGATCACGCGCCCGTCGGCGCGGGGCAGGATGTCGTAGAAATCGCCGCCCACCGTGTTCGCAGGCCGCGTCACGCCGAACGCCTCCACGCCGGGCGCGTTGAAGGGGCCCGTCGGCAGCATCGCCTGCTGGATGTCGCGCGCGATCTCGAGGTCGTTCTTGAGCGAGAGGCGGTCGGCGAGCTCGAGGATCAGGAGCAGGTTGGTGAAGAGGAGGCCCCAGACCAGCCAGCCGGTGCCTTCGACCCAGCCCGGCAGGGGCAGCTCGACCTCCATGGGGCCGACGAGCACGCGCGCGGTGAAGAACCCATTGAAAAGCTTGAGGGCGCCGACGAGGCTGCACCCGAGCGCGATCCCATAGAGCGCGCGCCGCGCCGGCGAGAGCTTCAGCAGCACGGCCCGCATGAACAAGCGCACGTGCACCCACGCCCGCTGGTACACGGGCAGCCGCGCCAGCGCCTCTCGGTCGATGTCGCGCGCGAAGAACCGGTAGGCGTCGCGCGTGTCGCGCGTGAAGAGGCGCTGAACGTCGTCGCCGGTCAGGTCCCTGGCGTAGAACTCGAGGATCCGACGGGCGCGGGTCTTGGAGGGGGAAGCCATAATGGAATATACGAACGGCGCCGGGCTTCGGGCTCCAGGCTCTGGGCCTGTGGCGCCGTCACGGCGGCAGGCCCAACGCCTCTTGCGCCCGCGGTAGCTCGTACAGCCGATCGTACTCGAACGTGCCCAGCAGGCGCGCGCCGTGCCGCAGGAGCCACTCGTTGGTAAACGGCCCCTCGCTGTCGGCGTACGCCGCGTCGTGCACGATCGCGTGGGTCGCCCCCGACTGGGCGAGGAGCGTCCAGGCCGCGTCAGGATTGCGGCTGACCGGCAACCACCTCGCCCGCCGCTCGTCGTAGCTCGGCGGGAAGAACCCGCTGTAGCCGTTCAAGAGCGGCTTCCAATGGTTCGTCGAGTAGAACATGTACTGGAACTCGTACGCGAACACGCCGAACGGGAATTCGACGAGGACCGTGCCTTCGGGGAGCTTCGCCACCTCCGTGTAGACCGGCGGCGTGTGATCGCCCTGCCGCATCGGGCCGGGCGGGGTGGGCCGGAACCCTATCTCGTGCCCGCGCGCGTTGATCCCGATCGGCGCCGACAGTCCTTCCGCCAGAAACACCGCACCGGCGACGAGGGCAATCGCGCGGCCGGCGCGCCGCCATCGCTCGGTGAGCGCCGCCACGGCGAGGCCGCCGAGGATCGCGAGGAACAAGGCGACGAGCATCGCGAAGCGCGCGGGCACGCGCACCGAATCCAACCCGGGCAGCAGCATCATCAGCACGCCGTACGGTCCGGCGCCGATGTTCTCGCCCATCGTCTTCATGCGCGGCCCGAGCGAGAACAAGAACGCCGCGACGGCGCACGCGGCGAAAAACCCGACGTACGAGCCGGGCAGGCCGCGCACGAACGCCCGCGCGCGCGCCGACGTGAACAGGAGCACGGTCAACGCGAAGAGGGCGACCTCGAGCAGCCGCGCGAGGCTGTGCATGAGGATGCGCACGCCGAGCAGGGTGAACGTCGTCCGGCCGTGCAGCATCATCACGACGATGCCGGCGGCATAGACCGCGAGCACGGCGAGGGCGACGGCGGCCGCCCATCGCATCCACGGCCAGCGAGGCCGGATGCCTTGCGTGTCGGCGGCGGCGTGCCGCCAGTTGCGCCACGCCCACAAGACCAACGCCGCGAGCGCCAGGACGATCGGCGTCAGGCCTGGGAACAGTTCGCCTTCCGCTTTCGGGAAGACCTTGACGACGAAACCCCAGAGTCTCAGGCCGTCGAAGGCCGAGAGGTACGAGAAGACGTCCGCGGAGTAGAAGATGACCTCGGCGAGCGGACGCCTGATCCCACGCGCGCTCAGCTCGAAGTACGGCAGCAGAAAGGGCGCCGTGGCGGCGAGCGTTGCCGCCACCGTGATGGCCGGCCCCGCGAGCGCGCGGCGATCGCGCCGGAGGCCGCGCGCCAGCACCTCGTAGAGCAGGTACGCGCCCACGAAGGGCGCGAAGAAGAAGAGGTAGTACCCGCAGGAGAGATTCTGCGCCCACAGCGCAAGGCCCGCGCCGGCGAGCGCCCGCGCGCGCCGGGTCTCGAAGTACCGCCGGAACCCGAACAGCACGAACGGCATCCACTGCGACGACAGCACCTGCACGTGCGAGAACTGGCACACGCGGTACAGCGCGAAGGCATACAACAGGCCGGCGAGAAACGCCGCGCGCGCGTCGCGCGTGATGTCGCGCACGAACAGGTACGTGCCCAGCCCCGACAACACGAACGTCGAGAGGAACACGAGGTTGTAGCAGAGGACGACGTTCTTCGTGAGGCCGTAGATCGGCAGGATCTGGACGACCTGCGGGAGGAGCGACTCGGAGTACGCGAGCGTCAGGGTCTCCGGATAGAAGATGTTCGCGGTCCAGAAGCCGCCGAGCGCCGTGAAGTCGCCCGTGACAACACTCCACAGGCGGCTCGCGCCCCACGCGAGGATCCACGAGTTGAGCAGGGGATCGCCGAGGTCGCGCGGCACGTCGCGCGTGAGGCCCCTGGCAAGCGGCCACGTGATCGCGCACGTCAGGACGACGTACCAGAACGTCGCCGCCCGGGCCGAGCGCAGGTGGAAGAGAGCAGCCGCTTTTTGCACGCGCGCCGTGATTCTACTGCGCCAGGAACTCGCGTGTGAACGTCGCGATGTCGTCGTAGATCGCGCCGAGCTCCGTGGGCGACGCCAGGAACACGACCCGCAGGAATCCTTCCGAGGCCGGCAGGCCGAAGCCCGAGCCGTACACCGTCAGCACGCCCTTCGTCCGGAGCAGGCCGAGCACGTAGTCCTGGTCGGTCTTGCCCGGCGGGAGCGCCACCTTCGGCATCGCGTAGAAGGCCGCCGTCGGCGCGACGCACGTCATGCCGTCGATCGCGTTCAGGCGGGTGGTCGTCAGGACCGCGCGCTCGCGCAGCGCCGCGCGCAAGGCGTGCTGGTGCGATCGGTCCGTCGTCAGCGCGGCCGTGACCGCGTGCTGCATCGGGCCGTTGCTGCAGACGCGCCCGTCGGCGAGCTTGAGGATCGCGGCGAGCACGCCGTCGAGCCGCTCGGTGTTCCCGACGGCGAGCCAGCCCGCGCGCCAGCCGGGCGCGAGATACGCCTTCGAGAGCGACGAGAACGAGATGACCGGCGCTGACGGGTCGAGGCTCGCAATCGCGGGCACCGGTCCGTCGTACGCGAGATCGCCGTAGACCTCGTCGGCGAGCAGCACGAAGTTGTGGCGGTCGGCCAGCGCCAGGAGCTGACGCCGCACGTCCTCGTGGTACACCGCGCCCGTCGGGTTGTTCGGATCGATCACCACGAGCGCGCGCGTGGACGGCGTGATGAGACTGCGGATGTGATCGACGTCGGGCAGCCAGCCGCGCTGGGGATCCGTCCGGTAGTACACGGCGCGCGCGGCAATCTTCGCGCACACCGCCGTGTACAGCGGATAGGTCGGCACCGGCACGAGCACGTCCTCGCCGGTGTCGACGAGCGCGCTCAGCGCCATCTCGATGCCCTCGGACGTCCCGGCCGTGATGAGGACGCGATCGGGCGTCGTGGGCACGCCGCGCGCGCTGAAGTCGGCGGCGACGGCCTCGCGCGCGGAGGGAATGCCCGGCGACGGCGTGTACATGTTCTGGCCGTCGCGCATGGCGCGCTCCACCGCCTCGACCAGGAATGACGGCGTCTGGAATCCGAACGCGACCGGATCGCCGATATTCAGGTACCGGACCTTGCGGCCGGTCGCCTCGACCTTGCGCGCCTCGGAGACGATGTTGCGGATGGCGTAGACGAACCCGCCGACGCGGCGGGCCACGGGGATGGCAGTGAAGATGTGGGTCGACATCGTGGCCCATGTTAGCAGGAGGCCGGGACTGGTAGAATCAGGTTTTGGGAGGGTGTAACACTTACGCGACTCTACTGACGGCGAGCCGGACATCCAAGCCCGGCCCACACACATAACTTCTTTTGAATCAACGCTTTAGTTATCTGGCAAGGCGATTGATACTCCGCGGGGCCGTGAGGGCCTTCGTGTGCGCGCTTGCCGTCGTCGTCGCTGCCGGCCTCCAGCCGGCGGCGGCGCAGTCACGGCCTGAGCCGCCGCGCCCGACGTTTCGCACCGCCGTGGATCTCGTGTCGGTGTCGGCGGTCGTGAAGGATCGGCACGGCCGGCTGGTTCGCGATCTCTCGGCTGACGACTTCATCGTCGTCGACAACGGCGTGCGGCGCCGCATCGTCGACTTCACCGCCGGCTCGTCGGCGGCGGTGACGCTGGCGATTCTGGTCGACGAGAGCGGCAGCATGCGGGTCGACGCGGGCGCGGTGACGGCGCGGCGCGTGGTGGACGAGTTCCTCGCGGTGCTCGCCGAGAGCGGGGCGCGGCGAGACGAGATCGCGCTCTTCGGCTTCGACACGCGCGTGCGCGAGCTCCAGCCGTTCACGTCGGATCTCGCCCGGGTGCGCGGGTCGCTCGATGAGCTGAAGCCGTTCGGCTCCACGTCGATCTACGATGCGATCGCCGACACGGCGCGCCTGGTCGCCGCGCGCGGATGGGTGCGGCGCGCGCTCGTCGTCGTGACCGACGGGATGGACAATCGCAGCCGGCTGTCGCTCGAGGAGGTGTCGGGCTTCGCGAGCGCGATCGACGTGCCGGTGTACGTGGTGCAGGTCGGATCGCCGTCGGACGTCGCGCGGATCGCGAACGAGTCGCGAGATCCAAGGGCGGCGTCGGCGACGCTGGAGGACCTGGCGCGCTGGACGGGCGGCGAGCGGATCGCGGTGGGCGCGACGGATCTGGACGCGCGGCTGGCCGCCGCGCGCATCGTGTCGGACGTGCGCTATCAGTATCTGCTCGCGTTCGAGTCGGCGCCCGAG
>ERZ1292640.2974-Hain-H43-02um-R1-2974-length-13375-cov-14_pt1 | contig 13375 bp, 16 predicted proteins | sample MGYA00564404_ERZ1292640 | MGnify/ENA primary metagenome ERZ1292640 (study PRJEB36523, sample SAMEA6512636) | groundwater metagenome | collected 2019-01-08 | study: AquaDiva: Metagenomics assemblies of 32 groundwater samples
CGCGATACTCACAACTCCCGCTACCGCGAGAGTGCGTAAAAGCAAATTTTTCATTTTCACCCGACTTTTTTGTTCCCTTTTCACTTTACCTTAGTGTAGCCTATAGGTTGTGTTAAGGTAAAGTGATTTATACACATGCCGAGACGACTGGGATTGCAAAACAAAAAGCCGCGCGGGTTCTGCGTCGCAAACCGAGATTTGCCCACAAAACTACGCGGCTGATGATGTGTCCACGACACGCTTGCGAGCGTTATGCATTTGGTTCGAAACCGTCGCAAAAGGCAGTGGCAATTAAGTACCCGTCAAGCGGTTTATCCATATCTGGGACATGTTTGTGCGTTCCATAAATACCATGCTCTTTACGCAAACCACCACAGTGCTTGCATAATCGCAAGTCATTTCTTTCCTCATCTGAAATAGCCTGAGGATGTGCTACATGATGTGCGATATTTTGGACTATGCGCTCTACGCGATCCAGCAAGTTAACTTTATGCATTTTACACCTCCTGCGCTTGTGGCTGAAAACGTCATTGTCACTGGGAACATCTTATAATCTGACGCAAGAATAGCGCGTTGGCACAAAAAAGCAATTATCTATATGAGGCCACCGACTTATTTCCCTGTCGTCAAAAATTTGACGGCGCGGAGCATTTGCGGGTCACGCTTCGCGGCTGCATCGGCGGCGGTGAACGGAATGATAATATCAGGAGTGATACCGTTGCCTATAATCCAATTGCCGTCCGGAGTAATCCAGCGCGCGACGGTAATTTTCAGCGAGCCGTCTCCGAGGTCCAGAAGAGTCTGCACGGAGCCTTTGCCGAACGACTTTGTGCCTATTACGGTTGCAACCTTCGCGTCCTGCAGGGCGCCGGCGAAGATTTCTGAAGCAGATGCCGATCCGCCGTCAATCAGCACGACAGTGCGCGTTCCTGCCGGAGTGTCATTATAGCCGAGGCTCGTATGAACTTGATTCTCTTCTTTATTATCAAAATCTTCAGTTACGATAGCGGTGCCGCGCGATAAAAAGTGGCTGGCGATATCCACCGCCGATTCTAAATATCCTCCCGGATTGCCGCGCATGTCTATCACGAGTTTATTTGAACCTGAAGCCTTGAATCTATCAAAAGCTTGATTGAACAGGTCTGCAGAACTTGCCGTAAACTGAAATAAAGCAATATGATAGACTCCGCTTTCTCCGTCCAATCCATCCTCCGTTTCAGGGACTTGAATCGTGTCTCTTATAACTTTTATCTCTATTGCTTTCCCGTCGCGAATAATTGTGAACTCTACTGCAGTTCCTGCGGGTCCGCGAATTTTGCTGACCGCCTTGTCCACAGATATGCCGTCAGTGGATTTCCCGTCAATTGTGACGATTTGGTCGCCGGCCTTTACACCGGCGGCCTCGGCGGGAGTGCCCCTAAGCGGGGCTACAACCGTTAAGATGCCGTCTTTTACGTCAATCTCCATCCCGACGCCTGCAAAGCTTCCGGAAATGCTTTCTGCAAATGCTTTAGCCTCTTTTGGCGGAAAATATACAGTATATGGGTCGCCATAGGACAAGGCTAGTCCCTCTATCGCGCCGAAGATGCGCTCCTTGACCGACGGGAGCGTAGAAGACGCATCGGTAATTACATACTGTTTTTCCAAAGCATTCCACGCCTTCCAAAAGTCTGTAAAGTCCGCGTTCGGGTCCGGAGTCGCGTCAAGTCCGTCGCCGATAAGCGGAATACGCGAAACGATTGAAGAAGCGGAGCCATTACCGCCGATTGCGAGTCCGGCGCCGAAGGCGAGAGCGGCGACAAGTGCGAAAGATACTCCGCGTACAGCAATATATTTTCCTTTTTTGTAAGCTTCTCTGGAATCCATATCGCGTTAGTTTAACACATGCACTAGCAAGAATGCGGATATGTTATTCTGGATGCATGATATTTCGTCATGAATATTTGAAAGGAATCTGGGTTGACATAGAGCGGCCCGGCGAAAATGAAATACGGCAGGTCGCTGAAGAGTTCTCGCTCGGCGAACACATTGAAAAAGAGCTTCTCTACCCTACCCCGACACCCCTCGTCTCCAATGACGAGAATATGGCGCTTTTGATATTGCATTTCCCGGCGCACGGCGCGAGCGACGGCGAGACCAAGAGCCAAGAGGTTGACATTGTGGTCGGGAAAAACTTTATAGTGACTGTTCGCTATGAGGTCGTCGCTCCACTGCACCACCTTAAGAAACTTCTTGAGGCGCAGAACATGGTTGAGGGCCGCACGCCTATCACGACAGACGTAATGCTGGAAGTATTGTTTGCGCATCTTTACACGTCTGTGCGCGACCATATTAATCATGTTGCCGACAATCTTTCACGCGTTGAGAAAGAGATGTTCGACGGCCGCGAACGGACTACGGTTCGTTCAATCTCAAACATAAGCCGCGAATTCCTTCACGCAGAAGCTTCACTGGCCACTCAAGAAGAATCTTTAAACAATTTCATGAATGTTTTAGAGAAGAGTGAATTTTTCGACGGCTCATTCAAATTACGCGCGGAGCACATAAAAGTAGAACGCTCAAATGTCGCGCGCGTGGTCAAAACGCACAGGGCCGTCGCCACGGAACTCCGAGAAACGAATATGGCGCTTCTATCGGTAAAGCAAAATGCAGTTATGAAGACACTGACTACGGTCAACTTCATCTTCCTGCCGCTCGGACTCATAAGCTGGACATTCGCTATGCGCACTGATGGTATGCCTTTAATAGATTCTCCGAATGCCTTTTGGATAGTACTAGCTATAATGTCCATAGTTGCGATGCTCTTGACGGCATTTTTCATCAAGAGACGCTGGCTCTACTGATCGATCCATGGGTTTTTTCACACGCATATTCGGAAAACATAAAAATGAGTCCGGCAATAGGCCGCCGAGAGTATTTTTTACCAACACTCTTTCGGGCGAGAAGGAGCTTTTCATATCGCAGAAACCAAGAATCGCGACTATGTATTCCTGCGGACCGACAGTTTACAGCCGAGCGCATATCGGAAATCTGCGGGCATATGTTTTTTCAGACACGCTCTCGCGGGTGCTTGGCGGAGCCGGCTACCTGGTGCGCAGAGTTATAAATATAACCGATGTCGGACATCTGACAAGCGACAGCGACGAAGGCGTTGATAAGATGGCTGTCGGCGCGGCGCGCGAACACAAGACGCCAGAGGAGATAGCGGATAGATATACAAAGCTTTTTTTAGAAGACCTTATTGAACTGAACATAAATACAGAAGATATTAGTTTTCCGCGCGCGACAGGTTATATAAAAGAACAAATCGCCCTTGCTAAAACTCTTGAAGAAAAAGGTTTCGCGTATCGTCTGCCGAACGGACTCTACTTTGACACGCAGAAATTCCACGGTTATGGGAAACTGGGCGGATTATCGCGGGCGGACCGCGAGGCGGGAGCGCGCGTTGATGTCGTCAAAGGCAAGAACAACCCAAATGATTTTGTGCTATGGAGGATAGCCGGAGCAAACGACCTCCAGCAGTGGGACAGCCCGTGGGGCCGCGGGAATCCGGGCTGGCACATTGAGTGTTCAGCGATGGCTCGAGCTCTGCTCGGCCAAGAAATAGACATCCATACAGGCGGAGAAGACTTGTCGCAGATACACCACAACAACGAAATTGCTCAATCAGAAGCGGCGAACGGGCGCACGTTCGTGCATTACTGGATGCACAGCGCATTCCTCACTATGAACGGAGAGAAGGCTTCCAAATCCACAGGGAATGCAATTTATTTATCAGACATTATTGAAAAAGGGTTTCATCCGCTCTCCCTCCGATATTCCTTTCTGCAAGCGCATTACCGCACGCCGCTTTCATTTTCTTGGGACGCTCTCGCCGGCGCTGAAAGCGCGCTTGAACGGCTTTGGAAAATTTCTCGCGATGTAGCGAGCGAATCAGGCCGTTTGAGCGCATCCGGCGAAGCGCGCGACAGGTTCCTCGCATCTGTGCGCGACGACCTCGCGACTCCGCAGGCTCTTAGCATCCTATGGGATTCTCTTAGAAGCGAAGAATACGCGCCTCGCGAGAAGTGGGGGCTCCTTGAGGACGCCGATGCGCATTTCGGCCTCTCGCTCATAAACCCGCCGGAGGCAAACTCCCTTAAAGAGGCGGATATTCCGGAAGAAATAGGGGAAATGCTCGCGCGCCGCTCTGCGGCGCGCGCCTCCAAGGATTTTAAGGAGGCTGACCGCATTAGAGGCGAGATTGAAAAAAGTGGATATCATGTGGATGACGGCCCGAATGGCTCGGTGTTGACCAAACGCTCATAGTGGTAGAATCGGGAAATGGCTACTACCGACAGGGTCCCGCCCCAGTCTCTTGAATCAGAACGCGCGCTTCTCGGCGCTCTTCTTTTGAAGCCTGACGCCATTCACGATGTTCTGGATTTAATCCGTCCGGAATCTTTTTATGCGGAGAAACATCGTTTGATATTCGGCGCCATGCACGAGCTCGCGGAGCGTGGAGAGCCGATTGACCTGCTCACCCTCTCGCAGAAAATGCAGGACCAAGGTCTGCTTGAGCGCGGCGGCGACAGAAGCTATCTGGCAGAACTTGCCGGTTCGGCACCGGCTCCCGGCAACTTCTCCCATTATGCCGAACTCGTGTCTCGTAAGTCTCTGATGCGCTCTCTGATTGACGCCGCATACAATATCGGCGAATTAGCATACGACGAAGCGCGCGACACGATGGAAGTTCTGGACGAGGCGGAAAAAAGTATTTATGCGATTGGAGACGCTTCTGCGGCGCATAAGTTCACGGCCATCGGCGATAAGATTCACGAAGCGTGGGACCGCATTGAAGCTCTGTCTAAACGCGAAGGCGGAATACGCGGAGTTCCGTCCGGCTTCCCGGATTTGGATAATTTGCTGTCGGGATTTCATCCGTCAGACCTCGTCATCATTGCCGCGCGTCCTTCAATGGGCAAGACTTCGCTCGCGCTGGACATCGCTAGGAACGCCGCCGTGCGCCATAACGTCCCTGTCGGCATCTTCTCGCTTGAAATGAGCTCTGAACAATTGATTGACCGCATGCTCGCGGCAGAATCGTTTGTCAATTCATGGAAACTGCGCACGGGACAGGTCAAAGAAGAAGAAGATTTCAACCGCATCCGCGACGCGCTGGAGTCGCTCTCCAAAGCGCCGATATTCATTGATGACAAGCCCGGCAATAACATTCTCGCAATGAGAGCTGTCGCGCGCCGCTTAAAGCGCGATAGAGGTATCGGGATGATTATAGTTGACTATCTTCAGCTGATGGCGCCGACATCAACAAAAGCTTCAGACTCTATGGTCCAACAGGTGACTGAAATCTCGCGCTCGCTTAAGTCGCTTGCTAGAGAACTCAAAGTTCCGGTAATCGCGCTTTCCCAGCTCTCGCGCGCCGTAGAGCAGCGCGGAGGCAAGCCACGCCTAAGCGACCTGCGTGATTCGGGATCTATTGAGCAGGATGCCGATGTCGTGATGTTCATCCATCGCGAGGATAAGCGCAATCCGGAAAGCGACAGGCCTAACATCGCGGAGATTCTCATAGAGAAGCATCGCAACGGCCCCACCGGCAAGACAGAACTCTACTTTGATGAAAAGCGCGCCACCTTCCAACCTGTGGACAAGTCCGGCTACGGCGAACTCGCCCAAGAATTCTGATGGACCATATTGAAGAATTAGCTCGTGCGCTCGCAAGATTACCCGGCATAGGTCCGAGGCAGGGTAAGCGATTCGTCTACTATTTGCTATCTGCACCCGCGGGCGAGCGCGCGAAGCTCGCAGAACTTATAATCTCACTTGGAAAAGAAGTTAAGCAATGTCCGGATTGCCTGCGTTATTTCAATGGAACGAGTGCGAATATTTGTAATTACTGCACTGATAAAACGCGCGATGATTCCCTGTTGATGTTGGTGGAAAAAGACCAGGACTTGGCGGCTGTAGAGCGGGCAGGTACGTATCGCGGTCGTTACTTCGTCCTCGGCGGGGTGCTGACCCTCTCGGGCAAAGGCGCAATCCGCGAAAAAGAATTATTAAAAATTGTAGAGAAACGTTTAAAACAAAATTTAAAAGAGATAGTGCTTGCGCTCTCGGCGACGAGCGAAGGCGAACACACGACAGACCGCATGCGCGAGCTTCTCGCGCCGTATCGCGACTCTATCAAGATTTCCGAGCTTGGTCGCGGTCTCGCCACTGGCAGCGAACTTGAATACTCCGACGCCGAGACCCTCCGCGCCGCCCTCCAAAACCGCCACGAAACCTAATCAGCTATTCAATACCAATTTGATGCTATAGCATTGATTTGGTATTGAACAAAATACTTATTTATTACTAGCGGGCTTGGACGAAGGTGAGGGCTTTGCCGCGCGCATGCGCGCGGCCGGTGCGGCCGATACGGTGGATGTAGTCCTCGTAAGTTGAAGGAAGGTCATAGTTGATAACGTGCGAGACGGCCGGAATATCGATACCTCGCGCCGCGACATCGGTTGCTACCAACACGCTCACCTTCCCTGCCTTAAAAGCCTCTAGAGCCCTCTGGCGCGCTCCTTGGGTCTTATTGCCATGGATGCTTTCGGCGTGGATATGGAGGCGCGAAAGCGCCTTGGCGAGCTTCTCCACCCCGAACTTTGTCCTGCCGAATACGAGCACCTTGCTAAACTCGCGGTTTTTGAGCATTTCCGCGAGCACTTCAAACTTATCCTTTCCGCGCGGAATGCGCACAACATCTTGATCAACCGTTGATGGTGTGTCGCGGCGTTTGACAGAGATAACGACCGGCTGGTCTAAGAAATCTCCGATGAGTTTCTGTATATCTTTACCCATCGTTGCCGAAAAAAATAGAGTGTGACGCTCCTTGCGCATCTTGCCGAGAATAGAACGCATGTCGTCTATGAAACCCATGTCCAGCATCCGGTCTGCTTCGTCTAAGACTACTGTCCCAAAACCAGATAGATTAAGTGCCTTGCGTTCCATTAGGTCTTTCAACCGTCCCGGAGTGCCGATAACGAATGCAGGATTGTGCTTAAGTTGAGAAATCTGCGGACCGATGTTGGCGCCGCCCACAGCAACCATGCCCCTAAATCCAAGACCGCGAGCGAAGCCCGCGAGCTCCTTTTCTATCTGCACGGCGAGCTCTCGCGTTGGCGCCATGATAAGAATGCGCTCGCCTTTCTGCTTTACTGCCTTGTCAATTAGCGGGATGAGGAATGCTGCGGTCTTGCCCGTGCCGGTCTCGGCGAGGCCGACAACGTCTTGGCCCAGAAGAACGTGCGGGATAATCTTGTCCTGAATCGGAGTCGGCGATTCATACTTCTTCGCAATGATGTTTTTCTTCAAATGCTCGCCTATATTAAAGTCAGTAAACTTATGCTCGGGAACGAACACTGGTTCCTCGGTAGTCACGACCGTCTTGTTCATAAACTTTGAAATTTCTGCTTCCGTTTCGCCGAACACTCCGAAGCCTCCCCGACGAGGCGGGAAGCGTTTTCCGAAGCGACTGGCTGGAGCATTCCGATGCGACCCGAAGGAGCTAGGAAAACGCTTCCCGTCTCGCGGACTTCTAGAAAACTTTGAATGCCCACCGGACGCGCCGGCAGACTGATGATTCCATCGCCCTATTTGCATGTAGAAATGTTAACTAATTAATACTGTCTATTTGGACTTTAAGAAGCGGCTGTCTATGCCCTTTGCGCTTGTAGTAGCGGCTCTTCGGCTTATACTTCACCACCTCAACCTTCTTTCCGAGTCCGGCGACAACAACAGTGCCCTTGACCTCTGCGCCTTTAATAGACGGCGCACCGATGGTCGTGTCCGAGCCGTTGTCTACGAGGAGCACCTCGTTAAATACAACCGAGTCACCTTTTTTCAAATCCGCAGGGAGCTTCTCAATAGAAATCGTGTCGCCCTTGGAGACGACATATTGCTTCCCGCCGGTCTTGATTACGGCCACTTCCATAGTCCCCACAATCTAGCACGCTTCTATATAAAAAACAAGCTGAATTATCGGTGCTATACTAGACTAGTATATTGAAATCGAAGTATGGGTAAAATTATCCACACATATCAAGATAGCTCATCAATTTACCCTAGCGGGGTAGAATTACTTCTGGATAGCAATGAAAAAATAACAGTCGGTAACTCAATTTCTGGAATTAAGATGTATGAACAAATTTTCTTCATTTTCCCTAGGTTAATTTGGAGATGTGATAATCCATCGGTTATTGAGAAATGTTTCCCCGTATTGAAAACTAACTATTTAGGAAGTCCTCTCGAACAAATAGCCTTAGACATTGCTCAAAGATTTAAAACTAAAAAAGAGCTTATTTCCTTTTTGACAAATTTCAAGATATGAAAAAAGTAACATCATACATGTTTTTGATTGTATTCGTAGTAATCATTGGTTTTATTATGTATCAATTTAATCCGAAGCATTTGGTTTATACTCTTTTACCACTTTTGATCTGGGGAGTGTGGTATACAAATACACGGCAATAACACCCGATTTGAATTCGAACGAAAGCCGGTAATACCCGAGTCGCGAACGATATCCAGTAAGAGGTTCTTATAATTTTCTAGTACGAAATTCAGACGCAAAACAAAAGTTGGGATTTGCTCATACTTTGAGCCGTTTTTTAGCGTATAAAAGACCCGACCCCCCAATAAAGGGGGGCCGGTAAAATCTTTCATCTATAAGTATACGCGGGACGATTACGCTGTCAATGGGATGCGTGGATAACTTTTTAAACTACCGGAACACGTATAAATTCTAGGTCACCTTGTAATTCGTCTAAAAGTTTGTAGTTAGTTCTAGTATTTTTTATTGCAAAATCTTTTAGTTCCCAAGACAGAGTATTTTCAAACGAATAAATACGTATAAACTTTCCTATTGAGTGGAAATAGGTGACTGCGGAAAGAAAATCTGAGTCACCACCAAACAGAACGATGTTGTCGTAGTCATTAACAAGTTTATGCATGTCAGTACCAATTTCCATATCCATATCTCCTTTAGTACTTCCGTCCGGCAAATACTTCAATTCTTTTCGACAGACGTTGTACCCGTACCCCTCAAGTTTTTGATGAAACTTTTTCGTGCCTAGAGCACGAGTTATATAAGGTTCACGTCCTGGATTATTGTCCTCAATACCATAGAAGTTATAGAAAACCGGGGTATATCGTCCCTTCAGAAATTCTTTGAGTTTCTTATAACAAATATCGTAATTGAGTTTTGTGCCAGTCGTTTTGTCTCGAATATTCATAGCCCAAAACAAATTTGAGCCATCAATAAACACTCCTGTTCTTAATTCCTTTACTCTGGCGCTTGTCATATTGTAAATATAACATACTTATGTGAGTTTTCATTTCAATTCCGTTGTTGGTTTTTCAAGCAGTTCGGGTTCAATGCCGATTTTGGACTCGGCGATGCGGTAGACATCCTTATCTATCTTGCCGAGCTCTTTGTAGCTCACTTGCGTTGCAAATTCATCCTACTCCTGTAAAATATATTTATATGACTAAAGGGACCACGAAACCAGTTACATTTATTGCCACACAGTACAAGAGCAGACCTGTGAACGTTAGCTTTTATACTAAAAACGGCGAAAGAGTAAAGTTCACTGCTACAGAAAAAGCCCCCGCCAGAGTGCGTGTGCATTTTCGGGCACGCAAGGTATAGGAAATGGCGACTTTTGACTACCAGTTTGGTTTAACCGAGCTTGTTCCCTCTAAACAAGATGATCGAGAAAGAGAAAAAGTTACTGCCTTTAGAAGCTTAGTTGAGAGGACATTAACACCACAAGTTATAACTTCACTAACGATTTTCCCTTCTAAAAAAGAGGTTGTTATTTTTGTAATTCAATTTTTCTTGAGCAGAAAAGAATACGACGCTCGAGATGTAGATAATATGAGCAAAACCATTCTTGATTGCTTAAAGGGAAAGCTTTACATTGATGATTCGCAAGTGAGAACTCTTTTAATAACCAAAAAGATATCCTCAAAAGTTCCTACTAATTTCGTTTTTGTAGGTATCAGAGAATTGAAGGGGGAAACCGATATAGAAGTGGTACAAACAATGCTCTTACAACAAGCCATAACTCTTTATCAAACTTCAGTAAAATCGTCCTAGATTTTTTTATTCTAGTCCTGTTACAGGCTTATCCAATAACTCCGGCTCGATGCCGATTTTGGACTCGGCGATGCGGTAGACATCCTTATCTATCTTGCCGAGCTCTTTATAGCCCGCGTTGTAGTGGCTTACGCTCGTGCCGAGCGAGACGCCGAGCTTTTTATAAAACGCTTCGTATGCCTGCACATGCTTACCCAGCTCCCCTACTCTCTGCTGTATCTCCACCGCCTTTTCTTCTATCTTCAACGCCTTGAGCCCCTGCATAACTGTTTGTAAATATGCGAGAAATGAAGTTGGAGAAACTATTATTACTTTATATTTCCCCGCTGCCCTCTGTATGAGATTCTCATCTTCACCGCCACCCACTTGGTTGGTAAGGAGGTCGTAGTAGATGCCCTCGGACGGGATAAACATAAAGGCGAAGTCCATCGTGTTCTCTTCAGGCCGGATATACTTCGCCGTTTCTTGAATGCGGAGCTTCAGGTCGTTCACAAACGCTTTTTCAAACGCCGGACGCTCCGCGTCCGACGCGTGCACGAGGCGGTTATAGTTATCCAGCGAGAACTTGGAGTCTATGGGGACTATCTTGTCGCTCACGAAGACAGCCGCGTCTACTATCTCGCCATTCTTGAATGGGTACTGCATCTGATACATCCCGGGCGGCAGCACGTTTTTTAAAACAGTTTCCAGATAATATTCTCCAAGTATTCCTCTCTGCTTCGGATTCTTCAGGATGTCTTGCAGATTCTGCAATTGCTGTGCGAACCCTTGGGTCTGTCTGCCTATTTCCTTCACGCTCGTGACTTCCCTTGTCATCCCGCGCAGTTCTCCGGCGATGGCTTGCATCTGTTGTTGGATAAGAAGCAGGCTATTCCCGTCTTCAGGCTTTACTGTATTTTTCTGAATTAAGTTGAAAATAACGGCAAGTCCTACGACAAGGACGATAAGAATGAGAATGGCGAGAATCGTGAGAATATCCATCGGCTATAGTATACTACCCGATATGGCTATCCACGAAACACTTAAGAAATCTATCCCCGACGCGCTCCGCGCGCATGACGAGGTCAAGCTTAGGACCCTGCGCTCGCTAGTGACCGCGATGACAAATGAGGTAGTGGCTAAAAAGCGTAAGCCCGACGAATACCTCAACGACGATGAGGCATTGGCTGTTATAAAACGAGCCGTCAACCAGAGAAAAGATTCTATAGAGCAATTTGAAAAAGCGTCGCGCAATGACCTAGTAGAGCCAGAGAAGGCAGAGCTGGCGATACTTGAATCATATTTGCCAACCATGATGAGTCGCGAGGAAATCGAAAAAATAGCGAAAGCCAAAATGACAGAGCTGGGCGTATCAACAAAAGCCAATGCGGGTAAGTTCACCGGCGCCCTGATGAAAGAATTAAAGGGTAAGGCTGACGGCGGTGATGTCAAAGCGATTGTGGATTCTCTCCTCGCGTAGCTTCCCTTTTTGAATTTACTATTGTATAGTCATTTTGGTTGTACAACCCATAACCAATTGAAAGGAAATCTGATGAGGACCGCAGTTATTGCATTGATTCCGGAGAAGAGCTCGCTCGGGCAGAGCATCGGATGCGTGTTTCCGGCGAGACGGGAAATGAAACTCGGACGTCTCGTTCGGATTTGCAATCGAATCGCGAGCGGTCGGCCGAACGGTCGTGCCAGTGTCAACATTCTTGGTGGCCACCCCGACATTCCGGGTTCGTGTATATCGATTGCTTTTCATCTGCAGGTGTCTAGCCACCCGATTCCAATCGTGGATCTGTCAAAACGTGCGGATGTGATCCGCAACTGGCTACGCGATGAATTTAACGTCGAAGCGTTTGATGAGAAGATCTTTGCGTCGCGTGTTGAATTCTGCGACTATCTGCGGGACCCTCTCGCCGTGATGTGAATGCCTCTTGCAGTACTGGAGCCGCACCGCGGCTCCTTGTTTTTTTATAACAATTTGTCATACTTGAGTAATGTCCAATATGGAGGGGCCGAAAATGGACGCCAAACAAAAATTGGCAGAAACAATGAAGCGGATTAAAGCCGAGCATCCTGCTCCGTCTGCTGAAGCAGCCAATGGCTCGAACATTTCCGAACCAGATAAATTGGCTGAAATGTTCGGCGCAACGGAAGCGAGAGCTCTGCGACGCGGTGCAAAAACGCGCGAAGACATACTTCGCCGGAAGCTCGGAAAAGACTATTGAACTCCTCGTGGTTGAGGCTTTAGCCGGCGAGACAAGCCGGCTTTTTTTTGTTATAAAACATACACGGCCCTATCGTCTATCGGCTAGGACACATCCTTCTCAAGGATGGAAGCGCGGTTCGATTCCGCGTAGGGTCACAGAAAGACACAAAACGCGCACTGCTGCGCGTTTTGTGCTTTTTGTTTGGAGCAAATTACTTAGTGACTGGTGACCACGCATTGCTGGCAACAAAAAACGCCACGGGTTGCATGGCGCCAAAAATCTTACACGGAGTCTTACGGAACGCCCCAATACGCAAGTGGGTTTCTCCAGTCTGGGTAATGTTTCTGGAGCCATTTTTCACAATGGACAAACCCGGGACTTCTTTCCTTGCCGCGATGAGCGGAATTTGCTATCAGAATTTCAGTTTCTGCGATGTGGTTGCATTCAGCGTAACGGTAGACGTTGGTTTCCCTGCCGACGATCTTACGTACATATACAATCCAGCTTGTTACCAACCACCACTCTTGCACGCAGAAACGAGTGAGGAGTTCGGCATTTGTGTTGAACCGCCGGTTGATATTACCGAATCTGATCCGACGACGATGTGCTGTGTCCACCAGGTACTGTCCGAATTCATCGTGCGTTTCTGTCCAGCCGTTGGGTACTTGCATGAGGAAGTATTTGGGTTCATCTTTATGACCCTCGCGGGCGAGTTGGCCTATCACCAGACCGAGTGTCTCTGCCATAGCTTGGTGATTACCGAATACCTGGAATGCTGGCAGAATGTGAATTGGTGCCTTTAGCGTTGGCTTCATTCGTTCTCTCCTTTTACATACGTGAAAAATCTATTCCCCAGCCACTACAGTACATCTGAGATGTTTAAAAGTCTATATCCTCCTCTTCCACTCCGGTTCTTGTCGGACGAGTTTGGAAGAGTCGGAAGGGTCCGCGAGGAGGGCTTCAACGATTCGTTCTGTGCGGACAGACTGCGAGCCTTTAACCAAAATCACGTCGCCTTCGCGAGCGAGCGCAGGGAGCG
>ERZ1292640.2976-Hain-H43-02um-R1-2976-length-13369-cov-5_pt1 | contig 13369 bp, 9 predicted proteins | sample MGYA00564404_ERZ1292640 | MGnify/ENA primary metagenome ERZ1292640 (study PRJEB36523, sample SAMEA6512636) | groundwater metagenome | collected 2019-01-08 | study: AquaDiva: Metagenomics assemblies of 32 groundwater samples
CCGAGGAGCTGGCGAAGGACTCGGTCCAGGACGTCACGTGGCACGACAAGGTCCCGACCGGCAAGATGGATCTCGTCGTCGATCTGAACTTCCGGATGGACACCTCCGCGCTCTACTCGGACATCGTCTTGCCGGCGGCGACGTGGTACGAGAAGGCGGACCTCAACTCGACCGACATGCACAGCTTCATCCATCCGCTCTCGGCGGCGGTGCCGCCGTGCTGGGAGTCGAAGTCCGACTGGCAGATCTTCAAGGCGCTCGCGCGCAAGTTCTCGGAGCTGGCCGTCAAGCACTTCCCCGAGCCGGTGAAGGACCTGATGGCGACGCCGCTCGCGCACGACACGGCGGCCGAGATCGCGCAGCCGACGCTCGCCGACTGGCGCAAGGGCGAGTGCGAGGCCATTCCCGGGAAGACGATGCCGGCGCTGCGCGTGGTGACGCGCGACTACCGGCACGTCTTCAACCAGTTCTGCTCGTTCGGGCCGCTGGCTCGCGAGAACGGGCTGGGCGCGCACGGCACCAGCTACGCCATTCAGGACGTCTACGACGAGGCGCTGTCGACCCTGCCGACGGTCGACTGGGGCGGGAAGCGCTATCTCTCGATCGGCGAAGACGAGCACGCCTGCAACGTGATTCTGGTGTTCGCCAGCGTCACCAACGGCGAGCTGGCGTACCGGTCGTACCGCAACATGGAGGAGAAGGTCGGCCTGCGGCTCACGCACTTCGCCGAGAAGACGCGCTCGGTGCGCATCGACTACAAGGGCCTGCAGGCGCGGCCGATGCGCTTCGTGAACAGTCCGATGTGGTCGGGCCTCCTGACCGACGGCCGCGCGTACTCGCCCTTCACCTACAACGTCGAGGCGCTGGTGCCCTGGCGCACGCTGACCGGGCGCCAGCACTTCTATCTCGACCACCCGATGTACCTGCAGTACGGCGAGCACCTGCCGTGCTACAAGCCGAAGCCGAAGCCGTCGGAGTACGCCGACCTGCGCGTGTCGAAGGAAGTCGGGCCGACCAAGATGCTCAACTACCTGACGCCGCACGGCAAGTGGCACATCCACTCGACCTTCGGCGACAACCAGCGGATGACGACGCTCTCGCGCGGCATCGAGCCGTTCTGGATGAACGACAAGGACGCCGCCGAGATCGGCATCAACGACAACGACTGGGTCGAGGTGCACAACGACCACGGCGTCGTGGTGACGCGGGCGGTGGTGAGCGCGCGCATTCCTCGCGGCGTGTCCATTCAGTACCACTCGCCCGAGCGCACCTACTCGGTGCCGAAGTCGCCGCTGCGCGGCCACCGGCGCGCGGGCGGGCACAACAGCCTGACGCGCACCCGGCTCAAGCCGAACCTGATGGCCGGCGGCTACGGCCAGTTCACGTTCCACTTCAACTACTGGGGCCCGATCGGGTGCAACCGCGACACGCACGTGCTGGTGCGGAAGCTGCCGGAGCTTCGATGGTAGCGAGAGATGGTGTCACGCTGCGAACCCAACCATGGCCACGAAGGCACGAAGACACGAAAGACCTCTTTGGCGTCCCCGCACCGGCGGCCTGGCCTCTTGTCTACGTTCAGGCCTTCGTGCCTTCGTGTCTTCGTGGCTTACCGTTCGTACTGGTTCGCGCGCTGAATGGTGAATAAGGAGATCCTGATGGATGTCCGTTCCCAGATCGCGATGGTGTTCCACCTGGACAAGTGCATCGGGTGCCACACCTGCAGCCTGGCGTGCAAGAACATCTGGACCGACCGCAAGGGCGCCGAGTACATGTGGTGGAACAACGTCGAGACCAAGCCCGGCACGGGCTACCCGACGCGCTGGGAAGACCAGAACGAGTACCAGGGCGGCTGGGAGGTCAACGGCAACACGCCGCAGCTCAAGTCGACCGGCAAGGCGCGGATCGTGGCCAACATCTTCCACCATCCGCACCTGCCCACGATGGACGACTACTACGAGCCGTGGACGTACGACTATCAGAACCTGTTCAACGCGCCGGAAGGCCCCGATCAGCCCACGGCGCGGCCGATCTCGATGGTGACGGGCAAGTTCATGGACATCGAGTCGGGGCCCAACTGGGATGACGATCTGAGCGGATCGCCTGTCTACGGCGAGAACGATCCGAACCTCGAGGGCCTGACGCCAGACGAGCGGCAGCAGCTCTTCGCCGTCGAGCGGCTGGTCTTCTTCTATTTTCCGCGCATTTGCAACCACTGCCTCAACCCGGCGTGCGTGGCGGCGTGCCCGTCGGGCGCGCTCTACAAGCGCGGCGAGGACGGCATCGTGCTCCTCGACCAGAACCGGTGCCGCGGCTGGCGCGCGTGCGTGCCGGCGTGCCCGTACAAGAAGACCTTCTACAACTGGTCCACGGGCAAGTCCGAGAAGTGCATCCTCTGCTACCCGCGCCTCGAGACCGGTCAGGCGCCGGCGTGCTTCCACTCGTGCGTCGGCCGCATCCGCTACCTCGGCGTGCTGCTCTACGACGCGTCGCGAATCGGCGACGTGGCGGCCGCGCGCGAGGAGGAGCTGGTCGACGCGCATCGATCGCTCGTCCTCGACCCGAACGACCCGGCCGTGATCGCGGCCGCGCGCCGAAACGGCGTCCACGACTCGGTCATCGAGTCGGCGCAGAAATCGCCCGTCTACCAGTTCGTCAAGGTCTGGAAGATCGCGCTGCCGCCGCACATCGAGTACCGCACGCTGCCGATGCTCTTCTACGTGCCGCCGATGTCGCCGGTCATGGCGCACAAGACCAACGGGGTCGTCGAACACACCTCGGAGGACCTCTTCCACGACATCGACCAGGCGCGCGTGCCGATGAAGTTTCTCGCGAACCTCTTCGGCGCCGGGCACGAGGGCAAGGTGCGCTACGCGCTGCGCAAGCAGAAGGCCGTGCGCTGGTACCGCCGCGCGCTCACCGTGGGCGACGTGACGAAGGAGGTCGCCGAGCGGATGTTGCGCGAGGCCGATTGTTCGGCGGAAGAGGCCGAGGCGATCTACCGCCTCACCTCGCTCTGCTCCTTCGACGATCGGTTCGTCATTCCACCCATGCACCGCGAGCAGGCGATCGAGATGCTCGAGGATCCCCAGACGCACAAGCAGGGCGTGGGCTTCGGGTTCCTGAGCGGACCGCAGAGGGGATTGTGACGCCGAAAGCCGCCGACGCCCTCGCCCGCCTGAGCCGGCTCGTGACGTACCCCGACGACCGCTATGCCGAGGGCCTCGACGCGCTTGTCGCGTCGATCGAAGCCTGGCATCCCGACGCGGCCTGCGATCTCGCCACGTTCGCCGCGCGTATCGGCCGCGCGACCGGCGATCGCGCGCGGAGCGGAGCGGGGCGCTCGGGGGCCCCGCGAGCGCAGCGCGCTTGGCGGGGTGCAGGGGCCTTCGCAAGGCTTCGGCCACCCTGGACGAAGCTCGAAGAGCGAAGTCCGGGGGGCCCCGCCCTGACGAGCAATGACCTGCAGGAGCTCTTCACGCGCACGTTCGATCTCAACCCCGTGTGCGCGCTCGAGGTCGGCTGGCACCTGTTCGGCGAGGAGTACGAGCGCGGCGCGTTCCTCGTGCGGATGCGCCAGGCGCTGCGCGAGCACGGCATCGCCGAGGGCGGCGAGCTGCCCGACCATCTGGCGTCGATGCTCCTGCTCGTGACGAAACTCGACGCGGACGACTCGGATGTGCTCGTCGCCAACGCGCTCGTGCCCGCGGTCGTCAAGATGCTCGAGCCGCTCGAGAAATCCGAGAGCCCGTTCCTTCCGCTCGTGAAGGCGATTCGGGAGGTGCTCGCCGCGTGCGCGCCAGCCGGCGCGGAGGTCGATTAACCATGCTGAGTCTCGTCGGCTATTTCGACGGGCTGCTGTTCGGCGTGCTGCCGTACGTGGCGATGTTTACGTTCCTGCTGGTCACCATCCAGCGGTACCGCGGCCAGGGGTTCACGTATTCGAGCCTCTCGTCGCAGTTCCTGGAGAACCAGCAGCACTTCTACGGGCTCGTGCCCTTCCACTACGGCATCCTCGTCGTGCTCACCGGTCACGTGGTGGCGTTTCTCGTGCCGGCCACCGTGCTGGCCTGGAACAGCCGCCCGCTGCGCCTCTACATCCTCGAGACGACGGGCCTCATCTTCGGCATCCTGACGCTCGTCGGCCTGCTCCTGATTCTCACGCGCCGCATGACGTCCTGGAAGGTGCGAACGGTCACGACCTGGGCCGACTGGGTCGTGCTGGCGCTGCTGCTCTTCCAGGTCCTCGGCGGCGTGTACGTCGCGATCGTGTATCCGTGGGGCTCGTCGTGGTTCGCCTCGATCGCAGCGCCGTACCTCTGGTCGCTGCTTCGCCTGTCGCCGGATCTGGTCGCCATCGCCGCGTTCCCGATCGCGGTGAAACTGCACATCACGAACGCGTTCCTGCTGATCCTGTTCTTCCCGTTCACGCGGCTGGTGCACGTGCTCGTGGTGCCGAACCCGTACCTCTGGCGACGGCCGCAGGTCGTGCGCTGGTATCGCCGGCCCGCCGCGGCCGGCCGTTCGGTGTGAGGCCACCGATGTCGAGTCGCCTCGTCACGGTCGCGCTGCTCGTGGGCCTCGGCTACAGCCTGCTGGCCGTGACGCCGCGCATCGCCAACTGGCGGTTGCCCGGCGATCAGCAGGACTACGAGCCGACGCAGCCGGTCGCCTACTCGCACCGCGTGCACGCGGGCGACTTGCAGATGCCGTGCCTCTACTGTCACTTCGGCGCCGAGAAGAGCCGGCATGCGGGTATTCCGCCGGTGAACGTGTGCATGAACTGCCACAAGTTCGTCACGGCGCCGCTCGGCGCGGTCCGCGCCGAAGACGAGCTGGCGACACAGGAGCACCGTACACCGCGCCGGATCATCAGCCCCGAGCTCAGAAAGATCTACACGGCGCTCGGCCTCAACGGCGAGCTGCAGCCCGACCCGTCGCTCAAGCCGGCGCCGATCCAGTGGGTGAAGGTGCACAACGTGCCCGACTTCGTCTACTTCGACCATCGGTCGCACGTCGGCGCGGGCGTGACCTGCCAAACCTGTCACGGACCGATCGAGACGATGGAGCGAGTGCGGCAGGTGCAGTCGCTGTCGATGGGCTGGTGCGTGAACTGCCACCGGCAGTCGACCGCGCAGGGCGTGGCGGGTAAGCCGGTCAACGCGTCGATTGATTGTGTGAGTTGTCATTACTAGGAAGGGTTCCAGTAGCGCGCGACTTCAGTCGCGCGTGTTCAGCAACCGTCGTAGCGCGCGACTTCAGTCGCGCCTGAGGCCGGCCTGAAGGCCGGCGCTACGTGTGACCGGACGATGGCGAACGACACGAGCAAGCAGTACTGGCAGTCGCTCGAAGAGCGCGACATGGACGAAGCGTTCCTCCGTACCGCGGCGGATGAGTTCCCCGCGCCAGTCGCGCCCGTCGACGTGAGCAGGCGCTACGGGCGCCGCGGCTTCTTGAAGGCGGCGGGCTTCAGCATCGCCGGCGCGGTCGCCGCCGGCTGCCAGCGCGCGCCGGTCACGAGCGCCATCCCGTTCCTTCTCAAGCCGGAGGAGGTCACGCCGGGACAGGCGGTCTGGTACGCCTCGACCTGCGGCGCGTGCAGCGCCGCGTGCGGCGTGCTCGTCAAGACGCGCGACGGCCGGCCGATCAAGCTCGAGGGCAACCCGCAGCATCCGCTCAGCCGCGGCGGCCTGTGCGCCGTCGGGCAGGCGTCGGTGCTCGAGTTGTACGACAGCCGGCGCTATCGTGCACCGCTTCGGAAGAACCAGCCGGCGTCGTGGGAGGAGATCGATCGCGACGTGATGGCGCACCTCGACGCTGTCCGCGCGCAGGGCGGCGCCGTGCGTCTGTTGACCGGCACGGTCACGAGCCCGGCGCTCAACGCCACGATCGACAAGTTCCTCGCGAGCTTTCCCAACGCCAGGCACGTCGTCTACGACGCGCTGTCGTCATCCGCGATCCTCGACGCGCACCAGCGGACACACGGCCGGCGCGTGCTGCCCCACTACTCCTTCGATCGCGCGACGGTCATCGTCAGTGTCGACGCGGACTTTCTCGGCACGTGGATCGCGCCGGTCGAGTTCACGCGCGCGTACCGCGAAGGCCGATCGCTCGATGGCGACCCGCCACGCTGCTCGTATCACGTGCAGTTCGAGGCGCGGCTGTCGGTGACGGGCACGAAGGCCGATCAGCGGGCGCGGATCGCGCCGGACGACAGCGGTCCGGTTCTGAGCCGCCTGGCCGCGCGGATCGCGCAGAAAGCCGGCGCCGCGTTCGACGCCCCGAGCGCCGCCGAGGGGCCGGTCGCGGCCGCGCTGTTGGACGATGTGGCGAATCGGCTGTGGGAAGCGCGGAGCGCCAGTCTCGTCGTCTCCGGCAGCCAGGATGTCGCGGCGCAGGTTCTCTGCAACTTCATCAATCACCTGCTCGGCAACTACGGCCGGACGATCGACATCGATCGCCCGTCGAACCAGCGCCAGGGCCACGACGCCGAGATCGAGGGGCTCGTCGCCGAGTTGCGGGCAGGGTCGATCGCGGCGCTCCTCGTCGCCGGCGCGAACCCGGCGTACGACCTGCCGATCGGCGAGGAGTTCGCGGGGCTCGTCAAGAACGTGAAGCTCTTCGTCAGCTTCGCGGGTTCGCCGGACGAGACCTCGGCTCTCGCGTCGCACGTCTGTCCGGATCATCACTACCTCGAGTCGTGGGGCGACGCCGAGCCCGTGGCAGGCTGGGCGAGTGTCACGCAGCCGGCGATCCAGCCGCTCGCGAACACGCGCGCGGCGCTCGAAACGCTCGCGGCGTGGACGGGCGATCGGCGGCCGGCCTACGACCTCGTGTGCGGGCATTGGCAGACGGCGATCTTCGCGCGCCAGACCGGAGTGACCTCGTTCCAGGAGTTCTGGGACTACGCGGTGCACGACGGCATCGCCGCGCTTCCGGTCGCGCCGCCGCAGGCGGCGGCGGGCAGCCCTGAAGGGCTGCGCTACGGCGCCGTAAGCGGCGCGGCGCCTGCCGGTGCGCTGACTCTGGTGCTCTACCCCAAGGTCGGCATGCTCGACGGGAAGCACGCGCACAACCCGTGGCTGCAGGAACTTCCGGATCCGATTTCGAAGGCCACCTGGGACAACTACGCCTGCCTCTCGCCCGCGACGGCCGCGCGTCTGAACCTGCGGGAGGGCGACGTCGTGCGTCTCGAGGCGGCGGCCGACGGCCCCTCGACAACGCTCGGGGTCGCGATCACGCTGCCGGTGTACGTGCAGCCGGGCCAGCACGACGAGGTCGTGGCCGTGGCCCTCGGCTACGGGCGCGCCGGCACGGACCGGTTCAAGGAGATCGGACCGCGCTGGATCGACGCCCAGCCGGGCGTCGGCGATAACGGGCTTGTCGGCGCGAACGCCGCGCCGTTTGTCGTGTTGCGTGACGGCGCGCTGCGCTATCACGCGCGGCGCGTCACCATCGCGCCGACGGGTTCTCGGCTTGAGCTGGCGACCACGCAGCGCCATCACTCCATCATGGAACCGCGCCGGATCTCATCTGCCGGCGCGCGCCTGATCGTACGGGAGACAACGGTCTCCCGCATCCGGCCACAGGCGACTGGAACGCGTCCGTTGGAGCGCGGACGTGAAGACCTGTGGCCATCCGATCATCCCTACACCGGACGTCGGTGGGGGATGGTCATCGACCTGAACGCCTGCACTGGTTGCTCTGCCTGCGTGGTCGCCTGCCAAGCCGAGAACAACATCCCTGTCGTCGGCCGTGACGAAGTGCGCCGCCAGCGCGAGATGCACTGGCTGCGCATCGACCGCTACTTCACCGACGCCGGCAAGGACGTCGACGTCGTCCATCAGCCGATGCTGTGCCAGCACTGCGCGAACGCGTCGTGTGAAACCGTGTGCCCGGTGCTGGCGACGGTGCACAGCGCGGAAGGCCTGAACCAGCAGGTGTACAACCGCTGCGTCGGCACGCGCTACTGCGCGAACAACTGCCCGTACAAGGTGCGCCGGTTCAACTGGTTCACCTACGCGCGGACCGACGAGCGCGAGAACCTCGTGCTCAACCCCGACGTGACCGTGCGCACGCGCGGCATCATGGAAAAGTGCAGCCTGTGCGTCCAGCGGATCCAGGAGGCCAAGATCGAGGCGAAGCGCCGTGGCGAGCCGCTGCGAGACGGCGAGGCCCGCACGGCGTGCGAGCAGTCGTGCCCGGCGCAGGCGATCGTGTTCGGCGACCTGAACGACCCGAAGAGCCGCATCGCGACGCTCGTGGAGGATGGCCGGCACTTCCAGGTGCTCGAGGATCTGAACGAACGGCCCAACGTCGGCTATCTGGCGGTCGTGAGGAATCGCGAGCCGAAAGGCGAAGCGACGAATGGCTGATACAAAGCTCTCAGCTATCAGCTATCAGAAAGAACCTCGTGGACACGCAGATGCTGAAAGCTGATAGCTAGTTGGAACCTCTGAATGCATGAAGCCCTGATGCACCCCGGTCGTGAGGCCCTCATCCAGGGCAGGTCGCTGTCGCAAGTGACCGAGGATATCTGCCGCCCGCTCGACGGGCGGCCGACGCTGTTGTGGTGGGCGGGGTTCCTGCCGGCGCTCGCGCTCCTGGCGCTCGGCGTCGCCGCGGTCGGCTATCAGATCGCGACCGGCATCGGTACGTGGGGCCTCAACCGCACGATCGGCTGGGCCTTCGACATCACGAACTTCGTGTTCTGGATCGGCATCGGCCACGCCGGCACGCTCATCTCGGCGATCCTGTTCCTGTTCCGCCAGCGCTGGCGCACGTCGGTGAACCGCGCGGCCGAAGCCATGACGCTCTTCGCCGTCATGTGCGCGGGGCTCTTCCCGATCATCCACATGGGCCGGCCGTGGCTGTTCTTCTGGATCGTCCCCTACCCCAACACGCGCGGATCGCTGTGGATCAACTTCCGATCGCCGCTCGTGTGGGACTTCTTCGCGATCGGCACCTACTTCACGATCTCGGCGGTCTTCTGGTACGTCGGCCTGATTCCCGATCTCGCGACGGCGCGCGATCGGACGAAGCCCGGCCTGCGCCGCCGCATCTACGAGATCTTCAGCCTCGGCTGGAACGGCTCGTACCGCACGTGGCGGCGTTACGAGATCGTCTACCTCCTGCTCGCCGGCCTCGCGACGCCGCTCGTCGTCTCGGTGCACACGATCGTGAGCTGGGACTTCGCGACCTCCGTCATCCCGGGCTGGCACGCGACGATCTTCCCGCCCTACTTCGTCGCCGGCGCCATCTTCTCCGGCATGGCGATGGTGCTCACGCTCATGCTCGTCGCGCGATCGACGATGGGGTTGCAGGCCTATATCACCGAGCGGCACGTGGACGTGATGTGCAAGCTCATCATCCTCACGAGCGGCATCGTCGGGCTGGCGTACGCCACCGAGTTCTTCACCGCGCTCTACTCGGCCAACCAGTACGAGCAGTTCGTGTTCAAGAACCGCGCGCTGGGCCCCATGGCGTGGGCGTACTGGACCATGGTGAGCTGCAACGTGATCACGCCGCAGTTCTTCTGGTTCAAGGCGGTGCGCCGGCGGTTCGGGCTCGTGTTCGTCCTGACGCTCTTCGTCAACGTGGGCATGTGGTTCGAGCGCTTCGTCATCGTGGTGTCGTCGCTGCACCGCGACTACCTGCCGTCGAGCTGGTCGAGCTACTCCCCCACGTCGATTGAAGTGGCGACGCTCCTCGGCAGCTTGGGCCTCTTCTTCACTGCGTTTCTTCTGTTCTGCCGGTTCGTGCCGGTGATCGCCATCGCGGAAGTCAAAGGCGTGATCGGCACGCCCGCCGCCGCGCCGGCGCACGCCGCCGAGGTCCGGACCGGTCAGACACCGGCGCTGGCCGGTATGGAAGCGTGATCATGGCTCGTCGAACCATGATTGGCGTCTTCTCGCGCGAAGAGGACATCCTGACCGCCACCGACGCGGCGCGCCGCGACGGTCTGACGATCCTCGACGTGTACACGCCCTACGCGGTGCACGGCCTCGACCAGGCGATGGCGCTGCAGCCGTCGCGTCTGCCGTGGGTGTGCTTCCTGCTCGGTCTTCTCGGCGCGGTCCTGAAGGTCTGGTTCGAGTACTGGACGACGGCCGTGTCGTGGCCGATCAACGTGGGCGGCAAGCCCTGGAACTCGCTGCCGGCGTTCGTGCCCGTCACCTTCGAGGTGATGGTGCTCTTTGCCGGCGTCAGCACGGTTTTCGCGTTCCTGCTCGTCGCGAAGCTGCGGCCCTGGCGCAAGGCGGCGGTCATTCACCCGCGCGTCACCGACGACCGCTTCGTGTTGCTCCTCGAGCAGACCGACGCCAGCTTCGACGTCGGGCGCGTGCGGCGCCTGCTGGAGCGGCACCACGCCGTCGAGGTCGAAGAACGCGATCTGCAGGAGGTGCCGTAGATGCCGGTCGGTCGCCTCAACGCGCTGCTCGCGCTTGCCTTCGTGGCGTCGTTCGGCGTCATGTGGGCCTCGCGCCGCGACGTGCACCAGCCCAACGTCGAGTTCTTCCCCGACATGGCGCACGCGCCGCGCGCCAACGCGTTTGCGGCCAACGCGGTGTTCCCCGACGGGAAGACGCTGCAGGCGCCGCCGCCGGGCACGATTCCGCGCGGGTGGCTGCCGCTGCACTACGCGGCGACGGCGCCCGACGCCGTGCGCGCCGGCGAGGAGCTGCGGAGCCCGTTCGGCCGGGATGACGCGAAGGCGCTCGCGCGCGGCGAGCAGGTGTTCACCAACTTCTGCGTGCCGTGCCACGGGGCCGGCGGGCGCGGCGACGGGCTGGCTGTCAAGCGCGGCCTGCCGCCGCCGTTCGCGCTCGTGGCGGACCATGCGATCACGCTGAAGGACGGCCAGCTCTTCCACATCCTGACCTACGGCCAGAACAACATGGCGTCGTACGCGTCGCAGATCTCTCGGGAGGATCGATGGCGGGTGATCCTGTACGTCCGCTCGCTGCAGGCGTTGGCGGCTTCGGCCAGGCCGGCGGGACAACCATAGCGCACGCCACAGCGAACGTCGAGCTCGCGGTCGGTGGGTCGCGCTTCTTCGGCGCGATTGCGTTCCTCGGCGCGGCGACGCTCGCCGCCGGCGTCGTCGCCGGCGTGGACCGCGCGTGGGCGGCGTGGCTGCTGGCGAGCTTCGGCATCCTGACGGCCGGACTCGCGGGCCTGATCTTCATCGCGATCCAGTACGCGTCCGGCGCGAGCTGGAGCGTCGCGCTGCGGCGGATCCCCGAGGCCCTGACGGCGGCGATTCCGATTGGCGGCGCCGCCGTGCTGGCGCTCGTGCTCCTGAAACCCGGTCCGTATCCCTGGTCGCACGGCCTCGAAGCGCATGAAGGCGCGGAGGCGCTCGCCGCCTTCAAGGTGATGTGGCTGTCGTGGCCCTTCTTCGCCGGCCGCGCGGTCTTCTACGTGCTCGTCTGGATCGCCTTCGCACGCGCAATCGTGACTCACTCGCGCCGGCAGGACGAGGACGCCAGCCCCGCCCACACCACGCGCAACATCACGCTGTCCGTCGCCGCCATCATCGTGTTCGCGCTCACCTTCAGCCTGGCGAGCTTCGACTGGATCATGTCGATCGAGCCGGAGTGGTACAGCACGATCTTCGCGGTGTACAACTTCGCGGGTCTCTTCTCGAGCGGCCTCGCGACGATCGTCATCCTGGCCGTGTGGCTGCGGCGCGGGCCGCTGCGGTTCGTGGTGAGCGACGAGCACCTGCACGACCTTGGCAAGCTCCTGTTCGCGTTCTGCACCTTCTGGATGTACATCTGGTTCAGCCAGTACATGCTCATCTGGTACGCGAACCTCCCCGAGGAAACGGGGTACTTCATCACGCGCATGCGGGGCGCGTACGAGCTCTTGTTCATCGTGAACATGCTGCTCAACTGGGTGTTTCCCTTCTTCCTGCTGCTGCGCCGGCCGCCCAAGCGCCGGCCGGAGATGCTGGCGAAGATCGCCATGGTCGTGCTGGTCGGGCGCTGGCTGGATCTGTACCTGATGATCGTGCCGCCGTTCTCGCCCGCCGGGCCGCCGTTTGGCATGTGGGAAGTCGCGTCGGTGCTCGCGCTCGGCGGCGGCGTTGCCTGGATCGTCACGCGCGCGCTCGGCCAAGCGCCGCTCGTCGCGGCGAACGACCCGCGCCTCGCGCACAGTCTGCACTACCACTCGTAGCGCAGCCCTTCAGGGCTGCTTCACTGCCTGGTCGTTCACATGACGGGAGCCAACATCTCATGACAGTTTCGGCCGGTCAGACTCACACGTCACGTGGCAGCATGCGCGCGCTCGTGCTGGCGACGCTCGCCTTCGCGCTGTGTTTCTCGGTGTGGGGTCTCATCGCCCCGCTCGCCCCGACGTTCCGCAAGTTGTACTCGCTGTCGAACACCGAGGTGGGATTCCTGGTCGCGGTGCCGGTCATCCTCGGATCGCTGCTCCGAATCCCCGCCGGTCTGCTCACCGACCGGTTCGGGGCACGGCTGATGTTTCCAGCCCTGATGCTGTTCGTGGTCGTGCCGTCCGCGATGGCGGCGCTGTCCAGCTCGTACGGCGGGCTCATCGGCGCCGGGTTCCTGCTCGGCGCGGCGGGCGCGTCGTTCGCGATCGGCGTGCCGTTTGTCGCGGCGTGGTTCCCGCCGGAAAGACAGGGGTTCGCGCTGGGCGTATACGGCATGGGCAACATCGGGACCGCGGTCGCGGCGATCGTGGCGCCACGCATGGCCGCCGGACCGGGCTGGCCGATGGCGTTCTGGATCTTCGTTCCCCTGCTCGTGGCTTTCGCCGTGCTCTTCTGGCTCATCGCGCGCGAGAGCCCGCGGTTCAAGCCCCGCGGCGGCACGATCGGCGAGCGCACGCGGGTCCTCATCGACCGGCCGGTCTCCTGGGTCCTGATCCTCTTCTACTTCGTGACCTTCGGCGGGTTCGTCGCGATGGGCAACTTCCTGCCCTCGCTCCTCACGTCGAACTACGGGTTGACGCTCGCCGACGCGGGCGCCCGCACCGCCGGCTTCGTGATCATGGCGACGCTGGCGCGGCCGCTCGGCGGCTGGCTCGCCGACCGGTTTGGCGGCACCAACGTCTTGAACGTGGTCTTCGTCGTCCAGGCGTTCTTCGCCGTGCTGCTGGCCTTCGAGCCCGGCATGATCGGGATCACGATCGGCTTTCTCGGATCGGCGGGCGCGCTCGGCGTCGGCAACGGCGCCGTGTTCAAGCTGGTCGCGGAACTCTTCCCGAAAGAGACCGGCACGCTGGCCGGTCTGGTCGGCGCGGCGGGCGGTCTGGGCGGCTTCTTCCCGCCCCTCCTGCTCGGCGTCGTCCGCGACGTGACCGGGTCCTACTCGATCGCCTTCATGCTGCTCTCGGAGTT
>ERZ1292640.2978-Hain-H43-02um-R1-2978-length-13368-cov-4_pt1 | contig 13368 bp, 14 predicted proteins | sample MGYA00564404_ERZ1292640 | MGnify/ENA primary metagenome ERZ1292640 (study PRJEB36523, sample SAMEA6512636) | groundwater metagenome | collected 2019-01-08 | study: AquaDiva: Metagenomics assemblies of 32 groundwater samples
TGGTGGCGTCTAGCGCTAATCAAGAAGGCTGTTTGCCGGCAACGACTATCGCTCAAGCAAAAAAATATTTTGGCAACAAAGTTTTTTATTTTAATAAAGGTAAAATTAACAGCAAGCCATCAACTTTGATTAAACTTACAAAAAATAAATTTGAGATATCGCGGTTTGGCGCGACAAAAATAGTTAACTAAAATATGGCTTTTTCTTTCTTTTCGCTAACACGAAAAAATGCTAAAATATAATTATAAAATTATTCAATTTATTTTATTTTTTTTTAATAACTAACAGCCATTAAAAATACTGGGCTATAAATTATCCAAGCAGGACATTTTGATTCCCTTTTGACACGCAAACAACGCGCTTGCCAAAGGATAATGGCTGTGGTAGGATAATTTTGTGATGCAATCGTTATTTACAATGACGAATTTAATTTTATTAATTAAAAATTTTTACTGTCAGATTATTGGTTTTCTTAGAAGATAATGAATTTTACTCTAAATTTTAAACTTAAATTTTGTGGCAATGAACATCAAGCACATCATCTTCTTAAATAAAAATATAAATACGGCTTTAGCTAATTAAAGTCGCGATTTTGCTATTCAAAAACCAACAAATCATCTTGCAGTCGGAATTTTATAAATTTATGGAATTTATAATTTATGTAATTTTGGCTATAGGCGGTTTTTTTATTGGCTATTGGTTGCGCAAACAGCGAGCTTTAAAGGAAGTAGATAGCGCTGAGACTCAAGCGGAAAAAATTCTTATTGAATCAAAAACAAAACAAAAAGAATTATTATTAGAAGCTCAGGAAAAAGCTTTAAAAATCATTGAGGAGTCCAAAAAAGACGATGCCAGCCGCAGACAAGAAATTAATAATCTCCAGTCTAGATTAGAAAAAAGAGAAACAACTTTTTCTCAAAAATTATTAGAGCTCCAAGACAAGCAACAGCAACTTTATGACAAGGTCAATAAAGTTGAGGAGGTTAAAGAAAAAGTTAATAAAATTAAAGAGGAGCAATTGGCTAAATTAGAAAAAATCGCTGGCATGTCAAAGGATGAGGCTAAAGAAATTTTATTCAAAAATATCCAAGCCAACATCAAAGATGATTTAATAATTAGAATTAATAAATTAGAAAAAGAATCAAGCGAAGCGCTGGAAGAAAAAGCTCGCGATTTAATCGCTAACGCTATGCAGCGACTGGCGTCAACTTATACCGCGGAAATAACAACTGCCACCATTGACTTGCCTAATGACGAAATGAAAGGCAGGATTATTGGCAGAGAAGGCAGAAATATCAGGACAATAGAACAGCTTACTGGCGTAGAAATTATTGTTGACGACACTCCTAATGTTATTACTATTTCAGGGTTTTCTCCAATCAGACGCCAAGTGGCTAAAAAAACGCTTGATCATTTAATTAAAAACGGGCATATTCATCCAACTAAAATTGAAGACGCTATTAAACAAGCTAAAGAAGAATTGTCTTTGGATATTAAAAAAACAGGGGAAGAGGCTTTATATGAAGTCGGGGTTACGGGCTTTGATCCTAAATTAGTGCAAATTATCGGTCGTTTAAAATACCGTACCAGTTATGGTCAAAACGCTTTAGGCCATTCAATTGAAGTAGCTCATTTATCAGCTTTATTAGCTGAAGAATTAGGCGCTGACGTAACAATTGCCAAAAAAAGCGGTTTGCTCCATGATATTGGCAAGGCCGTTGATCATGAAATTCAAGGAACTCATCCTGAAATCGGCGCCAATATCGGTAAAAAATTTAATCTATCTTCGGAAATAATCGCTCCAATCAAAACTCACCATGACGACCGACCCGATGGTTTGATTTCAGTTATTGTTAAAGTGGCTGACGCTATTTCAGCGGCAAGACCTGGCGCAAGACATGATACTTTTGAGCAATATATCCAGCGATTGGAAGAATTAGAAAAAATCGCTGTTTCTTTTGAAGGCGTGGAAAAAAGCTATGCCATTCAAGCTGGCCGTGAAATTAGAGTTTTTGTTAAGCCTGAAGAAATAGATGACTTAAGCGCCTACACTTTAGCTAAAAACATTGCCCAAAAAATTGAACAAGAATTAAAATACCCAGGCGAAATTAGAGTTAATGTTATTAGAGAAATGCGCGTCATTGAATACGCCAGATAAACGTTAATATAGTAGTATGATTTTCCATTCATCTATTTTAAAAATAAAAAAAACCTCCCTTTTGTCATTCCCGTGAAAACGGGAACCTAGGAGCGAGTCGCAATAACGTTAAAAACAAACAAAAAGTTTAAAAGCGCTATAATACTTTTACTTAATTTCTTGTTTATGCCGTTAACGGAATGACAACAGTGTTTTTTAGAATATTACCACTATAATCTATGTTAAAAATTCTTTTTATTGCCGACATTGTCGGGAAAATTGGCCGCGAGGCTGTAAAAAAAATATTGCCAAAATTAAAAAAAGAACACAAACCCGACTTAATTATCGCCAACGGGGAAAATTTGGCTCATGGCAAAGGAATAACTAAAATACTTATTGAAGAAATGATGGCTATTGGCGTTGATTGGTTCACGACAGGCAATCATGCTTTCTCTAATAAAAAATCAGAAAATATTTATGAAAGTAATTTGCCGATTTTGCGACCTGCTAATTATTCAGTTAACGCGCCAGGTCAAGGTTACAGCCTGCTTAATATCAATAACAGACAAATTCTTTTAATTAATCTTATTGGCAGAGTTTTTATGCCGCTTAACTATGATTGTCCGTTTGCCAAATTAAACGAAATTTTATTAGCTAACCTTGCCAATAAAAATCTATCTGCTATAATAGTTGACATGCATGCTGAAGCAACTTCGGAAAAAATAGCCTTGCGTCATTATGTTGACGGCAGAATAAGCGCGATCATTGGCACGCACACCCATGTTATGACGGCTGACCAAATGATTACTGACAAAGGCACGGCATATCTTACTGACGCAGGCATGGTCGGTTTAGCCAACGGGGTCATTGGCATGGACAAAGAAAATATTATTAAAACTTTTTTAACCCAGATAAAATATTCTCAAGCTCTGCAAGAAACAGGTCCAGTTATTTTTAACGCGATTTTGCTATCAATTGATCCAAAAACAAAAAAAACCCAAGACATTAAATCAATAACTAAATTTATTAATATTTAAGAAATAAGAAAAAATAATTTTTGTTTTTTATTTTTCTTATTTTAACAAATCTATGAATAAAGCAGGTTTAATTGAAGGGATTGCCTCAAAGGCAGGCGTTACTAAAAAGCAAGCTTACAGTATGCTTGAGATTTTGGTAAAAATAATTATTAACGAGCTAAAATCCGGCAACAAAGTGACTATCACCGGTTTTGGCACTTTTACGGCAAAAAAACGCCATGCCCGCGGAGGTGTTAATCCGCAAAAACCATTGGAAAGGATTCGGATTCCAGAAGTTACTGTAGCTAAATTTAAAACAGGTCTTGCGTTAAAAAACGCGTTAAAGAACAAATAATCTTTACAATTAAAGATTATTTTAATAAAAATATCAGGATTTTTTTGATAATTTTATGCTGAACATGACGTTTAGAGTCAACCTCATTAAGCATAAAACTTTTTTTATTTTTAATTTAATATAATCTAATCTCTCATACTGCTTTAAATATTTTCTTGTTCCGAATATTCGGAATTATCGCAGTAGAGGATTGCCCTTTTAGGGCAATAGGGTCTGTCGCCAAATGCCATTTTGGCTGAATTTCATAAATTTCGCTTCAAAAGCGCGTTTGGCGACAGACCCTTACAACAAAGAAAAAAAATATGAAAATTCCAACGATTGAGGAAATGCTTAAGGCAGGCATGCATTTTGGGCATCGCGCATCCAGATGGCATCCTAAAATGAAGTCTTTTATTTTTACTTCTAGAAAAGGAGTGCATATTATTGATTTAATTAAGACTGAAAAATTATTGATTGAAGCTTTGGAATATCTTAAAAAATCCGTTCAAGAAGGTAAAGTTATTTTACTAGTCGGCACTAAAACCCAAGTTAAAAAGATTTTAAAAAAAGTCGCTGAAGAAGCGGGAATGCCTTATGTTGCCGAACATTGGTTGGGAGGTTTTTTAACTAATTTTTCCGTTATCCGCAATTTAATAAGAAAATATAAAGATTTATTAGAAAAAAGAGCCGCGGGCAAATTAGATAAATATACCAAAAAAGAACGTTTGGAATTTGACCATGAAATTGCAAAATTAGAAATTAGTGTCGGTGGTTTAGCAAGTTTAACAAAAACGCCTGATGTAATTTTTATTTGGGATATTAAACATGAAAAAACGGCTTTAGCTGAAGCAAGAAAAAAATGCATTCCAGTTGTGGCTGTTTGCGATACCAATGTTAACCCAACAGGAGTTGATTATATTATTCCAGCTAACGATGATGCCGCCAAATCAGTTAAATTAATTATCAATCTTATTAAAGAAGCAATACTTGAAGGTAAAACAAACGTTGATAACAAGTAGAATAAAAATAAACTAAACAATTAATTTAAAATATGGAAAACATAAAAATTTTACGCGAGAAAACAGACGCGGGCATTGTTGATTGTAAAAATGCTTTAGCTGAAGCTAATAATGATATAAATAAAGCTGTAGAAATTTTAAGAAAAAAAGGCATAGCAAAAGCTATTAAAAGAAGTGACAAAGAAGTTAATGAAGGAATTATTAAAGTGAAGATTGACGATCAGGCAAAAAAGGGTTATATAATAGAAATTAACGCTGAAACCGATTTTGTTATTCGTAACAAAAAATTTCAAGAATTTGTTGACAAAATTTTAAGAGTAATAATGGATAAACAACCTCAAGAAAAGAACCAATTAATGTCCTTACCGCTTGACAATTCAACTGTTCAAGAAGTTTTAAATATTTTAAGCGGAGTAATCGGCGAAAAATTAGATATAAAAAGATTCTCTACTCTTGTTTCTAACGGAACAGTCGCCGGCTATACGCATCCAGGCGGAAAAATCGGCGTTTTAGTTGCCATAGATAGAGAAGGAGAAAAAGAATTGTCCGCTGATTTAGCTATGCAAATCGCCGCGACTAATCCAAAATACATTACAGCCGAGCAAGTGCCTGCTTATGAAATAAATAATGAAAAAGAAATCTACATTGAGCAATTAAGAAAACAAGGCAAGCCGGAAAATGTGATTGATAAAATTATTATTTGTAAAATCAATATATATTTTGGGGAAGTTTGCTTGGTTAATCAGGAATATATAAAAGATGATAAAAAGACAGTAAAGGATATTTTAGGCAAAGCAAAAGTGGAAGAGTATATTAGGTATAGTTTAAACTAATAAAGCTTAAATTAAAAAAATTTACGCGTATGAAGGCAGTTCAAGTACAATTCGCGTCATGGGATAAGACGTATAATTTTAATCCCGCTGCTAATAATTTAGCGGTTAACGATAAAGTAATTGTTAAAACCGAGACAGGACTCGAGCTTGGAAAAGTTGTTGGTTTTGAATATATTGATCAACCTCAAACAGAGCAACTTCAGGATATAAAAATTGTTATTAGAAAAGCCACTGAAGCTGATTTAAAAAAAATACCCAATGAAAAACAGAAAAATAAAGACTTTGAATATTGTAAAAAAATTATATCTAAATATGAACTTTTGATGAAATTAGTTGATATTCACTATCCTTTTGATAACTCCAGGCTTACTTTCGCTTTTGTCGCTGACACTCGCATAGATTTTCGCGAATTAGTTAAAGAATTAACTCGTTATTTTAACCGCGCTATTAGATTGCAGCAAATCGGCGTTAGAGATGAAGCTAAAATTGTTGGCGGCTTTGGCCATTGCGGCAGGCAATTATGTTGCAATCGTTTTTTAAATGGGATTATTTCTATAACTTCAGAAATGGCTGAATTGCAGCAATGCGCTCATCGCGGTTCAGAAAGAATTTCAGGCGCTTGCGGTCGTTTAATGTGTTGCTTGGCTTATGAAGAAGCTGGTTATAAAAAACTCTGCGATTGCTTGCCTCCAATAAATAGCGAAGTAGAAATTAATAGAAAGCATGGGCGAGTAATCAGAAATTATGTTTTAAAACAGACATCGGAAGTTTTATTAGATGGCAACAAAGATGAAGGCGGAGGAATGGTTGAGGTAGAAGCTGGAAAAATAAAAAAATAAAATTTAATTTTCGTTGGATCTGTTGATATATGCCATATTCGGCATAAATTTTTTTGCTCAAAAGAGCGTTTATGGGTTTGTCGCTAAAGACGACTTTGATAAAAATTTAACAACCTCTTTCTTAATGGGACTGCCACCAAATGCCGTATTCGGCATAAAATTCCAAATTTTGACAAATTTTAAAAAATGTAATAAGTTAAATTGTAGGTTTAAAGAAAAAAAAGAATTTTTGAAAAAAAATAAATCCCAAAAAATCTTTTAAAAAATATTCAAATGTCCAAAACATTTGAATAAATATAGAAAAAGGAGGTGAAATTATGAACGAAGAGAAAGTCTTGCAGATATTCAATAAATGCGGCGCGGTAATTGTTGGCCATTTTATCTACACCTCAGGCAAACATGGCTCGACTTATATCAACAAGGACGCTTTATATCCGCATACCAAAGAGACATCGGATTTGTGTCGAGCAATCGCCAAGCATTTCGCAGACAATGAGGTGGAGGCAGTGGTTGCTCCCGAGAAGGGCGGAATCATTCTTTCACAGTGGGTGGCATTCTATCTTTCCGAAATCACTGGACGGGAAGTGCTCGCGTTCTACGCAGAGAAAACAGATGACGGCGATTTCGTCATCAAGCGTGGCGGGGCGCAGTTGAAACTTCCCGGAAAAAACGTCTTGGTGGTGGAGGATATTCTCACTACCGGTGGCTCGGCAAAGAAAGTCATTGAAGCCGTTCGTGCTCTTGGCGGTAATGTCGTCGGACTTGGTGCTGTTTGTAACCGCGGGGGTGTCACGCTGAAAGATGTGGCAAATCCACAGGAACTTTTTGCGCTTCTCAATGTCAATTTTGACACTTGGGAGGAAGCTGAATGTCCGCTTTGCGTCCAAAACATACCGATCAACACGGATGTTGGCAAAGGTAGGGAATATCTGGCTCGCAAGAAAGAGAGCTAAACAACAAGAGATCCAGCGGCACCTTGTCACGAAAGACAAAGCCGCTTTTTTTTAAACATAGTAAAACATTTTTAACTATGGTAAAATAGAAATATAAAAATATTATTAAACAGAAGAAGGTCGACTCTGTTAAATAAACAAAAAAAATTATCTAAAATTTATTATTAATTAACTAACAATAAATTAGACTGTAGAAAAATTTATTATATTTGCGGATTTAAATTTATTTGTAGGTTTGAGTGAACGAATGAAGCAGATTTTTTGGGAAACAAAAAAAAATTGTTCTACATTCTTAAATTAACTTTTTATGAAGTACGAAATTAAAAGTTTGATTTTAGTTGTTGTCTTAAGCGCGATGGTTATGGCAATTACTCCTTTATTGGCAGAAGAAGAAATAGCTGACTCTATAACCGATGTAAATTCAGACGCGATAACAGCAACTGATATTGGAGCTGTTGACGCGTCGCTTGTTAATAACGCGTCTACCGAAGCGACTGAGAATGTTACCACTACTGGCGCGTTAATTGAAATTGGCAATACAACCGCTGAAGAAACAACGGTTATTGTCCGTACTACTGATAAAACAGGCCAGACCGAAGATGTGACCTTAGAAGTGCCGACAGCTTACGCGACATTAACCACTGACGCCAATGTTAAAGCGGATTTAAGCGATTGGATTTCAGGCGATCAAATTACTTTTACCGCTAAAAAATTTCTAAACAGCGGTTCTTTGCAAGCTAAAAAAATTATCAACCATTCTTTTAAAAAAGGGCAAAAAGGAGTTAATGGTTGGGTTAAAGAAATACGAGCTGATAAAAATGAAATTGACGTTAATCGGGGCAAAAATGTTTATACTTTGAATTTAGCTGAAAGTAAAATAGTGGCTGGCGGAAAAAATCCAGCAACTATCAATGATCTATTAGTCGGAGATCGCGTCCGTGTTCGCGTTATTGATGATAAAGATGGCAACCCCGCCACTTGGAAAGCCAAAATTGTGGTAGTTTTACGCCGTGGCAATGATCTTTTTATGCGCGTAACTCGCTGGGTAATACCAGCTAAAATTACCAGCATCCCAACTGACTTAACTTTGCCAACAATACTTGAAGCTGAAATTTTGCCTTCCAAGTTCTACCAAAAAGGAGATGTTAATAATTTAGTTGGAGCGCCTGGGGATAAAATTTACATTGTTATTGATGATAATACCATGTTAGTGCGTCGCTTTTTAGGTAAAGCCTTGCTTTCTGAAATGAGCGTTGGCGACACTATCAACGTAATTGGCAGACGCGATGAAACTACTGGTCAAATTAACGCCAAAATCATTAAAGACGAATCAATCCACGCTTTGGGAGTTGCTCAACATTTAGGACAAATAACTGCCATTGACGCGACAGCTAAAACCGCTACAGTCATGATTTTACCGGAAAAAACCGAGAAAAAAACAGTCCTGCTTAAAACAACTGACAAAACTAAAATTTTTCGTAATGGCAAGGAAGCAAGTATTAACGATTTAATTGTTGGCGATATAGTAAAAACAAGAGGCGTTTATAATCGTAATGAGCGCGTGGTTGAAACCAAAGTTATTAGCGTTGTATCTCAAACTAAAACAAATACTATTAAAGAAAAACTGCAAACTTTAAGAAAAAAGATTAAAGATTTAAAGCAAAAATAAATTCAGCGCATTTCAGAAACACAAAATAAAAACACGCCTTAATATACGGCGTGTTTTTATTTTATTGGCTTTAAATTACAGAACTGCTTCTTTGGCAACTTTGGCAACTTTAAATTTAACTACTGTTTTAGCCGCGATCTTAATCTGTTCGCCAGTTGCCGGGTTTCTGCCCATTCTGGCGGCTCGATTAATCTTAACTAATTTGCCAAGTCCTGGCAAAACAAACTCGCCATTTTTCTTTACTTCTTCCAAAGCTAACTCTGATAATTTCTCTATGAAATTACCAGCATCTTTTTTGCTTAAGCCTGTTTTTCCTGCCATAGCTTCAAGCAATTGGGGTTTTGTCATTTTAGACATAATTTTTTTATTTGCCTGTCTTTAAAAGACTGGCTATTTAAATAAGTTAATTATACTAAAGATAAGTATACAGCAAAACTAATAAAAAAACCAATAAAATAGATTTTCTTAAAATTTTCAAATTAAACTCTAGTGGGTCTTCACTTTCATCCCAATGTTAACCAATAAGCTATAAATGTTCCGTTGCGACAAAGACTTTTAAAAAATTCTACATAAACCCAAGTCACTCGCTATTTTTTTCATCAGCGCGAGTGGTAGGAATCGAACCCACGCAAGAGGTTTTGGAGACCTCTGTACTGCCATTATACGACACCCGCATACTTATTTAGTTTCCTTATGCAATGTGTGCTTTTTGCAATGCTTGCAAAATTTATTCATTTCCAATCTGTTTTTAAGAGTTTTTTTATTTTTTCTTGAATAATAATTAATTCTCTTACACTCTTTGCACTCTAATTTTATCATGTTGTCTTGCGCCATAATGTTGTTATTTAAAATTTAGTGGTGGGCCGGGCTGGATTCGAACCAACGAAGGCGTAAGCCAGCAGATTTACAGTCTGCCCCAGTTGACCGCTTTGGTACCGACCCATATATAACAATTAATTAATTGCGATATTATGAGCCGTTGCGCGGAATTGAACCGCGGACCTACTCCTTACCATGGAGTTGCTCTACCAGCTGAGCTACAACGGCGTTACCGCTTTAAATACTTCGTAGCGCAATCCATTTTGTTATTACAAACTTAAAGGATAGCAAAAATTTATTCTTAATACTATAACTCATTGATCTGCTTTTTAAATAATTCAATTTTTTTATTTTCTGGATTAACCGCCAATAGCTTATTATAAACATCTAAAGCTAGTATTTTATCTCTTACTATTATACTTAACTCTATCATTATGTCAAGATAACGAGGATGATTCGGCTCTATTTTTAAAGCCTTTTTCAAACTGCTAATAGCTTTTGGGAAATCATTCATTGCTTGATAAACTAATGCTAAATTATAAAAAGTTTGAGCATTTTGCTTATTTATTTTTAATAATTTAATATAATCATTTTTAGCCTGGCTAAGATCTCCTTTTTCTTTGGCGATTTGCGCTAAATTATCATAAATATCTTCATCGTCTTGTTTTAATTTTAAAACATGTTCAAACGTCTGCTTTGCTTCTTCTAAATTTTTCTGTTCAAAATATAAACGTCCTAATTCTTTAAAAGCCCTAATGTTTTTGCTGTCTAAACCAATAATTTCAATATATTTTTTTTCCGCTTCCGCCAAACCATCTTGTTTTTTTAAATCGCCTGCTTCATTAAATAATCGATCAATCATTACTCTGGCATCATCTAAGTTTGGCATAGCCATCGGCGGCTTTTGATAACTGTCTTTTATGCTTTGCAATTTTTTATATAACCAATTAAATAAATCGCGCGAACTAATTGCTATCGGACCAATTATTCTAATAAACCGCGACCACCATTTAATGACATTTCTTTTTAATTTCGCGCCAATAATTTGCTCCTTGAATTTAGCTTCTTTTTCAGCGGGAATATTTTCAACATCCAATGTCGCTAAAATAGAAAACTTTTTGTAGACAATAATTATAATTACAATTAAACTAATCAAAATTAAAATTAAAGGGATAATATTGTACATATAATGGTAATATTCTAAAAAAACACTGTTGTCATTCCGTTAACGGCATGAACAAGAAATTAAGTAAAAGTATTATAGCGTTTTTAAACTTTTTGTTTGTTTTTAACGTTATTGTGGCTCGCTCCTGGATTCCCGTTTTCACGGGAATGACAAAAGGGAAGTTTTTTTATTTTTAAAATAGATGAATGAAAAATCATACTACTATATTAAGTTTTTATTTCACTGCCAGCGATTCTATAAGCGCTGCCGAATAATTTCATTTTTTCAAAAACCACTTTTTCAACCGCGCTGATTGTGGGCTTTAATAAATTTCTAGGATCATTTTCTTTTTTATTTTTTAAACAAGTTTTAATTAAAGTCTGACAAAAAGCTACTTTCAAATCCGTGCCAATGTTAATAATATTTACTCCTTCTTTTATCGCTCTTTTTATTTTAATGTTATTAATGCCTGACGCGCCATGCAAAACAAAAGGAATTTTTATTTGTTTTTTTATGGCTTTCAGCAAACTAAAAACAATATTCTCATTCGCATGCATGCCATGCGCCGTGCCAATAGCCGCCGCGATAGTGTCAACTCCAGTTTCTTCAACGAATTTTACAACTTCATTTAAATTCGCTAAAGGTATTTTTTCTAATTTGCTTGTAATATCTTTTTGAGAGCCAAGAATAGAACCAACTTCTCCCTGAACCCAAACTCGTTTAGCATGAGCCACTTTAACAACTTGCTTGGTTAAATTAATATTTTCATCCAAAGGCAAACTTGAAGCATCAATATGCACTGAAGTAAAACCAGAGCTGATACATTCAAAAACCGTATCAAAACTAGTACCATGATCAAGGTGCAAAGCAATTGGCACGTTAACCGCCACATTTTTAGCCACAGTAGAAACTATATGAGTAATTGGCTTAAGCCCCATATACTGAATCGCGCTTTCCGAAACTTGAATTATGGCGGGAGAGCCAGCTTTAACAGCCGCTCGCGCAACCGCTAAAATAGATTCAAAATTAGTGATGTTAAACGCGCCAACAGCATAATTGTTTTTTTGCGCGTTTTTAACTAAATTTTTTATATGAACTAACATAAATAATGCCAAATAAATTTAATTTATTCACTTTTTAATTTATTCATTTTCTCTTGTTACAGCAAAGTTTTTTGAAAAATAATTTGCTATTTGTTAAAACAGCAAATTATTTAATTAAACTTTCAGCGATTTTTTTAAATTCATCCGCGTCCAAACTAGCGCCACCGACTAATAAACCGTCTATATTTTCTAAATTAACAAAACCTTTTACATTTTTGCTATCAATGCTTCCGCCATAAATTATACGGAAATTCTTATTCACGACATCCATGCCAAACATATCATTCAAGGTTAATTTAATAATCTTATGAGCATATTCCGCTTCAGCGGGTTTAATAACGACTCCTGTCCCTTTGCCAGAACTAATTGCCCAAATTGGCTCATAAGCAACAATTATTTGCTGATTCCCAAGAACATCAACGCCACTCAAGGCTTGCTGCAATTGATCAACCAAAACGAAATCGCGCTGATCAGTCTTTTTTTCTTCCCAACTTTCCCCGATGCAAACAATTGGCGTTAATTTTTCCGTTTTAACAACAGCTTTGATTTTTTTGTGTATCATTTCATAATTTTCCAATAAATACCTGCGTCTCTCGCTATGGCCGATAATAACGTAATCGCAACCAAGCTCAACTAACATATTTGGAGAAACTTCTCCCGTGTATGTCCCTTTATCTTGCCAAAAAACATTTTGACCGCCTAATTTTAACGACGTTTTACTAATAATCTCGCCCACTTTTGCTAACGCGGGAGCAACGCAACAAATAACAACTTCACAACCTGAAAAATTTTTAAACTTCTTCGCGAATTCATTAGCTGTCGCCAAAGTTTCTTGTAAATTTAAATACATTTTCCAATTAGCAATAATTATTTTTTGACTAGACATAATATTAATTTTTAATTTTTTAATTTTTAACTAAACTTATTATAACTTGGTCTCTAATTTCTAACTCAACAATTTTGATTAATTAAAAGTCATTTGTTTGATTTGCATGCGTTATAATGAGTATATTACATAACATATCGTTAGTCAATAATTATTTCATTATTTTACGCGCAATTAATGGAATTTCTTTTGTAAAAAAACTTTTTACTTTTCTCCAGCTAGCGTCAAAATAAATTTTTGGCTCAGGATCGTTTTCAGCATCATTAAAATATACCAAACTTTTTAAAATATGAATAAGATTTTGACGCACCGAGTATTGCTTATGTACTTTCAAAATACTATTATGCAATGATTCTATATTTTGACAAATCCAATATAAATCAAAAAAGTCCCGTTTTTTACCTCGTTGAGAAATAGCAATAATTTTCATTACGGCGATATCAGGAGGCGTTAGCAAAGAAACTGTTCCAAAATTACGCATTTTTTCAGCCGGCTTAAAATACGGATAAGCTATAAAGCTCATTTTTGTTCCAGACAATACGCCGAAAATTGTCCCTTTACTTATAGCATTAGTAATCCATTCTCCTTTGTCATT
>ERZ1292640.2979-Hain-H43-02um-R1-2979-length-13363-cov-12_pt1 | contig 13363 bp, 17 predicted proteins | sample MGYA00564404_ERZ1292640 | MGnify/ENA primary metagenome ERZ1292640 (study PRJEB36523, sample SAMEA6512636) | groundwater metagenome | collected 2019-01-08 | study: AquaDiva: Metagenomics assemblies of 32 groundwater samples
CTGTAGGTCCAAGAAGAGACCAGACGATTATAACAAGGACTGAGTTTTTGTTTTAAGCTTTCTCCACAACCAGTTTCCCTTTCTCGACCTTGACAATAACTTCATCTTTCCCGCTGAACTGTGAAATGTCAGTTGCAATCTTCGGCAATAAAATTCTGTTAGCCCTGAAGTCAAGATTGGTTATTATCTGCGTTGCTATTTCCCCGCTTAAGCCTAAGTCTTCAAAAATTTTTTGTGTTGCCTCGTCCCTGTCGCGGGCAGAAAATATTTCTGATTTTTCAGACAGGTATTTTGCAATCTTGTCAGCAACATTTATTGAAGTTGCTTTTGTTATGCCCTGCAATCCCGGGGATAAGTTTGCCTCAATCACGACAGGTCCTTTCGGGCTTTCAAGCATGTCAACCGCGCAAATATCGGCTCCGATTGAAATTGCCGTATCTATTGCAATTCTTTTTGTCTTTTCATCAAGAACAACAGATTGTCCTGTGCCTCCTGCATGAATATTTGCCCGCATCTCTCCCCGGACAGCTTTTCTTTTCATGGACGCAACGACTTTGTCTCCGACGACAACGGCGCGAACATCAACTCCGCCTGTTTCTATGTACTCCTGAATCAAAAAAGGCTGGTTTAATGCAAACAAAGCATCAAGCATTGAAGAAGCAGCTGCATAGCTTTCCGCAAACATCACACCCTTTCCGCCTGTTCCATGGGGAAATTTCAAAACTATCGGATAAGTGACTTCATTTAGAATTTTTTTTGCAGCCCTCGTCGAAGAGGCGAGATAAGTTGCAGGCATCGGAATGCTGAAATGCTGCAGTGCAAGATGCGTTAATAATTTGTCGTGGCCCAAAGTAAATGTTTCTGCCTTTATTGGCATATAAGAAGACCTATGCAGGGCCAGTGTCACAGACCTTAAAAGTGTAGCATACCTGAAAGAGCCTCGTGCGTATATGCAGCCGTACTGCGGCAGCTGATTGCCCTGGTAAAGAACATTTAATTTTCCTGCTCCGCCAAGATTGACTTCAACGTCCCTTAAATCAATATTGTCAACTGCATCAAAATATTTTTTCATCTCTTCCAGTATCATCAGCGAGCTTTTGCTTCCCAGAGACATTACGGCTGCGTTCATTTTTTTGTAAGGATCAATTGTATTACTTTTTTATTTAAATCGTATTTAATTTTATTTCATTATTGAATTTTTTATTTATTCGGGTCAATTAGAAACCCGTTTTTTAAAATATTCTGCCCGACTAAAATCCTGTATTTCATGTGAGCCCTGTCAGCCAAAGTAAACTCGGATTTAATTTTTTTGCCGGCCAATTCAATAGTAGCTTCAATTATCGGCCTTAATTTGGAGCCATGGGCGGATTTGACGAGTTTGGATTTTATAACCGGCCCTAGTTTCAATTCTGATGCAAGACTTGTATCAATAGAGCTTTTTGTGGCGCCAGTGTCTATCTTGGCAATAACTCCCTTTTTGCCGCCGTTGAATTTTATGCTGACTCTCTCCACCAAGCCTATTACTGTCCTACCATCTAATGTGGCATAACTCCCCATAGGAATATTAGAAACAAAATCGTTTATTAATTTATTGGTATTCAGGCAGAGGCTTTTGCATGTTTTGTCTCTTGCTCCAATTCTTGCTTGTGCAAAGCAGCGTAAATTCCCCACGCCGCAAATATTGCAAGTGTAATAACAAATCCTAAGGCAATATCAGAAAGAATATTCTTTCCAATAAGGAATAGCTCGCCATTCCAAAGATGGTCTACAATTCCGAAGATTGAGCCTCCGGTAAGCAGAAGGCTGAGCCATCTCTGTTTTTCATTGTTTTTCCATTCTGGTTTTTTTCTTTTAATGATTCCATGGATAATTGCCGCTGCTGCGGGCACTGCATAACAAACCATTTTAAACACCTCCATTTAATGTCTTATTTCCTTTTCCGAAATAAAAAAAGCGTTTTTTACTCCTTCAGTCTCCCTTATTTTGCTTAAGAGCTTGATTATCCTATCCTTTTTTCCTTTTACAACTATCAATTCTAAACAAGTATGATGGTCAAGGTAAGTGTGCATTGAAGAAACAATCTGGCAATGGTAGTCGTGCTGTAAGTTAGACACATTTTTGCCATAATGCCCGGCTCGCTGGTCATAAATAATTTTTATTGTTCCGATAATCCCGCTCTCATGATGGTGAGTCAATCTGTCCCTTATGATGTCGTTAATTGCTTCAGAGCGGTTATTGTAGCCCTTGTCTTTTATGAACTTGTCAAACATCTTCAATAATTTCGGCTCAAAAGAAATTCCAGTCCTTACAACTTTATCCATAAAATTAGAAGTATATTCAAACTTTAAATATTTTTCGTAACACGATTATAAAAAACGTAATATTTAAATATTTTCCTGTATTTTGCTGTAAAATGATTGCTATTCTTGGATTTATGGCTTTTGCTCTTGTGCTTGGATTTAAGCACAGCTACGATTCAGACCACCTGATTGCAGTTTCTAATATTTTGCACAAGGTGGAATCAGTAAAATCCAGCATAAAAATAGGCTTAAGCTGGGCAATAGGCCATATGATAACTGCTACAGTAATAACTATTATCCTATACGTGTTCAAGGAAACTGTGCTTAATAATGTACTGCCTCATTTTGAAAAAATAGTGGGAATAATGCTGGTAATCCTGGGAATATTGAGCTTCAGGGATTTCTTCACTTTCCACTTCCATAAGCATTCTCATGGAAGCAGTGTTCATTCGCATCTGCATCTTCACGAAAAACATCAGGAAACTCATTTCCATAAGCATATGTTCGGCATTGGCATAATACACGGGCTTGCGAGCAATGACGAGCTGCTTTTGCTTTTCACAGCGTCATTTGCAGTCACCTCGCTTGGCGGATTGTTGCTCGGGCTTGGAATTTTTAGCGTAGGTGTTGTGCTTGGAATGCTTCTTTTCACCTGCATTTTTTCATATCCTCTTGTAAAGCTGCACAGAAATTTTGTATATAGGTCAGTAACATTTGTTACAGGAAGCGCAGGTGTGGTTTATGGCGCACTAATGGTATTTTCAATTGTATGAAATGGAAATAACACAAAAATATGAAAATTTGAAAAATGAAATTAAAAAATTAGATTGTGCTATAATTGCTTTTTCCGGCGGAGTTGACAGCGTCTTGGTGTTAAAAGTAGCTTATGATGTTTTAGGGCAGAATGCAATTGCAGTCACGGCGGACAGCCCTTCGCTTCCAAGAAGAGAACTGGAAGAAACAAAAAAAATTGCAGAAGAAATTGGAGCAAGGCATTTGGTGATTAATACAACTGAAACAGAAAATCAGGCTTACCTGAAAAATCCAGGCAACAGATGCTATTACTGCAAAACTGAGTTATACACCAAATTAAAACAAGTATCAATTCAATTGGGAATAAAAAATATTCTGAACGGGACAAATTTTGATGATTTAGGTGATTATAGGCCGGGATTGCAGGCGGCTGATGAGCATAAAGTAATAAGCCCTTTGAAAGATGCCAAATTGACGAAAAATGAAATCAGAGAGCTGGTAAAATACCTGAACTTACGAAGCTGGGGCAAGCCATCAAGCCCATGTTTGTCGTCCAGAGTTCCTTACGGGCAGGAAATTACGCTAAAAAAGCTGAAAATGATTGAGGAAGCAGAAAATTTCCTGAAAGATTTTGGCATCTTGGAATTAAGAGTAAGGCATTTTGGAACGGCAGCAAGAATTGAAGTCAGGGAAAGCGATAAAATTACTATCAATAATAATTTTTCATTGATAAATAAAAAATTCAGCGAGATAGGATTTGACGAAATAGAAATTTTAGATTTTAAAAGCGGAAATTTGAATCTTTTAATTCAAAATGCACGAGCAGGAAATTAAGAAAATAATGACGGATTTGAAGAACGGCAAAGTTGAAGTAGATGATGCTATAAAAAAATTGAAATTTCTTCCTTTTGAGGATTTGGGGTTTGCAAAGATTGACCATCATCGGGCATTAAGGAAAGGATTTCCCGAAGTTGTTTTCTGCCAGAATAAAACTATTAAACAAGTTGTTGAGATAGTTAAAATATTGTCTAGGGATAATTCAGTTGTATTAGCGACGAGAGCAACAATAGAAATGTTTAAAGCGGTAAAAAAACATATTAAAAATGCGGAATACAATGAGAAATCAAGAACAATAATAATAAATAAAAAAAATAATGAACATAGGCCAAAAAATAAAATTTTAATTCTGACTGCTGGCACTTCTGACATAAATGTTGCAGAAGAAGCAGCTGTTGTTGCAGAATCAATGGGCAACAAAGTTGAAAGGGTGTATGATGTGGGCGTGGCTGGATTGCACAGGCTGCTGAATAATAAGGACCAAATTGAAGACGCGAATGTTTTGATTGTTGTTGCAGGCATGGATGGTGTTCTTCCAAGTGTTGTGTCTGGATTATTTGGCAAGCCAATTATTGCAGTTCCGACGTCAGTTGGCTACGGCGCTTCATTCAAGGGGATTGCGCCATTATTGACGATGCTAAACTCCTGCTCCCCAGGCGTTGTTGTTGTGAATATTGACAATGGATTCGGGGCAGGATATTTTGCAAGCATGATAAATAAGTGATTCTAATGAAAATATTATACTTCGATTGTTTTTCGGGAATCAGCGGAGATATGATTATTGGTTCTTTATTAGATTTAGGCTTGGATTTTAAATTTTTGGAAAAAGAACTAAAAAAATTAAAACTGCAAAACTATAAAATTACAGCAAAAAAAGTTGTTAAAAACGGAATTTCAGCTACAAAATTTGATGTAATTGAGTTTAATAAAATGCAAGAAAATCATCATCACGAACACAGAAATCTAAAAGAAATAAATAAAATCATTGATAATTCAAAACTGGATAAAGAAATCAAAAGTACAATTAAAAAGATATTCAATAAAATTGGAGTTGCAGAAGCTAAAGTTCATAAAACTTCAATAAATAAGATTCATTTCCATGAAATCGGCGCGATTGATACTATAATAGATGTTTCAGGCGCAGTTGTAGGGTTTAATAAACTCGGAATTGAAAAAATTTACTGCTCAAAATTAAATATCGGAACGAGTTTTGTTGAATTCTCGCATGGGAAATGGCCAGTGCCAGCTCCTGCTACGGCCGAAATCCTGAAAAATGTTCCTTTTTACCATAATAATACTAAATCTGAATTAGTAACTCCGACAGGCGCAGCAATAATAACTACTCTTGCAGATTCATTCGGAGAAATGCCTCCAATGAAACTGGAAAAAATCGGATGCGGTGCAGGAGCTAAAGATTTAGAGCAGCCAAATGTTTTGAGGGTGTTTTTTGGGGAATTAGATGAAGATTTTGGAAGTTTTGATAACAAAATAATGATTATGGAAACAAATATCGACAATATGAGCCCCGAGATTTTTCCTTATGTTATTGAAAGGCTGATGGAAAATGGGGCTTTGGACGCCTATATAGGACCAATAACAATGAAAAAAGGCAGAATTGGCATTAAAATTACCGCGTTATGTGATAAAAACAATGTTGACAAATTATCAAAAATCATTTTTGAGGAAACAACAACTCTTGGAATAAGGATTTTCCCTGCTGGAAGGAAAAAACTGGAAAGAGAAATCAAAACTATAAAGACAAAATACGGAAAAATAAGAATTAAAATTTCAAAATTAAATGGCAAAATAAAAAATGCAACTCCGGAATATGAGGATTGTGTTAAAATAGCGAGAAAATATAAAATTCCGTTGAGAAGAGTTTATGAGGAAGTAAATAAATGAAATCAAACTTTCTCAAACATCTTAGCAACTTTTTCTTTTCCCAGCAATAAAATAAACGGCGCAAGTTTTGGCCCTCTTTCCTTGTTCAATAAAACTTTGTAAGCTCCTTTGAACAAATCTGAAGTTTCCATCTTTACTTCATCTTTTGCAATGCGGTAAAATTCGTTGAAAAGAGTTTTCTCGTCCCACTTCTGTGTCATTAATTTAGAAGCAATAATATGCATTGCTTTTTTCTGCTGTTCGCTTAATTCAATATTGTCAGGAATTTTATGCTGCAAAATAAATTTGTACTGCTCGTCGGCAAACTCTCCAACCCATTTCTTTGCAAACATTAATCTTTCTTTCACATAACCAACTTCTGATTTTGCCGCATCTACCGGCAATTGTCCAGTATCTCGAATAGATTCTAAAATTAATTTTTCGTCGTCAAAAATCTGAACTAGCATTGAAGCCTGCGATAAGCTGATCTGCGGCGGAATTCTTTTTGGAATTTTTCCAACGTGGCTTAATTCGTAAATTCTTTTCTGCCTTGTGTTTTCTTTTTCTCCCAAATCTTCCTTGCCGAAATAAACTCTTTCAGCCTGGTCATATCTTTCATAAAGCAGGATTATGTCATTCGAGCCGTATGGCTGGAAATCAAGAGATGCGTTTGGCCTTGTTCGTATTAAAAGGAACCTCAGCATTTTTGCAGGAGCGTAATTGACCGAGTCTGCAAATCCCAATCCATGGCCCTTGGATGTAGACATCTTCTTGCCGCCGACATTAAAAAATTCATAGCCTGGCCCTGTTTCATAGCCGTCTGAAGGGTAGGGGGGAGGATAATTAAAAACATCAACCGCAAACCTACATGCTGCGGTTCTTGAGCCTCCTTTTGTAAAATGGTCTTTGCCGGCAGTTTCTACAATCACAGACTTAGTTGGCCATTTTGCGGCCCATTCAACTTTCCATGGAAATTTGCCGTTTCCATCGTATGGAGAAATCCATCCTTTGTGCCCGCATCCTTTTGCCCATTCAACAACATCATCCCTGCATTCAAAATGTAATTTTTCCTTTTCCCTGTCCCATTCTATCGCAAGAGTTGTGGAAATTCTTTTGCATTTTGGGCATAAAACATTGAACGGAAGCTTGTTTGCTGCACCCACGTCATCACCGTACAATTCAGCATAAATTTTTTGTATCTTGCCTGCATTGTCAAGCGCAATTTTTATTGTCCTGTTGAAAGAGCCTTTCTCATACAGCTCTCCTGTGCTTTCAAGCTCTGCCTCAATCCCAAAATCAGGGAATAAATCAGTTACCTGCTTAAAATAATAATCACCAAAACTTTTGTGCCCTTTGACAGGGCTTGGAATGTATCTGAAGGGAACACCAATATATTTTTCATTGTCCTCCCTGCTTAATTCTTTTGACGGCTTGTCAAGAGGGTCCATGTCGTCGCTGCTCAGAATAAATCTTGCCTTGACTCCTTTGTCTCTCAGAGCTTTTGCGATTGCATCATGGATTACCCATCCTCTGCCTGAGCCGATATGGATTGAGCCTGATGGAGTTTTCTCGTCCATTACAATATAGCCATGTTTTTTTACCAGGCTTTTAAGTAAATCATTATTCTCCACCCTTTCAATGGCTTCCTCTGCCATCTGGTCTGCCCAGAAAGAGTCTTCGAAATCCTTTTCTTGGGGTTTGTTTTCCATAGAATTAAAAAATAGTATAGTTTATTTAAAGATTGTGGAAAAAGTAAAAACAAAAAATTAATTTCTTGAGTAGACTGATAATCCGTCAGAATCCTGCCCAAAATAATTAAATCCCCTATCACTTAAACTGGCTATAACTGCATCAACGGAAGCTGATCCGCTGCCTGATGAGGGACCTCTTACAGAATGCCCATTGACTACCCATCTTTCAAGCCCAAGCCCATCTTGAATATGAATGTTTCCGTTACTTCTTCTGATTACAGTATCAGTTGTCCAGTCATACAGAAAGGGAATCCCTTCTTCAGGGATGGCTATATTATCAGGATGGGCAATAACACCTTTTCTTAGCAAAGCCATAGTAGAAGCTATTACCCCTGCAGTATCTTCACTAGTAGAAGCTTTTCTCATATATATAAATACACCCAAATCTGTGTTTGCCATATATCTCTTGCCTCCGGATTTGTCAATTTTTTTAACTTGATTTGTATAATTGATTATTTATCCCTAAAATCCAACATCAAATCATTATAGCTGCCCAAGTACTCAAAATTTTCCCCTCTTGCAAATGTTCTGTTTGATGCCATAACCAAAAAGAATATATATTTATTATATAAACATAATGTTATTATAATAACGAATAGATAAAATAAAAAATGCAAGGAGGCAAAAAATGGTAACAGCAAGCCACATAGTCAAGAAAATTGTAAGCGGGCAGCCTTTTGTGGAAGAAGGGCTTGGAGAGGGGATAATCAGCATTGGAAATCTAGCAGAGCAGATGCTGCCTGCAATAGAAAAAGAGCTGGGCAAGAAAGTCAGGCTGCCTGCAATAGTGATGGCATTAAGAAGGTATTCCGAAGAACTGCAGGAGCACAGGAAAAAAATGAAAGCTTTTGATTATACCGGAGAATTGATTATGAAAACAAACATATGCGATGTAAACGTTGTAAAATCCCAGAGCCTTTTGGCAAAATTAAAAACAATCTATAACCTAGTCGATTTTGAGAGAGGGGATACTTTAAATGTAATCCTCGGGAATAATGAAGTCAGTATAGTAGTCAATGAAAAATATCTTGAAAAATTAACAAAATTCCTCTCTGAAGAAAAAATATTGAAGAAAGAAAATGAGTTAGTTTCTCTTACCATAATCTTCACTGCAGATGACTTTTTGCATACGCCCGGGATAATATTCAATGCTGTAAGGAAGCTCGCGTGGGACAACATTAACATTTATGAAATTGTTTCAACAATGACCGAGCTGACTTTTATACTGAACAAAAAAGATTCCATGAAAGCGTATGAAGTTCTGCAGGGGATGGTTGGGAAATAAAACAACCCCTCCTCGAGTTGACGGAGGGAAACTCTTTCAAAAAGAGTTTCATCAGAAATGTGCCGTGAACGGCACTGAATAAACTAAAGTGGGCCCAACGGGATGTCGAACCAACTATTCCGTCATTTGAGTGCGGAAAACTTTTTGCGAAAAAGTTTTATCAAAAAATGTACCATCTTCGATGGCACGGATAAAATAAGTGGGCCCAAGGGGATTTCAATTCAGGAAACTCAAGCCTTAACTTAAGTTTTCCCCTGACCCCAAGATCGCTCCGAAAGCATAAGAGTCTTGTGCTCTAAGCAGGCTGAGCTATGGGCCCAAAAGGAGTTTAGAATAAGTAAGCACTTTAAAAAACTAACTCAAAAATTTCACATCATCTTCAGCTTTCCAGTCACTCTGTCAATCTTCTCTTCCTCATCCGGCCCTATCCCTAAACATGTTATTGTTCCTGGCTCAACAACAGTATGCCCGGCATCATGTATTAAGGCAGTTTTCAATCCAGAATCTTCTGCAATTTGTTTGTATTTAAATAATTCTTTTTCATCCTTGACTTTCAGAACAACTTTTTTCCCGCCGTCTTTTTTCCACAAATCAACAATTTTTTTATCAGATTTTAAAGTTCCATCTACAGAAGCATGGCTGCATTGTGCTCCCATTTTTCCTTTGGGAAGATTTAAGTCTTCTCTCATCAAAATAACTTGCTTGTATTGCATATTGATTTCGAATTTCTGTCAATGATTAAGCCTTTTGTAACGAATTATTAATTTTTAAATAGTATTAAATTATTTCTTAATCCACTATTCTCTTTCTTTTAAACTGCCTTTTTAATTCTTTCCTTTTGTTTTATTATTTTCCTAAGTTAACCGATGTAATCACTCTTGCCTACTAAACAATCTTTTTATAGTTCGCATTCTTATTAGTTTTTATGGAAAAATTTAAGCCTTTTGAAAAGGCAAAAGAAAAAGGCACTTGTTTTGAGGGCTCAGACAAAAAATACCCTGATATAGAGCTACCAAACTGGATGAAAGAAGAAATAGAATAATTCTATAGAGAATTTTGAAAGTCTAATTATAATGTATAATTCAAAATTATCTTAGAAATTTGTTATACAAAATTTCTATATCTTTAATAATTCGCCGTCTAAATGAATTGTGGGATTCTTGAAGACCTGGTCAAGGTGGATTATCGCATAAATATTGCCGCCAAACCAGTAATTTGAGCCGATTCCGATGTGGGCAGTGCCCAAGGTTTTGTCATCAACAATCATTGCTCCGATTATCGAAGCTTTTGGATTTAATCCGATTCCAAGCTCGCAAATTCTTCTCACGTTGCCGGGATTTTTTGCGACTGATGCTGCCCATTTCAAAGTGTTCTCTAACTGCTTTGCCTCTTCTCCGCCTCTAATTTCAACAATGTCTCCATTCTCTATCTTTAATTCAATCGGTTTTTTAATTAATATCGTGTGGTCATGCGTTCTTGAGCTTCCGTCAATTACAACTTTTCCTTCAACTTTTCTCCCGTTTGGCGGGCAATAAATCTCTCCCGCCGGCAGATTTCCTCCGGTTCCCGGTGCTGTATAGTTTCCGTCTGCTGCAATTGCTTTTATCCCGTCTTTGTTGTAATACAAATCAGTTCCGGTCGGAGTTGTGATGTGGACTTCTTTTGCCTGCTCTAATTTTTTTCTTAAGATTTCATGTTGAGTTTGGAGAGGCTTGTAATTGACGTCCATTGCATTCAAAATCAAGTCTATATTGCTTGTGGCCAAATCCCCGAGGCTCATTGCAGACACAAACCTATGATTCTTTTTTGCAACCCATCTCCTGAAGCTTTTTCCAAGCTCCTGTATGTTTCCAAGCTTGTCAGACATGTTCAGAATAATTACATTTCCTGTTTTAAGCCCGGATAAATTTTGCACTACTTCTTCATCAGAAACATCTCCCCTTGATTTCACATTCTGAAGAATTAATTTTGTGTCCAGCTTTAGCTGCTCTGCTGCCAAATAATAAGCGCCTGAAAGAACTGCCGCCACATTCCTGTTTTCATAGCCTATGTCTCCGACTATCAATACCTTTTCATTATTCACAGCCAGGCAGGGCGTGAATATTTTTTTTATAGAAAATGCAGCTCTTGATGCCAAATCATAAAGATTGTGATCCTTGAGCCATTTCAATGATTCAACTGTTTCCATTATAGTTTTGGATAAGAAAGGCGTTTTTAAAGTTTTGTGTTGAATTAGGTAAATATTTTTATACTTGTAAAATAAATCAGCCTCATGCAGTTATGGATTAAAATTTTACTTTTTATTGTATTGTTTTTGATAGTGTTATCATTACTAACTTTCTTTATGTCTATACGCCCAGCAAAAATAATAACAAATTTGGAGCCTTCAGATTTAGGCTTAAAATACGAGGAAATTGTTTTCAAAAGTACTGATGGAATGAAGTTGAGCGGCTGGTTTATACCCAACCACAAAACCAAAACAGCAATTATTGTAATGCATGGCTATCCTGCAGACAAAGCAAACTTGCTTGGAATCGCAGAATTTCTGGCTAAAGACTTTAACGTATTCTTGTTTGATTTTAGAAGTTTTGGGAAAAGCGAAGGATTCTATACAACAGTGGGCTATTTGGAGAAAAATGATTTGCTGGGGGCAATAAATTTTCTGGAAAAAGAGAAAAACATCACTAAGATAGGGCTTTATGGATTTTCCTTAGGAGGCGCAGTTGCATTGATGACGAATCATAATAATGTAAAAGCTATTGTGACAGACAGTGCATATGCAAAGCTTAGTCATATGGCTGAGCATATGTACAGCCAGTTTTTTATTCTTAAATATCCATTGGCTTTTTTGACAAAATTGTATGGGCTGATTTTTTTAAGAATAAATGTTGATAGCGTAAATCCAGTTGATAACATAAAGAATATTAAAATCCCAATATTGCTGATACACGCAGAAAAAGACTCCCAAATTCCAGTAAAAGAAGCTTATTTACTGCATGAAGCAAACAAAAAGGCAGAGCTTTGGATTATTAAGAATGCAGATCATGGAATGACTCACTCGATAAATCCTGAAGAATACGAGGAAAGGGTTATAGAATTTTTCAATGATAATCTAAAATGACACGCCGACAGCAAATAATAGAAATAAGATGCAGAAGCGAATGGATAGAAGCGCAGATGTTTTGGATTGGATAAATTTAAAAATATAGGCAGCTTTTTCTGATGTATGGAGTATTTTAACGAGCGTTTGGGTTTTTTAAAACACCTATTGCCTGACGGGTATATTGCAAAATCGATTGCTGATTTCTTGGAATCAAAAGACACCATGCCCGCGCCAAAAACTTTCAGTGTAATTAATTTTCTTCTCAATGGAAAGCCGAGAACTTCTGTCACAGTTGATTTTCTTGATGTTAAACTTAAATCTTTCGAAATTTCCGGAAAAAAGGCCGGATGGACATTAAGTGATGACCAACATGAATTAGTCTTATATCCACTTTATCCTGACTGCAATCCAAAAGAAATGGGAAGATATGCCGATGGAAATTATAAAATGGTCCGGACTTTATATGTGCCGGCTTACAAAAGACTTCATTTAGTCAGGGCAAGTGGATTTCAAGGGCTAGTCAATGAAGAACAAAGTTATACAGATTTGGAGAGAAGGGTTCTGAGTGGAGAGACAGTTATGGTTAATAGGAATTTTAAAGTAGCTTAAGATTTAATTTATTCAACAAACCTTTAAATAATGAATAAAATATCCTTTCTCTATGCTCAAAGCAGTAATATTTGACCTGGACAATACGTTAATTGATTTCATGCGCATGAAGAAGCTTAGCTGCGATGCTGCAATTACTGCAATGATGGATGCCGGACTGGATGTTGAGAAAGAAAAAGCAATTAAATCATTGTTTGAATTGTATGACCAGTATGGGCTTGAAGAAAAACAAATTTTCCAGCATTTCCTGAAGAAACTGACAGGCGAGATTAATTATGAAGTGCTTGCCAGCGGAATAGTAGCTTACAGGAGAGTAAGGGCAGGTTTTCTTGAGCCATATCCTTATGTTGGAAAAGTCTTGTTTGAGCTGAAAAAAAGAGGAATAAAGCTTGCAATAGTTTCAGATGCTCCAAGGCTGAAAGCATGGATAAGGTTGGTTTCAATGAAAATCAACCATCTTTTTGATATTGTAGTTACGTTTGAAGACACGAATGAGTTCAAGCCCAGCAACAAGCCCTTTATGATTGCTTTTGAAAAGTTAAATCTAAAGCCAGGCGACTGTTTAATGGTGGGTGACCGCCCTGAAAGAGACATTGAAGGCTCTAAGAAATTGGGGATGGTTACCTGCTTTGCCAAATACGGCAATCCAAAGGCTGACGCTTCCGGCGCTGATTACGAGATTAATAATATTAAAGAATTGCTGGAAATTGTGGAATAAATACTCCAAAGTAGCAAAACACTCGTAATCACGAGTAAATAACCCAAACTTTTATATATTACTTCTTACATTAAATGCCAATAGGCTTAAAATCCTATAATAATATGACAATCTGCGAACGAAGTG
>ERZ1292640.2982-Hain-H43-02um-R1-2982-length-13357-cov-4_pt1 | contig 13357 bp, 10 predicted proteins | sample MGYA00564404_ERZ1292640 | MGnify/ENA primary metagenome ERZ1292640 (study PRJEB36523, sample SAMEA6512636) | groundwater metagenome | collected 2019-01-08 | study: AquaDiva: Metagenomics assemblies of 32 groundwater samples
GTTCCACTTCCCACTCTTCATTATTCAACAAGCAGAGATCACTTTCTTCACCGCCACTTTCTTTCCTTCAATCATTTCCTTATCTTCTCCTCACGGTTTCTTCGCTTTTTTGACTTTTTACTTTCTACTTTCTACTTGTTATCCACCCTTCACCATTCACCAATCACTAATCACTAATCACCAATGAAGATCGCTGTTATCGGTACCGGCTACGTCGGTCTTGTGCAGGGAGCATGTTTTGCCGACACGGGCAACCACGTCATCTGCATGGACATCGATGAGAAAAAGGTCAAGGCACTGAAAAAAGGAGTCATCCCCATCTACGAACCCGGACTGGAGGAAATGGTTAGTAGGAATACGCAGGAAGGGCGCTTGGCGTTCACCACATCTCTGAAGACAGCTGTTCAACATAGCGACGTCATCTTCATGTGTCTTCCCACCCCTCAATCTGAAGACGGGTCCGCGGACCTTTCTCACGTGGTCGAAGTTGCCGAGCAGATCAGCAAGCATACGAATGGCGAAAAGCTCATCGTCAGCAAGAGCACGGTGCCGGTTGGGACAGTCGACAAGATCCGACATCTCGTTCGCAAGAATGCCAAGTACCCGGTTGAGGTTGCTTCCAATCCGGAATTCTTGAAAGAAGGCACCGCCGTCCAGGATTCTCTGAAGCCCGATCGTGTCGTGATCGGCTCGAGAAACAAGAAGGCGATCGAGATTCTCAAAGAGCTGTACGAACCGTTCGTGAGAACCGGGAATCCTATCCTGGTCATGGACGAGCGTAGCGCCGAAATGACAAAATACGCGGCGAACGCATTCCTTGCGACGAAGATCTCCTTCATGAACGAATTGGCGAACCTGTGTGAGGTGGTCGGTGCTGATATTGATTCGGTGCGGCGAGGCATCGCGGCTGATCCACGCATCGGTAAGCTCTTTCTGTTCCCGGGTGTCGGCTACGGTGGTTCGTGTCTTCCGAAGGATGTCAAAGCACTCATCAAGACATCGGAAGCAAACAACCATGACCTTCGGATACTCCGGGCAGTTGATGAGGTGAATGAGAACCAGAAGAAGGTGTTACTCAAAAAGCTTGCGAGCCATTTCAAGAACCGGCTGAAAGGTAAAGTTGTTGCCATTTGGGGACTCTCATTCAAGCCGCAGACTGATGACATTCGCGAAGCACCGTCGCTGGTCATAATCGAAAATTTGCTGGCGTCAGGCGTTAAGGTGAGGGCTCACGACCCGATCGCTATGCCTCCGGTGAAAGCACGTTTTGGGAAGAAGGTTCGATTCTTCGAATCGAGCTATGATGCCCTCAAGGGAGCAGACGCTTTGTTGCTTTTGACGGAGTGGAACGAATTCCGCCGTCCGGACTTCGCCAAAATGAAGAAGCTTATGAAACATCCCGTCATTCTCGACGGCCGCAATATCTATGACCCGAAGGAAATGAGAGAGATGGGATTTGAATATTATGGGATAGGAAGAAAGTAAGATCAAATATCAAAATGAAAAATGAAAAAAGAGCGATTGTAGGTTGAAAATTGAAGATTGAAAATTGCGCGTTTTTCGCGTCCTGTCGTTTTTGGGCGGGATAGGTTGTATGTTGGGATGTGGTATGTTGTATGTGGAAGATGGGGGGTTGGTGGGACGGAAGTGAGGAGTCAGAAAAGAGAATTCAGAGGAAAGAAGATAGTATGCAGACGGCAGAAAGGGAGCGCTTGAAACCTGAAACCTGGAACTTTGAACTCTTAACTCCGAACTCAAGACTCTAGCGGAGCAATACCCTATACTGCCATCTTCAATACATAAATGACCCAAGGTGCGATCCTCGTTTCATTGACCCATTGATACTGCTCATCCTCTCGTGCTAACGGTCGATAGGTTTTGACAATTTCCAATCCAGCCTTCCGATAAACCTCCCGATAAGATTCATCTGTCCAAAGAACATCCTCGACCGGCCTCTTGTCCTCCAGCTCCGTATTGATGATCTTCACCTTGTCTCCGCTTCGTGCAGATCTATTCTCCGGAAAGTCCCTTGTGGAGAATGAGGCCCATTCGTGCAGATAGATTTCGGGTGATGAGACGAGATTGACGATCCTGCCTTCGTTTTTCAGAAGGCTTGCGATTGCGTGAAAGATCATGACCTTCCTTTCCATCGTCGGGATATTGTCAAACGTAAATGCCGAAAGCACCAGATCGTAGGCATTCTTTTCGAACTGGCCGAAGTCACCATCTTCAATGAGACGATAATCCCCGTCGGGATCTCTGTCTCTTGCCCTCTTTGTCATATCCTCGGAGATATCGACTCCGACAACATCAAATCCGTGCTGTCGTAGAAATCTCGTCGAACGCCCCGTGCCGCAGCCGAAGTCGATCGCTCTTGTTCCATTGATATGTTCAGAGATGATTTCAGGCAAATCCCTATAGGCCAGATAGTATGTGCCGGGATACTCCAGTTTGGCATAGGCTTCCGCATACTTCGCATCATCGTAAATATTGGAGAAGTCCATACTCACCTCAGCTCTCAGATTAATTGGTTCCGGCTGAAAAAAATAGCCACGAAGTCTCGAAGACACAAAGAACGACAAAATATTCTCATTTTCTTAAGCACTTGGTGACTTCCCCGCCCGCCTGCGTCGTTCGGGCGGGGCGCCTTGTGCCGCCTTACGGCATCCCGCTTTTTTGACAAAATGGTGGTTGCGGGAGTGGCAGAACTTTTTCAGTGAGAACTAATTGTACGCTGACCCGCAGTCCAACCGCCCCCATTCCACTCTTGCCTCATTCCATTCCTCCATCACTCCACTACTCCTTCCGTCTTACTTCTCACATTTCCCATCTCACTTCCTAGTACACGCGCGCTAACGCCGTATTTCTCCAGCCCGACCTTGATCTCCACTTGAGTTGCTGTGTCTTCCCTTTCGAACGCGTTCAAGTTTCCCTAGCTTCTTTGTCGTTCCCACCAGCGTTCAGCATTTTGCGAGAAGACAACTTCTTCTCGGGTCACTCATACAACAAGCAGTTCAGTCAGATCACACCAGAGCGGGGCTTGGGTATGAAATTCCGTGGATGTGGTTCACGTGTGGCAAGCGCTCGAAGCATCGAGAATACAAACACTGAGTGACGTTTGCATCACACCTCCCTTAAGAACCTCAGTCGTTGGAAAGCTACCTCAGCCAATCTAATACCACTCTGTTGAACATATCCGCTCTTTCCATCATCACCATGTGGCCAGCACTCGGGACGATCGTCAATGTTGAGTTGGGAATGATCGAAACACCTATGGTGGCAATATCGGCTGCAGAACCGCCGTGGAGAATCGGATTGGGAATGAGCCCGTCCTTCTCGCCGAAAATCATCAGCGTCGGAACGGATACGTCTTTTAATCTTTTCGTCGTCGGCCCGTCCAGCATGCCGTGAACCGACCGGACAACTGCGTAGCAAAAGTCTTCAAAGTCTTTCGCCTTCGCCATTCGGGCTCGCTCTTCCACCATCCATTCGAACTTATCATCATACGAGTAGAAGTTCAGCGCGAGATTGGCGCGCATGCGGTCTTCGGTGGTCTTCTTGACGTAGTCGACGGTCATCACGCTCTTGAGCCAATCGCCATCACCTCTCGAGAACGATTCAATTCCTGCGGGCGATACCAGTATAAGCTTTTCCATTTGTGATGTATGGTTCAACGAAAAAACGATGCCGATCTGCCCGCCCATTGAATGACCGACGTAGGTCACCTGCTCAATACCGAGCTGCTTCAGCAGTTGACTAAGTACATCAGCGTAGAAACTCATGGTATATGGATATATACCTTTGCTCGATTTCCCGTATCCTGGAAGGTCGACTGCGAGAACGCGATGCCGCTTTGCTAGCTCTCCAATGTTGTAACGCCAAAAGCCACCGTTGCTCGCGAGTCCTTGCACAAGCAAGAGTGTGTGGTCTCCCGATCCTTGTTCGATGTAGCTGATGCGTATCCCATTGACGGAGATCTCTTTCGAAGGAAAGGGATATTGAAGGTCTGAGAATTCCAGCGGCTGGGCGTTTTGGTACACATATCCTCCTGTGCAACCAATGAATATCAGTGCGGTAAGAAAGAACAGTGAACGAACCATCAAATCCTCCTTTCCTAAAACATAAGCCAAGTCATCGTTGCGAAAACGACCCACGGATCCTTCCCAGGACGTTTCTTGTCGTAGGTTACATCGGGGCTATCATAGAAGCTGCCGAGCTTGAGGTAGCCCGCGCTCAGTCCAAAAGTGAGGAAGACCCTGTACGTGTATTGCGCTTCCACATTTACCTCTGTGCCGATGTACGATCCTCCCCCTTTTGGCATCACGTTGGAGAATGCGCTCGCTGTGCCGAGCTTGACCATGAGTTTGTTCGGAATGATGTCACGTGAGATGCTCGCGAGAACACCTGAGACACCAAGGCCCATGTTGGAAATGTCGTGCACGGCGGAGTAGTATCGGTTCGCAACTTTCGGGTCGGGAAAGAGGAGCAGGGCGCGATGGCTGCTGTAGATGGCGGTTGGCGAGCCGTAAACGTTGCCGGTGATAACGCTGTTGGCGGTTCCATCAGTTGCCCCGTTGCCATCGCCGGTGCTGAAGATTCCTTCAAGACTGATTTTGTCGTTGACCGTCATCCCATACTTGTAATTGACCGAACCATTGGCCGACACGCCAAGCACATCGGCATACTCTTTCGTCGCGGTTCCAACCGTATCGATGGTCCCAAGGTTTGCCATCACAAATCCATCACACCACCATCTGCTTGAAGAGAAATCCCGATTGTAGGCCGCGTGAGCGCCCAGCCAGAATATGTTTGCTTCATATTTCGACGTCGGGAAGCTCAGGCGAGTAGCACCGTTGTACTCTGCTAGGCCGCTATTTAACCCCTGCCCAAGCACAGAAATACCACCGGAGTTCTTCCCGCGATCCCACGCAAACCAGAGATCAGCTCCAATCTCAAGGCGTGGCGTCACGCGCGACTCGATGTCGAGCATCCAGAGCGCTACGTCATCATTCTCCTGAATGATATTCTCGTAGAATTGGAAGTATGCAAAGCGTCCGAGCGTTGTCGGGTTGATGGATCCAAACAAGCTGATGCCAACAGCCTGTGTGCCAAAGTACGACAACCTATATCCGCTTGTCTGCGCTGTGCTGACAGCGGTCACGTTGGGATCCCGGACATTGTCAAACACCCGCTGGAGACCAACCACAACGTTCCAATCTGCTTCCTTCGGATGGATATCGACGTTCGCAAGCAGCGTTTGCAGGTTGACCTGTCCAGCGTTGATACCGCCGCCAACATTTCCACCGACCCCATAGGCAGCATCTCCCCACGTCATATCGATCTTGAAGAGACCCCGGAACGTTGCGACACCGTCAAGAATTGATGGGGAGTAGATGAACATCGGCACAAAGCGCTGCTCGAAGTACATCGCGGTTTGCGGACCGGTGTTCGTGGTGTTTGGCCCGAACAGCCTTCCGATAATCTGACCGCGCAAGAGCTCGTTTGTTGGCGCAATGTTCGAAGCTGTAGCACGTGTGAACCAATATCCGATATAGCGAAGCTCCGGAGATTTCGGATCTGGGATCCGGCTTCCCTGCGAGTAGCTCGGTGTCCCTTGCGCTCGACCATTGATCGTTGAGCCAATAAGGAGGAGAAGGAATATGATGGTTCGTCGCTTCATATGACTGTTCCTTCCAATAAGGTCGTCGCCAGGAGCAAACGCTCAGGAAGGGGAAATCCCGACGTTGGGCGAGATTGTGATCTCCAGCGTTAGCTGTGATCCTCGCGACGAAGTTCAGCGAGAAGCGAAAACGGCGGTGAGCAATCTCATCGCCGTTTCGGATTTCCCACACTACTGCTTCACGTACTTCTGTATGTAGATGGAATACTTCAGACCGGCAATGGTTGTGCTGCCGAATCCTCCCGCTGGCGTTGGCGCGTTGACACCGGTCAACGGCGGACTGGTCTGAACGACCTCATAGGTCATATTGTTGCCACTGATTGCGTATATGCCGGTAGCGGTAATGCTGGCAGGCGAGCTCTGGTTGGCGACGATCGTGATGATCTTCGCTCCTTTCGTTCCTGTTGTCGACAGCGTGTCGGTGGAGCTCGATTCAGTATTTGTGTACGTCCCCGACAACGTAAGAGACACGTTCGCACTATCCGTTTGCACAACCGTGTACGATTTGTTCGCGTTGAACGTCGCGACGATCTTCTTGATCTTGAACGGCGCACCCCGGAGACCAATGGCGACATTCTGACCATCAGAAACCCATGTAGCGATGATGGGATCCGTTGAGGCGGGGGCCGTTGGGGACTCCTCGCTCTTCTTGCAGCCAGCCATGACCACCATAATGACCAAGGTTAGCGCGCACACCATGTTTTTCATACATCCTCCTTGTGATGAGTGGTGAACAGTTTAGTGAAATTAGCGGTTCTCGTGCGACATCTCTTTCAGCGCTCGTTTGAGGATCTTACCGCTGTGACCTTTGGGAAGCTCCGAGAGGAACACGAAGTATTTCGGGATCTTATATTTTGCGAGTTTACCAAGACAATACTCGTGCAATTCATCCGCAGTGAGGGTCATCCCCAGGGCGTAACTTAATCGCAACTGGAGTCCGTTGACGTTTTGTGCTACCGGAATTTGACTGAATACTCGGGAGACAGAATTCCTGCTGAGATAGACGACGGTTGACAAAATCGGCGGTTGTGTTTGAAATGCACTGGGCTGTCCGAAAGAACAATCTGCGCTCATCTCAATGATCGTTCCTCGAACAGCCCTAATCTCTCGGATGAACGGCTGTTTAGAAGGTAACCGTCAACTCCGTCGAGACAAGCCGTCCAATAAATGGAGATGCGACAAATTCCCTTACTTTGCTGTCAAACAGATTTACGACTTGAGCGGATAAAGTGAGGTTATCGGAGATTCTGTACCCCGCACTTACATCCACATTGACGAAGTTGCCGAGTGGACCGTAATTCCAAGTGCGGCCAACACGGGCATTTTCTCTCACGGGATCTCCGCTAACGACGACGTCCGTGTTGGTCTGAGCAGCAACATTGATTCCGGAGAAGAAATCAAACGCAGCGACCCACCGCGCGAAGACTGAGCCGAACCATTTCTCTTGTCGCACATTGAGACCGATGTTCCCCTTATGCTTTGCTGCATTAATCGGCAGGTCAGTGTCGGTAACTTTTCCGTCCTTGTTGCCGTCATTCCTTAGGTCGTTTCGATCGAGGTTAAAATTGAAATACGAATAGTTCGCAGTCAGATTGACATTGTCATTGACGTACAGGTTGATGCCGAAATCGGCCCCGTACGTATTCACCTTTCCGAAGTTGAGGTACGTCAGGACAAAAGCTGAGCCTGCGGCAGGAGTGCCAGGCACGACTTCCTGCATCGGTCGGCTGCCTCGATGTGTCACAAGAACCCCTGCCGGCGTCGAAATATTTAAGGCTGGACTGATGAAGTTTTCCGAAATATTATAATACGCGTTCGCATCCACGAAAAGCTTCTCAGAGATGACGCCCTTATAGCCAAGCTCGAATGTTTGAATCGTTTCGACCTCCAGCTTCGAGACCTTTGTTCCGTTGCTTAGCGTGAATCCTTCCCCATTGCCCAGCAAGAGACCGCCGAAAATGTTTGCGCTCAGATTCAGGATCGTTGGAGAAGCAATTCCTTTACCGTACGTGACCCGCCACGTTCCACCACCGCCGGAATACAGCAGCGCCGCTCTGGGAATGATGTTCGAACCATACAGATCATGTTTGTCTGCCCGGGCGGCGAGAACCACTTTCAAACCCGACTCCCCTAATGCTTTTTCAACCTGACCGTACAGCCCAAACTGATCCAGAGTAATGGCGCCATCCTGATCGAGCAAATACGATTTCTCACTATTGGCAATGTCCCTCTGCCCTTGTGCACCTATGGTTACCTGAAATCCTTCCCACGAATTGTTGTACTGCACTTCGCCGTTCACGCGTCTTGATTTGTCGATAAAAATGGATCCTCGAGGCAGCGACCGTCCAGTGGCTTTCGTTCCGGTCCACGCCTCCAGAAACGAGCGTCTGCGGGCTTCTTCGTCACCGAAACCTGCGGCAATAAAGCTTCGGTAATTCTGCGTCCGCTGATTCATGGCGTAGGTATCGTTCGTACTACTCCACGTATGATAGAATTGCGCGAACACCCGCGGGGAGACATAGCGCGCTTGCAGGTAGTGAACCTGCCAGTCTTTGATTTGATTTCTTCCGGCGTTGGTCTGCGCTATGTTGTTGCTGTTGCTTCCTCCATACGAAAGAATGACGTCGGACTCCGGGTTCAGGCTGTAGTAGAGTGCAGCTTCTCCACGCATGCCGTTGAAATCTCTATCAAGATCGAGTTCTTGATAACCAACACCTCCGACGTAGACGCTGTCAACATAATTGAAGTCTTGTCCTCTATAATATTCCGCACTTACTTTGTAGGCCCATTGATCGTTGATCACGTCGGCATACCGTAATCGCCCGTCGAAGACACTTTGATTTCCTACGGAGACCGCCGCGGTTGTCCCCTGTGAGGTTCGTGGATCTTTGGTGATGGTGTTCACGAGTCCGTTATGAGCATTTGGACCATAGAGAGCGCCGGCGGGTCCCAGAATCACCTCCGTCCGTTCAATGTCATCCTTGACAACAGTAGCAAACGGCCCCAGCGGCAATCCCGGGGCAACCAGTGTTGAGATGCGCGCATCGATCAGCAGCAAGTTTTTCGGGTTGAATGCGCTGTTGAATCCGCGCACGTTGATGCCTGTCCCCAAGACCCCCGTCCGAATATACTCGACACCTTTTTGGCGGCTCAGCAACTCACCAACATTAAAGGAAGGGAGTTCGGCGATGTTCTGGGCACTGATGACTGAAATGGTTGCCGGTGCATCCGTCAGCTTCTCTGGCCTGCGCGACGCTGTAATCACAATTTCCTGTCCCGCTACCGTAGATTCTGCAAGAGCAGCGGTCACGGCCGCCGTTTGGTCTGCACTGACCGTTACGTTCAGGCGTGCTTTTTCGAAGCCAACGTACGAGACGACGAGGACGTATGTGCCCGCCGGTACTTTGGGGATATCAAACGTGCCATCACTTCCTGTTGCGGCACCGAGCGTTGTTCCTTCTACTGTAACATTTGCGCCGATCAACGGCTGCCCGGTCCGTTTGTCGATGACTTTTCCCTTGATCCCACCGGTTTCCGCAGAGAGCGCGGCTACAACAATGAGCCCAGAGAGCAACGCACAAAGAATAAGAGGGCGCATGAGAACCTCCTTTAGTTTATGTGGTGGATAGTGAATTGATGAGACATCGTGGATCTTTTTCATTCCTACTGATCGAGAAACTCACGTACCACACGATTGAATACCTCCGGCTGTTCAATCATGAGCAGATGCCCCGCACGTGGGATCATCTTAAGCCAAGCTTTGTGGATCTCTTGCTGTGCGATGCGCGCAACACTCTCTGCGCGCCCTGGATGAAAGAATTGATTCGGGATGAGCCTGTCTTCTTCACCAAAGATGACCAGTACACTCGGAAGTATTTCGGAGAGTCGTTGTCGGACAGGCTCATCCAGCATGGCCCGAATACCTTGCTCGATGGCATTACAGTAACCGTCAAAGTCGGGAGCGCTCCGCATTGCGAGGCGCTGCTGCAGGAGCCATTCAAAACGATCATCCCAGATAAAAAAGTTGTTGACAATATTTTGTCGAATCAGGTGCTCGTCAGTCGCTTTGACATTTGTTGCGGAGAAATATTGCTTCAGTGCGAGCGCTTCTTCTTGCGTAAACGTCTCAATTCCAGCCGGCGCAGCGAGCACCAAACACTCTACCATTGACTGATACAGAAACGCAAACGTGATACTTATCTGTCCTCCCATTGAATGGCCAACCAGATTGACTTTGGATACTTTGAGCTGCTGTAAGAAGCCTGCGAGTACTCGGGCGTACGAATGCATTGAGACACAAACGTTCAATTTTTCCGATTTACCATACCCCGGAAGATCGATCGCAAGAACTCGGTACTTGTCGCTGAATGCAGCCACGTTATATCTCCAGAACGAGGCGTTACTTCCCAATCCATGAACAAACAAGAGCACCTTCTTCCCTTTTCCCGAATCAAAGTAGGCAATACGAATGCCTTCGACGGTGAGCGAGGAGGTGGGAAACGGGTACTCGAGTTCCGGAACTTGAGAGACACTCCGATTGTGTTCAGTCATGATTCCGAGGGTCGTAGCAAAAAGCGCTATGCCAAGAACGGTAAACATTTCGTATGTCCTTTCTTAGCTCCTTGCGTTTCAGCGAGTCGATCAGGACGTCGCCTTCTTTTCTAGATAGTGATGCGAGAGGTCAAGTAATGTCCGTCTCAGCAATTTTCCGCTGCCTCCTTTTGGCAGTTCAGAGAGGAAGACCACATGCTTGGGTATCTTGAACCGCGCCACCTTGCCGTCACAGTAATTGATGACCTCTTGTTTCTCGATGTGCTGGCCGGGACGCAAGACCACGAACGCCATTCCAACCTCGCCCCACTTTTCATCCGGCACGCCGACAACCGCCACTTCCGAAATGCTTGGATGTCCGTACAAACACTGTTCCACTTCAGCCGGGTAGACATTCTCCGCCCCGCTGATGAACATGTCTTTCTTTCGATCAACTACGTAGAAGTATCCTTCCTCATCCTTCTGAACAATGTCGCCTGTGTGAAACCATCCATTTCTAATCGCCTCTGCCGTAGCCTGCGGGTTATTCCAGTATCCGGGGGTCACAACAGGTGATTGCAAGAGCAACTCCCCCGGTTCGTTCGGCCCCAGTTCATTTCCCATATCATCGACGATCTTCGCGTCAATGTAGAAGTTGGGAAATCCGATAGATCCTTTTTTTCGAATTGCATCTCCTTCAGGAAGGGAAAAACAGTTCGGGCCAACCTCTGTCAGCCCGTATCCCTGTCGAATGGGAACGCCCTTCGATTGCCACAGTTCGATCTGCGGGATTGGCATCGGCTCGCCGCCGACGATTGCATACCGGACCGATTTCAATGAGGCACTGGCAAACTGCTTTGTTTCTGACATCATCTTCATCATCGTCGGGACGCCGAACAGAATGGTGACCCCTTCCGCATCACACAGCTCCACGACTTTCTCTGCGTCGAAGGAATTGAGTAAAACAACCTTCGCACCTCGGTGGACAAAAGGTGTGGTCAGCACGTGCCAGCCGCCGGTGTGGAAAAAGGGTGCAAACGTCAGTGTGACATCGTCGCTTGTGATGTTAAGCCGCATCGTGGTATTGATGGAGTTCCAAAACACCATCTTGTGCGTAATGAGAGCCCCCTTTGGCGTTCCCGTCGTCCCTGAGGTGTAGAGGATCATGCAGGGATCTTCAAACCGCACGCCGGCGGAGGGGGGGTGTGTTGCGAATGAAGGATCTACTGCGAGAGACAGAACATCAACCTCGTCCTGTGAATGCATCCGCAGTTGCTGCTGCGGCAAAACACCCTGGGCAATCTGAGCAGCAACCGCCGAATATTCCTCTTGAACAACTAGCATCTTCGGAGTGCAATCGTTGATGACAAACTCAATTTCACGCGGCGCCAGATGGTAATTGATCGGCACGAGAATCGCTCCAAGCTGTTGCACCGCGAAATAGAGGAAGACGTACTCGAGGCAGTTCTGCGATAGGACTGCTACGCGATCACCATATGCAATCCCGTATCGGGTCTGCAGGGCATGCGACAGGCGATTCGATAGGGCAAACAAATCGCCGTAAGAGTACTCTCTCTTTGTTGCATTATCCTTGAGGGCGATCTTCTTGTTCGAATAGAGCGCCCATCGCTCGAGCCAATTTGTCCGGATCATGCGATCGTCTCTGTCTTTCTGGTCATCACCCATCCAATGCCGGCCACGGTGATGCTCACCAACAACGCTACGGCTGCTGTCACGGCAGGATTATTATAATATTTCGTTATCTGCCCATAGAACATCCCAAAGTGGATCAGCAGCGCTGTGATGGAAGCTGCAAAAACGACATTCGTCTTGATGGTCTTGGCGAACACCCCAAAGAGGATCGGAACAAACGTTGCGGAGAAAAGGCCGTATACACCATTTTGAGCAAACAACGCGACCGAAAGGGATGGATGAAGAAATTGATCGTAGGAGAGAACAAATGTCACGGGAGCAAGGACCACGAGGAAGATCTTGCTGACCTTCAGAAGACGCTTCTTGATTTCTTCTTCACTTGCCCCTGCCGGATGAAACACGTTTCGGAAAAAGTCGTTCGAGAAAATTGTTGAGAGTGACAACAAGATTCCCTCCATCGTTGAGAAGCCTGCAGCAAGCACTCCAAGCATGATGATGGAGCGGACTGTCGGCGAAAACATCTGAACGATGTACGTCGAGATCACATGGTCAACGGGTAGCTCAGGAGTCGTGAGAAGAAGTCGAGCGTACAGCCCCACAAAGAGTATCGAAAAAAACAGTATTTCGACAACAATTGCAGTGACAAGATAGCGGTTGACGTCCTTTTCGTTTCTGAGAAACAGTGCTTTGGAGATAATGTGCGGTTGCGTGATGATCGCTACGCCGATGATGAAATTGCAAATAACGACTTCGAAAAAATCGCGAAAGAGCTTGCTGTCAGGATTTGTCAAGCTCGCATAGTGAGGTGCAACTGATTGCAGTTTCCCGAAGAACGCGCCGATGCCATTGCCGAAGAGGCTCGCACCCGAACCGAGCATGATCAACGCAACGACAATCATAATGATGGCCTGTATCGTATTCGTCCACACGTGGGCAGTCGCTCCGCCAAAGAAGATGTAGCCGAACGTGAAGACGATGACAACCGTCAGTGCCGCCTCGATAGGAATCTGCAACACATTCATGAGCACTACCGAAAGACCTACAACGATGAGGACGAGGAACGTAATTTGGAGAAGGCTGACAATGGCAAGGTAAACGGTCATCCGCTTGTCGTTAAAGCGACTGCCGACCCAGTTCGGTACTGTGATGACCGTGTATTGATCCCCGATTTTCCGGAAACTTTTTGAGAGAACAACAAGGCCTAAGAAGATGCCAAGCGGTGTCGCAATCGAATAGCCGATGAAGCCCGCCAGACCGAACGCGTACACCAATCCGGGATTGATGACGAATGTCGCAGCGCTCGTCATATTCGCGGCAAGGGAGAAACCGATGAACAATGGACTCACATCCCGCGCACCTATGGAGAAAGATTGCAGTGTCCTCGCTTTTCGGCTATTGTACCAAGCGATTGTTGCGATGATGATGCAGTATCCCAGAAAAAACACCCACGAAACAATGGATTCACTCATGCAAGAAACCTTTCAACAAGGGCTA
>ERZ1292640.2985-Hain-H43-02um-R1-2985-length-13349-cov-6_pt1 | contig 13349 bp, 9 predicted proteins | sample MGYA00564404_ERZ1292640 | MGnify/ENA primary metagenome ERZ1292640 (study PRJEB36523, sample SAMEA6512636) | groundwater metagenome | collected 2019-01-08 | study: AquaDiva: Metagenomics assemblies of 32 groundwater samples
CAATGATATAATATATTCAAGTCAAAAAGATAATTTCTAATTTAACATTGTCAAGATAACCACAAATTTATAGTCAAATTGCGGAAAACCTTTTAATCAGTTGGTTCAAGCGGGTGTTTTGGCAGTTGTAAGGTCGGCAGAAAATTTCCCCAACTCCGAAGAATCCAGCTTTAATGATTATATAAGCCAAGAGATTATAAGGGCAATGTCAAGTTCGACTAAACCCGATCTATGAAAAATAAGGGTAGATAATTAAGATGAAAACTGCTAATATTATCACCGGTGTTCTGATTATTATTTTAATGACACATGCGACAGCCTTTGCTGGAACGTGGTCTGACGGATTCGCAGGCAATACTTTAGATCAAAAATGGACAGGCGACAGGGACAATTTTTCTGTTGCTGACGGATATTTGCAGGGCAGAAACGCTCATCCAATACAACTTATTCCGCCGAAATGGGTTGAAATCGGCAAAGCTTGGGATGATTATACTGTTGCATGCAAGATCAACGTTGTTTTGCCCAATCTTCTTGTATGCACTAAAGGCGCTTTAATACTTCGTAGAAGCGGAAACGAAGGTTATGTCTTTGCCCTTCACGTTGCTACGAAAACCGTTGAAGTCTATAGATTATCAAATGAGGAAATGCTGCTTTCAGTGAATAAAGACCTTCAGCTTGAAAAATGGTATATGGTAAAAGCTGAGCTTCAAGGCGATAGTATGTCCTTTTACCTTGATAATGAACTTATAGGCAAAATCAACGATAAACGCTCTGCATCAGGCGCCGTTGGTCTAGCTGTTCAGGACGTTTTAACCGTTTTGTTCGATGATTTCACAATCACGGGACCAAAAGTTGATGATGGTTCCGCTGAGGTCAAAGCAATTAATAAAATTCCCATAACATGGGCTAAGCTGAAATATAACTAATATTACTTTGTCAATTGAAATTAACGTTTTGCGAAATCAAGGAAATAGCACACGGATTTGCACGGATTATGACGGATTAACACAGATAAAATCCGTGAAAATCAGTCGCATCCGCGTTAATCCGTGTGCCATTTTATAGATGACAAAGTAACATTAATCAAAGGTAAAACATGCTGATAGCTTGGTAATATTGCTAACTTAAAACTTAAAACTGAATACTATTTAGGGGGTATTATATGGAAATAGAATACAGCGTAGAGAATAAGGAATTAGAGTTATATAAATTAAGCAATGTCGCATTGATATTCAATCTCGTTACGGGCGGTATAGTAAAAGGCAAAATCAAATGGGTTGACAAAGACAGCATCGGCATAATACTTGATGGCGATCATAGTATTATCCTATATAAGCACGCCATAGCTTTTATACAAGAGAAGGCTAATTAATGGGTTCGTCCAATGAAACCAATCTGAATGACCCTAGCAGAATGCGAAAAGGTATATTCTATCTTTTGGGAGCCGCATTTGCATGGAGTTGGCCTAATGTCATGATTAGGATATTGAAGGCTGATTTTGACATTTTCACGCAAAGCTTTTATAGATATATCGGCGCTAGTGTATTTCTTTTTGCGATTGGGTTTATATTTACAAGAAAAAAAATGATACATGCGGCGGTCAACCTGAAAGTCTTGTTGATACCATCGTTGATAATGACTGTGCATCAGGTTTTTTATACTACCGGTGTGTTTATGACCTCTGCCGTAGTTTCCAGTCTGATTGGCAGGCTTAATGCGATAATTATTCCCGCCCTTTCATTAGTCTTCTATTTAGATGAGCGACAAGTTGTAAAAAGCAAGAGTTTTATACTCGGATCATTGGTAGCATTTGTGGGAGTTGCCGGCGTTATTCTCGGAAAAGGTCAAAGTGTAGAGGGTGGATTCAATATTGGCATAGCTTTTGTCTTGCTAGGCACGCTTTCGTGGAGTGTCTATGCTGTCTACATAAAGAAAGTTATCAGGCTAATTGATCCTCTTGCTATTATCTCCTATGTATCACTAATATCTGTTGCCCTTTTTCTGCCGTTAGTTCTAAAGTTTGGGGACGTGAGAAGCATTGGCAATGTCTCTCTTAAAACTAATTTATTGCTGTTTGGATCGGGCATTTTGGGCGTAGGTGTTGGAAATTTTTTTTATTACTATGCTGTAAAATATGTCGGCACAAGCATTTCATCAATATTTTTCTTGTTGCTTCCATTTAGTATTGGGATTCTAGGATTCTTTATCTTGGGTGAGACTTTGACTATAATTCAGATTGTATCGGGTCTTTTTTCAATAGTCGGGTGCTGGATAGTTACGGGTTTGTCAAAGACAAAAAATATTGATGGATAAAAAACTGCATCTGAACCATACTTGTAGCACACCTCTCAACTTCATCCTGCGACATAACGTCCCTAAATGTATTTTACCATAGAATGGCAAATTCCTTGCAAGATAATCCATTGAGTTAAATAAATTTCTGATAAATAGTTATAAGATTTCCAACCTTCAACTTTTTAACCTTTAACTACTTAGCACCATCGGGGGTGAAACAAATGGGAATTATGGATAGGGTAAAATTAAATTTAAGGGCAAATTTGAACCATATACTTGATCAAGCTGAAGACCCTCAGAAACTCATGGATCAGCTACTGCTAGATATGAGGGAAAGCATTATTGAATTCAAAAACTCCATAGCAAATGCTATTGTTGGTGTGAAAAGCATTGAGCGAGAAATCGCAGAGAATACCGAAAAAGCCAAACTTTGGGAAGAAAGGGCGATATTGGCTTTAAAACATGGCGACGAAGAATTGGCAAAGCAGGCTCTTAATAAGAAATTAGCATGTATTGAAAATGAAAAAAGAGCAAAGATCGAGTTAGAGCAACAGAAAAAGACCGTGGAGGACCTAAAAGCAAGTCTTCCGTCTCTTGAGGCAAAATTAGAGGAACTATACAGGAAAAAGCATGAATTGATAAGAAGGTCCCTCGAAATTCAAAGAACCAATCAGATCAAGCGATCAAAGGATATTGTATCAGAAATAGGTATTGACACGAGCGTTTTCAATACTTATGATACAATGGTTGAAAAGGTAAAGGCACTGGAAGATCACACAGCCGCCCTTGCTGAACTAGAGAAAGATGATCTTGAGGGTGAGTTTAAAAAACTCGAAAGAAAAACCCAAATTGAGGCTGAATTAAAAGCTACCAAAGATAGCATGAAAACAGGAGTGTGAATCGCTTAATGGCTGAATTTGAGTATTTTCCACAACACATTCGCAAAAAGATTGTGGAACACATATCACAAGATGAAAAAATCAAAATGTGTTTCATTGCAGGCTCATCTTTAGCTTTTAACAAAGATTTTGTTGTAATCACATCAAAGCGTGTTCTCGTCGTTGACGAAAGAACAATGGGTTCTTTAGGAAAATTATACGTTAATATTAAAGAGGATGTTCTAATTGAGGACATAGAGTCAATTGAAATTTATAGAAGCCCAATGAATAGATTAATTGGGCAAGCAAGCATGGGATTAAAGGTTGATAGATATAAATATCTTATCAATAATGGCAATGCAGGTGAGATTAAAAAAGCAATCCAACTCATCAGTGAGATAAGACAATCGCTAATTCAAACTAAAGGTTGATTTAGCTGGTTCTTTATGGTAAACTATTAAATAGTGGATAGTAGATGGTAGATAGTGGATAATAGATAGTAAGAACCAAAATAAAGGAGATGACTTAAATGGTCGAGGTAGAAATTGGAATGGTAAGGCTCGATCCAGAGGCAAAAACTCCTATTGTCATTCTCAGAGAAAAAGAAGGCAAATCTAAACGTATTCTGCCGATATGGATAGGAATTTTCGAGGCGATCGCTATTGCTACCGAGATTGAGCAGCAGTCGCTTGCAAGACCGATGACCCATGATTTATTAAAATCTGTTATTGACAGTTTGGGGGCAGAAGTAGTATCGGTATTAGTTTCTGACTTAAAGGAAGAAACATTTTACGCTGAAATCAATTTGCGTCAAAGCGACGGAAAAGTAATCAAGATAGATTCACGTCCAAGTGATGCAATAGCTTTGGGGTTACGGGCAAAAGCCCCAATCTATGTAGCAGAGGAAGTGATGGCCGCTTCCGGCATCACTCAGGTTCTTGTGGAATCAACTTCGGAAGATCATCTGAAGACAATACTTGATAATCTCAAACCAGAAGATTTTGGCAATAAGGTTTAACCTTTAAGACTAGCGGATAGATCGGAATAATGAAGTGAACTCCTGATCAAAACGCTTGAGCAGTTTTTAGTTTATTGCATTTATTATTTGTCTTTGTAATTATAAAAAATGCCATTTTTAGTAATCAAGGTTTTATACAACCCCCTTAATCCCCCTTTGTTAAGGGGGAATTTAATGACAACTTGATTTATTCCCCCTTAACAAAGGGGGCTAGGGGGTTGTTTGGCTCAATTTTTTGTATTTTTCAACGATTACTAACTAAAAACTTAAAATTACCTGACGAAAATTGCTTATTTTGACCCCGCTGCATTTATAGGAGGGAACCAAAATGGGGGTCCTTGAAAGGATAAGCAGATTAATTAGATCGAATATAAATGATCTCCTAGATCGCGCTGAAGATCCAGAGAAGATTCTACTGCAACTTATCACTGACATGCAACAGGACCTTAGGGAAGCCAAGATTCAGGTTGCATCAGCCATCAGAGACCAGAAAAAGCTTGAATCACAATATCAAGAGAATTTGGTTATGGTTGATATTTGGGAAAAGCGCGCGATCTCTGCAATAAAAGAGCAAAACGATTATTTGGCAAAAGAGGCTTTAAAACGTAAACGAGATTGTGAGCGATTAGCCAATGAATATAAATCGCAACTAGACGATCAGACAAAAAGCGTTCAGTCCCTTAGAACCGGTCTGGGAGAACTTGAGGCGAAGCTATCAGATGCAAGACGCAAAAAAGACCTTCTGATTGCTCGTCAAAAGCGAGCCAAAGCTCAAAGGTCTATAAATGAAACTATGAGCGGAATTTCCAGATCAGGCGCATTTTCGGCTTTGGAAAGAATAGAGAACAAGGTTAGAAATGCCGAAGATGAGGCACAGGCATTAGAAGAACTGAGGAAAGATTCGCTTGAGTCCAAATTCACAGATTTGGAAAATAGCGACTTGAATGCAGAATTGGCAAAACTAAAAGATAAGATAAAGGAAAGTAATTAGTGATTGGATTCCACAAAAGTAGGATGGGCATTGCCCATCTCATTAAGATGGTTGGAGTTTCATTATGTTCAAAAACTTTCTTATACTCATAATTATTGCAATATTAGCCGTAATTGGAATAGGTGCGGCATTAAAACTGCTGAGTTGGCTTATTGGGGTTATTGTCAATATCGGTGTTGTAGTCTTGGCAATATTGGGCATTGTGTTCCTAGTGAAGAAACTTCGCAGTTAGATAAGTAAGGGCGAAGCATTTGCAAATAATGTATATTTCATTTCAAGCATTTAACAATGCAAATGCTTCGCCCCTACAATTAGAAAATCGGTTTATTAGACTTCTCTGGTTTTGCCACTGTATCTACAAACCCGTATAGCTCGATTTCCTGTGTCTCCGGTGGAGAATCCAGTTGTGAATCAACTCTACGGTTAAATCCATTGTCATCCTTTATCACACCCGGTCCAACAAACTTGCTTCCTCTCGTATCCGAAATAAATATCCTAATCTTGTCCGTTATCACCTGAGTATTGACGACGATTTTAGCCTGATTATTGCCCTTAAAACTGCTAATTATCTTCCAATCGCCCTCTTTGCCCTTATATTCGTAAAGTATAAAGTTTGATATATTTGTATTATGGATGACGATCCTTCTTATTGACTTCTTCTCCGGAAGTGAGATAACTATACGGGTGTTATTGCTTATTGTGTTAAGGTCGCCGTCAACCGCCTCTGGTGCATCGCTTTCAACACCCGGCAAAAGCGCATAATTTTCGCTTAATTGTTGGGGAACAAATAATTTCCCAAAATTTGCGCATCCAGTAAAAGCAAAAATTAGCAAAATCAGAGATAGACTTCCATAACTAATAAATCTGTTAAATCTGTAAAACCTAAAATTCATATACTGCACCTAATGCTTGATCAAATTAGTTTTTTAGGAATAGAACACGGATAACGCGGATTGGGCGGATTTGCGCAGATTTAGGATTAAATTGTTTTTATCCGCGTTAATCCGCTAAATCCGTCTAATCCGCGTTCTATAAATAATTAATCTGGTTGACTACCAATTTTATTATTTAACTGTGCATTGAGATAATTTTATGGGCAATGCCCATCCTACATTTAAGAGCTGATTTATGCACAATTATAAAATCAAAATGGTATAACCATTGATACCGATACTGAACCTTTGTCCACCGGAGACCCGTTTGAGACTACGTTAATGGCTCCGGTATAATCTCCAGCAGGCATATCTCTCTGCACTGTAACATATATTGTCGTTGTCCCATAAGGTCCCGTGCTTCCGCCATTAATCTCAACTACCGATTTTGGATCATTTTTAACACGACTAATATATAACCAATTTGATCGGTTGGAAACTGCATTCCAATTCAGTGTTCCCCCACCGGTATTGACAATTCGAAATTCAAGCTCGATTGTCTTAGGGTTAGCGCCAAAATTTAGGCTTGTTGGATTCAATGCAAGTGATGGATTTGGAACGAACATCGTTACTGTTACGTTCTGCGTTCCACCATTGGATATGACCGTTATATCATGTCCATTAGGACCGGGGTTCATATTGGCTCTATTGACAGTAACCAAAGCTGTTGCTGAATTACCTGATGTTAATGAACCCGATAATGGCGTTGCGGACATCCAATCCGGGAAATTTTGTCTCAAGGACCAATTTAGTGTTCCTCCGCCCACATTGGTCATGGTTAGTCTTGCCTGTGTAAGTGTTGTGCCAAAAGCTAACGAAGCTGGGAATACATTAAGAGCCGGGTTAGAAATAATCATGGATACTGGCACTGGAGCATTTCCACCATTTGTTTGTAGCGTTATTATGTCTGGATACGTGCCGGGCTTTAGAGTTCCTCTGACGATTGAAACGTTAATTACAGCAGATTTGCCTGCATCCAATGATCCGTTCAGCAAGTCCAAAGATAACCAGGTCTGAGTTTTAGCCGCTGTCCATATTAGCGTTCCTCCGCCTGAATTGGTAATGGTTAAAGTTTTTGCGGTCTCTGTTTCAGAGAAGCTCAAAGAAGCCGGTGTAAAAGCCAATCCCGGTTTTGCCATTTGAGCAATTATATTTCCGCTTCCACCACCATCAGACGTTAAAGTGATAGTCTCTGTGTAAGTTCCGGGCGGTAATCCTGTTTTGTCTACAGTAACAGCAACGTTTGCTGTTTGTCCTGCGGCGACCGACCCTGTTGATGGGGTAATCGTCAGCCATGTTGCGGTTGCCTTTTTCGACGCCTGCCATGCCAATATTCCTCCGCCGGAATTGGTTATTGTAAATACCCTCTGAGTAAGCAATGTCCCAAAATTAAGCAAATTCGGTGAAAAATCCAGTTTTGGTATTCCCATCTTCACAGGAACAGAACCGTTTCCACCATTGTATGTGATTTCTATGGTATCAGAGTAATCGCCGGGCAATAGATCGGTTCTTGATACATTAACGGTAACATTAGTTGATTGTCCTGCACCGACGGTTCCACTTACAGGAGCGAAGCTCAACCAAGTTTCAGCATTTGTCGCCCTCCATACGAGTAAACCAGCGCCGGTATTAGTAATAATGAGCGTTTTTTGTGTATCTAATGAACCAAAATCAAATGAAGTTGGCGATAAACCTAGTCCCGGAACGAGCATAGTAACGGGAATTGTAGCGTTGCCACCATTTGACGTTATGGAAATTGTATCTATTTGAGTTCCGGGAAGAACGTTATTCCTATTTGCAGATAATGTTACCACCAATGTCTGTCCCGCTTGAACAAATCCGCTTGATTGGGATAAATTAAGCCATGTCTGTGTCCTTGATAATGCAAATGACAGCGATCCACCGCCTATATTTGTAATGGCTAAATTAACTTGCGTATCAATTGAACCAAAATTAATTGCAGTTGGCGTGAATGACAATCCAGCAACACCTGCACTTACTGTAATGCGCCGTTCTCCAACACTGGAAGTCATAATGATAGTATCATTATAAGAGTCGGGCTTTAATCCAGTTCTGGATATTATTACGTTGACGGTAGCTGTTTTTCCTCCATCAACAGTGCCTTTATCGGGGGTTATAGTTAGCCAGGTTTCTTTCTTTGAAGATTGCCATGTAACAGGTCCGCCGCCGTTATTATTTATAGTAACGGATTTTTGCGTATCTATTGAGCCAAAATCAAGCGTTAATGGCGAAACCAGAAATCCTGCAACAGATATATTCACTGGAACACTACCGCCTCCGCCATCAGAGCTAATTACCAAAATGTCAGAAAAAGTTCCCGGCAGGAGACCTGTCCTTGAAACAGTTACAGCGACATCAACAGAAGCGCCTGCCAATACTGCTCCTCTACTTGGGGTCAATGTCACCCAAGCCTGTCTTTTTTCTATTTTCCAGTTTAGTGTTCCACCGCCTGCATTACTGATCTTGAGCGTTTTTGATGTTTCAGATGATCCGAAGTCAAAAGAAACCGGAGAGAAAGCCAATCCCGGTATTGGCATAGCGACTTTAATTTGACCTGTTCCCCCATTTGAAGTCAAATCTATAACGTCAACAAAATCGCCAAATTTAAGTCCGTCTCTGGATACGGTTACAGCAATAGTTGTTGTCGATCCCGCTCCCAAAGTTCCGCCTGCTGAATTCAGCGATAACCATGTCTCTTTCTTTGCCACCTTCCAACTGAGTATTCCTGCGCCTATATTGGTGATCGTAAATGTTTTTTGTGTATCTGCCGGACCAAATTCCAATGCCACTGGCGCATAACTCAAACCGGGCATAAGCAAAGACACTGAAATGTCTCCGTTTCCGCCATCGGAGGCTATGGAAATTTTATCCGTCTGAGTCCCGGGTTTTATCGTTGTTCTATCCGCTTTGGCTGTGATAGTTATGGAACCGCCAGAAGCAAGCGACCCCGAAGTCGTTGATAATGATAACCATGGCTGTTGCTTTGTTCCCTGCCAGGTTAGAATTCCACCGCCCATATTAGTTATAATAAATGTTTGTTGGACCTCGTTTTCGCCAAAGTCCAGAGTTGTTGTAGAAAGCGAAAGCAAAGGCAATGGTTCTGGAACCGTCATTGTCACAGGAATGGAGCCATTTCCAGCGTTAGTTATTATGGATATGGTATCTTTATATGGTCCTGGATTAAGACGTAATCTTGACGCTGTCACAGTAATATTAACGGTTCTATCAGGTTCTAACGACCCCACAGCAGGCGATAAAGTCAACCATGGCTGTTGTCTGCTAACCTGCCAAGTCAGCGTTCCGCCGCCATGATTGGCGATTGTAATGATTTCCTGTGTATGCGCAATGCCAAAATCTAAGGTAGTCGGTGAAAAAGCCAGAACAGGCGTTGCTAAAGGCACAATCATACTGACGTTAATAGACCCGTTTCTGTCATTTGATGTTAAAGTAACAATGTCTTTATATGTGTTGGGATTAAGACCCGATCTGTTTACTGAAACTGCAACCGTTTGGGATTTTCCGGCAGTTAAAGCACCCTTTACAGGTGAAATACTAATCCATGCCTGTCCCTTTGCCGCTTGCCAGTTTAGAGTTCCGCCACCATTATTGGCAATTGTAAAATCAAATTGTATGGTAGTTGCGCCAAAATCAAGAGATGATGGTGAGAATGACAGCAAGGGATTTGGCTCAGGAATAGTCATCGCAACATTTATATTTCCATTGCCACCATCAGACGTTATAGATATAACATCCTTATATGTTCCCGGAGGTATAACAACCGCAAGGGCGCTTGCTCTGGTTACTGTAAGTGTGACCGTCTGAGAAGCCCCCGCATTTAATGAACCACTTTTGGATGAAAGAGTTAGCCAACTTTGCTGATTTGCCGCTTGCCAATTGAGTGCTCCACCGCCTTTATTAGTAATAGTCAATAGCTTTTGCGTTTCTGTTGTGCCGAAGTCAAACGTATCAGGCGCAAATGATAATATCGGCGATGGTTCTGAAACAGACATTGTAACAGGGATATTTGCAGTTCCACTATTTGATGTTATTGCTATGGTGTCTGTATAATTGCCCGGTTGCTGACCTTCTCTGGATACTGTCGCAGTGATGCTAGTGGATTGTCCTGCTTCCAGCGATCCGCTAGTTAAGCTAAGCGTAAGCCAGGACTGTTTCTTTGACACTTGCCAGTTTAGCGTTCCAACGCCAACGTTACCAATACCAAAGGTTAATTTCGTTTCGGTTGTGCCAAAACTCAATGATTCTGGAGAATAGCTTATCAAAGGCATTTTCACACTTACTGATATAATACCGCTTCCACCATCAGAAGTTAGATTTATGTTATCCGTATATGCTCCACTTTTCAATGCGGTCCTATTCACAGTGACTATAACATTTACTGAAATGCCAGAATTAAGCGTCCCCGATGACTGTGACAAAGTTAGCCAAGATTGCTGTTTTGCCGCCTGCCAGTTAAGCGATCCCCCGCCGTTATTGATGATAATAAATGTCTTTTGTATATCCGAAGTGCCAAAATCAAGTAGTGATGGCGTGAAAGCCAGCAAAGGTGAAGGCTCTGGAACTGTCATTGATATTGCTACGTTTCCATTACCGCCATTAGATGTAATAGAGATTGTGTCATTATCTTTTCCGGGTTTAAGACCTATTTTGTTTACGGTTAATGTGACGTTCTGAGAGTTTCCGCTAGATAATGATCCACTTGTCGCAGATAAATTAAGCCAAGATTGCCCTTTTGTCGCTTGCCAGTTAAGCGTTCCACCACTTTTATTCGTTATAGTCAACACATTTTGGGTATCGGCTATGCCAAAATCAATAGACGCAGGAGAAAAACTCAATACCGGTGTTGGCGGAGGTGGTTCTGGAACTGTCATTAAGATGGCTACGTTTCCGCTTCCACCATTAGACGTAATAGAGATTGTGTCATTGTTTGCACCAATCTTTAGATTTGTCCTGCTTACAGTAAGCGTGACGTTTTGTGAATTACCGGCGGATAAAGAGCCGCTTGTTAGAGAAAGCGTAAGCCATGGCTGACCTTTTGTCGCTTGCCAGTTAATTGTCCCTCCACCTCTGTTAGTTATCGTCAATATCTTCTGAGTATCAGTTGCGCCAAAATCTATTGATGCAGGACTGAATGACAGAGATGGATCCGGTTCTACCACAGTCATTGAAACATTCACGTTCCCGCTTCCGACATTGGTTGTTATGGATACAACATCAGGATACGTTCCAGCTTTAAGATCGCCTCTGTTAACTGTTAATGTAACTACCTGAGATTTTCCAGCAGTCAATGATCCTGTCGTAGGCAAAAGCGTAAGCCAGAATTGCTGTTTGGATACTTGCCAGTTTATCGTTCCTCCGCCTGTGTTTGATATAGTAAAAGATGCCTGTGTGTTAGTCGTCCCAAAATTAATAGATGCCGGTGAAAACGAAAGCGATGGGTCAGGCTCAGGCACAGACATTGAAACGCTCGCACTTCCACTCCCGCCATTTGATGTAATAGATATTGTATCTTTTAATGATCCGGAATTAAGACCCGATCTATTGACTGTCAATGTGATTGATTGCGATTTGCCTGATGTTAAAGACCCGCTTGATGACGAAAGCGAAAGCCAGGATTGACCCTTCGTTGCCTGCCAGTTAAGTGTTCCGCCACCTTTATTCGCTATGGTAAGTGTATCCTGAGTTTTGGTTGTGCCAAAATCAAAAGATGATGGAGAAAAAGATAATGATGGCGAAGGTTCTGGAACACTCATCGTAACCGTAAATCTTCCGTCGCCTGCATTAGACTTTACCTGCACAGTATGACTAAACTCTCCGGGATCAAGTCCGCTTCTATCCACTTGCGCTGTAACGTTTCTTTTATCCCCTGCGGAAACGTTTCCGCTAACAGGAGAGATACTTAGCCAATCGGGCAATGGCGGGCTTGTGACGATACTCCATGAAAGCGTGCCTGTTCCTATATTGCCAATATCAAATTGCGCTGAACTCAAAATTTCCCCAAGGTCTTTTGATGATGGCGCTATTGAAAGCTTTGGTTCGTCAGACACTGCAATTCCGCCAGCGCCGGGAGTTGCACCATTGAAAACCCTCATTTCACCAGTAACATCAGATTTTATGCTAATGCTTCTTGCATTAGATACAGTGATACCGCCTACAACGTCATCAAATAAAGGTGAAGAGGAGAGATTATTTAAGACTAGCGATGTGGGGTCTCCACCGGGGATATTGACTAAAGAGTATTCAAACTTAGTTCCAAAGATATTGCCCAAAGCATTGAGCGGATCGAGATTTTCGCCTGCGCCTGCAACGAGGATCAGCACTCCCCCGCTTCGCACAAATTGAAGAATAGCGCCCAATTGACCTGAATCAAAATTATCAGAGGGAAGAACGATCAAAATGGCGTCATATCTGGAGCGATCATATACTAGAGATTCATCTATTTGAGCCTGAAATCCACCGTTTTGGAGAGCAGATTCAAGACTTTGTAACGTTTGCGGTGTAATTGCGGCGCCACGGCTAATATCTATCTTCAATTTTGGGGCGCTTCCGACTAATTTCGCCAAATTTTGGATAAACTTCAGGTTTCCAGCAGATTTGGAAAGAAGGATGTTTATGTCACCTATGGCTATCGTCTGCCCCGTATTTTTAGTCTGTTCGCTGATAGCTATAACGCCAACACCCTCAGCCGCTTTAATTCCCACCGGAATTTTAACCGATGTAGCATTCTGAATGTCAACTTTCTGCTCGCCAACAAAGCGTAAAAAATTGCCCGCAAACACCTCAACTTTGAAAACTCTATTCGTTCCAATTGGAACACTTATTGAGCCTGTGGCTTTTCTAATATTTTTATCAATGATCAATTGGGTTTCTATTGGTGGTTGTATATTATCGCCAGTTATTGTCAGCTCAACTGAAGTAATATCTGCGATTGATGCGCTTGGGGACATCATGATCTCTAGCTTAGCGGGCGCGGTTTGGACTTGCTCTGGCTTCATAACATCATCGTTATCACTGCATGTAGACAGAGACATGATCATAATTGATAATATAAATAAAACTAAAAAGCTCTGAATAATTGCATATATTTTTAGCCGTGATGTCATTTTTATTTCTCCAAAAAAGTGAAAAGCTGGATACAAAACGGTATGGTTCACAATTAAGGTAACAAATTCAATTTTTAACGTTTTTAAATCCCC
>ERZ1292640.1532-Hain-H43-02um-R1-1532-length-19020-cov-13_pt2 | contig 13347 bp, 16 predicted proteins | sample MGYA00564404_ERZ1292640 | MGnify/ENA primary metagenome ERZ1292640 (study PRJEB36523, sample SAMEA6512636) | groundwater metagenome | collected 2019-01-08 | study: AquaDiva: Metagenomics assemblies of 32 groundwater samples
ATGGAAAAAATCAAAGTCGGCATCAACGGGCTCGGACGCATTGGCAGGGCGTTTTTGAAGCTGGCTATAAACCGGCCGGAAATTGAGATTGTGGCGGTAAATGATTTGGGGAACGCGGAAAATCTGGCCTATCTTCTAAAATACGACACGGTTTACGGCAAGAGCGATTTGCGGGTTGAGGCGGGAGAAAATGTTTTAAATGTGAATGGTCATAAAATTTCTTTCTTCAGAGAAAAAGAACCCGCCAAAATCCCATGGAGTAACGCGATTGTTGATATTGTAGTGGAATCAACCGGATTTTTTGAAAGTTATGAAAAAGCCAGAGGGCATTTGGAAGGAGGCGCGAAGCGCGTAATTATTAGCGCTCCAGCAAAAGGCGGCGGCGAGGGAACTCTCGGAGAAACTGTGCTTATCGGTATAAACGAAGACAAACTTAAAATTTGCCAAATATCTTCCAACGCTTCTTGCACCACGAATGCCGGAAGTCCCGTGATGGCCATCTTGGACGAGGGGCTTGGCATTGAGAAAGCGATTCTAAACACCGTGCATGCTTACACCGCGACGCAGAAAATTGTAGACGGGCCGGATGCGGGAGATTTTAGGCGCGGGCGGGCGGGCGGGCAGAATATTGTGCCCTCAACCACCGGCGCGGCCATTGCCGTAACAAAAGCACTTACTGATTTAGCGGGCAAATTTGACGGTATCGCGCTCCGCGTGCCCGTCGTTGCCGGTTCTATTGCCGATATCACTTTTGTTTCATCGCGCGATACAACCGCGGAAGAAGTAAATAATATTTTGAGGAAAGCAGCCGAGGAAGACAGATGGAAAGGGATTTTTACGGTTACGGAAGAGCAGGTGGTATCGTCTGATATAGTGGGCGACACGCACGCGTCCATTGCCGATTTATCTTTTACGAAAGTGGTCGGCGGGAATTTGGTCAAAGTGCTTGCCTGGTACGACAATGAAATGGGATACGCCAATACTCTGGTGGAGCATGTTATTCGCGCAGGGAGTTATCTAAACAGTAAATAGCGAAATATCAAAATAGTTTATGAAAGATTATAAAGATTGGATTGTCTGAAATATTTAGCTATTTTATTATTAGGCTTTTTTGATATTTTAGTTATGAAAATTTACATTGCATCTGACCACGGCGGTTTTGAGCTCAAAAAACATTTACTCGGTTTTGTGCGCGAGCTTGGCTACGAAATTGAAGATTGTGGCGCTTTTCAGAATAATCCCGACGATGACTATCCCCCTATTATTTCCAGTGCGGCGCGAAAACTTTCTTTGGATGTTGAAGCTGGGATTGACAGTCGCGCCATTGTTGTCGGCGCGTCAGGACAGGGGGAGGCGATAGTAGCCAATCGTTTCAAGGGTGTGCGGGCGGTTGTTTACTATGGTCCGGCCCCACGCTCGCAAACAGATGTAAGCGGGAAAGAATTGAATATGATTGCTTCAACCCGCGAGCATAATGACGCCAATGTTCTTTCATTGGGCGCGCGATTCATAAGCGAACAAGAAGCGAAAGATGCAGTTAAACTGTGGCTTGAAACTCCGTTTTCCGGCGAGGAGAGGCATGCGAGAAGAATAAATAAAATAGATAAGAAATGAGTTCATATAAAGGAACTATTATTGAAAGCAGTCTGAAAGACAAGAAAATTTTAGATGAAGTCAAGATTGTTAAAAAGTACAAAGACGAGGATTGGGTACTTTACGACATAGAAATTGAGGAAAATAAAATAAAAGATTTACAGAAATATATAAATGACGGACCTTGGTACAGACATTTATGGAATGGAGAAAAAATAATGATGAAGTTTATGTTGTATACAAAGAAAGTATTTTTAAGATAAAATATTCGGATAAATCAACTTGGGCTGAAGCTATAAATTATGGGGAAAAAGTAGGAATACCGGAAGAACAATTAGATTTTTTAATTCACTAACATGACCGAAATAATTCCGGCGATAATGCCCAAAAACTTAAACGACCTTGAGAACAAGGTCTCTTTGGTGCGCGGCGCGGCGAGATGGGTGCAAATTGACGTGATGGACGGAAACTTTGTCTCGGCCGTAGATTGGCCGTTTCCGGACATGCGCCGCGCCGCATCCGCAATTCTTTCGGAAGAAGAAGGATTGCCCTATTGGAATGACATAAATTACGAATTTGATTTGATGATAAAGAATCCGGAAAAATACGCCGAGGATTTCGTGCGCTTGGGCGGGGGGCGCATTATTTTTCACTACGAAAGCGCGGACAAAGACAAGATATGGGAAGCGGTGCGCAAAGTGCAGGATATGAATACCGAAGTTGCCATTGCCATAGACACGGTGACCCCAAACGATGCGCTTGATGAATTCTTGACCGACGAGAGGCCTGTTGATTTCGTTCAGTTGATGGGAATCGCGCAAATTGGTTATCAGGGACAGCCTTTTGACGAACGCGTAATCCCCAAAATAAAAGCCCTTCGCGGGAAGTTCCCTGATATAATGATAAGCATAGACGGAGGCGTTAATTTTGACTCAGCTCCGCTTCTTATAGATGCGGGCGCAAATCGCCTTGTTGCCGGCTCGGTGATTTTAAAAAGCGAAAATCCGCGCGAAGCAATTGGACGACTTAAGTTATTGAGCATATAATTAAAAAATGAAGAAAAAAGGGACTATAAAAAAAGGAGTTTCAAACGAAGACCTGGCTCGCATGGTTGCTAAGGGTTTTGAAAGTATGGATAATAATTTTTCGGGACTTGAAAATAAAATGACGGGGCTTGAGGACAGAATGACGGGACTTGAGGACAAAGTAGACGGGTTTGAACGACGCGTTACGCAAAAAATAGGGAATCTTGAAAGGCGAATCGATGATGTTGTGATGAATCGCGCCACAAAAGACGAAGTCTACGCCCTTTCTCTGCGTGTTGATAATCTTGAAATCAAGACCGGGCTAAAAGAGAAGGGAAAATAGGCCGCGATGGCATTCACGGACGCAAAAACTAAAGAGCTTGAGATAAAGGCGAACCAAATCCGCCAATCGATTATTTCTATGCTTGTGGAAGCGGGTTCGGGGCACACGGCCGGACCGCTCGGCATGGCGGATGTTTTTACTGCCATGTATTTTGGCATACTTAAGCATGACCCGAAAAATCCGGATTGGGAAAAACGCGACAGACTCGTTCTTTCAAACGGCCACATTTGCCCCGTGCTTTACGCGGCCATGGCGCACTCCGGATATTTTCCGGTGGACGAACTAATGACGCTCCGCAAATTCGGCTCGCGCCTGCAGGGACATCCTCATCGCGAATGGTTGCCTTACATTGAAACATCATCCGGCCCTCTCGGTTCCGGCCTTTCGCAAGCCGTCGGCATGGCGCTTGCCGAGAGAATTGATAACGGCAAAAGCTCGGACAAATTTATTTACTGTTTTTTGGGCGATGGCGAATTGGATGAAGGGAACAATTGGGAAGCGCTTATGCTTGCCGGAAAAGAAAAGTTGCATAACCTAATCGCTATCGTGGACAGGAATAATATTCAAATAGACGGATTTACCGAAGACGTGATGCCTCTTGAACCGCTACACGAAAAATTGGCGTCGTTTAATTGGCATGTGCAGGAAATAGACGGACACAGTTTCCACGCCATTTTTGACGCGGTGGAAGAAGCCAAAGCGGTGTTCAACCAGCCGTCTGTGATTATCGCTCACACCATTCCGGGCAAAGACGTGCATATGTTTGAGCGCGATTTCAAATGGCACGGTATGCCTCCGAACAAGGAAAAAGGAGAAGCGGCGCTTAAGGAATTGAGGACTCTTGCGGGGAGAATAAAATCTGAACATGAGTAAATCTCTTACTTATAACCAATAACTATGACAATAACAAAAACAACCCCTTTTCGCTTCTTCGAGTGGTCGGTTTACCGCGACGCAAAGGAATTTTTTAATTTAAGTTTTGGGATAGTTAAGAAACTTCCTAAAGAATACAGATTTGAAATAGGAAGCCAAATAATCAGGTCAAGCCTATCGGTTTCCTTAAATATAGCAGAGGGAGCTGGCAAAAATTCCGACAAAGATTTTAATCATTTTTTGAATATTGCATCAGGGTCATTGTTTGAAACTGTTGCCGCCTTCGATATATTAAAAGACAACAACCTTATAAGCGAGAAAGAATTTACAGATACATTGAATTTAGGGGGTGTAATTTCCAACCAGCTTGGCGGGTTTAAAAAACGATTATTGCGTAATAGTTAACTGTTATAAGTTATGGTTATCTTGAATCCAAAATTGTTTGATGCAGATGTTGAGCAACTGCCGATTCGCAAAGGTTTCGGCGAAGGGTTGTTGCAGGCCGGTACCGAAGACGAGCGCGTGGTGGGGCTTTGCGCCGATTTGACCGAATCAACGCAAATGCATCTTTTCCGCAACGCTTTCCCCAAACGATTTATTCAGATCGGCATAGGTGAGCAGAATTTGGCGGGAGTGGGAAGCGGGATGGCGGCTATGGGCAAAATTCCCTTTATTTCTTCGTATGCCATGTTTTCTCCCGGACGGAATTGGGAACAGATTCGCACTACAATTTGTTACAACGACCGCAATGTGAAAATTGCCGGTTCACACGCTGGAGTTTCAGTCGGTCCCGATGGCGGGACGCATCAGGCCACAGAAGATATAGCCATTACCCGCGTAATTCCCAGAATGACCGTAATCGTGCCGTGCGACGCGATAGAAGCCAAGAAGGCGACACTTGCCGCGGCAAAAATGAACGGCCCTGTTTACATCCGCTTGGCGCGCGAGAAAACGCCCGTTATTACAACGGAAGAAACGCCGTTTGAAATTGGTAGAGCGCAAGTGTTTTCCCGTCCAAGGGGAGTCCTTGGACAAAAGGTGGGGATAATAGTCTGTGGCGGGCTTGTTTATAACGCGCTTCGCGCGGCAAAAGATCTTGAAAAGGAAGGAATCGGCGCGACAGTACTCAATCTCGCGACCATAAAGCCGATAGACAGGGAAGCAATAATTAAATTAGCCCAAGAAAACGAAGGCATCGTGACGGTGGAAGAACACCAAATCGCTGGTGGTATGGGAAGCGCGGTGGCGGAAGTGCTTGCAGGGGAATATCCCGCGCCCATGGAATTTGTAGGAGTGAGAGATTTGTTCGGACAGTCGGGAACCCCAGCCGAACTCATCGAACATTACGGCATGGGCATATCGCACATAAAAGAAGCGGTAAGAAAGATTTTAGGCGGGGAGAGAAAGGCGGTAAATAATTTCCATCTGTAAAAAATTCATCCAAGGATAGATTTTTTACGGAACGGAATATTTTGGCAGGTTTTGTAATTTTTTAACTTTAGATTTTCTTCGGCTGGTAATCGGGGGATTTTGCGAGATAATCTTCAATTTTTTCGCGCGACAAAAGCCCTTCCTGGGCGCCGACATACTGGACTACACTCATTGAATTGACGGGGCCCCAAGGGAGAGCTTCTTCCGGGGTTTTGCCTAAAGCGAGCGCGGATACAAAGGTGGAAGAAAAAGCGTCGCCCGCGCCCGTGCGCTCATACGGCGGTTTTTCGTCCGGGTATGGAGGAATAAACCAAGCAACACCTTCGTTTAACATATACGCTCCGCTTGGGCCGTCGGTTATTATTACGATTTCCGGACCGAGTTTACGCATGTTATTCAGCAGATTGGAGATATTACTTTCTTTTGTTTCCAAAATTTTTTGCGCCTCTTCTTTGTTGGATATAAAAACTTTTGTTCGCTTATAAATACCGGACAAGCGTTCTTTGCCGAATTTCATCTGATAAGTTCCGGGTTGGAAAGCCAGATTTGTTTTTGGGTGATTATCCAGATACGCGGCAAGAGAGTCGTGCAAGGAGAGGGAATTTTCTCCGAAAGATGAAAGATAAAACCATTTCGGCTCGCCGATATCCGGAAGTTCGTAGGCAAAAGATTCATGTTTGACCAAAATCGTACGGTCGTTGTCATACCAAAGGACATAATGGTAGTTGGTGCTGACACCCGGATTTACTTTTACGAACGACGAATCTATGCCCTCTCGCTCTATTGTTTCCAGGCATTCTTTGCCATTTTGGTCGTCGCCTACATTTGTGATAATCGCCGTGGAAAGTCCGAGGCGGGCCGCGGAAACGGCGGCATTGGGGCTGTTTCCGACAGCCCTGATTACTTTTACAAATTCGTACGGAACTTTCGCTTTAAAAGGCATGCATATTTGGCAATTCTCTTTATCAACTTCGCAGTGTACCTGCGCGTCTTCTAACCTGATGAAACAGTCGGTTGTTATGTCCCCCATGGCGACAAAATCCAATTCTTTTGACATAAGGATATTTTAGCATATTGCCGTGGGACAAGAGCATGGTTCATGGTCTATGACTTAAAACGGGAATCTTAAGTCGGATATCGTGAATCATCGCGCGCAATATGCTAAAATACAAATCATGAAAACCCTGCGAGAATGCATAGTCGAGGCGGAGAAAAAAAGAGTAGCTATCGGACATTTCAACATATCCGATTCGGAGGGATTTTGGGCGGTTGTTACGACAGCACGCGCTTTGGATGTTCCGGTAATAATCGGCGTGTCGGAAGGCGAGCGTGATTTTATCGGCGTGGAGCAAGTAGCGGCTATGGTCAAAAGCGCGCGCGAAAAATTCAACCCTCCGATATATCTAAATGCCGACCATTCGTATTCGTTTGAGCGTGTGAAGGAAGCGGTGGATGCCGGGTTTGACGCGGTTATTTTTGACGGGGCAAAATTGTCTATCGAAGAAAATATTGTCACAACAAAAAGATGCGTGGAATACGCCAGAAGCGTTGATCCCAAAATTATGGTTGAGGCGGAATTGGGTTACATCGGGATTTCGTCGAAAGTGCTGGATGCCATTCCGGAAGGGGTTTCTTTGGCTAATCTGACCACCCCCGAAGAAGCAAAAAGTTTTGTGGAAAAAACGGGCGTAGACTTATTTGCGCCGGCTGTCGGCAATATCCATGGCATGATGCGCGGAGGAGGAGAACCGGCGCTTCATCCCGATTTGGTAAAAGAAATACGAAAAGTTTGCCGAATTCCACTCGTGCTTCACGGCGGGTCGGGTAATTCCGATGAAGATTTTAAAAAAGTGATTGCCGCCGGTATTTCTATTGTGCACATAAATACCGAACTGCGTTTGGCTTACCGCAACGGCTTGCGCAGGTTTCTTCAAGAAAATCCAGACGAAATCGCGCCATATAAATTTATGAAAGAAGGGGTGCGTGAAATGGCAAAAGTTGTTGAGCATAAGCTCAAACTTTTTAACGGCATTTTATAGTGATAAATTTTTAAGTAAATCAAATGGATAAATTTATTAAACATTGGAACACTAGACATTATTTAAAAATTTAAAATTAAAAATTGCGTGAAACGAATATTTATAACCCGCAAACTTCCGCCTGTTGCCGAAGAATTACTGCGCGATAAAGGTTACGAAGTTGACGTGAGCGTAAAAAACGGAGTGCTTACAAAAGACGAGCTTATTTCCGCGCTTGAAGCAAAACCATACGATGCGGTGCTTTCGCTTCTTACCGACACCATAGATGATGATGTTTTTGCCGCCGCGCCGCAAGCGAAGATTTTTGCCAATTATGCCGTGGGATTCAACAACATCAATCTTGAGGCGGCAAAAGAAAGGGGAGTGATTGTTACCAATACTCCGGATGTTTTGACTGATACTGTAGCCGAACACACTTTTGCCCTCATGTTATCTCTTGCTTCGCGGATCGCGGAAGGAGACCGTTTTGTCCGCGCGGGTCGCTTTAACGGATGGGCGCCATTCCTGCTTTTGGGTATCGATATAAAGGGGAAAACATTGGGTATTTTAGGCGCCGGACGCATCGGTAGCCGGGTGGCGCATATGGCAAATAGGGGTTTCGATATGAACATAATTTATTACGATATTGTGAGAAATAATGTTCTTGAAGAAAATTATAATGCGAAATATTGTGCTACAGTCGAAGAAGTATTGAGCCAGGCGGACATTGTAAGCCTTCACGTTCCGCTAATACCATACACGCGGCATTTGATAAATAAAGAGAAACTTGAAATGATGAAAAAAACAGCCCTGCTCGTTAACACATCGCGCGGGCCTGTGATTGACGAAGCGGCGCTGGTCTCCGCCCTTAGCAACGGCGTTATTGCCGGAGCGGCAATAGATGTGTTTGAGAATGAACCCGAAACATCCCCCGGACTTTCGGAATTGGAAAATGTAATTGTAACCCCGCACATAGCTTCGGCAACATTTGAAGCAAGATCAAAAATGGCGGAAGTTGCCGCCAGAAACATAATATCAGTTTTGGAAGGAGGGGAACCGTTGAATCCAATTAAAAGTTAGAGAGTAGAGAGTAGGAAAAGAATTTCCAATTATCAATTTGCAGTTTTTAGTGAATTTTCAATGAACTAATTTTCAAACATTAGTTCATTGAAAATTGAACATTGAATGAAAACTAAGATTTGAAAATTGAAAATTTTAACTAGAAACTAACAATTAAAAACTTAAAACTGCAAACTGAAAACTATGATGAACGATTGGAATGATGTCATTTTGCCCAAGAAAGAACCGGTTTTTAAAAAAGAAGTTTTGAAAACCGCGAAAAAAATCGCCAAATACGAAACTATTATTTCTCCGCTTTTTCCGGAGCTCAAAAAAGCGGCTCGACCCGTGGTGAACATAATTGAACCACGACACTTACCGCAGGTTGGAAAAGTTTTACCGATAGCCCCAAGCGAGTCTTCTTTACCGAAGAAAACTTTTTTGCCTTTGCCGACAACTTCTCCATTTGGCGCTGTTTCTCCTTATATTTCAAAACTTCCGATTTTGTGGACGAGAGATTTTGGAAGCAAATTGGCCACACTCGCTTTGGCTATCGCCGTTTCTTTCGGTGTTTATTCGTACTCTGGACATATTTTGAATTTAGGTTTTGGCAAAACGGTTGCGGCGACCGCGAGCTCTCTTGCAAGAACAGCCGACCAAATATATGACCGACTCGCATTATTCTTGAATATCAAAAATCAAAAAGAAGAACAGCTTGCGTCGCCAAGCGTTTTTATGAATGGGGGAAAATAGACGACTAGCCAAGCCGTCTATTTTAAATACATTAAGCAAAAAAATGCTTAAATTACCAAAGTTTTTGTTTAATTTCCAACAGCCCCGCTCGGGGGGTGTTTTTATGCTTTATCCCCGAACACAGGGCTTGCCCTCCGGGTTTAATATTATTTATTCCCCACTTTGCCTTAACGGTTTCACTTGTCGTTTGAGAACAAGAGAGCCTTTACTTTTGGAAATTTCTATATATACTGTGCTCTATGTTTGAAATTAAGACCGAAGCGAGGGATATAAAAGTAAATCCCAAATTTTTCCGTTCGCGGGGCAAAATTCCGGCTGTTTTTTATGGCGCCACAAAAGAATCAACCTCGATACTGATGGACGCTATTTCGTTTGGCAAAGTATGGAAAAATGCCGGAGAATCAAGCATAGTAACGCTCAAAACACCAGACGGGGACTTGGACGCAATTATACACGATGTTCAATTTGACCCGATTAAAGACGAACCCGTTCATGTGGATTTTTATATTGTGGACAAAAACAAGGCAATTGAAGTGGAGGTTCCGCTTGATTTCGTCGGCGTTTCCCCGGCTGTCAAAGATTTGGGCGGGACATTAGTCAAAGTGCTTCATGCCATTGAAGTTGAAGCTTTGCCGAAAGATCTTCCGCATTCACTTACGGTTGATATCTCCAGTTTGTCTGAAATAGACAGTCACATTCTGGCAAAAGATATTTCTCTCCCATCTGGCGTAACCCTTAAAACAAAGAGTGATGAAATTGTCGCCTTGATTTCGGCCGCCAGAAAAGAAGAAGTTGAACCGGTCGCTCCGGCCATAGATATGAACGCGATTGAAGTGGAAAAGAAGGGCAAGAAAGAGGAAGAGGGGAGCGAAGTTGTTGCTCCGGAAACAATAAAAGAAGACAAGAAACAATAATCAAGTTGTAAGGAATAATTTAAACAAAAATAGCGCAAGGACGCTATTTTTGTTTGAGCGATCCACCATTTTTCTAAAAGCTAAAAACTAACAGCTAAAAGCTGATTTTTGCGGTATAATTTAATATAATGAATTTAAATACCGCAACAAAATGGCTATTTTTTGCCGTCGTGGTTTTTTTACTCTTTGCCGTCGTCGGAGAGCCAATTTATTTGAATCGCGCGCATGCTCAATCCGCCGATGACGTTGCGACGCGACGCGCCAAGCTTGAGAATGATTTGAATATATTGGAGTCGCAAATAGAAGCGCAACAAGAAATAGTCGAGTCAAAACAAAAACAAGCGGTTTCCCTTGAACGCGACATTTCTATTATTGATGCAAGCATAAAAAAAGCCAATTTGAGCATAAAAGCTCGCGATATCGCTATACAGCAATTGACGAATAATATTTCTAGCAAGCAAAAAATAATAGGCGTTCTTTCCGAGAAGCTTGACCGAGAACTGGAATCACTGGCCCAACTTATAAGAAAGATTGACCAAATAGACAATATTTCTTTTTCGGAACTCATAATTGGCAACGAAACAATTTCGGATGTTTTCGCGGACATAGACAGATTTAGAACAATAGAAGATGCCTTGAACAAATCGCGGGTTGTTGTCGCGCAAAACAAAATCACTACGGAAGAAGAGAAAAAAACGCTTGAGGACAAAAAAACGGAAGAAGTGGAGTTACGGGCCATTCAAGCGCTTGAAAAACAGCGTATTGAGCAGGACAAAAAAGCCAAAGCGAAAATATTAGCCGAGACCAAGGGCAAAGAAGCGGAGTATCAGAAAATTTTGAAAGCCCGTCAAAAAGACGCCGCCGCCATAAGAAGCGAACTTTTCGTTTTGCAGGGGTCAAAAGCGATTTCTTTTGAGAAGGCGTATGAATACGCCCTTACGGCGCAAAACAAAACCGGAATCCGCCCGGCGTTTCTTCTCGGAGTTATAACGGAAGAAACCAATTTGGGGGAAAACTTGGGTAGCGGCAATTGGCTTGTTGACATGCACCCGACAAGAGACAGACCGGTTTTTGTCCGGATTACTTCAGAGCTGGGATTAAATCCCGACACCATGCCTGTGTCAAAAAAGCCGTGGTATGGATGGGGAGGGGCTATGGGGCCGGCTCAATTTATTCCGTCAACCTGGATTCTTTACAAAGATAAAATAGCTGTTTTAACAGGACACAACCCGCCGAACCCATGGGATCCGTACGACGCTTTTATGGCGGCGGCCATACTTCTTAAAGACAATGGCGGAGCAGGCGGGAATTATTCCAAAGAACGGCTGGCGGCGCTCCGTTATTTGGCCGGCTGGACCAATGCCAACAAAAAAGCTTACGCGTTTTACGGCGACGATGTTATGGCTATCGCCGCAAAATACCAGAAGCAGATAGATATACTGCAGAATAATTAGTATAGGGTATGGCGTATATTGTATAGAGTATGGAAAATCAGAAAATACACAACTTTACAGATTTGAATGTTTGGAAAGAATCACACAAGCTCATGCTTTTGGCATACAAACTAACGGCGATATTCCCTGAAAATGAAAAATTTGGTTTGACTAACCAAATGAGAAAAGCCGCGGTGTCCGTAGAATCAAATATTGCAGAGGGTTTTGCCCGCAATTCAAGTAAAGACAAAGTCTAATTTTACACGATGTCGAAGGGGTCCTCATTGGAATTACAAAGTCAAGCTATTATAAGCAAAGATCTAGGATATATAAAACCCGAGGAATATAGCTTATTTAGTCGACAAGTTGATTTTGTTTCCCGATTACTTACAGGAATTAAGCGGTCAGCTATGACTAAAAAATAGAGCCCTTGATACAATATACGCCATACGCTATACTCCATACTTATGAAGAAAGATATCCACCCAACATATTACCCAAAAGCCAAAGCCACCTGCGCTTGCGGGTCTACATACACGGTTTCTTCCACTATGCCCGAAATTCATGTGGAAATCTGCAGCGCCTGCCACCCTTTTTATACGGGAAATGAAAAAATTATTGACACTGCCGGCCGTGTTGAAAAATTCAAGAAACGAACTGCCGCCCACCAGACGGTCAAGGCTTCTCAAAAGCCTAAAACAAAAAAGGTCAGCAAAAACAAGAAATAAGCTGTTTGAAAACAGCTAACAAACAACAAATAACATATAACAAATAAGTTCCAACCCCAGGAATTTATTATTCGTTATATGTTATTTGTTATATATTATTTACTTTATGATTCTTAATATTGAAGAACTAAAAAAGAATAGTAAGACCTCGTACCTTGCGACCGAATACGAACGGCTTCTTAAAGAAGAGTCGGATATGCTTGACATGGTATCGCATGACCCGAGCATCAAAACCTTGGGTGAAGACGAGCTTTTGTCCATTCGCAAGCAAAAAGAAGCTCTTCTAAACCAGATAAAAAATACATTGTCTCTGGAAAAAGAAGAAGCCGAAAAACCCATAGGCGTAATTTTGGAAATACATGCCGGCGCCGGCGGGGAAGAAGCTTCGCTTTTTGCTTTTCAACTCGCGGAAATGTACGGCAAATTTGCCGAAAAAAACGGCTGGAGAGTAACCAAACTTGATTCATCCGCAAGTGAAGTTGGCGGGTACAAAGAGGCATCTTTTGAAATAATGGGGAAGGAAGTATATGACGCCTTAAAATACGAAATGGGGGTGCATAGAGTTCAGCGTATCCCGGCCACGGAAAAATCCGGACGCATTCACACATCAACCGCTTCCGTCGCCATAATGCCCATAAGAAAAACGGAGCAATTTTATATAAATCCGGTGGATATTGAAATGGAGTTTTCCCGTTCCGGAGGAGCGGGGGGGCAGAATGTCAACAAAGTTGAAACAGCGGTTCGTTTGATACACAAGCCGACCGGAATAGCGGTGCGTTGCACCAGCGAGCGCAGTCAGCTAAAAAACAGAGAAAAGGCCATGAGCATGCTTATAGCCAGGATGTCTTCGGAGAAAGAAGAAGAGGATCGTAAAAAATCGGTACGGGAGAAAAAAAGTCAAATCGGTACGGGGGACCGCTCGGAAAAAATTCGTACTTATAACATTCCCCAAGATCGTATTACCGATCATCGTATCAAACAATCTTGGCACAATGTGCCAAAAATTTTAGGGGGAGACCTTTCTCCGATAGCGGAGGCGTTTGTGGAATTTGAGAGGACTGGAATAACGGGGAGCGAGGAGACTAGCGGCTGACAACCCCGCTAGTATAGATTACCGCAGTACCAAAATGAAGCTCGGCACATGGCACGACTTACCACTGGGCAAGGCCTACGACCT
>ERZ1292640.2397-Hain-H43-02um-R1-2397-length-15034-cov-12_pt2 | contig 13346 bp, 12 predicted proteins | sample MGYA00564404_ERZ1292640 | MGnify/ENA primary metagenome ERZ1292640 (study PRJEB36523, sample SAMEA6512636) | groundwater metagenome | collected 2019-01-08 | study: AquaDiva: Metagenomics assemblies of 32 groundwater samples
ACGACGACGGCGCCGTCGTGGAGCGGCGAGTACGGGTGGAACAGGCTCTCCAAGAGATCGGACGACACGAGGGCGTCCAGCGGGACGCCGAGCTCGGCGTAGTGACCCAGCCCGGCGCTCCGCTCGAGCACGATGAGCGCGCCGACCCGCTTCGCCGCCAGCGAGTGAACGGCCTCCACGAGGTCGTCGATGACGTGGCCCGCCTCCTGACGGCCCGATCCCAGCACTCCGTGGAGGAGCCGGCTGACCTGGCCCAGCCCGCGCCGGACCTCCGGCTGGAAGAGCACGAGGAGGACCAGCACCCAGAACGCCCAGAAGTACGGATCGTACCGGCGCGCCGCAAGCGCCGCGCCGCCGAGCAGCAGGAGGACGAGTAGGATCCGGAGCCCCTTCATGCTCCCCCGCGGATCGCCTCGGCGACCCGAACCGCCTGGCGGGTCTCGGCCACGTCATGGGTGCGGATGAGATGGGCGCCGTTGACAACGGCCACCGCCGTGGCCGCCAGCGATCCGGGCAGCCGGTCGGCGGGGTTGTCCTGCCCCAGGAGGGCCCCGATGAACGACTTCCGGGAGACGCCGACGCAGATCGGCCTGCCGAGTGTGCCGAGCGCCCCCAGGTCACTCAGCACGCGACAATCCCACTCGTACCAAGGCATGCTCGCGGAGCGGAAGAAGCCGATGCCCGGATCCACCACGATCCGCTCCTCCTCGATCCCGGCCGCGCGCGCCAGGGCAAGGCTCTCGCCCAGCAGCGCCAGGACGCGCTCGCCGGGCCGGCCACCATCCGGGGACGACCCCCGGTCGCTGGCCATCACGATCAGTCCCGCCCCCCTCCGGGCGACCAGCGGCGCCATGCCGGGGTCTCCCAGGAGGCCGCTCACGTCGTTGATGACGGCCGCTCCCGCGTCGAGCGCCTGCCGGGCGGGACCGGCCCGCCAGGTGTCGGCCGAGATCGGCACGCCGAGCTTGGGTGCCAGCCCCTCGATCGCCCGGGCCAGCCGGTCGGCCTCCTCAGTCTCCGGGATTTGCGTGGCGAGGTAGGGCGCGGAGGACATCCCGCCGACGTCCAGCAGCACCGCCCCCGCCTCCATCATGCGCTGGGCGGCAGCCAGGAGCCGGTCGCGCTCGCGGAAAACCGAGCCCCCGTAGAAAGACTCGGGGCTGACGTTGAGAACGCCGACCAGCGCCACCGGGAGCCCGTCGCCGACCTCGACACCCCCAAGAACCGCCCGCTTCAGCATAGAAACCTCGCCAACAAAATACCACCGACCGCATGAGCCGCGACGTGGAGATTTCAGGTTCGAGCGGGGGCTTTGCCTGCGCAATCCTGTTCGGGGGGGAGGACTCGGAAGGGGCCGTCGAGGCCCCCTCCGATGATTACGCGGGGGCGGGGGCGCCCTCGAAGGTCCCCGCGCGGAGGATGCGGGCGATCTCCTCGCTGTCGAGGGACTCCCGCTCCAGCAGCGCGTGGGCGAGGGCGTGGAGCCGCTCGAGGTTCTCCTCGAGGATCTGGCGCGCCTTGGCGGCGCAGTCGGTGACGATCCGCCTGATCTCGGCGTCGATGAGCATCGCCGTGTCCTCGCTGTAGTCCTTGTGGCGGGCGAACTCCCGGCCGAGGAAGATGTGCTCCTCGTTCTTGCCGAACGTGAGGGGGCCGAGCTTCTCCGACATCCCCCACTCGCACACCATCCTCCGCGCCATCTCGGTGGCCTTCTCCAAATCATCCCCCGCGCCGGTGGTCTGCTGCCCCAGCACGGCCTCCTCGGCGGCGCGGCCGCCCAGGAGGATGGTGATCCGGTTGACCAGGTAGTCCTTCGAGTAGTTGTACTTGTCGTCGGTCGGCAGCTGCTGGGTCAGGCCGAGCGCGCGCCCCCGCGGGATGATGGTGACCTTGTGCACGGGATCGGTGCCGGGCAGGAAGTCGGCGACGAGGGTGTGCCCCGCCTCGTGGTAGGCGATGGTCCGCTTCTCGTCCTCGCTGATGATCATGGAGCGCCGCTCCACGCCCATCATGACCTTGTCCTTGGCGTTCTCGAAGTCCGGCATCTCCACCGACTTCTTGTCCTGCCGGGCGGCCAGGAGCGCCGCTTCGTTGACGAGATTCGCCAGATCCGCGCCGGAGAATCCGGGCGTGCCCCGGGCGAGCACCTTGAGCTCCACGTCGGTCGCCAGCGGGATCCGCCGCGAGTGGACCTTGAGGATTTCTTCGCGCCCCTTGACGTCGGGTCGCGGGACCACCACCTGACGGTCGAAGCGCCCGGGCCGGAGCAGGGCGGGATCGAGCACATCCGGGCGGTTCGTCGCGGCGATCAGGATGACACCCTCGTTGGTCTCGAAGCCGTCCATCTCCACCAGCAGCTGGTTCAGCGTCTGCTCGCGCTCGTCGTGGCCGCCGCCCAGGCCCGCCCCCCGGTGCCGCCCGACCGCGTCGATCTCGTCCATGAAGATGATGCACGGGGCGTGCTTCTTGCCCTGCTCGAAGAGGTCGCGCACCCGCGAGGCCCCGACGCCCACGAACATTTCGACGAAGTCCGACCCCGAGATCGAGAAGAACGGGACGTTCGCCTCGCCCGCGATCGCCTTCGCCAGGAGCGTCTTCCCCGTGCCGGGAGGCCCGACCAGGAGGACGCCCTTGGGGATCTTGCCCCCCAGCTTCTGGAACTTCGGGGGATCCTTGAGGAAGTCGATGATTTCCTTCAGCTCCTCCTTGGCCTCGTCTATACCCGCCACATCCTGGAAGGTGACCTTGTTCTGCTTCTCCGAGATGAGGCGCGCGCGGGCCTTGCCGAAGGAGAGGGCCTTCGCACCGCCCCCCTGCATCTGGCGCATGAAGAAGATCCAGACGCCGATGAAGAGGAGCATGGGGATCCACTGGAGCAGGACCGCGTACCAGGGGTTGTTATCGGGCGGCTTCACGATGATGCGCACGCCGCGGTCCCTCAGGACCTTGACGAAATCCGGGTAGTCAACGGTGTACGTCCGGAAGGCCGAGCCATCGCTGAGGCGCCCGGAGACCGCGTTCCCCCGGATCGTGACCTCCCGCACCTCGCCGACCTCGACCTTTTTCAGGAAGTCGGAAAAGACGATCTCTTCCTTCGCGGGCGCGTTGGCCTGGAAGAGATTGAACAGGAGGATGACGATCAGGCCGATCACCATCCAGAGGACCAGGTTCTTATAGAACTGATTCATCGGCGCTCTCGCCTGCATCTCCCGGGGCCTCCGCCCTTCCGACCTCCTATCGAAATGGGAAAGAAAAATGCCTAGTTAGTATATCACAGGGGGAGACGCCCACAAGGTTAGCTCGGCGGGGATTCCTCCAGGGCCGCGATGCACGGGAGGTTGCGGTAGAGCCCGTGGTAGTCGAGCCCGTAGCCGACGACGAACTCGTTGGGGATGGTAAACCCGACGTAGTCCAGCTCCACGTCCACCTCGCGCCGCTCGACCTTGTCGAGCAGGGCCATGACCCTGAGGCTTGCGGGATGCCGGGTTTGCAAATTTCGCTTCAGGTAGCTGATGGTGCGCCCGCTGTCGATGATGTCTTCCACGATCACTACGTGGCGATCCTCGATGGAGATGCTGAGGTCCGCGGTGATCTTCACCACGCCGGAGGAGCGGCTGCTGCCCCCGTAGCTCGAGACCCCGATGAAATCGGCCGCCAGCGGGATGTCCACGGCCCGCATGAGGTCCGCCAGGAAGACCCCGGCGCCCTTGAGCACCCCGACCAGGAGCGGATCCTTCCCCGCGTAGTCCCGGGAGAGGGCCTGGCCGAGCTCCCGGACGCGCTCGGCGATTTCTTCCTGGGTGATGAGGACGCGCCCCGGACGGTGGCCCACAGCGCCCCCTCCCTCAGCGAGCGGTGACGAAGGGGGACAGGCCGCGCTCGCTCTTCAAACGCTCCGCCATCCGCTGGGCCTCCCCCCGGGTGGCGAAGCTGCCCACGCGCACCCGGTACGTGGTCCGGCCGTCCTCCCCGCTGATGGTCGCCACGAAGGCGTCGAAGCCGGCCTCCCTGAGCTTCCGCTCCACCTCGTCAGCCGCGGGCCTGGCCCGGTAGGCGACGACCTGGACCGTGTAGCCCCGCTCCGGCGGGGCGGCCGCCTCGCGCCCGGCCTCGAGGGGCGGGGCGGCCTCAAGCGGCGGCCGGGGCTTGGCCTCCGCCTTTGGCGCCTCGGCCTTCGGGGCCGGAGGCGTCGCTCCCAGGGGGGCCGTCAGCGTTTGATAGAAGGTAAGCTTTTCCTGGATCTGCGGCGGCTTGACCGCCTCGGTGTCGCTCAGCGCCCGGCGGGCGGAGGCCGGTGGCTTCCTGGCGGGCTCAGTGCGGGCCTGGAGCGGACGGCTCCGCGTCCACTTCTGACCGACCACCACGCCGAGCACGAAGCCCAGCGACAGGATCACGAGGCCGGACAGGGCGAGGAAGAAGAACCGGCGCGCGCCTCCGCCCGACTTGCGCCGCGGCCTACCGGTGGGCGCCGCCATCACATCTTCTCCGGGGCCGAGACCCCGAGGAGGTCCAGCCCGTTCCTGACGACCAGCCCGACGCCCGCGGCGAGAGCCAGCCGGGCGTTGGTGAGGGCCGGGTCGTCCCCGATCACGCGGTGGCTCTTGTAGTAGGGATGGAAGAGGCCGGCCAGCTCCTGGAGGTAGTAGGCGATCCGGTGGGGCTCCAGGGCCCGGGCGGCCGCCGCCACCACGTGGGGAAACTGGAGGAGGCGCTTGATCAGCGACTGCTCCTCCCCGAGGCGCAGGAGGCCCAGGTCCACCCTTCGCCAGTCCGGGAGGGGGAGCTTCTTTTCCCGGAGGTGTTGGAAGATGCTCGCGATCCGCGCGTGCGCGTACTGGACGTAATAGACCGGGTTCTCCGCCGTCTGGCGCGTCACAACTTCCAGGTCGAAGTCCAGCGGGCTGTCGTGGCGGCGCGTCAGGAAGGTGAAGCGGGCGGCATCCCGACCGACCTCGCCGATCAGCTCCTCCATCGTGACGAACTCCCCCATGCGCTTGGACATCCTCACCGGCTGCCCCTCGCGCAGCAGCGTCACCAGCTGGATGGTGAGGATGTCGAGGATCCCGTCGGGATACCCGAGCGCCTTGAGGGCGGCCTGCATCCGGAGGACATGCCCGTGGTGGTCGGGCCCATAGAGGTCGATGAGCCGCTCGAAGCCACGCTCGATCTTGTCCACGTGGTAGGCGATGTCGTTGACGAAGTACGTGGCTTCGCCGTCCGACTTCACCAGGACGCGGTCCTTGTCGTCGCCGAAGGCCGTGGACCTGAACCAGACCGCCCCCTCCGCGTCGTAGACAAACCCACGTTCCCGCAGGCGCTCCAGCACCCGGGGCGACTTGCCCCCCTCCCGGAGGGCGCGCTCGCTGAACCAGTCGTCGAACTCCACCCCGTAGGCGCTCAGCACCCGGCGCTGCCCTTCGGTGATCCGCTTCACCGCGAAGCGGCCGAGCCGATCCAGCCTCTCGTCCTCGGGCGCGCCGAGGACGGCGGGGCCTTCGGTGGACAGGTATTCCTTCGCCAGCTCGACCAGATACTCGCCCGGATACGATTCCTCGGGCAGCTCCGCCGCCTCTCCGCGCTGCTGGCGAATCCTGATCTCCAGGGATCGCGCGAGGATCTGCACCTGGTTCCCCGCATCGTTCACGTAGTACTCGCGGAAGACCCGGTCGCCCTGGGCGGCGAGGATCCGGGCGAGCGAGTCGCCCACCGCCGCCGCGCGCGCGTTGACCACGACCAGGGGCCCGGTGGGATTGGCGGAGACGAACTCGATCTGGACCCGGCGGCCGGCGCCCGCCTCGCTTCTGCCGTAGGCCTCGCCGGTCTCGAGGATTTCTCCGAGGGCCGTCGCGCACCAGGCGGGGGCGAGGAACACGTTCAGGAACCCCGGGCCCGCCACCTCGACCTTCTCCACCTCGGGAATGCGCGGGAAGTGCTGGCGGATCGCCTCCGCCACCTGGCGGGGGGGGCGGCGCGCCGACTTGGCCAGGAGCATCGCCGCATTGGTCGCGTAATCCCCGTGGGCCTCCTCCCGCGGGACCTCCCAGAGGATTTCGCCGGGCGCGTCGAGCCCGGCGCCGCTGAGGGCCGCCCGCAGCGCCTCGGAGAGGCGGTCGGTCACGTTCACACCCATGGGAGAGCCCCTGAAGACACGAGTCGCCGCCCAGGGCGGCGATGACTCATGATACCGCGATCAGGCGGCTTCACGCGCCCTCCTCCCGCCGCTTCACCTTCACGTAGGCCTCCAGGGCCGCGATGACCACCCCGTTGAGGTCGGCGTCCTCCTCCACGGCTCGGATCTTGGCCGCCTTCCAGAGATCCTTCGGCAAGACCATCGTGGTCTTGACCGTCTCGGACGTCCTGGCGGCTTTCCTTATATCCTTCATGACGCCGATAAGTCTATACGGGCATAAGGAAGGACGTCAAGGGCAGAAACGGAGCGGGTCCCGCTACCGCCCGATCAGGGCTCGGATGGCGGCCAGGTCCAGGGAGGCGCGGAGGGCGCGGGCCAGGGAGTCGTAGCCGTCCTCCCTGACCTTCCGGTAGTCGGGGGAAGTCGCATGAGGCGGGGAGGGCCCAAGCCGCCCGAGCCACGTGAGGAGGCGCTCCCGGACGGAGGGGGCGTCGAAGCAGCCGTGGAGATAGGTTCCCCAGACTCGACCGTCCCGGCTGATCAGGCCGTCGGTCTCCTCGACCCCCCCGCTCCCCTCGCGGCGGACGGCGAAGAGCGGGGTGAGCGCGGCGCCCCCGAGGGTTCGCCCCATGTGGATCTCGTAGGCCTCCCACTCCGGACCGCCGTCGCCCCAGGGGCCGGGCAGGAAGCGGGCCACCACGCGGCGGGTGATCTTCGCCGGCTCGAGCACGGTGGTGACAGGCAGGAGGCCCAGCCCCGGCTCCTCCCCGCCGCTCTCGATGCCGTGAGGGTCGGCCACCGACCGGCCGAGCATCTGGAACCCGCCGCAGATCCCGCCGACCGCCCCGCCGCGCTCCAGATGGTCCGCCAGTGCCTGGTCGAACCCCTCGGCCTTCAGAAACCTGAGATCGGCGATGGTATCCTTCGAGCCCGGCAGGATGACGAGGCCGGCGCCGGCGAGGGCGGCCGGGCGCCCGGCGTACACGACGCTGACCCGCGGTTCCGCTTCCAGGGGGGAAAAGTCGGTGAAGTTGGCGATGTGGGGAAGCCGGACCACGGCGATCGTAACTCGCCCGGGCTCCCTGCGGCGATCGCGCTCGACCTCCTCCAGGGCGACGCTGTCCTCTTCGGGCAGATGGAGCCGCGGGAGCATCGGCACGACGCCCAGCACCCGGCGACCGGTCTTCCGCTCGAGGAATTCGACGGCCGGGGCCAGGAGCGCGGCGTCGCCCCGGAACTTGTTAAGGATGAAGCCCCTGACCCTTCGACGATCGGACGGCCGCAGGAGCCCGAGCGTCCCCAGCAGGCTTCCGAAGACGCCGCCCCGGTCGATGTCCCCGACGAGGAGAACGGGAGCGCGGGCCAGGCGCGCCACCGCCATGTTGGCGATGTCCCGATCCATCAGGTTGGGCTCGGCCGGATTGCCGGCGCCCTCGATCAGGACGAGGTCGGCCTCGGCGGCGAGCCGCTCGTAGCTTTCCCTGACGGCGGACCAGAGCCGCCCGGTCATCGCGTAGTAGTCCTGGGCACCGGCCACTCCCACGACCTTTCCCAGCACGATCACCTGGCTCCCCTGATCCGACTGGGGCTTGAGGAGGACCGGATTCATCTCGACCCGCGGCTCGATCCCCGCCGCCTCGGCCTGCATGGCCTGGGCCCATCCCATCTCGCCGCCGTCCCGAGTCACATAGGCGTTGAGCGCCATGTTCTGCGACTTGAAGGGGACGACCCGCAGCCCTTCCCCGAGAAACAGGCGGCACAGTCCCGCAACGATGAGGCTCTTGCCCGCGTGGGACGCCGTTCCCTGGATCATCAGCGCCCGCGTCACCGTCGTCATCTCCCGAGGGCAGCCACGACCAGCCCGACGGCGACCGAGAGACCGCTCGCGAAGAGCATCACCGCGACGGCCCGATGGATGTGCCGCGCGGTCGGCAGCGGGCCGCTCCCGAGCCGGTAGGCCCCGGGCTTCTCGAGGGTCACGCCCAGCGCGCCGGCCATGGCGGCCATGGTCCAGCCCGCATTGGGGCTCGCGGTCCGGCCGCCATCGCTCCACATCGTGCGCCAGGCGCCGATCACCGCCCTGCCCGCCGCCGCGCCGCTCATGAACGCGCTCAGGACGATCCCGATCGCCGCCAGGCGCGCCGGAATCCAGTTCAGCGCGTCGTCGAGCCGGGCCGCCGCCTTGCCGAGGTACTTCAGCTCACCCTCGCGGTAGCCCCACATCGCGTCGGCCGTGTTCACCACGCGGTAGGCCCAGGCTCCCGGCAGGCCGCCGATCAGGAAGAAGAGGAGCGGGGCTACCACGCTGTCGGTCAGGTTCTCGGCTACCGACTCCACCGTGGCCGAGGCCACGTGCGGGGCGGAGAGCTCCTCCGCCGGCCGGCTCACCAGATCGCGGCCCACGCGGCGGCGGGCTTCCTCCAGGCTTCCCTTCTCGAGCGCCGCCGTCACCCCCCTGGCGGCGCCGACGAGTCCCCTCAGGGAGAAGGCGCACTTCAGCAGCGCGGCCTCGAGGACGAGCCCCGGCCAGCCCAGACGCCCGGCCATCCAGGAGGCTCCCGCCGCGAGCCCCACCACGAGAAGGAGGACGCCCGCGAGAACCCCGCCGCCCGCCGCCATCAGGCCGGCCGGGCTCGACGCCCACGACCGCGCGCGTCCCCAGACGAGAAGGCGGCCGATCCAGGCGACGGGGTGGAGGCGGTTCGGCGGCTCGCCCAGGAGCAGATCGAAGGCGAGGGCCAGGAGCCACAGCCTCATTTGAGCTCGAAGACGATCGGCACGCGCACCCTGAGGGGCCGCGGAGGAACCCCCGGGGGGAACGGCGCCGGCTGGAGCTGGCTCACGGTCTCCAGGGCGGCTTGGTCCAGGACCGCATGGGAGGACGAGTTCCTGACGGTGACGGACGCGACCTTCCCGCTGGGCAGGAGTTCCACCTCCAGCTGGACGATCCCGCCGAGGCCCCGCCGCCGCGCCACCAGCGGGTAATTGAGCGACTCCTGGATCCGCTGCCTGAAGGCTGCCAAATACGGGTCGAATCCGGCTGGAACTCCCCCGTCACCTCCACCCGGACCAGCGGCGGTGACGCCGGCGCCGGCGGAGGGAGCGAGCATCGCCAGCGGTCCGGCACCGAGCCTCCCGCCGGGGGGCGATTCCTGGACGGCTCCGGCTCCGGCGGCCCCCGTGCTGAAGCCGGAAGGCGGACGGGCAGCCTCGGCCGTGAAGCCAGCTGCGGGGGTGGAAGCGGGAGCCGGCAGTTCAGAAAACGCGTCGGAGGACGGCGCGGGAGTGGGCTCCACGCGAGACGGCGGCGCGGGAACAGAGGGACGGGTCGCGACGGGCGCGGCAGGACGCACCGGTGGACGCGGCCCGCTGCGGACGGAAGCGGGCGGCGACTCTGCGCGACCGGGCGTCGCCGGGGCCGCCGGTTCCCCGACACGGATGGCCTCCTCCAGCTCGACGATGATGGCCGAAGGCGCGGATTCGCGCGAGACGAGCGCGATGGCCGCCGCGGCGGCGAGGCCGTGGAGAAGGAGCGAGCCCGAGAGGCTCCAGAGCGGCCGCCCGCTCTTCATCCGTTGTCCGCCTTCCAGCGCCGGATGCCCTCGTCGAGGGCTGACCTGACGGCTCGGGCGACCACCCACCCGAGATCGCTCACCGGCCCGCCGAAGCGGTGGCGCGGCCCGTGGCCGGTGGCGGCGACGACCACGGCGTCGGTGGAGGTCCCGCTTGCCGGCGCGCCCTCGGGCGATCGTACCCCCGCCGCGATCAGCGCCAGCGTCTTGCACTCCGTCGCCGTGATCACCAGGTTGACGAGCGCCTCGGGCGCGGGGTCGGCGTCGAGGACCACGATGGTGTTGATCGTGGAGGGCTGCCAGGCGGCCACGGGGCTTCGGCCAGCCTCGACCGGATTGCCGAGCCCCACCGTCGCGACCGCCAGCGCCGTAACCCCGTTGGCCGTCTCCGTCACCAGGGCGGCCTTCTCAGTCCAGGCCGAGGTGAGGAGCCCGACGTAGGGCTCGGGGATCCCACGGGCGCGGCAGAAGCGCGCCACGTCGCCCGCGGGATCGTCGCACGGATGGTTCTTGGGAACGTGGAGGTTCACGATGGCTCGCGCCCGGCCGAACCCGCCCCTCACCGCCGCCGAGGACAACACGAGGAGCGGCGCGGCCGAGGTGACAACCACCGCCTCGGCGTCCACCGCGAGCCCGATGCCTGGGATCATCGGAAGTGCACGCGCAGCCCGGCCAGCGCCGTGAAGCCCAGGGACCGGAAGCCGAAGACCTCGAAGTACTCCTCGTCCGTGAGGTTCTGGATCCGGAGCGTAACGTCCACACCCTCCAAGCGGCCCGTCCGGGTCACCAGGCGCCACGTCCCTCCCACGTCGATCCGGTGGTACCCGGGGTTCCGGCCGCGGGCCTCGCTCACGAAGGAGCTGGAGACCACGTGCGACTGGACGAAGAGGGACAGGCGCGGGATCGGCGTGACGGTGACGCCGGCGTTCCAGCGGTGGCGCGGGACCCGCGGAAGCTCCTGCCGGACGACCCCGTCGTCGGACTCGGTGTCCGTGAAGGTGTAGTTCACGCTGAAGAGGAGCCAGTCCAGGGGCTCGAACTCCGTCCCGAACTCGAGCCCCTCGGTCCGGGCGCGGCCGAGGTTCGTGGCCTGATTGCAGAACGTCCCCGGGATCTCCGGAAACGCGATGAGATCCTTGAACGTGTTGCGGAAGTAGGTGAACCCCATCCGCACCCGGTTCTGCCAGAACCGCTGGTCGGCCCCCGCCTCCCAGCTCTTGCTGCGCTCCGGCTGGAGGTTCACGTTCCCGAAAGGAGGGCAGAACCCCGTCGTGTCGGGGAAGAAGAGGTCGTTCAGGGTCGGCGCCCGAAAGCCTTTGCCGTAGCCGCCCCGGAGCTTGGTCCCGGTCTCCTTGAGCGGAACCGCCAGCGAGAGGCGCGGCGTCCACTCCCCCCCGAAGGCGTCGCTGTCCTCGAAGCGGACCCCGGCCCCCAGGAAGAGCCGGTCGAAGAGCCGGAGCTCGTCCTGGAGGAAGAGCGAGCGCGTGTTGACCTCCTCCCGGAAGGTGCCGCGGTTCCGCGCGCGCTCGTTCCGGTGCTCCAATCCCAGCGTCAGGCTGTTCACCGTTGCCACGTGCCAGGTGCTGAGGAGCTCGAACTCCCGGCGGCGGTTGTTGACCTGCGAGATCGACCCGAAGTCGCCGGGGGCGTGGGCGACGTCCTGAAAGCCGGAGTTGTGCCAGAGCTGGCCCATCCGGGCGGCCACCTCCCACCAGGGCAAGAGCTTCTGGTCGTAACGGAGCGTGAAGAGGGACAGCTCGTTCTGCTGCTGGGAGTCCGGGTCCCGGTTGAAAGGGAAGAACCCCTGGTTGGCGACGTCGGTGGTGGACTTGGCGTACCGGCCGGTGACGGTGCCGGTAGCTGCCCACGGGAACGCCGCGTCGAGCCGCCCGGCGAACGCGCTCTGGTCGCTGTCGTCGTTGTCGAAGGTCCGCTCCTGGCCCCGGCTGTCGAGGCGCGAGGCGGAGAGGGAGAGGCTCAGCGGGCCGCGAGCGCCCTGGAACGCCGCCTGCTCGCGGAAGGTCTGGTGGCTCCCCCCCTCGAAGCTGAGCGCACCGGCCGGCGGACCCATCCCCTTCTTCGTGATGACGTGGATGACGCCGCCGATGGCGTCGGCCCCGTGGAGGGTGGACTGCGGTCCGCGGATGACCTCGATCCGCTCGATGCTGTCCAGCGACAGGTCCGAGAAGTCCACAATGCCCTGGGTTGACTGCTTCACCCGCATCCCGTCCACGAGCACTTGGACGCGGTTCGCGCCCACACCCCGGACGCTGATGGTCGTCTCCTTGCCGAACGTCCCCGAGCGCCGTACCTCCACCCCCGGGACCTGCCGGAGGACCTCCTCGATCCTGATGTGGTTCTGGGCCCGGATCTCGTCCTCGGTGATCACGGTCACCGAGACGCCCAGCCGCTCCTGAGGCGTCTCGACCTTGGTGGCGGTGACCACCACCGGCTCCAGCCGCCTGACCTCCTGCGCCCACGCCGTCGCCGCCGCTATCAGCACCGCCGCCATCGCGCTCCATCGAACTCGGCTCATCGCTCTACTCCTTTGCCTCGAAGGGGTTGGATGCCACCGCCCCGGAGAGGTCTCCTGACTCGTGGATCGTCGCGGGCGCCCAACCTTCCCATCCGCGGGAGTGCGGACAGTGGCTCCGGCATGCGGATCTGGACGCCGCTCCCCACTTACAGTGGCGGGACCGTGCCGGCTTCGGCTCGGGCTGAGCCTCACCAGCTTCCCTGACTCCGGGGCGAACTTTGGATCAGACCGTCGCGGGTGCTCTCACCTCCCCTCTAGAAGAGAGAGATAGTCATGCCGACCGTGATCAGCACGTCGGGGCTGTCTCGCGTGAGCCCGACGCCGACGGCCCCGTCGAGCTTCAGCCGCTCGCCCACGACGCAGATGGCGCCCACCCGCAGCACCGCGACGTCGGCCGCGCGGTCGGCGCCCACGGCGCTGACGACCTCGCCGACGAGGATCCACGCCTTCGCGACGCGGTACTCGAGGGACGCGGCGAGGGTCCAGAAATCGAGCTCCCGGGCCCGGGTGACGAACGTGTACCCCACGTTGCCCGTCAGCGTCAGGGGCCCGACGGCCTTGCTCGCGACGGCAACGATCCCCGCGTCCACGTCGGCGGCCCCGAGGCCGCGCCGCTCGTTCCCCGTGGGAAGGCGGACGGTGAAGCCGGCCAGCACCGCCGGGAACGCCTCCGACTCATCCAGGAGACGGTACTTGACGCCGAAGAGGCTGTCCGCGACCCCGGCGCGGGAGCGCTGACCCTCCGGCTCGAGCAGGAGCAGGGCGGACTCGATGCGCGCCTCCAGCCCCGGCGCCAGCCCGACGCTCAGCACGCCCTTGGCGAACCAGGAGTTGTCCTCGGGGTTCCGCGCGTAATCGCCGCTCAGCTCCAACTCGGCCTTCCCCGGCTCCACGGTGCCCGTGTCCTCGGTGTCGAGCGGGCGGCCACCCCAGGCCTCCGCCGCCGGCCCGAGGGCCAGGAGGAGCGCGATGGCTCCCGTCCAGAGCGGCCGCCGGCTCATTCGTGACGGCCCTCCGCGGCAGCTTCCCAGTCCATCTGCACCCGGGGGCGGCCGGTCTTGGGGTTGGACTCGATCCATAGGCGACAGCCATAGACGGCCTCGATCAG
>ERZ1292640.2989-Hain-H43-02um-R1-2989-length-13337-cov-12_pt1 | contig 13337 bp, 15 predicted proteins | sample MGYA00564404_ERZ1292640 | MGnify/ENA primary metagenome ERZ1292640 (study PRJEB36523, sample SAMEA6512636) | groundwater metagenome | collected 2019-01-08 | study: AquaDiva: Metagenomics assemblies of 32 groundwater samples
GGGCAAAGGATTTTCAATCCCTGAGCCGCCCATATCCTATTGACTTTCTGGCCTTTTCTTGCCGGTCGTGTCAGAAGCGTGTCAGCATTACAGACCGCTTCGTCAGGAGGGGCGGGCGGTCTTCTCCAGGAGCTCGAGGAGGGTGCCGACGCGCTCCACCGCCGCGCCTTCCTTCTGGCGGCTCGCGCCCCGGCTCTGGAAGAGCGCGTCGGTGATGTAGAACGCGGCCAGCACGGCGAGCTTCTGCGGGTCCTGAGGGCCGCCCTCTGCCTGGATCTGCTTGATCGTCTTCTCCACGTGGGCGACCAGCCGGCGGACGTACTCCGGGGTCGCGTCGCTCCGGATCGCGTATTTCTGGCCGAGGAGCTCGAACTCCACCCGGTTCTTGGTCACGGCGCCTCCAGTTTATCCAGTTCTTTGAGGATGCTGTCAACCTGGGCGAGAACTTCCTTGCGCTCCTGGCGGAGCCGCGCCAGCTCGGCGCGCTCCTCGGCCGACGCACCGGCCCGGGAGCGCAGATCGTCCAGCTCGCGCGCCTGCTCGGCGACGCGCTTGTCCAGCGTGGCCCGCTCGGCCTTGAGCCGCGTGATGAGGTCCGCGGCGCGGCGGACCGCCTGCTCCAGCTGGGTCAGCCGGTCGCCCAGTCCCTCGGCCATCAGCAATCCCCTGTTCGAGCGCCGGCTTTGCCGGCGCAACCCATGGGGGAGATCCGGAAGGGGGGCGTTTAGCCCCCCTCCGGGTTGATCCCCCTCACGGTGATCCTGAACCGCTTCTTCACGGCCTCGATGATGGCGGCGTGGAGCGCGTTGACCTCCTCGTCCGTCAGCGTCCGGTCGTCGGCCTGGAAGGTGAGGCTCCACGCCACGCTCCGCATCCCGGACTCGACCCCTTTGCCCGCGTACACGTCAAACAGCGTGACGCTCTTGAGGAGCGCCCCGCCCCGCTGGCGGATCTCCTTCTCGACCTCTTCGACGTCCAGCGCCTGGGGCATCACGAACGCGACATCCCGCTGAACGGCGGGGAAACGCGGCAGCGCCCGGTAGCGGACCCGACGGGGCGGGAGCGCCCCCAGGCGGTCCAGCGACAGCTCGGCTAGAAAGACAGGGCCGGCGAGATCATACCCCTCCTGGGGGCCGAGGGCGAGCTCTCCGAACCACCCCACCGCCTCTCCGCCGACGACGAGCTCCCCGCGGCGCCCCTCCTCGAGGAAGGGCGAAGCGCTCGCCCGCACCTCGTACTCTTCCACACCGAGGGAGGCCAGGACGTGCTCGGCCGCTCCCTTGGCGTCGTGGAGATCCGCGGTGTCGCGCCCGGCGTACCACGCGCGGCGAAACCGGAGACCGGCCAGCGCGATGCCGACGCGCGCTTCCTCGCGCGCGAGGCCATCCGGGCCGCCGGACCGGAACACGCGCCCCACCTCGAAGCAGCGGACGTCGGGGATCTGGCGGTGGCGGTTGGTGGCCACCACTTCGAGCAGGCCGGGAACGAGCGAGGGGCGAAGGATCGAGCGCTCCTGGCTCAACGGATTCCGGAGCGCCACGAGATCGGGGGAGGTTGGGTCCCAGCCCAGGAGGCGAAGGCGCTCGGGATCTACGAAGCTGTAGGTGATCACCTCGCTGAGCCCGGCGGCGGCCAAGGCCTGTTTGACCCGCGCCGCCCGCCGGAGCGCCGCCGGCTGGCGCACCAGCGCGAGGCTTCCACCCGGGAGGGTCGAGGGAATGCGATCGTACCCCCAGACGCGGATCACCTCTTCGGCGAGATCGTCCTCCATGGACACATCGCGGCGGAAGCTGGGCACCACGATCTCCGGCGGCTCCTTGGTCTCATCCACGGCGAAGCCCAGCCCCTGGAGGATGCGCACCACTTCCTCCCGGGGCGGGCAGATCCCGATCACGCGCCGGATCCGCTCCAGGCGGAGCGGGATCCGCGGATGGGGGCGCGGGGCCGCGTAGGCGTCGAGGACCCCTTTGGCCACCGCGCCGCCGCCGAGGTCGGCCATCAGCTGGGCGGCCCGGTCCAGCGCCTCCCGGAGGCCCTCGATGTCGGCCCCGCGCTCGAAGCGGTACGCCGCCTCCGTCGCGAGCCCGAGGCGCTTCGACGTCCTCCGGATGGAAGCCGGGTTGAAGTACGCGCTCTCGAGGAGGACGCTGGTGGTCTCCGCCGTCACCTCGGTGTTGGCGCCGCCCATGACCCCGGCGAGGGCGATCGCCCGCTCGGGGTCGGCGATGAGGAGCATGGAGTCGGTGAGCTCCCGGTCCTGGCCGTCCAGCGTGGTGAGGCGCTCGCCCGGGCGCGCGCGCCGGACGATGATCTTCCGCTGGGCGAGCGTGTCGGAGTCGAAGGCATGGAGCGGGTGGCCCAGTTCCCAGAGCACGTAGTTGGTCACGTCCACGAGGTTGTTGATGGGGCGGAGCCCGACGGCCCGGAGGCGCTGGGCGAGCCACGGAGGCGAGGGGGCGACCGTGAGCCCGGTGATGAGGCGCGCGGCGTAGCGGGGGCAGAGATCGGGATCCTCGACCTCGACGGCGGCCAGCGCCGCGATGTCGGCGTCGCCCTCCTTCACGGCGATCGCCGGGAAGCGGAACGGCGCTCCCGTCAGCGCCGCCACCTCGCGCGCCACGCCCACCACCGACAGGCAGTCCGGCCGGTTGGGGGTGACTTCCACCTCGAGAATCCAGTCGTCCAGCCCGAGGGAGGTCACGAGGTCCCTCCCCAGCGGCGCGTCGGCCGCCAGGAGGAGAATGCTGTCGGCGTCGTCGCCGATCCCCAGCTCCTTTTCCGAGCAGAGCATCCCCTCGGACAGCACGCCCCGCTTCCTGGTGGCCTGGATCTTCTGGCCGCCCGGCAGCGTGGCCCCCGGGGGGGCAAAGGCCGCGCGGGCGCCGACTGTCAGATTGGGGGCGCCGCACACCACGGTGAAGTGGCGGTCCGCCGTCGCCACCCGGCAGACGCCGTGCTTGTCGATCGCCTCCACCTCGCCCACCACGACGCCCGAGAGCCCGGCCACGAGGGGCGCCGCCTCGGCCACCTCGATGCCGGCGTTCGTCAGACGGTCGGCGACGGCCTTCGGGGACAGGTCCGTCTCGACGAACTCCTTGAGCCAGCGGTAGCTGACTTTCATGCGAACTGGGAGAGGAAGCGGAGGTCGTTCTCGAAGAAGAGGCGGATGTCGTCGATGCCGTACTTGAGCATGGCGATTCGCTCGACACCCATGCCGAAGGCCCACCCCGTGACCTCCTCGGGGTCGTAGCCCACGTTCCTGAGCACCTGGGAGTGGACCATCCCCGAGCCGAGGATCTCCAGCCATCCCGACTGCTTGCAGACCCGGCACCCCTCGCCGCCGCAGAGAAAGCAGCGCACGTCCACCTCGGCCGAGGGCTCGGTGAACGGGAAGAAGCTCGGGCGGAAGCGGGTTGTCGTGCGGGGGCCGAACATCTCGCGGGCGAAGAGCTCGAGGGTGCCCTTGAGGTCGCCCATGGAGATGTTCCCGTCCACGGCGAGCCCTTCCACCTGGTGGAACATCGGCGAGTGGGTGATGTCGGCGTCGCGGCGGTACACTTTGCCGGGGCAGATGATCCTGACCGGCGGCGGCTGCGCTTTCATGGTCCTGATCTGAACCGGCGACGTGTGCGTGCGAAGCAGCACGTCCTCCGAAAGGTAAAACGTGTCCTGCATGTCCCGGGCCGGGTGATCTTTGGGGATGTTGAGCGCCTCGAAGTTGTAGAAGTCCGACTCGACCTCCGGCCCCTCGGCGACGGCGAACCCCAGGCCCTGAAAGATCTCGATGATCTCGTCCTGGACGAGGGTGAGCGGGTGCAGGGTTCCCATCGGCGGGCGCCGGCCCGGGACGGTGAGGTCCACCCGCTCGGATTCGAGCTCGCGGCGGCGCTCGGCCGCCTTGAACTCGGCCAGGCGCTCGCCCAGGAGCGTCTCGATCTCGGCCTTGGCCTGGTTCGCCTGGCGCCCCACCTCGGGGCGCTCGGCGACGGGGATCGACGAGAGGGAGCGGAGGAACTGGGTGAGGATGCCCTGCCGGCCCAGGTACTTCACGCGGACCTGCTCGAGGTCGGCGCTCGACTTCGCCCGGGCCGCCTCGCCCCGGGCTCCCTTCAGGATCTCGCTGGCGCGCTTATCGGCCACCCTGGGCCTTCGCGGCTTCGGCCAGCTTGGCGAACGCCGCCGGGTCCTGTGTCGCCAGCTCGGCCAGGATCTTCCGGTCGAGGTTGACGCCCGCCTTCTTGAGCCCGCTCATGAGCGCTGAGTACGACAGCCCCAGCGCCCGGGCGGCGGCGTTGATGCGGATGATCCAGAGCGACCGGAAGCGGCGCTTCTTCTGGCGCCGGTCGCGGTACGCGAAGACGCCCGCGCGGAGCACCGTTTCCTTGGCCGTCTCGAAGAGACGGCGCCGCCCCCCCACGTACCCCTTGGCCTGCTTGAGGACCTTCTTGCGGCGGCGGCGGGTCTTGGGCCCGCCCTTGGCTCGTGGCATGACTTGGCTCCTCTATGACCCCCTCACCCTGCCTCTCCCCCACGGGGGGAGAGGAGAAGAGGAAGGTGATGCGTTATAAGTAGGGCAGGAGACGCTTGATCCGGCGGGCGTCCGCCTTGGACACCAGCGCGCTCTGCCGGAGCCGGCGCCGCCGCTTTGGCGACTTCCACTCCAGCAGATGGCTCTTCCAGCCCTTCCGGCGCTTGATCTTGCCCGAGGCGGTGGCCTTGAACCGCTTGGACGCGCCCCGTTTCGATTTCATCTTCGGCATTGACGCTCTCCTATTTCCGCGTCTTCAGAGACAGAATCATCGTGAGCATCCGCCCCTCCTGCCTCGGATGGTGCTCGATCACCGCCAGGTCCGAGACGGTCTCGGCCATCCGGTTCAGGAGCTTCCAGCCGAGCTCGGTGTGGGCCATCTCCCGCCCCTTGAACCGCACGGTCACCTTCGCCTTGTGGCCGTCCTCGAGGAAGCGGCGAACGTGCTTGGCCTTGAAGGCGAAGTCGTGGACGTCCGTCTTCGGCCCCATCTTGACTTCCTTCACCAGGATGATCGTCTGCTTCTTCCGCGCTTCTTTCTGCCGCCGGGCCTGGAGGTATTTGTACTTGCCGAAGTCCATGATGCGGCAGACCGGCGGGCTGGCCTCCGGCGCCACCTCCACCAGGTCCAACTCTCGCTGCTGCGCCTGCTCCAGCGCCTGGGCGATGGGCAGGACGCCCAGCTGCTCGCCCTCCGGGCTCACGACCCGGACCTCCCGAACGCGAATGCCCTCGTTGATGCGGATTTCCTTTGACTGGATCGCCGTCCTCCTCTGCGGGCTCTCGCTCGGCTAGGAGCGGCCCACGGTTAATGTGACCGACCGGCTCGAGATCTCCGCCGCGAGGCCCGCGAGGAACCCCTCCACGGCCATCACGCCCGCATCCCCGTCGGTGCGCCGGCGCAGGCTCACCGTTCCGTCCTGGCTCTCGCGCGCCCCGACGATCAGCATGTAGGGGACCTTCTGGACCTGGGCCTCGCGGATGCGGTAGTTCAGCTTCTCGTTGCGGTCGTCCAGCTCCGCCCGGATCCCCGCCTCCCTCAGGCGCTCGAACACCGACCGGCCGTAGGCGGCGATCTTCTCGCTGACCGGGAGCACCCGCGCCTGCACCGGCGCGAGCCACGTCGGAAAGGCGCCGGCGAAGTGCTCGGTCAGGATCCCCACGAAGCGCTCGAACGAGCCGTAGATCGCCCGGTGGATCGCCACCGGCCGCTTGGGCTGGCCGTCGGCGTCGATGTACTCGAGGGCGAAACGCTCCGGCAGCATCACGAAGTCCAGCTGGATCGTCGCCAGCTGCCAGTCGCGGCCGAGGACGTCGGAGATCACCACGTCGATCTTGGGGCCGTAGAAGGCGCCCTCCCCCGCCCGGAGCTCGTAGGGCAGATCGCGCTTGGCGAGCGCGTCCTGGAGCGCCGCCTCGGCCTGCTGCCAGAGCGCCGGATCCCCCATGGCCTTGTCCGGCTTCGTGGAGAGGAAGAAGCGCGGCTCGAAGCCGAAGGCGCCGTAGAGGAGCTGGACGATCTCGATGACGCTCATGATCTCCGCCTGGAGCTGGTCGGGGCGGCAGTAGATGTGGGCGTCGTCCTGGGTGAACTGGCGGACCCGGAACATCCCGGCCAGCGTGCCGGAGCGCTCGAAGCGGTAAAGCCGGCCGAGCTCGGAGAACCGGAGCGGCAGGTCGCGGTAGGAGCGGAGATGGTGCCGATAGACGTAGGTGGATTCGGGGCAGTTCATCGGCTTGAGGCTGAAGATCTGCTCCTCCGCCTCCACCAGGAACATGTTCTCACGGTAGTGATCCCAGTGCCCCGACTGCTCCCACAGTCGCTTGTGAACCAGGACGGGCGTGGAGATCTCCTGGTAGCCCCGCGCATCGTGCACGTCGCGCCAGAAGCGCTCCAGCTCGCGGAAGATGACCATCCCCTTGGGCAGCCAGAACGCGGCCCCCGGGGAGACATCCTGGAAGACGAAGAGGTCGAGCTCCCGCCCCAGCTTCCGGTGGTCGCGCTTCTTGGCTTCTTCGAGCCGCCAGAGGTACTTGTCCAGGTCTTCGCGGCTGAGCCAGGCGGTGCCGTAGATCCGCTGCAGCATCGGGTTCTTCTCGCTCCCCCGCCAGTAGGCGCCCGAGCAGGAGAGGAGCTTGAAGGCCTTGAGGTGCCCCGTGGAGGGGACGTGGGGGCCGCGGCAGAGGTCCACGAAGTCGCCCTGGCGGTAGAGGGAGACCGTGGGCGCGTCGATGCCCTTGAGGATCTCGACCTTGAAGGGCTCGCCCCGCTCTTCGAAGAAGCGGACCGCCGCCTCGCGCGGCATCTCCTCGCGGACGAAGGGGAGGTCTTTCGCGATGATTTCGCTCATGCGACCTTCGATCAGCTCCAGATCCTCGGTCGTGAAGGGCTCGGGCTTGTGGAAATCGTAGTAGAAGCCGTCCTCGATCGCCGGGCCGATGGCCAGCTTGACGTCGGGGAAGAGCTGCTTCACCGCCTGCGCCATGACGTGGGAGCAGGAGTGGCGGAGCGTGGGCAGCGGCGCCGGCTCGCAGTCGGACTCCCCCTCGAAACGCAGGTGTCGATCTTCTTCGCTCGCGGCCATAAACGGTCTATCTCTTGAGACGAAAAAAGCACCACTGGGGGAGTGCCCCCGTGATGCTTTGCGACTTGATGGTAGGCTCGGGCGGTCTCGAACCGCCGACCTCCTCTGCGTCAGAGAGGCGCTCTCCCACTGAGCTACGAGCCTGTACCCATGAAAAGCACCGCATATGCTAACAGCCGCTGCGCACGACTGTCAAGGGGAAACCCCTGAGGAATGAAGGCGAATCCGGTCTTCCGCCTGCGCGCGAATGCTCCCCCGGCGCTCCACGGCGTCGAGCAGCGTCTCCACCAGCCCGGGGCCGTGCGGCCCCGCTCACCTCGAGCGGCACCAGGACATTTCCGAACGGCAGGAAGTGATGAAGGTCGCGCCGGGTGAGCGGGCCCTCGGGCAGGAGGCGGTTGCCGCGGATGGCGCCGCCGTTGAGCAGCGCCAGGTCGGCGCCGAGCCGCTCCCTCATGACGTCGGCCACGAAGTTCCCGAGATTGGTCTCCTTGGTCCGCACCTCCCGCTCGCGCCCGTCAAGCCCGACCTCGGCCCGGCCCACGGGCTGATCGAGCTCGCGCTCGGAGCGGCAGCGCCCGGGCGAGCGCCTCGTCGCGCGCGAGCTCCAGATGGGTCAGCGCCACCTGCAGGTCCACGGCGCCCATCTCAGCGAGCGCCGCGCGCGCCGCAGCGATCGACTCGTCCATGCGCTGGCGGAGCACGGCGGGGCCGAAATCGAACTCGTGGTTGCCGAAGGTCGCCGCGTCCAGCCCCAGGAGGTTCCAGGCCTCCACCATCTGGCGTCCCTTGAACAGGGCCGACATCAGTGAGGGCGACAGGGTGTCCCCGGAGAGCGTGAAGAGCGTGTAGATGGGCGAGGCGCGCCACCCGGCACTAGCGGAGGAACTGGTTCAGCAGGCCGGTGTCCACAATCTGGTAGGTGAAGATTCCCGCGATGCCGAGCGTGCTCTTCGCCACCGAGTCGGGGACGGGCGGAAACGGCTGGGCGAGCTTGAGCGCGTTCAGCGCGTACTGGTCGAGCACCGGCACCCCCGAGGAGCGCTTGAGGTCCACGAACTGGAGCCACCCGTCTTTCCGGATGCCGAACTCGATCAGGAGGTGCCCGCCGATTCCCCGCTCGCCCGCCTCGCGCGGATAGATCCAGTTCTCCTTGATCCGGCGGCGGATCTTCTCGAAGTAGTCCGTGTAGCGCGGGTCGGTGGTGTCGAACGGGACCGGCTCGCCCTCCACGCCGCCGCGCCCGCCGAGCAGGCCTCCACCGCCGCCGGGACGGCCGCCTCCGGTCCCACCCTGAAGGCTCGGCGGCAGATCGATACTCGGCTTCGAGAGGGTCACCTTGGGCTCACCGGCCGGGGGAGCGGAGGGCTCGGGCTTGGACTCCTCCTTCGGGGCCGCCGGCGCGGCTTTCGCCTCCTCGGGCTCGGCCGGCGCCGCTTTCGCCATCTGAGTGGGTGCGGGCTCGGGAGCGGACTTCGAGGGCGCCGGAGCAGGACGCGCGGGCTCAGGCTTGGGCGCCGGACGGGCCGTCTCGACCTTGGGGGCGGGCTTGACTGCGGGCGGCGACTTCGGAGCGGGAGGCGGTGACGGCCGGGACGGGGGGCCTGGCGGGAGGGCCGGATTGCCCCGGGGCGCGGGTTCCTCCGGCTTGGGCAGCTCGACGAAGATGGGCTCGCCCTTCTTGACGATCACCGGGGGGACGAAGTAGCCCACGAGCAACACCAGCGCCACCAGCCCGAGATGGGCGAGGAGGGACGCGCCCACCGCCACGCCGATTCGGCGCCACGGCCCCGGTTGAGGGAAGGAAATCCTCATCGAACCTTAATTATGCCACGCCGGAGGCCGGCCAGTCGAGGAACCTCCCCGTTGGGGTCAGGCCTAAGTAATTGAGTTATGCCGGGGTCCTCCACCACGACTGACCCTTTAGTCAATTACTCAGGCCTGACCCCGCTAGAGATCGCGGCCGACGGCGAGGGCCACGGGGCGCAGCTCCTGCATCAGCTGGGCGAACTTGGCGGGCTTGAGGGACTGCGGCCCGTCGGAGAGGGCCTCCTCCGGCCGTGGGTGCACCTCGATGATGAGCCCGTCGGCGCCGCACGCGATGGCGCCCTTGGCCATGGGCGCGACCAGGTCCCAGTGCCCGGTGCCGTGCGAGGGATCCACGATGACCGGCAGATGGGAGAGCTTCTTGACCACGGGCACCGCGTTGAGATCGAGCGTGAAGCGGGTGGCCGTCTCGAAGGTCCGGATCCCGCGCTCGCAGAGGATCACGCGGGGATTGCCCCCCGAGAGGATGTACTCGGCCGAGAGAAGCCACTCCTGGATGCTCGTGGACATCCCCCGCTTGAGCAGGACGGGCTTTCCGGATTCGGCGACGCGCTTCAAGAGGGAGAAGTTCTGCACGTTGCGGGCGCCGATCTGGAGGATGTCGGCGTACTCGGCGACGAGCTCCACGCTCTCTGTTTCCAGCACTTCCGTCACCACCGGGAGCCCGGTCCGCTTGCGGGCCTCCGCCAGGTACTTGAGCCCCTGCTCCTTGAGCCCCTGGAAGGCATAGGGCGAGGTTCGCGGCTTGTAGGCCCCGCCTCGGAGGATGGTGGCGCCGGCGGCCTTGACGGCCTCCGCCACCTCGATCATCTGGCTCTGCGACTCCACCGAGCAGGGGCCGGCCATCACGACGAGCTGCTTGCCGCCGATGGAAATGCCATTGACCGGGATCTCGCTGGGCTGGGACTTGGTCTCCCGGCTCGCCAGCTTGAACGGCTGCTGGACCGGCATGACGGCTTCGACCGTCTCCAGAGCCTCGAGGATGCGGAGGTCGGCTTGACCGCGCTCCTCGCCGACGGCGGCGATGACCGTCTTGATCTCGCCGTGGATGGTGTGGGGCTGGTAGCCCAGTTCCACCACCCGGCGGCAGACCTCCTCCACGTCCGCTTCCGTTGTTCCCGACTTCATGACGATGATCATGGCATCTCCTCTTTCACCTGGGCACGGGCACCCCGGGCTGTCGCCACGCCCGTGCCCCGCCGGAATCCTGCACGCGCTCGCTTCCCACGCCGATCTGAGTCGCGATCATTGCTCAGAGACTGCGCCCGAGGACCTGGGCCAGCGGGCGCAGCTCGTCCATGAGGCGCACGAACTTGTCCGGCTTCAGCGACTGGGGCCCGTCGGAGAGCGCCTCCTCGGGCTTCCCGTGCACCTCGATCAGCAGCCCGTCGGCGCCGGCGGCCAGCCCCGCCCGCGCCATGGCGGCCACGTACTCCCAGCTGCCGGTCCCGTGGCTCGGGTCCACGACGATGGGCAGGTGGGAGAGCTTTTTGATGACCGGCACCGCGTTGAGGTCCAGCGTGAAGCGGGTGGCCGTCTCGAAGGTGCGGATGCCGCGCTCGCAGAGGATCACGCGGGGGTTGCCGCCCGCCAGGATGTACTCCGCCGAGAGGAGCCACTCCTGGATGCTCGTGGACATCCCGCGCTTCAGGAGGACGGGCTTGCCGCATTCGGCCACGCGCTTCAGGAGGGAGAAGTTCTGCACGTTGCGGGCGCCGATCTGGAGGATGTCGGCGTACTCCGCCACCACCTCCACCTTGTCCGGCTCCATGACCTCGGTCACCACCGGGAGCCCCGTCGCCTTCCGGGCCTCCGCGAGAAGTTTCAGGCCTTCCTCCTCGAGCCCCTGGAAGGCATAGGGGGAGGTGCGCGGCTTGAAGGCGCCGCCGCGGAGGATGGAGGCGCCGGCGGCCTTGGCCTTCGTGGCCACCTCCATCAGCTGCTCCCGCGATTCCACCGAGCAGGGGCCGGCCATCACCACGATCTGCTTGCCCCCGATCGGGACTCCGTTCACGGCGAACTGGGTGTTGTCGGGGTGCGCTTCCCGGCTCGCCAGCTTGAAGGGCTGGAGGATCCGGACCACGCTCTCCACGCACGCCAGGGACTGGAGCGCCAGGAGCTGCTCCTTGGCGCGGTCGTCGCCGATGATCCCGACGATCGTCCTGACCTCTCCGCGGGACAGGTGGGTCTTGAACCCGAAGTCCCTGACCCGTCGCGAGACCTCCTCGATGTCCGCTTCGGTGGCTCCCGGTTTCATCACGATGATCATTTTCCTACCTCCTCAAAAACTAAAGGCCGCGAACCCTGGGGCCCGCGGCCTCGATCTCCTGGGAGCGCCACGGGCCGGCCTATCGTCCGCCCGTGGCTCCGTACCGCTTACGGCATCAGAGCCGATGGGCAGACGCGGGCAAAATAGAAAAAGTAGCCGCCCGCCTGCTCCATCGGAAATCTCCTCCTTGAAAGGGTACCCGCTACTTTACGAATCGCCCCGGCGCCTTGTCAAGCCCTTTCTACGGCGTCTCTCGGCGGAAGAACCCGAGGAGCGTGTGCCGGTAGTAATAGACCGGGAGCAGCACGGCAAGGAGGATCACCAGGGCGGCGAACTTCCAGAGGTGGCCGGCGGCGATGTAGCCGCCCTGTGCGGAAAGAATCCACGTCCCGGGGGCTCGTCCCAGGGTGGAGACGAGGGCAAACACCCAGAACGGCATCGGCGAGATGCCGAAGAGGTAGGAGATGATGTCCTTGGGAAACCCCGGGATCAGATACAGGATGAAGCACAGGATGGCGCCTTCCGCCTCCACGATGAACCCCACCTTTTCCCAGTGGTGCTCGGCCACGAAGCGCTGGACGACGGTGGCCCCCAGCCAGCGCCCGATGCCGAAGCACGCGAGGGTGCCCAGCGTGAGCCCGACGGTGGAGTAGATGAAGCCCAGGGCGGTGCCGAAGAGAAAACCGCCCGCCAGGCCCGTCGCCTCCCCGGGGATGGGCGAGATGACCACCTGGAGCGCTTGAGCCACGATGAACACGATGGGCCCCATGTAGCCCCAGCCCTCCACGGTCTCCTTCAGGAAGGCCTTGTCGAGCCAGAGGCGGAGGACGAATCGCCACGCGGCGGAATCGGAGAGAACGAAGTAGGCGGCGAAGGCGCTCAAGAGCCCCAGGAGCAGGAGGACGACGGTCCAGGCGGTCTTCCGGTTGACTTGACCCATTTATTTCATTCTACAGGCAGATCTCCGTTTGCCCAAGGATGGCCTGGAATGCCGGGCGGCCTCGCAGTATAGTGACCGACGATGGCCGACCAGTCAAAGGGGCCGCTCCTCCGGGCGAACCCGGTCTTCCGGGGGGTCCCGGTGAAGGAGATCGAGGGCCTCATCCCGGTCACCCAGGCCGAGAGGCATCGCCCGCGCGAGTTCATCTTCATGGAGGGCGACCCCTCGCTCTGGCTCTATATCGTGCAGTCCGGGCGCGTGAAGATCCTGAAGCATTCGCGGGCGGGCAAGGACGTCGTGCTGGAGCTGCTGGGGCCGGGAGAGATCTTCGGGGGCGTGGCCGTCCTGGAGAAGCGCCCCTACCCCGCCACGGCCCAGGCGATGGAGACCACCGACGTCCTCAAGATCCCGCGCGACCCGCTCTTGACGCTCTCGGAGCGCTACCCGTCCATCGTCCGGGAGATGGCCCTCATGATCGGCCGGCGCCTCAGGACGGCCCACGAGTCGGTCAAGTCCCTCGCCGTGGAGCCGGTGGAGGCGCGGCTGGCGGCGACCCTGATGCGGCTGGCGGACCGTGAGGGCAAGCGGTCCCGGAGCGGCGTCGAGCTGCCGTATCACCTGACGCGCCAGAACCTGGCGGACATGGCCGGCACGACCGTCGAGACGGCGATCCGGGTGGTGAGCCGCTGGCTCAAGGACGGCCTCGTCGTGGATGACAGCGGGCGGCTGGTGCTGAAGAAACCGGACGCCCTGCGCGCGATGGCTCAGGGCGAGCCCGAGGGCGCCTGACCGGTGGATCTCTTCGTCCGTTGGGTCCATGTCCTGAGCGCAGTGACGTGGCTGGGGGGAATGCTGTTCATCGCCCTCATCCTCGTCCCCGTGACCCGACGCGTTCAGGATCCGCTGCTGCGCGTCGACCTCATCACCCAGACCGGAAAGCGGTTCAGGACGGTGGGGTGGATCGCCCTCGGGCTCCTGGTCGCGACGGGCGTCGTGATCCTCCTCCGGCGGCCCTGGCTGCTTCGGGCCCCCGCCTTCCAGATCAAAGCGGGGCTCGTCGTCCTGACGCTCGCGCTGAGCGCGCTCCACGATTTCGTCCTGGGACCGCGCGCGGGCAGGCTCCCCCCGAGCGCCACGGCGCCGCGGAAGCGCCTGACCTGGATCGCGCGGCTCAACGTCCTGATCGTC